>Ga0180301_10000435_pt1 | contig 32164 bp, 27 predicted proteins | sample GuaBasSediGuay16_FD_121797 | JGI IMG/M metagenome (GOLD analysis project Ga0180301, IMG submission 121797) | Subseafloor sediment microbial communities from Guaymas Basin, Gulf of California, Mexico - Guay16, Core 4569-2, 12-15 cm | ecosystem: Environmental > Aquatic > Marine > Hydrothermal... | reverse complement strand
GGGCATACAATCCGCGGGCGTTTTGTGTGCGGCAAGACATTTCCCCGGGCATAACCCGCCTGAAAATCGCGACGAGCCTATCGCAGTGGTTGCACAGAGCTACGACGTCCTTCGCGGAAGAGAGCTTGTGCCATTCGGTTCCGCCGCGGTAGCGGGTGTCGCGGCCTGCATAATGGGGCACTTTATTTATCCGGGCATCGATTCGCTGCCTGTCCCATATTCACCTTTTTTTTACGGCGTCTTAAGAGATTCTCTCGGCTTCTCGGGTATAGCTATTTCCGACGATATCACGTGGAAAGCTGCCGGCGATAATCCTGTAAACGCCGCAATATATAGTATCATCGCCGGAGCGGATGCGTTTATTATTGGGAATCCCGAAGAGGCGCACGCGGTAGTTGCAGGAATTGAAAACGCGGTTTGTGACGGCATCATTCCGCGGAAACGTCTCGAAGAAGCCGTGGCGCGGATTTTGACCGCGAAGGAGACCATCGGCCTTTTGCCGGATAATTAGTGGTTTTTTATGAAGGTTTCCTTATGATTTACGAAACATATCGTGTAACGCAATCTACTACGAGAATTCCTAATTGGCTTAGCGGAAACCGGGCTGTCACGGTTTTTGCAATGTTCGGTAAGGTTATGGAATATATTATTTCCGAACGCAAAAACCCCTACCGGGACACCACTCCACACCCGCGCCAGCCTTGAATTTGCAGTCGTATCTCTACTCCCGCAACCGAGGTTGTGAGTTATCATCTACGAATCGCGAATTCCAGTAATCCACACTTTTTCGGGTAACTACTCTTTGTATGGCCTGCTTCCGGGAAATTCTTATTCTATCGCTCTTTTTACTTCTATAATCCTTACAATCCTTATAATCCGCGCGATAAAAAAAGAGGGTCGTCCGAAGACGACCCTCTAATGCTCGTGGGCAGGATTTTTCGGCCATATACCGGATTGAAGGGGTTTGATTTCCGACAATCCTTCAGCGGTCCGGGTTTCTACGTGTTCCGAGGTTTCCCCTGCGGTATTTCTCCGCAGGCCCCGAAGGGCTCGGTTCCTTCGTAACCCCGGCTTGCAAACGCATTCTGTATAATGCGTTGCCGTTTGCGGATTTTTTCGCTTGCCGGCCTATTCGGTTATCTTGTCGAGTATATTTCGACCCGATTCGATTCCCGACCGGTTCCCGGTTTGCGCCCGGAATTTTCAGAATTGCGGTTCGGAGTTTAGCTTTAACCGGTCGATATTCCTATCGGCCGACCCGAAGGCGCTTGCTCCGCCTGCTTTTCAGGTTTCCGCCGTTTGGCTTTCGAGTTTTCGCGTTGCCCGAGTGTTCTTTCGTCGACTCGACCCCGAAGGGCGCGTCATCCGTGCCTTGCGTTAGACCTACCGAGCTTACGGTTTCTCGCGTTTCCGAAACTGCCTTTAGACAGCTTCACCCGAAGGCGCGTTTACCGTGTTCGGAACAGGGAAGCGCTTATTTCTTACGGTTTTTCGCGTTGCCCGAGAGTTCTTTCGTCGACTCGACCCCGAAGGGCGTGTTAACCGTGAAACTTTGCGGCTTCCGATTACTCGGTTTACGAGTATTCCGCGTTGCCTCGACCGCCTTTCGGCGGTTTCTCTCCCCTAAAGGAGGCGGAACTCGTTTCGAATGTTCGGTCGGATTTTACGTTTTCTGCGTTACCTCGTTACCGTTCCCGATAACGAACCCCGAAGGGCGCGAAAGACGTTATATCCGAAATGCCGCGTTGGCGCCTTCCCGGCGACATTTTCCGTGAAAAACTCGCGTTGCCCGTTCGAGGTTACCCTCGAACGACCCCGAAGGGCGCGTTTCTCGCGTAGTGCCCGAAGGCACGGGTGTCGGGTCCTTTCGATATTTCAGAATCTCCGTTTCCGCTTTTTCACCGCGGGTTTTTCTCCCGATAGACAGCCCGAAGGCTACAGCGTTCCCGTCGATTTCCGATGTTTCCAGCGCGTTTTTAGTGCGCTATATCGAGCGGAATATTCCGGGTCCACCTTGGGGCTCGGTTTTCTCCTGTTTCGATTTTGCTTGCGCATCGGGTATCCCTTTGCGCACCCGCGAGGGGTTCGAAACCGTCGTCGACCGATTGCGGCGTTTCTACACGCCGCCCTGTGGCACTGGGTTCCTTAGTCCGTTTTCAATGCCGCCGGTGGGCAGCTCCCACGAGCGACCTTTGGCTTGGGTTCCTTAAAAAGGTCCCGAAGAACCTTTTCTCGTGTTCCCATTTTCAAAGATGCCTTAAGCACCTTCCCGAAGGCATAGGTTAATATATTTATATTACGAAAGAAAACAAGAATTTTTTTCGAGAAAAGTTATCAACATCGGCATTTCCGCACCTATCTGTCTGAACTTCAAGGGGATAACGAACAAAAAAAGTTTGTGTGAATATTATCACAATCGTCGAACTTTAGTGTTGACGCGTTTTTTCAAAAAATGATACCCATATCGATTGTTGGTAAGTTTCTAATAATTTGTTCCTCAATAAGTTATGATGTTTAGAACACCTATAAATCTTATCGATTATTTCATTTACTTATTTATATTTTATTATAACTAATACCATATTTTATCGCCGAATTCGGCAAAAAATTCATTCAACCGACCGGACGGTTTCCTCGAAAACCTCTTTATTTATCGCCAAAATATCGTCGATAGTGGGTTTGGGGATAACGGCGTGTTTTGTCAGCGCGCGGTTCAAAAGACGTGGTATCTCGGCGAAAGATATTTGGCCTTCGAGAAAAAGCCGCACCGCTGCTTCGTTTGCGGCGTTCATTGCACACGGCGCGCTACCGCCGGCATCGAGAGCATCATACGCAATCAGCAGACAGGGAAAACGTCGATAATCCGGCTCCGAGAAATTCAGTTGGCCGACCTCGGCTAGATTAAGCGACGGCACCGCGCCCGGTAAACGGTCGGGATAGGTCAAAGCATATTGTATCGGAAGACGCATATCCGGTAAACCCGCCTGAGCTATCTGCGAGCCGTCCACAAATTCGACTATGCTATGAATTATGCTTTCCGGATGGACAAGCACATCTATCCGGTCGGACGGTATATCGAAAAGCCAATGTGCTTCGATAACCTCCAGTCCTTTATTCATCATTGTCGCAGAATCGACGGTGATTTTTGCGCCCATAGCCCAATTCGGGTGTTTCAGGGCGTCGTTGACCGTAACGGTCTCGAAATCGATATTTTTCCCGTGAAAAGGCCCGCCCGAAGCTGTTAGAATAAGCCGTTTAATTTCGTCGTATCTTCCCGCAAGGGAGGCTTGAAGCAGCGCCGAGTGTTCGCTATCTATCGGTATAAGTTCCGCGCCGACCTCGGCGACTCTCGGCATAATCAGATGCCCCGCGATAACCAGCGACTCCTTATTCGCACTGCAAAGCCGTGTTCCGGGGCGTATCGCAGCGAGACTCGGTTTCAAAGCCGCGGCACCGACTATCGCATTTACAACTATATCGGCGTTTTCCCGCGAGGCCAGCTCAATAACGCCTTCGTCTCCCGACAGTATCTCCGGTGTATTCTCCCTTAGTGCCTCACGGAGTTCGTTCGATATACTCTTATCGCCTATCGCGACAACATCGGGCCTAAAATCCTCGATTTGCCTGACTAAAACCTCCACCTCATTTAATGTAGCAAGCCCATAAACCGAAAACTCATCCCGCATACGAGAAATAACATCCAGCGTTTGTCGACCTATCGAACCCGCCGAGCCCAGTATTGTTACCCTTTTCATAAACAATCCTTTCAAGATTCAAATACTACTATTATTTATTATAACTGAATAAAAAACCTGCCGCAAGCCTAAAGCTAAATTCGGTATCGAAATTAACCGAAACGACAGAAAAGGCCGTTAATGAAAATAGCGGCTGGCACGAGAGTGGTGTCTTTGTGGCGCAGGGAATCCGTGCGCCCGATATTAATGTTTTCAATTAACCTTATGAGGGCGTAGCACGGAGCGTGACAGCCTTCAGCGGAACAATGAGAGAAGTTATTCTAATGGGATGTAAAAATAACTTGACATTTTGTATTAAGTCCTTATCGTTTTTTATGGGGGTTTTTAATTACGATGAGCGAGAAGCTACGCAACTGGATAAAGATGCATCGGGCGCGCCTCGATATGACACAGGAACAACTTGCGGAAGCGGTCGGTTGCACCCGCCAGACGATTATCTCTATAGAAAAATACCGCTATACGCCGAGTGTCGAATTGGCGTTGAAAATAGCGCGGGTTCTTGGGATGACTGTGGACGAGCTTTTTGAATTCGAAGAGGAAAATGGAAAATAAAAGGCATTTTTTATAAGCCGTTATTTTCAAATAACCAATAATACCCCGTAAGAATACTGCCGGAGAGAATTATGGAAGCTATCAATATATACCTCGTTATATACGCGCTGGTGCTTTTTATCATTTTTATCTGGTTAGCACTCGAGCTTCGGAAAGTAAAACGCAACGGCGACGAACGTCAAATTGCGATATTTTATCGCGCCAGTTACGACGGTATGCTCGGAGGCATATTCGGGTTTGTCGTTTTTGTTCTTTTCAGAGCACTAATAAAATTCTTCGATATCCCGAAAATCTATTTTGGCTGGATGCCCAGTCCGATAGTAATCGCCATCGTTACGATGTATATTAGTTACAGGATACGAATCAAGTAACCGTTTTCTCTGTCGTAGAAACGCTGCTGTCACGCTCCGTGCAAAGCCCTTCGGGCGCACGGACTCCTAACCCAACAAAGACACTTCTCTCGCGCCAGCCTTTGGTCTAATATGTTCAGGTTGGTATATACCCAGAGTCATGAGTCATTCGTATTCCAGTATGGTAAACTAATCACCGGTTTACCTATTTACCCATATATCGCTCGATTTTTTTTTCGTGGAAATACCTTTAATACCGATATTGACATTCCATCCTAAGATTATTATTATATAAAAAGTATTCCAACGAACCCTGTATATGGAACAGCAATCAGATAAACATATATTCGGATTGATACTGGCGGCTGGTTCAGGCGAAAGAATGGGTGACCGACCAAAAGCCCTCTTGCATATAGATGGGGGGAATTTTCTGCAGCGGATAGCGGATAAAATGCGAATCGCCGGACTACTCGAAATCAAGGTTGTCGTCGGGTATCACCGCGAGAAGGTCCTCCCGTATATTCCCCGGAATATGGAGGTCGTGATTAACCCTGACCCCGAGAACGATATGCTATCCTCGATACTTGTGGGAATCGCCGGCGCGAAAGAGTATCATACCGGCGCGCTTATCGCGCACGTGGATTACCCGCTTGTCGAGACGTCGACATTTCGCGCCCTCATCGAAGAACACTATCGTTTCCCCGGATGCATTATCTCGCCGGTTTATAAAGGTCGAGGGGGTCACCCTGTCATTTTCCCTCGGATTTTATTCGAGGAACTTGCCGACGCACCGCTCGATATCGGGGCAAGACACGTTGTTCGCGCGAATCCCGACAGAAGGCGTTTCGTTCCAGTCGACGACCCCGGAATCGCAATCGATATTAATACGCCCGAAGATTACGAGAAATATATCGGGCCTTTTCCCGGAGAATAGATGGCTGTCGGAAAAAGAGTAATTCGAGTCGACGCGAGAGCTAAAGCCGACGGTTCGGCGAAATACGTCGCCGATATGTCGATGCCCGGAATGCTTGTCGGCAGGGTTCTCCATTCTCCTGTTGCTCGTGGGAGAATTACGAATCTCGATATCGATTCCGCCCGAAAAATCGCGGGTGTCCGCGCTGTCGTTACCGCGGAAGATATCCCCGGGGGAAATATCTGCCACATCGTTATCGACGATATGCCGTTACTCGCGAATGGCGAGGTTAAATACACCGGGGAACCGATAGCCCTCGTAGCGGCCGAATCGAGAAGTGCCGTCGAGGACGCTCTCGAAGCGATGAACCTGCAAATAGAGCAACTGCCTCCTCTCACCGACCCCGAAAAATACGCCGACCCCGATTCTCCAAGGCTCTCTGGCAAGGACAACATCTTCGCGCACCATAAAATCAGACGTGGTAAAACTGACGTCGCCTTTGGCAAAGCCGATATCGTTATCGAACGAACCTACCGCACAACCTATCAGGAACACGCCTATCTCGAAACACAAGGTATGCTCGCCGTCCCCACTCAGGAGGGCGGAATCGATATATACGGTTCGATGCAATGCCCGTTTTATGTTCACGGCGCTGTGGCAACGGTCTGCGGTTTGCCGCAATCGAAAGTCCGCATAATCCAGACTACTACCGGAGGCGCGTTCGGCGGCAAGGAGGATGTTCCGTCGCTCGTAGCAGGTTGGGCTGCGGTTCTCGCGCTTAAAGCAAACCGTCCTGTAAAGCTCATTCTCGACCGCTCCGAAGATATTATTTCTATGAGCAAACGACATCCGAGCAGAACGCATATAAAACTCGGAGCCGATAAGAAAGGGAAACTCGTCGCAGCCGAGGTCGATATCCTATTCGATGCCGGGGCTTACGCTACCTTAAGCTCCGTAGTTCTCTGGCGAGGGACTGTTCACGCCTGCGGACCGTATCGAATTCCCGCGGTAAAAATCGATGCTCGCGCGGTCGCGACGAACAAGGTTCCGTGCGGCGCATATCGTGGATTCGGCAGCCCGCAAACCCTTTTCGCGATAGAATCGGCTATCGATGAACTCGCCTATAAACTCGATATCGACCCGGTAGAATTTCGCAGGATAAATATTTTGAAAAAGGGCGATAAAACCGTAACCGGCCAGAAAATACGTTCCTCCTGCGGCCTTGAAGAATGTCTTGAAAGGGCTGTTCAAGCCAGCGATTTCATTAATCTTCGCAAAAAACTCCACTCCGAAGATAGCCCGGTTAAACGCGGGCTCGGTATATCGACAATTTTTTACGGTATGGGACTCGGCGCCGGAGGCACAAAACTCGCTCGCACCGGGGCTTATGTCAGCATACAACCAGACGGCAGCGTCCAGTTCGCGGTCGGAACCACCGAGATGGGGCAGGGTATGCGCACCGTCCTGGGACAAATCGTAGCGGAGGCTTTCGGAATACCGTTCGAGAAAGTTTCCTGTCTTCCGGTCGATACGAGCCGTGTTCCAGATAGCGGTCCCACAGTGGCCTCGCGCGCAACGACTATGAGCGGTCGCGCCCTGCTTCAGGCTTGCACGCACCTTAAGAGAAATCTTGCAAAAGTTGCCGCAGCCGAATGGGGAACCAAGGACAGAATAGTTAATATCGCCGCCGGCAAAGCTATTAGAACCGATAATCCCGATATTACTATACCCTGGAACGAATTGGCCGCTATCGCTTTCGATAAGAAGGCCGAATTAACAGTAGTCGCGCACGACTCGAGTCCTCCGACTAGCTGGAATCCCGAAACCGGACAGGGGGACGCCTATGTCGTCTATTCATGGTGTGCTAATATAGCTCAAGTCGCCGTGGATACACGCACCGGCGAGGTCCGTCTCGAAAAACTCTGGGCCGCTCACGACATCGGAAAAGCTATAAACCCGACTCTGGTCGAGGGCCAGATAGAAGGCGGGTCCGTTCAGGGAATGGGCTACGGCTTGACCGAGGAATACATAATCGACGAAAACGGCATACCACTCAATCCGAAGCTCTCGTTCTATTATATCCCGACAACCGAGGACGCGCCAACGATAGAACCGATAATCGTCGAATCCGCCTACGATAAAGGCCCATTCGGCGCGAAAGGTTTCGGCGAGCAACCTCTTATGGGGATAGCCCCGGCAATCGCAAACGCGATTTTCGACGCCGTGAAAATTCGATTTCGTGAACAGCCGTTTACACCCGAAAAGGTGTGGCCAGAATTGAAAGGCCTCGATAATGAGGATTGAATTTACCATCAACGGCCATCCTGTGAATATGGAAATAGACCCCAGCGCGAGACTGCTGGATATTCTTCGGGAAAACCTCGACCTGACCGGCACCAAAGAAGGCTGCGGCGAGGGCGAATGCGGCGCGTGTTCGGTCCTGTTGGACGGTGCTCTGGTAAATTCCTGTCTCGTCCCCGCTTTTCAGGTCGACAGCCGCTCCGTGGAGACAATCGAAGGCCTTCGTGAAACCGAAATCGGTAAAGCTCTTATCGACGCCTTCTGTGAGTCCGGAGCAATCCAGTGCGGATTCTGCTCTCCCGGTTTCATAGTCGCTTCGACCGCCCTTTTGCGTTCAAATCCGGAACCGACGGAAAGCGAAATCCGTGCGGCATTATCCGGCAATCTGTGCCGCTGCACCGGTTATACGAAGATTATCGAAGCCGTTCTGCTGGCCTCAAAAAAAATAAAGGAGAAACGGTGAGCGCTCTCGAATGGACGGAGATTTCTGAAATCCTTCGCCCCGGCGGAGTCCTGGTTCTGGTCGTGGAGGTCGAAGGTTCGACACCCGCGCGTCCCGGGGCGAAAATGGCGGTTCTTCCCGGCGGGAAAACAATCGGAACGGTCGGCGGCGGTGCACTCGAAGCCGAAGCCGCCAAAGAAGCGTTGAAGCGCTATAACAGCGGCGAAAAAGGACTTGTCGAATACAATATGGGTGTGGACGGACCTCTTGCCGCAGAGTGCGGCGGCAAAGCCATTATGTATTTCGAGCCGGTCAACCCGAAACCGAAACTGTGGCTTTTCGGCGCGGGACATGTCGGCAGAGAGATTGCGAAAGTGGCGTCCGTCGCCGGATGGTTCGTTGTCGCTGTGGATGACCGCCCGGAAATGGCTTGTGCCGATAACATTCCCGAGGCTGCCGAATACATTACAGGCGACTATCCGGAACTCGCCGCGTCTCTCCCGATTTCCAAACGCGATTCAGTCGTTATAGTAACCGCAGGCCATCTCGGCGATGAAACGGTTCTGGCAGAGTTAATCAAACGCGAGGTCTGGCCCGTCTACGTTGGTATGATGGGAAGCAAACAAAAGGTTGCGCAGGTTCATAAGAACATCGATAAAGCCGGTCTCGGCGGAGAACGTCTCGAATCGGTTCGTGCCCCTATCGGTCTTAATTTTGGAACGGTCGAACCGGGCGAGATAGCGGTTGCGGTCGTTGGCGAAATGCTCGCCGTAAGAAACCGTATCGAGGAGGTCCGACCGTGCTCAGAATAGATGGAGTTTATCGTCCCAAAACATTGCCGGAGGCCCTCGATGTTTTTACAGAAAACCCTCGGTTACGGCCTATTCTCGGCGGCACCGATGTTTTGGTCCAGTTGACCGATTCCGGCAAACACGCATCGCTTCTCGACCTGTCGTTATTAGCTGAACTTAAAGGTATCCGCCGCGATGGCCAATATCTTTGGATAGGTTCCGCGGAAACGCATACCGCTATTAGCGAGTCTCCCCTTATAATGGAGTGCGCGCCGCTTGTCGCAAAAAGTAGCAGCATAATGGGTAGCCCCGCTATTCGCAACCGTGCGACTATCGGCGGCAATGTCGCCAATGCCAGCCCGGTGGCGGAATCGTTGCCGACACTTATAGCTCACGGAGCGGAAATAGTTTTAATCTCTCCTTCGGGAAAAAGAACGATGCCCGTGGTGGATTTTCATCTCGGCCCCGGCAAATCCGCAATAGGAGATAGTGAGATTATAACCGGTTTCTCGATACCGGTCGTTTCGGAGAATTTCGTCGGTTTTTACGAGAGACTCGGTTCGCGCGCGGCGGTCAGTATCGCAAAGGTCGGCGTAGCGCTGGCCGCGAATATGTATGGCAACAGGTTTTCGGAGGTCCGCATCGCATTATCTGCGGTGGCTCCGAGAGTCATCCGTTCACCGAAAACAGAGAGGCTTCTCGAAACGCATCCGTTAGAGAGAAACCTCATAGAAGAAGCCACTCCCGTCTTAATCGCCGAATGCACGCCTATAACCGATTTTCGGTCGACACGCGAATATCGCGCGGATATGGTGGGTCAGCTTTTCCGTATGGGGATGAATAAAATCCTTAACCGGTAAGCTAATATCAATGCGGCCTAACCGCTTTCTGTGGGTCTATAATACCGTTATGGTCGGCGAAATACGTTACATTGTTGCAATCGACCTGGACGTTAACGTCGATACCGGTGTGTTCGCGTAACGCTTTAGCAATGGAGATAGCATTCTGTTCCGCATTTCCGCTAACCCTGTGTTTAATGAACCTGATATATATCGGGAAATGGTTTTCCACGGAGTAACCTTCGGCACGCATAGAATCGATAACGAAAGTGAGACTCGGGTCGGCCTCTATTTTCAATACCCTATCGACATCACCCGAGGTTGCCTTTTCGCATCGAGGTGTTATTAAGACAAGAAGAATTCCGATTGCCACACCTATAAGAACCGCTTGCGGGTAATTAGTAAGCTGTTTTTTTCTCACGATGGACTCCCTGAGTCAGTTTCCATATTTCGATATCGTCGGGGACGTCGATTTCGAATAGACCTTCCGGTAATTTTCTCCCGATATATTCCTTCTCGATACTCATTTTCACAACCTCGCCGCGAACGGGGTTAGTAATTATTATTCTTTTTGCCCGTATCGAACCTTCGGACTCGATAAAATCGTAATAACCGATATCCAGCGTCGAAACCCCGTCTTTTGTGAAAACCTGCTTACTGCTCGGCACCCACACCGTCGGCAAAACTTCCAGTCTAATCATCTCCGGCCCGCGGTCGAAAGATAATTCATAAATTTCTCCATCAGAGTCGAACAGGACAAGCGAGTCTTCTTTGCCGATTCCGCTAAAGCCTATCATAGCTTTCATAAGGTCGGAGAAGCCGAATCTCAATCCGAGCACGGGGTTTTCCTCTTCGGGGTTGCCGACAGCGACAAACAATGTCCCCTTACTCGGGAAATAGGCTACAGCCGAATCGCCGATAGAAATCATCGCGCCTGCGGTTGTTCCGAGAAGGCCGTGGATATCTGCCCGAAAACTGTCCGGTGCGGAGAAATAATAGTCCGCGGAAAAAGCGGCCTCGAGCGTCGCCGTTTCGATTTCGACAGAAACTCGCCCCATAATGTTATCGAGGCGAGCATCCCGCGTAATCAAAGTATCTACAAGCGCGTTCCTGCCGATTGCCGCAGGAGCGAAATCCGTGATGGTCTTGGTTCCGGCGCAACCCCAAATTAAGACCGCGGATGTGAGTATTATTATCGTCAGCGCACGAGGAATAGCCGCCTCCCTGTCTCGATATTGCCGTCCGCGCCGCGGATAATCGCGAGATAGACGCCCGACGGCAAAGAGCTTTCTGGATTCCAGATAACTTCGTAGGGGTGGGTCTCGGACCCATCCTGGGCAGGTCTCAGACCTGCCCTTATGGGGATATTCTCGACAATTCTCCCGCTAATATCGTATATCTCGATACCCGAAACCTGAACCCCGAACCCTGAAACCGTTATCTTGCACGCCGCATTGAACGGGTTCGGCTCGACAGTGATTAGAGAAACATCTTCAGGATAGTGGTGTTCAGTTATACCGGTCATTTCGAGCAAGTCATAGAGAAACCAATGAGTATAGTTATCTCGAACCTCGCCACTATCGACCGCGGCTAAGTAAAAAGTGCTGATACACCTTCTCCTGAAAGGGCCATCGTCAAACCATACCGTCCGAGTCGAGCTTACCGCGGGCGCCGGCCCGCCAACAGAATAGGCCGTCTGAAAACCGGTTGTAACGGTCAACTCGTCGATATAATGGTCCGCCCCGGTCTGGAAAGCGTAACCTACCGTATCCCATTCGCCGTAGACAGATAATGCTATTTCTTCGATATTTCCCGTCGTTGCGGAAAAACCCTCGGCGGCGTAATCCACTCCGAAAAGCGCAAAGAAATCCCTGCCGACCGCGCTGCCGTCGCCGTAGTCGGTTCCGGCGTCCGGACCTTCCCAGTATATATTGCCCCCACTGTCGGCATAGTCTATCAAAGCCTGAAGCGAGCTGTCATCGACAACCGATGTCAGCCCAACTCGCGTCGGTGTTACCAGCGCGACCGCTATATAACCGGATAGGTCGAGTTCCGTAATATCCGGGTCCTGCGAGGATAAACTGATACCCGCGCCAAATGCGCTTGCCGAAAAAACTTCGTAAAGCCATTCGGCGGGGCCGATACCGAACGGCACAAGCTCCTCGCCGTTATCCCAGTCGATAATAAGCAAATACCCGGAGTCGGACATCGCCAGCTCGAAATTAACCGTCGTATCCTCGAAGAAAAGGAGCAGGAAAGCTGAATCGGACGCATACCCGTCGTGCGACGCCGTAATTTTATGAAGCCCCGGCATTATACCAGTTATCGTATAATACCCGCTGATATCGGTGGTATCCGTTCCAACCGTCGAATCGCCCATTATATCCATCAACTCGACTATACTGCCCGAATAATCGGAGGTGCCGAGCAGTGAGACTACACCCGAGACCGTAAGTCCACCGCCTCCGCCGGTCGTGTCTTCCTCGAGTGTAAAGAGAATAAGTGTATCTCTATCCATAGTAACCGTCGTTCCAGCGCTAAAATAATCCACGCGGCTAGCGACGACGGTGTATGTGTTCTCTGCAAGAGAGTCGAAAGTGGCCATCCCCATCATATTAGTCGTGTCGCTGAGAGAAAGCTCGATTATATCGACCTTCGAGCCGGATAAGGTCATCGGGGGCGGAGCGAGCATAACCTCGACTCGAAGGGTATGTAGCGTATCGACCGTCCCGCCGCTGTCGGATATCGTGAATACGATTGTATCTGTCGTAACGTTCGGCGGTGTCCCCCTGTCGCGGACCTCGGCAATCGCCGTTATAGTGCTCCCTGCGCCGAAAGGCGTAAATGGCGCATAATCTACCCTAACCCCTCCAGCAACCGGCGTTCTTGTGGAAGCCAGGAAGACGTCCATTCCGTTGACCCAAAGGTGTGTTGCGCCGAAACTCGTATCGAGCTCGGTTTCGTCGGTTGCGGTAAAGATAACGTGCGTCGAACCCGGAACCGCCGTGTCCCCGTCATTGGGAATCCAATCCGAAATTACGGGTGGAACAGAATCGAGTGGAGGCGGTTCGATATCCTGAGTAAATTTCACAAAAGCAAGATAACCGACTGGGGTAACGAGGCTGTCCTCGACCGACATATCGACCCAAACGACCGTGGTATCGGGAGCGAGCCCGTGGCCGATATAGGTTTTTCTGATGCTGTCGGACGGCGCCTCCGACGGCGCCCAGCGAGCGATAATCGAAGGCGCGGTATAGTTCCAGAACTGGATTTGCCAGACCTGAAGCGTGTCTGCGTCCGACCGAATATCGACGTGGTAATTAAATACTGCATCCTCGGGAATTATTTGAGCATCGAACATCATAAACGGCGGCGGAGCTGGAACATCCAATCCTAAATCGTAGCCGTTAGTCGCTGTGGGGTCGACACCGACTGTGCAAGATGCCACATCCATCGGCGAGTCGTAGAAGTCTATCCCCAGACGGAAAGAATAGCCCATCGACAAACCAGCGGCGAGCAAGATTAACAGATAGATATGTATTTCTCTCATAGGACCTCCAGTATTTTATGTAATATATTACATTAGATACGAACTGTCAAGCGCGAGGATTTCGAGAAGCTATCTAATAAAAAATCGAGCAGCTTTAGCTGTGAATTGGCGTTGTTTTAGCTTTTATTATTTAATCTCCCTGTTATCATAATATCCTGCCCGAAACGGCGGGTTTTTGGATTTTCCAGCCTTAAAATATTTTTAATATGCTCTATCCCGATATCGCCGACAGGCTTTATTCCTTCCCCCATAATCATAGGTGCGATAAAGCAATAAACCCTGTCGACAACCCCCTCTTTAAACGCCGATGCTATAACCTTACCCCCGCCTTCGAGAAGTATCGACCCGATACCGAGTTCTGGTAGTTTTTCGAGTAGTCTTTGCCAGAAGTTTTTACCGGAATGTATCTTCAGCAACTCGACGTTCGACGCGCGTTCCCCGGCGATAGGCTTTTCATTATTATAGACGACGATAGTTCGTGGCCTGCCGGAGAGAACGTTTAATTCGTGCGGCAATTTCGTATCTCCCGCAATGACTATCCGCGCGGGTTTGTGGTGCGACCGAACTGCTCGGACAGTCAATCGGGGATTATCGATTAGCGCTGTTCTCGCGCCGACAGCTACCGCACCGTGTTCTGAGCGTAGTTTGTGAGCGAATTTCCGCGACCTTTCGCCGCTAATCCAGCGCGAGTCTCCGGATGCCGTGGCGATATAACCGTCGATGCTTTGCGCCCATTTAACCGAAAGAAATGCACGTTTTTGCTGCCGCTGGACTATGTATTGCTCGATAAGCTCCGCTCCGGTATCCGCGAGAATACCGGTATCGACGCGGATACCGGCATCCTTCAATTTACGTATCCCTTCCCCGGAAACTCTCGAATCGAATTCATCCGGGCAGGATATAACGACTCTCGATATCCGGGCGGCGATAATCGCGTCGGTGCAGGGTGGAGTGTTGCCGTAGTGGCAGCAAGGTTCCAGAGTAACGAACATCGTCGCGCCTCGGATTTCTTCGCCGGAGGCGATAGCGTCGTTTATCGCGTTTACCTCGGCGTGCGCCTCTCCTTTCTTACGGTGCCAGCCCTGCCCGATAATACGGCCATCTTTTACGATAACCGCTCCTACCGGTGGATTGGGGAAAGTCGAACCTTTGCCTTTAGCGCCGAGTTTAAACGCCTTCCTTATGTATTTCTCGTCGTTCTTCATAGAACGCGTCGCGTATCTCTTTGAGCGCGGTTAGCGTTTCGATTGCGTCTTCCTCGGTCGTCTTCGATATAGCGAAACCGGCGTGCACAAGGACATAATCCCCGATTTTTATCTCGGGCATTAGCATCAGATTTACTTTTTTCGTGAACCCGCCGAAATCGACCTCGCCGTCGTTTCCGTCGATTTTGACGACCTTACCGGGATACGCGAGACACATTATTAACCTCTATTTCTGGGAATATATACACTGTAGTAATATAATCGGGGAAATCGTATTTCAAAAATTGTTTTTTTAAACATAATACTATCGGATTTTCTTTAATATATTCTAACTTCGCTACCGGTTTGCCACGGCCGGTCTCGAGTTCCTTATAAACGTTTTCGTTCCAACCCAGCATTTTGAAGGCTCCCGACCTGGAAATAAAAGCTATTTTTCCATCGGGTAAATCCCGATACATATAATCCCTCATAAGATAGCCGTCCATCTTTTGCTTTATATAATGTATTGCTCCCCAGTCTCTACATATACCCGCTTCTACACCTAACAACTTGGTTTCATTTACTATCTCCTTCCAGGGCATAACATAAACCGCATTGTGATAATCTTTGCCGGTTATCACTCCAGAAATCCCCCAAATATAACCTACACCAATCATGACCATTATAATCATCAGGAAACCTTTGCGCAATCTTTCCGTTCCAAATGCCATGCCAATCGCAACCATTGGAAAAAGAAAGGAAAGCCGCGCGTTTATATAGATGAACCCCAACTTCTGGAAAACCAGACTAATAATAGACAGGCTCACAATAACCGGTCCAACGAACAAAACCAGAGAATCCTTCGGCCGCATAACCATTCCTCTTATAGCGAGAAAAATCGCTGCAATAAGACCGATTGCGGTGGCGACCTGCCACGGATATCGCGCTTCGCCGATAAGAAAAGAATAAACACCATATAAAAGGCTCATCAGTAGGCTAATTATAGAGGGCATCGCATCTTCGCCGTAGCTAATTGTAGTTTTGATTAAAAAAAGTAACGGCAGGGCCGCGGAAATAAGAGCTAAAGCGTTACAAACAACCCACATCCCAACTCTCTTTCTATCACGCAGAATTATTATAAAGAAATGTAAAGGAACAACGATATAGGCCGGGAAATTCGTCCAGAATAAGAGGGCGAGACAGATTCCATAGACCACCCATCGCCATTTGCCTTTCTCCATAACCTCGAATAATAAAATCGTGTTATATAAAAATAGAAAAGTCGTCATAGAATAGTAGCGCGCCATCCGGAAGTGTATCCACAGGGATGGATGTAATGCTACTATACCGACTGCGAATAGCCTCCCGGTCTGTGATAGTCCGATTTTACGCGAGAGAAGCCACGTTAAATACACGACGAGCGGGTAAAATAATACCGAGGGCATCCTTAATGCGATTTCCGACTTGCCGAAAATAATCGCCCATATTTTCAGAAGCGCAAAATACAGTGGTGGGTGCGGTTCACCCTCGACAAACCACCGCCAGAAACCGTGCCAGGATTCGCTAATAATCTCGAAAGTGCCCGCTTCGTCCCCCCAGAAAGCGAAACGCATTCCGAACGCCGAAAATAGCGAAACCGCGGCTAATGTAATAACTATAACCTTTTCCGTGCGGCTACTCAAATTCAATTTCCGATGATATGGAACTCGGTGCGACGGTTCTTTCGGCGGCCCTCCTCGGAGATATTATCCGCGACCGGGACGACCTCGCCGTAACCTACTGCTTTGAGCCGGCCCGATGAAACGCCGTTATCGACTAACCAGCGTAAGACAGCCGTCGCTCTGCGTTCGGAAAGCGCGAGGTTATAAGCCTCGGTGCCGAGTGAATCGGCGTGTCCCTGTATCTCGATATGCATATCGGGGTATTCGTTCAGAAGTTTGACAACCCGCATAAGCTCCGATTCGGACTCCGGTTTAAGCGAGTCGGAATTAAAATCGAAGAATATATTATGAAGCTCGACACGCTCGCCGACCTTGATACGGCTAAGCTTAAAATCCATTCGGAGTTCCTGATAGCCCTCCTCGACCGGTATCTCGTAGCGCTCGCTCGAGAAGGCGTAACCTTTAGCGGATACGCTTATACCGTAAGTTTCTCCTGCGGGCAAAACCAGGAAGAACTCCCCCGTTTCGGGATTTGTGCGCGGCGTCGCCAGAACCTCGCCTGTGGCGATGCGTTCGATAGTGATTTCGGCGTCCAGCGGAAGGCCGGTCTCTTTATCGGTTACTGTGCCGGATAATGTCGCCACGATTTTTGGCCTTAGAGCCTCGGAAAGCGGCAACCAGTATATATCGAAACCACCGTATCCGCCGGGACGGTCGCTGGCGAAATATATTAACTCTCCGCTTGCCGGGATGCTGAAAAAATAATCGGAGCCGGGCGTATTGACCGGCGGACCGAGATTTACCGGCTCTGACCATCTGCCGGTCGAATCCATCTCGGATTTGAATATATCGAGCATCCCGAGGCCGCCGTGCCCGGCGCTGGCATAATATAGCGTTACACCGTCGGGATGGATAAACGGGCTGGTTTGGTCGCGGGCGTTGTTGATAGGATAGCCCAGGTTCTCTGGTTTGCCCCAGCCGCTTTCCTTGCGCGGCGCCCGCCAGATATCTCTTCCACCGAAACCGCCATAACGCTCGCTCGAAAAATACAGCCACTTCGCGTCGGAAGATATCGAGGGATGTCCGTCCCAACCGGCACTGTTGATATATCTGCCGAGATTGCGCGGTTCGCTCCAACCGTCAACAACGAATTCAGATAAATACAAATCGCATCCGCCGTAGCTGTCCGTCCGACCGCAAGCGGTAAATACTATAAAGTTGCCGTCGGAAGAAATAGCCATACTACCCTCGTTGGCTTCGGTGTTAATCGGAGGACCCAGTGAATGCGGTGTTCCCCAACGATTATTCACGAATTCGGATACGTAGAAATCCTCCTGGTCGCCCTGACGAACGCTGGAAAAATAGAGCCTGTCGCCCGCCGCGGAAACATAAGGCGCAAAATCGGAATATATGGAATTGACCTCTGTGAGATTTGCCGGGGCGGCGATTTCCTCGACCGGAGGCCGCGAACGCTGTATGCTGTCGGGCCCGGTTCCTGTGGTTTTAGGCGGAAAAAGGCTGTCTGGAGAGGCAGATTGCCCGTATACAACGAATATAAGCACCAATAATAATATATATTTCGGGGTGTTTTTCATAACCAAATTGCCGGGATATAACTATTTATTTGCGTGTTCCGTCGTTCTCGATTTCCAGCGGTGAACCGCTCTCCAATCTATCCGGATTTCCGCTTTCGTTGGAATAACATTGCAAAATATATGCCCGCTATCGCTTATTATTCCGTGGAAGTTCTCGATACCGGTAGTAATATTCTGAAAACCGTGCCCACACCCGGTTTGCTCTCGACAGTGATACTCCCGCCGGCGTCCTCGATAATACTCTTACTAAGCGTCAAACCGAGGCCGGTTCCGTTCGGTTTATTCGTCATAAACGCATCGAATATTCGTTCGGTAGTTTTTTTGTCCATACCGATTCCGTTATCGACGATATCGAGTTCGACCCAATTACCGACACTGCGGGTAGTTACTTCGATATTACCCCCTTCGGGGATGGCCTCTATCGCGTTGAGATACAAATTCAATAAAGCTCTACGAATTGCGCTTTCCGGTGCGACGACCTCGACCTCGTCGCCAGGTTCGACATTTATTACGACCCCGCTTTTTTCTGCACGTTTTCGGACTCTTTCGGCTACATCGCGCGCTACTTTACCGAGCGAAATCGGTCCGGTATCCCCGTCGGCAGGTTTCGCGAAAGAAAGATATCCAGTCAGTATTTCGTCGATACGTGCGACCTCTTCAGTAATAAAACCCACGAGTTTATCGCGATTTTCCTCTTCGGCAGAGGACAGTCTTTCGGCAGAACCCCGTATTATAGCGAGCGGGTTTCTAATCTCGTGAGCGACACCTGCAGCCATCTCCCCTATGGACGACAACGCGGAGGCCTGAAGCAACCTTTTTTCCATCCGATTAAGTTCCATCGCTGCGGAAAGTAGTATTCCGCCGGCGGCAATAGCGACGACGATAGTCAGGAAAAAGAAAAGCAGAAGATTTCTGCGGAGCGTTGCCAGGATGCTGTAGTATTCTGCACCGGCCTCGATTCCGATAATCCAGGCTACCTCGCCGAGTTCGTCGAGAACGGGGGCATACGAACCGCGCAGGTAATTACCTCCGCTTTCGTAAAGCTCCGTATAATCGGCAATTCCCGCCAGGGCAGAATTATATGCCGCCCTGTCGATACCGAGATAATAAAAATACTCTCCGCTTTCATAGCCACCGCCCGATGAATATATAACGATTCCCATCGTATCGAGGAGATTTATCGAGGAGAAAGCGCCGTCTTCTCTGAATTCATCGAGATATTCGGCGAGAGATTTCCCGTAGATACCGTCGGGGTCGGCCACGAACGACCGGATTCGGCTCGGTCTTAATCCCCGCGCGATAGCCTGCGCAGTAAAGGCCTGAGTTTTGCCCATCTGCTCGGATAGCAGAGGCTCCAGTTTATTATACAACAGGAGATTACCGATATTAAAAGCTATGAGGACGAGTGCGATAGCTATCGCTACCCATTTAACGAGGGTTCCGAGAAAACTGCCGCGGAGTTTTGTGCCGCCGAAAGGCATAGTTTAATATAAATCGAGATTAAGTGTTAGAAGGCAAAAATACTCCCGCCCCCGTTATTCTCTAATTTACCCAATTTCGGTTCCTAAAATCCGAACCTGAACGTTATTTCCCCCTCAATTGGATGAGTTTACGCTGCATTTCCTCTACATCATCGGCGGCGGGCGCGAGTCGGATATACTCCTCGAGCATCGTTACGGCCATATCGAAATCCCCGCGCTGGTAATAGGCCGTAGCCAGATTGGCATACGCGGTCGGATATAGAGGGTTTAATTCCCGTGCGACTGTCAGTTCGGCGATTGCGTCGTCATAGATTCCCATATAATAATAAATTCCTCCCAGGTCGCAGTGAAACAGCGGGTTCTCCGGTTCGAGTTCGATACATTTTTCCAGATATTCTGCGGCTTCATCGTATTCGCTACGCTTAAAAGCGACCCAACCGAGGCCGAAATATCCCCACGGGTTCTCCGGGTCGAGTTCGAGTGCACGTTTATAGACCGCCTCCTGTTTCTCGAGTTCGCCGAGCAAGCGCCCGTAGAGAAAATGAAATCGGGGATTGCTCTGGTTTTGTTTCAGGAGTCGGTCGTATTCGTCGAGAAGTTCTTCCGGCTTGACCTCTTTCGCACGGAGTTTCTGGTAGAAAATGTGCGCCTCGACGAACTCGGGGTATTCGTCGAGAGCAACGAGTATTTCCTCTTTGGCCTGCGGGATTTTACCCTCTCTGTGATATGCAAAAGCGGCTTCATAGTGCGGTTTGGCAAGTAAATACTGTTTCTCTCGTTTGCTCGTCCAGCAACCGGAAAGAAGGAGAGTCAGGATTATCGTTACAAGTGATATTTTATAAATTCGATTCATTTTAACCACACGTTATTTGGTTTATGATTAAATCGTTATTGACAGATTTTTCCCTCGAGTTCGGGGTGTATGAAGAAAAACTCTTTACGCTCTTGTTCTGTAGGAAGATATTGGTCGAGGTAATCGAGCTTAATCCTGGCTACCGCCTGCCATTTTTCGCAACCGGCATGGTCGGCGCGTTTGTAGATATTATAGCAGCACTCGAAACCGAGTTTTTCGCGAACGCCGATACCCTCTTCGGGAACTGCCGCCCTGGCTTTTGCGACACATAGGTTACCCTCGACAACTATCGCCTGACAGGACCGAGGGTCGATACGTCTGGCTTTGTTAAGGTAGCGTTCTGCGGAACCGAATTGTTTCATATCGACGTAGGTATCCGCCATATCGAGCAGTAACTTAACATTATCGGGCGCGATTTTTTCTGCCTCCGCGAAAGACTTCATAGCTTCGGTATATTTCCGGTTGGCGGCATGGATAAGGCCCATATACTGATAACCCCTATAATCTTCCGGATTTGCGGCGATGTATTCATCTAAAGTCGCAACGGCATTTTCGTAATCGTTCGTGTTCGCCAGAGCGCGTCCCAGCTCGAGCAGGTATTCGGCGTTTTCCGGAGCTATACGATGGAGACTACGATAGGCTTCCCTGACACCATTCCAGTTTCCCCGATAGTGATACAATTCGGCAAGCTTTTCCCAGGCATCCGCGTCGTTTGAATCCGCCGATACAGCAGCCCGATACCATAGTATTGCCGAGTCGAGTTCGGCGCGCGCCAGATGAAGGTCGGCGCATCGGTCTGCGCTGTAACAATCTTTGCAATTAAGCTCGTAAGCGCGTTTGTATTCGACAAGAGCGCTGTCTAAGTATTCGTCTTTGCGGTCAGGGAATTCGCCAGCCATCTGTTGATAATAAACCCCCAGGCCTCTATGAAGGTATCCCGCTTTTGGAAATTTCTCGATGCCCTGAGTATAGACGGCAAACGCGCTGTCGGGTTGACCGAGTCGCGTATAGCAATCGGCCAGGTATTTCCAGGCGCGTTCTTCTTCCGGGTTAAGCTCCTCGATTATTCTCCTAAAATGAGGAATAGCGTCTCTGTATTGCCCATTTTTATGGTATTCCCTACCAAGCGAAAGGGCGATTCTGACTTCGAGTTCGAGCGAATCTTTTCGGGCTTGTTCTGCGTTTCTACGCGCTTCTTCCTGCGCGGCAATCTCTTCGGCGCTCGGCGCGGAAGCGCAAGATATACCAACTATGATTATTATTGCAAAGGAAAGGGCTAAAATGAGATATTTTTTCACGTGATGCCTCCTCTATGTCGATTTTACAATATTTTATTATACTTACCCTTTTAGCAAATGTCAACTCCAAATAACGGTCGAGTTGTCGGGCAAAGGAATATGGTACCCACCTTGTTTTAGAAAATAAGGGGTTATTCTGTCGAGGAGGACAGAGAAAATGGCAAATTGGGAGGCGGGACGAAAACGAAGGGGAGCCATTAGAGCCATGTCTCGGAGAGAGGCACTCCCTTGTGGCGACCGTAGTGCCCCCCGGAGCGACTCAAGAGATACCTTGCGTTGGAGCGACGCCCGATGTCCTCGTCGCCGGAACCAACTACCGTGTTACACTGGTTACCGGAGGCGACGACATACGTTCTACGAATTCACGCACGAACGAGTGAACGCTCCTATTCTATTCCCGAATTTCCCGCGATAGTTTGTTGCCCTGGTTATTTCGTGCGCGGAATAAACCCTGTTATGCCTTTTCTGGTTGGATATAAACTCGCTCTCGCCCCAATCCATCGCCGAATGGGCAGGAGCGTTACTACAAAACGCGATTATTCCGCAAAAGAGGCTATAGCGGACATTTCTATTTTGTAAATCGCGTCGATATATCGATTATTCTTTCCGTATAATCGCGTTCCTGCCTATAAGTGTGCAGGGTTTGTTAATCGTTATCGAGCTTGCCGCGAATGTGTTAACCGAACCGGCTTTGAATATCCATTTCGCTCCGTCCGGTATCGATAAATCCGCTATCGCTTCCTCGATATTCTGATACGGGTCGTCCGGGGAACCATCGCCGGGGTTCGTATCACCTATGAACCTGACTACACTTTGAGGCGCGATATGCCAGATAAAACAATGGTTCGGATAAACCTCGTCCCACTGGACCCAATCGGTATCACCGTTAACGGAGTTCATATGGAACTGCACCGAATCGGGCAGGAAGGTTCGGTTGTAGCCGTATATTACCCACGAATGCACCATCTCCCAGCCGTAATACTGCACCGGTCTGAGCCACTGGAACTCGTCTATCATATCGTTAGTCCCCGATGCGTAATCACCGGTATCCCTGACAACGTAATCGACGTCGAGGTCGTATCGGAAATGGTCCTCGTAAGCGCCGACCATTGGCCATTCCCACGCGCCGGAGCCCCATATACCGTAATCCATCTCGCATGCCACGCCGACATTGTAACAAAGAGTGGCTACCGCGGTATCGCCAGCATCGTGGATAGCATCGTCGTGGATATCCTCCATTAAGTCCCACCGATATGTAGTCGTGCCGAAATCCGCCCTGCAGGTTTTCGAACTCATCGTTAATCTGTTCCATAGGCTATCCAGGGCAGTAAAGAACGCTGTGCTGTCGGCGCTGCTTACCGTGTCGAGCTGTTCTCTGGCGGAATTATAGACGCTGCCATCCCAGTAGCCGTTCATTTCGAGCCTGCCTCCCGCCGTCGCGACCCATTTCAAGCGACTGCTCCATCCAGCCGTGTTAAAATCCTCCTTGAATGGATAGAAGCTTAACGGTTCGGTATCCCATGTTGTGCGCCATCTATAGTTATAGATTGTGCTGTCGTTTCCGACGCCTGTATTCGGCCATTCCCAATACCGCATTATCGCCGAGCCCGCACCGGCTACACACCCGATAACACAGTGCTCGTCGGCACCGGGGGTTAGCTCTGGACAGAGGTCGTTATAGGGGGACCATTGGTTCCATAGTGAGGTCAGATGGCAGGACATCGAATCGGGGCCTTCCCACAAACCGCGCGGCCTTGCGTTCCTTTTAGGGATTGTTCCGTTCGCTAGTGCTTCCCAATAAGCCGCACGCGCCTCGAAAGTTTCTGCAAATCTATCGAGTGACCCGTCGTCTTTCGATTCGGCATCGGAAATTAGCCGCGCTCTCCTGACGATATCCGCGAGAAAATGCTTATGATGTGGTTTTTCGGGGTCGTAAGTGCCACCGGGGCTATAAAGATAAACCGGCAGGAACATATTATCCGCTCCACAGATGCAGAAACCACCGCCGGCGATATGGGCGATATAGGCTACTGTATCGCCGTCTGCTACATAAGGTTCTATCCGTTCAATAACAGCATCCGGTTTGTTGTCCGCGGTAACATCCCTAACCCAGGTTTGCACCGCTGCGGCTACTATTCGGGCTGGTAATTTTTCTGCGTATGCAACGGAGGACAGGGCTATAATCGGTATTAGTAACCAAATCCCCGGGCGGACATTAGGATATTTAATTGGCTTTTTCATTTCATACCTCTCGGGGATTATTGCAATGTTATTAAGGTAAGAACGAGACCCTTCCCACCGGTAAGCGGAGTCATAGCCTTTCCAATAACCGCGCCGTGCGCTTTTTCATAATCCGTGGCTTTCATCGCGTATCCGGGTATATCGGATGTCGTAAGCAAATCCCCCGGCTCGATAGGAGAATTCGACGCGTCGGCCAGAACATAAGCACGGCCGGTAAGAGCCACCGGATAAGAACCGTCGGCGACGGAACCTTTTTGGCCCATAAGCATTCCGGTCTCGATATCTCCCGCGCCGCTGACTATTCCCGCGACTCGCCGGTCGTATGCAGTATCCGAAATCCTGAGTTTTCCCGGATTTTCAGGGTCGATAATCAGGACCATACCGGGTTCGATTACATCGGAATCCTCGATATCGAACTGCTCGGAAAGGTCCGAACCGCCGAGTATCTGGAGCACGTTGCATATCGCCTTCCCGTCCTTATCGACCTTGAAAACCCATTCCCAGCTTCCGCTGTGCCAGCTATCGCAGCGGAAAACGTCCCCATCGCTTTTATTAGTAACCAGTAGCGTTACGTCGCTCGACTCGTTAAGAAAATGTGCGGCGATTCCGCTCGAATTGGTATTTTCCGCATAGATAGTGGTTCCTGACGTCCCGCTGCCGGATGATTCGACATAGAGCTTGTGCAGCCCGGGGTCGTCGGTCCCCAGTCCAACGTTGCCCTGGACGAGAAGTCCGCTGGACGGTGCCACGCTCGTGCCTGAAAAGCTTGTCCCGACGACCATCGCGCCCTCGACATCGAGTTTGTTCTGTGGAGATAATACACCTACGCCGACATTGCCATCGTTCTTGACGATAAATTTCGTTAGTCCGGCCACGCGCACTCTCAACGGGTCGGCTGTAGCGTCCTCTTCGACGTGTAATCTGGCGAGTGGATTCGTCGTCCCGACAGCGGCTTGACCCGGGCATACGATATCCGAGGCATAAAGACCCTTACCACCCATAAAATACCCGCCGTAACCGTCAGAGTTCAAGGTTTGCCCGACAACTCCATCGGCGGCGCCGGTCGATGATGTCGCGACACCATAGACACCGCACGCTTCGTCGGCTGTCGATTGAATCCACCCGGCAAGCGCCTGAACCGCTCCGGTTACGCCCGTGGCCTCGCCTTTTATCGCCGCGATATAGTCCGTAGTCGAACCCGTTTTCGCGTAGATAGCTCTTCCGTTTCCGGGATTGTCCACTGTAAGAAGGTTCCCGGAGGTCGTTGCGGTCATTATATCCGGAGCATCGCTCGTAATATAGTTCCCGCCGCCGTGCATACTGTCCGCGACAGCCGCGCGGAGGGCATAGGGACTCGCGCCCAGCAAGTAGCGCGGGGACATCTCAGGGTCGATGCCAACCTGAACGCCGAGCCAATATGTTTCATCGAAAGGCAAGTCGAGAGGGACGAGCGAACCGAGCATTACTTTATACAGACCGTCCTCGACGAAGACCTGACTGATTCCAACGTGAGCCTCTGTCCATAAGGCGGTCCCGCCGCTTTCTGAATCGTAAATCCTGAATGTTATATCGTAGTAACCGTCGGGGACCGGGTCGCCGGTTACATCGTCCGTCAGCAATCCCTGATAAGAGATAAGCTGCGGAATAGCGGCAAAAACCGATACTACTCCGAACATAAACAGACCGAAAATCAACGTCTTTCTCATTCTTTTCCTCCTTGCGAGAATGGTTTTTTTATTATTTTACGTTTCAAGTTCAAGACTAAACTAAATAAACCTAATACAATTAAATATACGGAATATGAAATGTTAAGCAAAGCGATTTTTATTTATCTTATTCAAGGACTATATAAAGGACTATTTTTTTAATTAAATCTTCTCCGTTAATCCTGGTGAGAAAAACGCCCGAGGGCAAATATCCGACGGATTGCCGATTTCGGGGCGTCGGCTGCCGCGTTGAATCCATGCCGCGACTTTCGACATAACCGTAACCCTTTTCGGATTCAACGCGGTGGAAGAGCAGATTACCCGCGCGCCGTCTGGTTGTCTGGTAAATTTTTATTCGGGTAATCTGCTCTTGCGACCTATAGGTCGCGCCGACGCCCCTGATAACATTTCGACCTTTACTACTGGCCATTCAAATTCCTATTGCCATACCGCGCGAATAAAACTATTATTCGGCACAATGGCAGCGGTTATTTATACAAAAATAAAACGGCTGGCTCTTCGTTTGAGATTCGAGGAGTTAGTAGCGGTCGTATTCCTTTTACCTATGGTCGTTATTACACTTCGGGCGCACGGCTATTTCTCTGCGGGCGGTAACATCCCGAAATACATTCGGGGCGACCTTCAGCGGCTTATCGCCGTTTTTTTTCTTATTGCGGTGTTTATCGCATTACGGAAATGGAATCCCGGCGGAAAAATCTACTGCTTTATTCGGGAGGCTGCGCCGTTCGGTCTCGCAGTAGCTATCTATACGAATTTGCACGATACTATCTACTTTGTCAACCCGCACGATATTCACGATATTCTTATAAAAATCGATGCTTGGATGTTTGGTGTTCAGCCGGTGCTCTGGGCGCAGAAGTTCTATCATCCGATTTTGACGGAATTTTTCAGCTTCTGCTATATGAACTACTTTATAATCCCGTTGGTTGTTCCTTTTACGCTCTATTTTAGGAGAAAATATTTTGAATATCGCGAGGCTTTGCTGGGGGTTGTTTTGAGTTATTATTTCGGGTATTTTTTATATATCGCTTTCCCGGCGGCTCCACCGAGATTGGTGCTCGCCGACCAATTCACAAGGAATTTCTACGGCTATTTTTTCGATGCCGCCCAGCGGACGGTTATTATCTCCGCGGCGAGCAGCCGTGCGGCTTTTCCAAGCCTCCATTGTGGCACGACATTGCTGGCGATGATATACGCGTTCAAACATGCTCGGACGATGTTCTGGGCATTTTTGCCGATAGCGGTCGGCCTGATTTTAGGGACTGTTTATCTTCGCCACCATTACGTTATCGATATACTCGCAGGTTTCGCTCTGGCGATATTCGTTTATTTTGTCTCCCCGAAGCTCGATAGATGGTGGTGTAAAAAACGGATAAAGGCCGATACCAGCGATAGGTCCTGCGAGTGGGTGAAAGGTAATTAGGTTATTCCCGGAGATTTTATACCGACTTTTTAATTATCGGCTCCTCCTCGTTCTCTTTCAATTCGATACCCTCTGAACCGAAAACGAACAAGGCTACCGGAACTAATTTAGGGTCGAATTGTGTCCCGCTTCCTTTTTTTATCTCCCCGAGAGCTACTTCGGGCGGTAACGCTTTACGATATGGTCGGTCGGTCCTCATGGCATCCCACGCATCGCATAATGCGATAATCCTGGCCCAGAGCGGTATTTCTTCGCCTTTAAGCCCGTCGGGGTAGCCTTTGCCGTCCCAACGTTCGTGGTGATGCCGGATGGCGTCGCAAGAGCCGGCGAGAAACCTTAGATTTTTGACAAGATTGGCTCCGATAATTGGATGTTCGCGCATTAATTCCCATTCGGCGTCGTCCAACGGTCCTGGTTTAAGAAGAATAGCGTCGTGAATGCCGACCTTCCCAATATCATGCAGAAGGGAGATTTCGTAAATACCGTCGACCTCTTCTTCGGATAGTCCAATTTTCGCCGCTATTTTTCTGGAGTTTTCCGCGACACCCTCGGAGTGCAACGCGGTGTATGAATCTCGCGCGTCTATCATTTTAGCGAGAGAGAATATCGTCTCGCGAAGGGTGTCCTGATATACCTTTTGGTTACGGAAAAAGGCGTAGATTACGAGCAGCGGAACCATCAAAACCGCCGTGAAAACATATCCACCATTATGAAAAACGAAGGACATAATCATTCCCCAGATATAAAGCGGGGGCAGGCTCACAGCATACGGTTTCAGTTTATTGAAGAAACTGGTCATCGCACGAACGCCCATCGCAGCCAAAATCCCGAACGCGCTGACCCTATCGAACAACCATAAGACGAAACCGGCAACGATTGCGGCAAGAAGGTCTTTGGGTCCACCGGCGAGCCCCTTATAACCGTTTAAAACTTCGAAATATACCAATCCGACGATGAAGAATTCTACAATCCCGATGGAGAGAAATACTAACCGTCGGAAAATCACCCGCCGTTCGTAGATAATATGAATCATCATCCCGACAAGAAATACTGCGGCCCCGAAAGCGGGGCCAAAAGCTAAAAGTGCGGCCAAACCGATAGCGTCGTTGAGCGTCAAAACGCTGCTGCTACCGATATCGATATGGAGAAATGTCCCAACTGTAAATAACGTGAGAAAAAAGACGAAAGGCAACGGGTTGTTAAAAAGCGGTTCCCAATCAGCGTAGGCGCACAAGGCCAACGCCGCCAGCAAATAGGCGGAAGATAAAAGATAATATCTCAATTGGAATTTCAAGATATATATAACCCGACGATGTGGTAACGCTTATAATTATTAACTACAAATTAAGAAAATTCAAGCGTTTTATGTCCGATTGCGGATAAAAAATTTCTGGACATCGCGATGAGAAAACGGTATTATGCAAACCGACTAACACAATTGAGGTAATATTGCGCGCTAAAACAATAACTAAATTCAGTCCGTCGGATATAATAATACTGGGTTATTATCTCGTTGTCGCGGTTTTTATAGTTGCCGCGGGCGTATCGTGCCGACTCGAAAACTGGTGGCGCTATTTCCTGCACCATTTGTTAGTTTTAACGATTTTACCTATTTTTATAATCAAGTTCGGTGCATTGAAACGAAACCTGCTTTCGTTTTTGAGACTATTCTATCCCATTCTCCTTTTCGGTTCGATGTATCGTGAAACACACGATTTAGACCAGGTAATTTTTGTGAGGCCTTTAGATTTTTATTTTGCCGAATGGGACCGTATCCTCTTCGGTTGCCAACCTTATATCGACTTCGCGACCAGGTTTAGCTCGGCGTGGTTTTCGGAGATTATGCACGCGGGTTACTTCTCCTACTTTATAATAATCGTGCTTCTGCCGCTCGTATGGTGGTTCCGTAGACGTCCCGATATGGTCCAGCGACGGGTTTTCGATTTAAGTTTTACGTTCACAGTCTTCTATTTTATCTTTATACTATTGCCGGTGCAGGGCCCTCGCGTGCAAATACCCGAGGCCGCTAGCATTCCCAGAAATGGTTATTTATTCGCCCCGTTTTTTAGGTGGCTTTTCAGAACAGCCCGCATTTTTGGCGCGGCGTTCCCGTCGAGTCACTGCGGCGTTTCCGCGCTTGTTATGGCCAACTCCATCAAAGATATCCCAAAAGGCGCGAAATTCGTAGCAATAATGTCTTTCGCCATTTTCCTTTCGACCGTTTATGGCCGTTTCCATTACGCCGTCGACGTTATCTATGGCGCCGGACTCGGCCTGATTTGCTATATTCTCGCGCCTTATGTATATCGTCGGTTTAAAGGAAAGGGCTTTTCCGGCCCGGCTGGCACGCTCCGTGCGAAGTCCTTATAAAGATTATCGAATACATTATAGCGGACGCACGGACTCCCAACCAATACCCAAAGACCACCCTCGCGCCAGCCGACGCAGTATTATCGGCAACGTCGCTATTGGGGCGTGTATAATCTTTATATTTTCTCTTTAAATCGGATAAGCCAAGCCCACGACTTTAATCGTGGATTGCTAATAGTTTTTTATATATCGAGTTAGCCATTTCAGTGGCTTTGCTGAGGGAGAGCGATTTCAATCGCTTTTACGGAGTAATACAATCTTGCCAAAGTCACTAGTATTTAGCAAAAGAAAACCCCCATCCACAAAGGTTGGGGGCTTTTGGCAGGGGAGTCCTGTCTCCGCAAGGCTAATCCGTCACATAGGTTCCTCTTATATAATTCGAAGGGAAGGGTGATAGGAAACCTATCGGAGGCGGGTTGTAGGTTGGCGGAAGTATCCCCGCGGAAATCAGGTTCTCCTCCGTGTCGTAATACATCGCCAGAATCTCAGCGGGCATATCGGAAGCTCTCTGAAAGTTCACTCTGCGGACTGGGTCACGGACTGTGCGTCCCGCTTCGGTTCCTGCGCGTCTAGCGTGAGCAGCCGATTTGCCTCTCGCGCCCGCTTCCTCTTTCGCGTCCATCGATTCGGCGCTCAAACCGTAACTATAGACCGGCTCTGGCGGTGGCACATATTCCTCGAAAACCGCTACGCCTATCACGCCCACATTGCGCACGTTGCCGATGCGATTCGCCAATGAGAACCGAGCCTCACTGAACGTAAATCTCTCGACATACTGGAAATCGTCGCTCCTGCGGAAACCGGGTATCTCGACCTTTTCGTAGGCGTCGAGCACATAACCCGAACCGTCCCAGTTTCCCTTGCTACGGTCGATAACATTCAAGCCGTCGACAGTTGGCACAACGAGTATCCGCTTGTTGGTGCGGTTTTTCACCACGATAGTGTATTCCTCGCCGATAGGTGCCGCGAAAAACGTGTTCCCACCCTTGTATGCCATCTTCACATCGCAACACTGGGTAACGACAGCTACCGACACCAGTCTGCCGCTGGACTCTGCCGTATTCGCTCCTGTGCATCCGGCGATAACGGCCAATAAAACGATGATTGCTGCGAATTTCATTTTTTCCTCCGTGGTTTGGTTTTAATTATCGATTAAAATCTATAACTTAATCCGAGCCAGATACGCGCCAGACGGTATTCTTCGTCGAGGCGTTCGCCGTCGGCGTTCCAGTTGGAGAATTGGGTCGCCATATCGAGCGAGACTAGGTCGCCGAGAATGAATCCTGCTCCGCCGGAAATCGTGTTACGGACGCGGTCTCCGCCCTGAACCTGATATGGAATAGGCTCCTGCGAGAAACCTCCGCGGAGTCTTATCGCTGCGACAGGGATAGTAACTTCGCCGCCTGCAGACCAGCGCAGTGTCGGGCGGAAATCGTCGTCCATCAAGCGGTTTTGATAAAGCATCCACGCCGGCTCGTCGTATTCGATTTGACGCCAATCGACATATTCGGCGTCTCCGGCGAACACAAGCCAATCGGTCGGACGAATCGCAAGTCCGGCACCGAATCGCCATGGTAGTGTTAGTTCGATAGACTCGATATAATCGTAATCCTCCTGATAAACCTCCCAACCCGTGGTCAGTGAATCGAAACGCAGAACGCCCTCCTCGTCGATATTTATCAGCGTCGGCGTCGAGATATACGCACCTATCTGAACGAACCTGTTCGGAACTATCAAAGTCCCGAACCGCGCGCCGATACCGGAGTATTCGTCGCGAATATCGTCGAGGATGGTTTTCCTTTCGACAGTGTCCGGCCAATCGGTTCCGCCTGGATTTACACGGTCGTAATACCAGCTATACCTTTCGCCTCCAGCGTAGAAATCGAGGCTCATTCCGAGGGCGGCGTATGGCGAGACCTGAATACCCCCGCCGATACAGAATTTGCCGAGACCGCCCTTGACCGATTCGTCGCCGTCGTAGATTAAACCATCGTCGCCGACTCCCTTAAATCTTATTCGCCGGTCGAACGTGTTCGTTCGCGCAAAGCCTATACCGAAAACCAATCCTCCGCGCGAGGTTGGAACTGGAATAACGCCGCCGACGCTCTGTAGCTTGATATAATTATCCGAACCTTCACTCGAGGCGTCGCCGTCGAGCGTGCCTTTATAATTAAGGATATCGAATTGCAGCGCGCCCGCGGCTTCGAAACGAGATATATACGCCAGATTAGCCGGATTGTAAAAAAGCGAGGAGTAATCTTCGGCAATTGCCACCCCAGCGCCACCCATCCCGGCGGAGCGGATACCCATAGGCAAATGTCTATCCGCTGGAAGAACCGGGTCGGCGATACTGTCGCCGCTCAATATCTGCGCGCATCCGAGCGCCGGAAGTAAAAGGATAAAAAGTAAAACTTCGCTTCTCATTTTAGTGCCTTTCGATTATAAACCGCGCCTGCGTTCTGGGCGGTTTTCTCTTTCATTGTTGCCGTCGTGGTTTTCGTCATCATCGTCGTCGTCAGAATCGTCGCTATCGTCGTCGTCGCCGATACGCTCGAGTCCCCGGATAATAGCGTCGAAAGCTGTGCCGAGTCCGCGCCTGCGCTCGAAACGCTCGCGGCGGCGTTCTATCTCCGGCTCGTCGGAGTATTTTTCCCACCACCATATCTGGTCGAGCCACCACGGATAATAATAATAGTAATGCCAACCCGAACACCACCGGCATGGCTCGTGATAGCGGCGCGAACAACTGTCTTCCCAGTTTTTGTGCGTCTTTTCGGAAGGTTTGGTTAGTTTTATTTGTGTATAGCAGCCACCAATAGAAATCGCGATAAATAGGGC
>Ga0180301_10000434_pt1 | contig 32174 bp, 24 predicted proteins | sample GuaBasSediGuay16_FD_121797 | JGI IMG/M metagenome (GOLD analysis project Ga0180301, IMG submission 121797) | Subseafloor sediment microbial communities from Guaymas Basin, Gulf of California, Mexico - Guay16, Core 4569-2, 12-15 cm | ecosystem: Environmental > Aquatic > Marine > Hydrothermal... | reverse complement strand
TGTCCCCACCGCCTCCATCTTTTGGGCCTGGATTAACTGTGCCTCAAGGCGTCTTTTGTCTTCCTCCGCCTTTTTGCGTTTTGTGATATCCCTTGCTACGGAAACTACCCCAATGATCTTGCCGTCTCGAATTATCGGGTGTCCACTCACCTCTCCAAACCTCACTTGACCGTCTTTTGTGACAAAGGCATATTCGGCTGAGTCGATCCTTTCTCCCCCAAAGACTTTCATTGCATCCTGAACAGCTTTTTCCAAGTAGTCCGGAGTCACAATATTCAACTCATGAAAAGACTTCCCAATCAGCTCTTCGGGTTTATAGCCCAGGAGTCTTTCTACAGATGGGGATATGTCAATAATTTTTAAGTCAGAACCATATGAGAAGATAACATCATTTACACTTTCAAAATGCAGTCGATACCTTTCTTCTGACTCTCTTAACGCCTCTTCCATCTTCTTCCGATCTGAGATGTCCACAAAGGATGCAATACTCTTTCTTGTCCCTGGGATTATTCCAATCTGGATAAGGCCGTATTTTTTCTTTCCATGTCTGTCTATCCATGCAAACTCGTATTCATTGGGAACGCTATTTTCTTTTATCCTCCGGGCAGCGTGGTATGTTTTGATTCTTTCCAGATCTTCAGGTGCAATGAAATCGGTTATTCTCATTTTGCCTTCCAGTTCTTCCCGTGAATAACCCGAAAATATTTCGCATCTCGCATTAACTTGAGAAATGGTCAAGTCTTCCTCAACGACGAATGTTGCGGCCCCGGTATTCTCAAAGAGGCTGCGGTATCTTTGCTCGCTTTCCTGTAAGGCCCTCTCGGCTTCCCGTCTGAAAGTAATATCCAATAGGGAGGCGATACTTCTTTTGGTTCCGGGTATTACCGTAACCCTATTAAGGACATACTTTACTTGGCCATTTCGGTCCACAAAACGGAATTCATATTGTTGAGGAGCAGCTTCAGGCTCCTTCCTTCTTTGATAATGGTAATGCTTCATTCTTTCTAAATCCTCGGGAAAGACGAACTGGGTCCAGCTCATTTTTCCTTCTATTTCCTCTTTTGAGTACCCACTAAGTCTTTCAAACTCTGGATTTGCTTTGGAGATGGTGGTGTCATCCTCAATAATCACGGTAGCTGCTCCAGCACATTTAAATAGGGTACGGTATGCCGCTTCACTCTTTCGTATTGCATCTTCCACCTTCAAGCGCTCACTGATGTCGCGGATTACCTCAACCGCACCTACAATATTGCCCTTCACATCATATAGGGATCTTGCAACATTCCAGAAAAGGGAGCCAGGTTTCTTGAAAGGCGGATTCAGTGTTTCGGAAAATAGTGTATCTCCGTCCCTCTTTATGTACTCATACGACCTCGCAAAGTTCTCATCCCAATGGAGGACAAGATCGATGAGACACGGTCGCCTGGTCCCCCACAAGGGGATCGAATATTCATAGTTGCCCTTTCCGATAATATCTTCAGCCTTCATGCCCGTAAGCTCTTCCATAGCACGATTCCAGGCAGTTACTCTGCCTTCTGCATCAATCGCAAAGGTGGCATCAGGCAGAAAATTGATGATTTGGGCCAGAACCTCTTTTTCAACGGCTATCAAGCTTGTCCCTTTTTCCGAGCATTTTGAGCCCCTTTTGTCCCGACGGCTCATCTCTTGAACTCCTTAGAACGAAATGTCAAAAGGATCACTAAGGCCCTTTTACCTTCCTGCTTTTTCCCTATATAAACCACCATGAAAACAGGAGCTTCAGGATCTGCAATATATTATCAGGCATGCCAGCTTCTGCGATACGTCTCAAGGGCAGGTCAGCAGCGAGGTCATGATTCCTTGTAATATAAATAGCATTTGTCGAAGTAAAAATCAATAGTCTTGGAAAACATTTACCGTTTTAAGCCAAATAAGCATACTTCAATAAAATCGAAATAATTTTTTAAAACTATACAAAAGGTTACCGTCCCATATCAAAACACCGAATCCCTGAATGCGTAGGCCTTCCACAACCTTGTATTTTAGCCCCCTTTTACCACCTATATCTCTCCCCCTTTTGATAGGATAATCGGACTTGAACTCAAATATTATGAGGGAGTCTTTAATATTACAGAAACCTGTCAAGTTCTGGCTCAGGGAAACGATAATACTACTAGATCTAAGGATGACGCATAAAACAAACCCCCGATATATATGATGGATACGGCAAATTCTACCAAAACATAACATAGAATTAGTCAAAAATACAAATACCCGAAGAAATATATGGCATATCGCTTGCATTGGGCAATTTTACATATGATTATTGATTAGCCCTATTCACATATGCTTCAATAATTCCTTAAGGAGGACGAGAGATGTTGAACCTCGGTCGCCTCAAAAGATTGAGTCTAAGGGGCCGGATACTCGTTTTACCCCTTTTGGGCATCTTGGGAATAGTCTTTGTGAGCGCGGTGAACTGGTATGTAGGGGAAGGTAAAAACCAGCAAATGATGATAGGCAACAAGAGCCAAGCCATCTCACACTCGGTCCTCAAGCTCCTAAACCTTGAAGAGCGATTTCTTCAAACCCATGACCCGAACCTCATCCCTCAACACAAAAAGACTCGGGAAATGCTTGCCAATGCCATTACTCAATTGTCCAAAGGGTCAGACGATAAGGAACTAAAGGCCGACGTAGAGAAAATAGCAAAACTTTACGAAATGCACATGCAAGTATTCGAGCAGATGGTTCAACATCTTTCCTTGATGGACAAGGCGAGGACTGGCCTTGCCGATATATTTCGAACTGTAGATAAACACCTGCAGTACATCATAGGTACAATCGACCAGGAAGAGGCTACCTTGACCATGGATGGCAATCTATTGGACTCCAGTAAGATATCCGCACGGCGTGAAATAAAGGATCTGGCCTTGTATGGTGACAAAAAGATGCTCGCAATCTATGACCTTATTACCTTTGGAAACGTGAAACGATATCAGGAGACCGTGAGCAATCTTTCAAAGAAATTGCAACTCAAAGTAAAAAATATCGAAACCATCCTTTCCGCCATCAATTCTAATGATCTCAGCCAAAGATGGGAGGATGCAAAGGCCAATATGGCTCAAGTGGAAAAATTGGAAAAGGATTTTTTCTTTCAATGGCAAGAAAACGCGGCTCTACTTCCTAAGCTTCGCGAATCGGCCACGGCAATGGAAAAAACCCTTCAGGAGATCCTTAGGCATTTCCAGGAAATTATACAAGAGGAAGATCGCATAGGGAACTGGGTAGCGGTCTTATCATCTCTTGTAGGAATTATTTGTTTGGTATTCCTGGGCTATCTTATTTCAAAGTCGATCACCAAATCCCTCAGAAACATCATGGAAACATTGACAGAAGGGGCCATACAGGTTGCCTCTGCATCAGAACAGGTCTCTTCTTCCAGCCAGTCTCTGGCTGAAGGGGCCTCAGAACAGGCTTCTGCTATTGAAGAAACCTCTTCCTCTTTGGAAGAATTGTCTTCCATGACAAAACAGAATGCCGAAAATGCAGTACAGGCTGACAATTTGATGAAAGAGACAACGAGGGTCGTGGCTGATGCCAATACTGCCATGGCTGATGTTATCCAATCCATGGAAGAGGTATCCAAGGCAAGCCAGGAAACCCAGAAGATAATAAAGGATATTGATGAAGTGGCCTTTCAAACCAATTTGTTGGCTCTCAATGCCGCAGTTGAGGCGGCCCGGGCTGGTGAGGCTGGGGCGGGTTTTGCGGTAGTAGCTGATGAGGTTAGGAGCCTTGCCATGCGGGCCGCCGAAGCAGCCAAGAACACCGCAACTCTTATAGAGACTACCATAAACAGGGTAAACACGGGCACTGAATCGGTCAATAAAACCAATAGTGCGTTTTCTCAAGTCCAGGAGAGTGCCTCCAAGGTCGCTGAACTTGTGAGCGAAATCGCTGCCGCATCCAATGAGCAAGCTGAAGGCATAGAACAGATAAACAGGGCTATCAATGAAATGGATAAGGTTATACAACAAACAGCCGCAAACGCGGAGGAATCTGCTTCAGCTTCTGAGGAAATGAGTGCACAGGCCGAACAAATGAAGGCAGTGGTTCATGATCTAGTAACTCTTGTGGAGGGGAAAAAGGCAACTAGGTTTCAGCTCCAAGAGAAAGTTTCCCGATCTACTGATGCAGAAGAGCGTTCCAAACTTAAATCTGAGGGAACTCGTAATCCACCGGTTTTGACAAAGGCCGAGCCCGAGGAGGAACAACCCTCCCCAGAAAAGGTCATTCCGATGGACGAAGACGAAGATTTTGAGGAATTCTAAAAAATTACAAATCCAGGGAGGCAAACCCACAGCCTAGATCATATCTCCAAAGGTAAAACCGCTCGATCCCTGAGTCGCACATATCCATGATGGGTGATACGAAGATGAGGAATGGCAGCGGTGCCAAGGGTATTCAATGTAAGTAATGGTTTTTCCCACGGCACCCCTAAGCGTTTCAGTGACTCCTCGAGATGTTGGAGACGGTTCCGCGCTGTCTCCATGCTATCCAAGGTCACCACACCACAAAGAGGGGCTGGATATTCGGCGATCATCTGAGCCTTTATAGCCACTACAGCCCCGCCTCCCAATTCCCTTAGGCGTTCCACAACCATTTCCATGGACTCAATATCTCTTCCAATCACGATCATATCCGGTGTATCCCAGCACATGGTAGAACCGCACGCCCCTTCTCTTAGTCCAAAGCCTTTAATAAGCCCCAAAAATGTCCCTCTACTGCCCGTCCTCTCCAAGGCCAATAAGAGATTTACATCTTTCCAGTCAGCCTTATCCCCTATATTCATCACGCCCTCTTTTGTGACAAGTCTAGAGACCAATTCCATCACTCTGGCTTTTCCCTTTTCGGGGAGCGAGGGGATGGAAAAGGAGTCAATCTTGACCGTGTCAAACATGTGCCGAGGATAACTCTCTTTGCGGGGCCTAACCAAGGCCTTCCCATCTCGATAAATAACTTTCCCCCTACACATGACAAGTTCGGGTAAATATTTCTCAGCACCTGGTATCATTACTAGATCCGCCTGCTTACCAGGTGTTATTGAGCCAATCATGCGATCCAGCCCAAAGTGCTCTGCTACATTGATGGTCACAGCCTGATATACCTGAGCTGGCCGGATCCCAAGCTTGATGGCATGCCGCACTGCAGCATCCAAATAACCCTCTGAGATAAAACCTTCGGGGTCCATGCTATCTGTACAGAGAATGATTCTTCTCGTATCAATGCCTTTTTTAAAAACGCCAGCCACCTCATCCAGCTCTTTGCGGATGCCACCTTGCCGGATCATGACCCAATACCCAAGTCTGAGCCTTTCTACCACCTCCTTTTCCGTAATCGGCTCGTGGCATGAACTGACCCCCAAGGCTGTATAAGCCTGGAGTTTGTTATCAGATGCCCCTGCTGTATGACCTTCCACAAGCTTTCCATAGGACCGCGCCATGGCTGCAAGATCCCTCACCCTCTCTCCTTGTTCTCCCTCCAAAAACATATTGGCCCAATAGACCTCGCCAAGGCCCAGACATTGGGGATCACGAAAAAATTGGCGATATGCTTCGGCCCGCGGAGCATGGATTTCTTCCTGGGAAGTAAGACCGCACAGGGGCGCTATGGTATGATAAAAGCGAATAGGCTGATCCCTCATGGCATTGATGAAATATTTGAACCCATCTATACCAGCCACTGTGGCCAGCTCTATGGTCTCAGTGATCACTGTGGTGGTGCCAGAAGGAATTACGTGACGGACAAATTCCTCCAACCCGGTCAAGTTCATTATGTGTGTGTGCCCTTCGATCAAGCCCGGAAGGATAACTTTTTCCTGAGCGTCGATAACCTGGGTGTTATCTCCTATTACAGGATCTCGTTCAGGGCCCACATAGGCGATCCATCCATCCTTGATCCATATGGATTGGCCTTTCAAAAATTCACCTGTGATGGAATTGAATACTGTGGCATTGGAGATAACTATATCAGGCGGCACCTTTTTCAATGCCACCATGCAAAGGATTTCGGATAATTGATTCGAGTCCATGTATACCTACCTCTATTCCTCCAATGTCTCTCTTACCTTTTGAGCCAACTCCTTTATCATCAATGGCTTCATCACGAGGGCCCTTATTCCCATATCCTTCACCTTTTCATCTGTGAGATTGTCACTATATCCGGTGCAGAGGATTATAGGAATGTCAGGCCGAATCCTTAACAGTTCTTGGGCCAGTTTTTCACCTGGCATTCCAGGCATTATTTTGTCCATAATTACTAGATCAAAATCCAAAGGCTTGCTCCTGAAAAGCTCAAGGGCCTCAAAGGGGCTGGTAGTAGTGCTAACTTGATATCCCAAAGCGGAAAGTATCTTGCCCCCTATTTCCACTAGGCTGGGCTCATCATCCACGAACAGGATTCGCTCATGGCCACTTAGAAAGGGTGTTTCTTCTTGAGGGTGTTCAGTTTCCACTTCTTGTACAACTCGTGGAAGATAGACATCAAAAACGCTTCCTTTGCCTATTTGGCTGGCTACTGCAATGCCTCCATCGCATGCCTTTACGATCCCATGTACCACAGCTAGACCTAGGCCAGTTCCTTCCCCTGTGCCCTTGGTTGTAAAGTATGGATCGAATATGCGATCCACCAGTTCCGGAGGTATTCCATGTCCTGTGTCCTTAACCCTTAACTGCACATAATTACCTGGCTTCAATTCCCTTCCGTGGACATGGAGTGGCCGTTCTATACTTGTGTCTTGAAGGCCGACTTCCAACACCCCTACCTGGCCTTCCATAGCATGGGCCGCATTAGTGCAAAGATTTATCAAGATCTGATGGATCTGGATGGGATCTGCCAAAATAACTCCATCGGAATTCATGTGCTCTCGAATCTCAATGGTTTTGGGTAAGGATGCCCGCAGCATCTTTAATGCTTCTTTTATGACTGGCTGGATGCGCAATGGCCTGCGTTCTTGCTCTGTGCCACGGCTGAAGGCCAAGATTTGCTTAATCAGATCACGTGCCCTAAGCGCTGAGTCAAGGGCCTCCTTAAGGTTTTTTCTGGCTGGGAGGCCCTCTGGCATATCACACAATGCAAGCTCGACATAGCCCACAATGGCTGCCAAGATATTATTGAAATCGTGAGCAATGCCTCCTGCCAGAGTGCCGATTGCCTCCATTTTTTGGGCTTGGCGCAATTGGGCCTGCATCCTTTCCTTTTCAGCCTCAGCCAGTTTCCTCTCTGTAATATTGTCCATCACTGCCATGACTGCTGGTCGGCCCCTATAGGATACCAAGGTTGATCGCACTTCCAAGGTAATCCTTTTTCCACTCCTTGAGATCACCTCAACTTCATAGGGAATGGAAGCTGATTCACCCCTGAGCCTCTTTTCATGTTTCTCTTTTACCAACTGGCGGTATTCTGGTGCCACAATCTCTAGGAAGCTCTTCCCTTTGGTATCTTCCAACGTATAGCCTAACAGTTCTTCATAGTATGGATTACGATAAACTGTCTCTCCGTCTTGAATCATCACAATGCAGGCCTCTGCAAACTCCGACAAGGTGCGGTATTTTTCTTCTGCCTCCCGCAGAGCCTTTTCTGTTTCTTTGCGTTGGGTGATATCAAGCAGGGATGCAACTGATTTCTTGGTGCCTGGGATCATTCCAACCCGGTTGAGTATGTGGCGAATCTCTCCATTCTTATTGATAAAGCGAAATTCATATTCTTCTGGGACATCTCTTTCCTTTTCTCTACGCTCGCTGTGATATCTTTTCAGTCGTTCCAGATCTTCTGGCACCACGAATCGGGTCCAAGACATCTTTCCTTCTATCTCTTCTCTGGCGTACCCACTTAATCTTTCGAATTCTGAATTGGCCATGGAAATGGTGGTATCCTCTTCCATTAGCACGATGGCGGTACCAGTATGTTCAAAGAGGCTTCGTAACCTTTCAGTTTCCTCAAAGAAAGAACGCTCGGCTGCCACCTGCTCCGTGATATCATAGTAGTGTTCGATGCGTCCACCCTGCAGTGGGCCTTGCTCAATAGGACAACTCCGGTAAAGGAGCCATCGTTCCTTTCGCCCATTTGAGGGGAGCACATGGCATCGGAAGTGTTCCATATATGTATTATTCTGATATGCTGAGATGAGCTTATTGCCAAAGGCCTCAGGGCCTTCAAAGAAGTGCATGATCTTTTCTTCTATTAATCTCCTCTTATCCTTGCCTATTACCTGATGCCGACTTATCCCGAAGAACTCTTCAACCGCTTTGTTTGCCCAGAACACTTGAAACCGAGGATCAAGCACAAAGAGGGCTACATGAATATTGTCCAGAATCTCCAAGCCAAGTGGGCTGAAGCCGAATTGCTCGTCCGGCCTCGTATTTTTAAGGGCATCAGTAAGCATATGGTGTGCAATGGTTTCAAAAATTTGGCCTTGGAGGTCTTGATTGTGTGAGGTATTGACCCCATGGCGTGGCTGACTCTTTTTCATCACTAGGCTCCTCTCTACTTTGAAGAGACACTATTTTTCCACAACCATTTCACCTTTTCCATAGATGGCTGGATTTCATGAGGCCTTAACTCTAGGGTTATAGTCCCTCTATATCCAATGGTGTTGAGTTCATCAAAAATGGGCCCGAAGTTAACTAAACCTTCCCCGATCGGGAGGTGAAGGTCATCCTCAGGCGAACTCCCTCCAAAATTGTCGTGAATGTGCACATGCCGAATCCGTTCCGGGTACCTCCGAATAAACCCTAAGCTTCTATTCTCCGAGGTAAGAAGTTGTGCATGACCAATGTCCAAGGTAAAACCTAGTTCAGGGAGTGCCTCAAATATTTCAGCTAAGTCCCCAGCCTTCTCGCTCAAATTTTCTATATTCACGGGCACCTGATATTGAGCCGCCTGTTCCAATACGCGTCGCAAGAAACCAATTTTATATACTATCACCTCCTGTTTTACAAATCTCGGGTCCATCCATAGGTGGACAGTGAGTACTTTGGCATTAAGCTTTCTGACCAAAGGAAGAATCCTTAGCAACTTTGGGAGGTAAACATGCTCTAAGGAATATAAGTCGTTGGGATTCCCTTCCCTAGGGCCATGACAAAGATAAAAAAAATCGCTTCCTCGGAGCAAATCTTGATATTCTCTAACATGGTCTTTAGAGCTAAACGCCTCTGGATCTGCAATGGAAACCTCAGCAAATTGAAGGCCCATGGCCATTAGTTGTCTAACGTCCTCTACAGATCTCGCCGTACCCCCCAGTTGCATGTTGTTTTATCCTATTCCTAAGGCCAATTAAAACTACGGAATGGTCAGTGCCTAATGCCTTCGCGCATTGCGGACAAAGGTCCAGGCAAGTCCCAGTGCACGCACCCCCATCTCTGGGGTTGGAAAAACAGGAAAACCCATTTCCTCCAACCTCTTTTTCAAGGAATGAATAGCAGGGACACTAGGTCCATATACCCAAGTGACAATCGGTTTTTTAATTTCCCTCCCGATTTTATCGTAACCCTTTAAGTAGATGGGTTCTGAAACACGAGTTGGATCTGCCCAAAGCACGTTCAAAAGGCTATCAACGTTCTCATCATCCAAGACCTTCTTCAACAACACAGGGTAAATCTCGGAAAAATTCTTTACCGCCGCGGCCATGGGACCTATATCTACGGGCATTCTTCCCAGCATGGGAAAAATTTGTTCAAGAAACCCCTGTGTGACAGGGCTAAGCCCTGGGACAGTAAGTCCATATTTTGCTCCTTCATCAGTAGCCAAAACCCCTACTCCACCTGTATATGTGATAATGGCCATGCGGTTGCCTTTTGGCAAGGGCATGGCAGCAAAGACCTTTGGCATCTCAAATAGCTCACTGAATGTGTTAAGTCTGAGAATACCACACTGCAGGCAAACCGCATTAAATATCTTATCATCAATGGCCATAGACCCGGTGTGAGATGAAGCCGCTGCCGCACCTGATGGGGTCTTTCCAGATTTCAGTACCAATACCGGTTTTCTTGTAGCGACCTCGCTAGCTATCTTCATAAAACGTCGGCCGTCTTTAATGCTTTCAAGGTACATGCTAATGACACGAGTCTCATTATCTTCCTTTAGAAACTCAAGAAGATCACACTCGTCCAGATCACTCTTGTTTCCAAAATCACATATTTTACTTATCCCATAAGGCATTTCAGGATAAGGAAAGGCCTGGGGATTGGTCATACCTGTCTGGGAACATATTGCCACTGGTCCTCGTTTCAATTTGTAATATCCCGCATCATAAGGACAAGGATTAAACCCACTCCAAGCATTCAATACGCCAGCAGTATTTGGCCCAATAATCCGTACCCCCAGTTCTCTTGCGGTTTTTACCATTTCCCGTTGGAGCTCTGCACCCTCTTGGTTGCGCTCAGCAAACCCGTCTGCAACTACTATCACAGCTCTTATGCCCTGGGAAGCGCACTGCCTGATGACCTGTATGACATTTTTTGCATTAATAATGAGAATGGCAAGCTCAACAGGATCCGGAATCTCCTCGAGCGAGCCATAAACACGAAGATTCAAGACGCTTTTATAGCCTGGATTGACAGGAAAGATCTTGCCAGCGTAACCTGATTTCAATAAGCTCTTGACCACCACATAACCGCCAAAGATGCTTTCCCGGAACGAGCCTATGACTGCCACTGCAGAAGGCTCGAAAAAGGACGAAAAAATCTTTCGTGTTTCCAGCCTATTGCTTTTCATCGAAAATCTCTGGCATTCCTTACGGTCTTCCCGGCAAATGTCAAAAAATAACTATAGCTTTCACCAAAGGACAATCTCTACACCTCAGTGTTCACGCATGAGATGTGCTTAGCTTTCTGAGTTGCAAAATCACTTCCTAAAAATTCCATCCTCATAGATCACCATACTGCTCCCGTCTGCAAGATAAGCAGTTACTCTCTTCCTCTCGGTATTTACCAGATCCCAATGAAGAGCAGAGTCATTAAACCCCAATTTCTCTTTCCTTTGCTTTGTAAGCCTCGCCGGGTTTCCGTCGTAGGTGTCGCTGTAAGAGGCCCCAAGGGCCAGATGACAGTTCCCGTATCTGCCGCCATAGTTCTCATCATATAGGGTATTGGCCATGAATCGGTCAATGCGTGAAAAACGCCGATCCGTTAAGGAAAACTCCCCCACTCTTCTTGCCCCCTTATCCATGGCGAGCTGTTTTTTCAGGAATTCTTCTCCCTTCCGTGCTTCCACCTTGACAACACGACCCTTACGAAATGTCAGCCGCACACCTTCCACCAGATTACCACTTCTATACGAGGGTTGATCAGCATAGTATATGCCCTCTGTGCCCCGCCAATCAGGGGACATAAAAAGCTCAAAGCTGGGGATATTATGTCCAGAGATCCCGATCCATTTGCGCCGCGCCCCTTGTTCCACCTTGAGGTCCATGTTGTCCGACTCGATGTGTAGGGATTTGATCTTCAAACCATTGAGCCATTTCTTAATGGTAATGGCCCTGTGGTACACTTCTTTCCATTGGGAAACCGGATCTTTTTTGTCAAGGTAACATGCACGGATGACCTGCTCAGCATATTCCCTGACATCAAGATGCGCCTGTCTTGCCAGTTCTTCTGTGGGAAAGGCGCATAATGTCCAGCCGAATAGCCCTTTTTCCTCTCTTCTCTGGAGGATATCACGCAACGGTTTCCGGGCTACCAAGGCCTTTCCAATCTTTCTCGGGTCCACATCCTTCAAATGCGTTAAGGACTCAGGTGCAATGAGGTATATACTTCCATTGAGGCTCTTGCATAGTTCCTTTTCCCCAGGTGGTTGAAACACGAGCTGACGTGCGTTTGATTTTGAATAGAAGTTATGCTCCATAATAGGAGTCATGGTCTGTCTTATGACTGGATTAAGACCCATGTCCAGGAGTTTCCCCTGTAGGATTTCTGCCAGCCTGATGGCCGGCAAATCATATCGGACAATGACTACTTCACCCTTTTTGAACGATATCCCCCTGGCCGTGGTAAGCCCCCATAGCAACACATCTGCGTACTTTTCCAGCTTTCCCTTTGTGAGCATCTCTTCCCTCCTGCAAGTGTAATGGTCAAACCCGAGATCACGTCATAAACATCTCTTTACGGAGCTCTTTTTTGGGGATTTGGGACCTCAAACGGCCCTTGGCCCAGAACCCCACTCCCACAATCGGCCCTTCCTGTAAAGAAAGAATCACATATCCATCCTCCAGGGGTAGATCTATGGTCAGTTTCTCACCACTGGCGAGCCTGCCCAACTGCGCCCAGTTGACCCGGACAATCCCCCTTGTGGCCAAATGACCAAAACACTGGACCATCCGCGTAGTGGGCTTGATGAATCTGCCTACTTTATGAAAGGCCCTTATTCCCACCGCTTCCACCTTTAGTTTTGCTGCCTCTGGGATATGTGGTGATTTTCTCAAAAGCCACCAGCTCTTGTTCCTTTTGAACAGCACATGGTCATCAAAACACCTCCGGGAGAGCCCGAAGCGTTGTTCCATATATGAAAAGATGGCCTCTTCATCATTCCGGCTTGCCAATCCTGGCCATGAAGAATCCCACTGAATTGACTCTATGGGGATAAAACCGGGCTGTTTTCCTGACCCGTTGGTCATAGCGCTTTCCTTTCCACTCCTCTATTCCTGGCTCAAAAATCATATCCGTGCTGATGGGCAGCACCTGTGCGTCAGACCTTTCAAGAAGATAGGAGATCACCTCTTCATTTTCCTCGGGATTGTATGCGCATGTGGAATAAAGCATCTGCCCTCCTTTTTTCAGAAGCTCATATGCCCTTACGATAATCTTCTTCTGAAGTTCAGGGAGTCGGGCCTTTTCCGGCGTCTCACGGTAGACCGATCGAGCATCTGTCTTTCGGAAGGTTCCCTCACCAGAGCATGGCACATCAGCCATTACATAGTCGAACCGGGTCCTCAAAGGAAATTGCTGTGCCTGGTATGCAGTTATTACGCTGTTTGAGACCCCAAGCCTCCATAAGGTATGGCCCAAGGGCACATGTCTGTTGGGATAGAGTTCGTTAGCCACAATAAGCCCGGTGTTTTCCATGAGCTGGGCCATATGCGAGGTCTTGCCACCAGGGGCGGCACACATATCCAGTATGTAAGAATCCTTTTGGGGCCCGAGGATGAGTGAGGCAAGACAGGAGGTGAGTGCCTGGGGGTGAATGTATCCCAAAAAATACTCCAATAGGTTACCGGGTAACGACAGATCAGGTGCAAGTATTAGTGTGGGATCGCTCGGTAGCACTCTCTTCAACCGAATGCCCTTGGCCTCCATTGCAGCAATGGCCGTTTGCACATCCACCTTTAGGCTGTTTATCCGCAAATGGGTGGGGATAGGACCATGGAGGCTTTCTTGGAAATCCGAAAAATCAGTAATAAATTCTTGGTACGATTCAAACACCAGCTCCATGGACAAAACATCCGCGGCTCTTTACCCTGCTTACTTGCCAATCAAGTGCCTTGCAATAACTCGTCTCTGGATCTCAGAAGTACCCTCATAGATAGTCAAGACCCTTGCATCCCGATAATACCTTTCCACTGGAAACTCTTTAGTATATCCATATCCGCCATGAATCTGGAGGGCCTGGTAGGCAACCCGGTTGGCCATCTCTGAGGCAAAGACCTTTGCCATGGAGGCTGCTGCTGTGAAGTTTTCCCCCCGGTCTCGCATAGCTGCGGCATTAAAAGTAAGGAGTCTAGCCGCCTCAATCTGTGTAGCCATATCCGCGATCATCCAGCGGATTCCCTGAAATTGGGAAATGGGTTTGTTAAATTGGACCCGCTCCTTTGCATATGCTATGGCTGCATCCAGACAGGCCTGGGCCAATCCCACGGATTGTGAAGCAATCCCAATCCTGCCCCCGTCCAGCGAGGCCATGGCAATTAAGAAACCATCGCCCTCGTTGCCCAGGAGATTCTGGGCAGGTACTCGGCAGTCCTCAAAGATTAGCTCCGTGGTGTCTGAAGAGCGAAGCCCCATTTTTTCTTCCTCTTTACCCACATGAAAACCTGGGGTCCCCTTTTCCACCACAAAGGCGCTGATGCCTCGGTGCCGTTTTTCCTTGTCCGTATAAGCCGTCACTACCGTGAGGTGAGAATTTTTACCACTGGTGATGAACATCTTGGTTCCATTAATAATATATGAATCCCCATCGCGCACGGCCCTTGTCTTTTGGCTAGCAGGATCTGACCCAGCACTGGGCTCTGTGAGGGCGAAGCAGCCCAGCTTTTCCCCTGCTGCAAGGGGCTTTAGGTAGGTTTCCTTCAGATAGTCGGACCCAAAAAGGTAAATGGGGCCACATGCCACAGAGTTGTGCACTGACATGATCACGGCGGTGGAGGCATCTGCATATGCAATTTCCTGGAGAGCCACTGAATAACTTACCGTATCCACGCCAGCACCATTGTACTCTGGGGGCACATTCATACCCATGAGGCCCAGCTCCCCCATCTTCTTAATGATTTCCTGGGGAAACTCACAGGTTCTATCCCTTTCCGCAGCACTCGGCATGACCTCTGATCGTGCAAAGTCCCGAACCATTGCTTGGATCATCTTCTGCTCTTCTGTCAAGTGCCATGCCATTTTGTCTCCCCCCCAACTGAACTCACTCATAATACCCCGTACCGGGGAAATGGGCTCCATCTTCTGGGTGAATTGCACTCCTTATTTGTTGGACTATGGCAAACCAATTCCTAATCAAGGCGTGTAAAGTACCACCAAAAGCTCTGCCTTTTTGCTGCTCAGATTCCTCAGCTTGTGGACAATGGAAGAGTTAAAGTGTATGCATTGACCCTCATCCAGAACATTCTTATTATCTCCGACCATCACCTCAATCTTCCCTTTCAATACATAAATGAATTCCTCTCCCAAGTGCTGATAACTTACTCCCTTGTGATGGGATTTGGGGTCAATAAAAACCTTAAAGGCCTTGAGGTGCTTGTGCCGCGCCTCTGGGGTAAGTGTTTCATAGGTATATGCCTCTGTCCTTTTTTGGTAGTCCTCGTCGATTTTTTTGCCCGCCTTTGCGCGTTCCTCCTGAAGGAGGATACTGGAATCCACCTCCAGCGCCCGTGAAAGCTGTAGGATAACCGATACGGGCGGCATCACTTCACCCTTTTCCACTTGAGAAATGTATTGGGTGCTGAGGCCTGTTTCATTGGCTAGGTGTTTTAATGTAAGCCTTTTCTCCCGCCTCAATTTGAGGAGCCTTTTCCCAATGGGTTGGGGTTTTTTCTTTGATACCATAGTCCCTCCATAGTTTGAGTATTACTTTTATCCCCTCCCAGGCACACAAAGGAAAACAAGGGTCCCTATAAAAACATCATTTTTGTTTTGCGGACTTGTATCTTGCTACCATTCGTATTATGAACCCCAACAGCAGGGTGGCACTGATGAGAATTATTAGGCTCGATGCAAAAAAGGTCAGAACAAACCAGTAAGGGTTATCCAATCCATATGCAGCTATAAGTAGATGCACACCAAAAATCAGGAAAAACACGCACGCGAGCGAGAACAGACCTTCTTGTACCCAGGCAATCATAGACTTGACTATTCCAGAAAGGGTTTGATTTTAGGGAGCACTAGGTTGTCGCACGCAGAATAGGGATCAATTTTCCCTTCTACAACCTCATCCACTGCCCTGTCGAACTCGCCGGTTTCAGTCAGCTTAGTCAATACCTCCTCTATGAGCCTGTTTTTGACCATATCATAGAGTTCTTCCCGAACCTTCTCTTTTCTCCTCCGGGGCACAAGTGTTCCACAGGCCTGTTCAAGGTACTTCCGGTGCTTTTCAATCTCATCCAAGAGTTCCACTACACCCTTATCAAAGACAGCCTCTGTCTTCAAGATGGGAGGTCTCCACTTCCCGCCCTCATATTTCTTTTGGTCCATGTCCAGCATCAAGCGCAGGTCAGCCAGGGTCTTATCCGCTCCTTCCCGCTCGGCCTTATTAATCACAAAAATGTCTCCTGCCTCCAGGATGCCTGCCTTTATGGCCTGGATATCATCTCCCATACCAGGTATAACAACAATTACAGTGGTATGGGCACTCTTTACCACATCCACTTCATCCTGGCCCACCCCTACGGTCTCTACTAGGATGTAATCCTTACCCATGGCGTCCAATACATCTATTGCACTTCGGGTGGACTGGGTAAGACCGCCGAAATGTCCCCGTGTGGCCATAGATCGAATGAAGACCCCGCTGTCCATACTATGGCGTTGCATCCTGACCCTATCGCCCAGAATCGCTCCTCCACTAAAGGGGCTTGTGGGATCCACCGCCAGCACGCCCACGGTCTTTCCCTCTTTCCTTAGGTGGGCAACCATCTGATCCACCAACGTGCTTTTTCCCACGCCTGGAGCGCCTGTTATTCCGACTACATAAGCATGTCCCGTATGGGGATAAAGCCTTTTCAATACCTCTCTTACTTCAGGCATCCCGTCGTCAATATCCCGGATCAGCCGGGCAACCGCCCTCACATCACCTGCCACGACCCTTTCAGCAATATCGTCCATTATCTTTCTCTTGGTTTCACGTTCTCTTTCACCCAGTCAACGATTTCCTCAAGTGAGGAACCGGGTGTGAAGACCTCCTTGATACCCGCCTCCTTTAGCTTGGGGATATCCTCGTCTGGGATTATTCCTCCCCCGCACACGACAATATCATCCGCCCCTTTTTCCCGTAACAATTCCACCACCCTGGGAAACAGGTATCGATGAGCGCCTGCCAAACTAGAAAGCCCAATCATATCCACATCTTCCTGTATTGCGGCTTCCACAATTTCCTCAGGCGTTTGATGTAGCCCCGTATAAACCACTTCAAAGCCTGCGTCCCGGTATGCCCTTGCAATGATCCTTGCGCCCCTGTCGTGGCCATCCAAACCAGGTTTTGCCACCATCACGCGAATCTTTCTCTCTCTTGCCATGGTTGTACTCTCCCAATAGCTTATTCCTTCAACCCATGCGCACTCACTGGAGGCCAATCAGTTTTTGATTCCAAATCACGGCAAACTACTACTAATAGATGCCTGGATCCCTGTAAATCCCAAAAACCTCCCTGAAAACGTCACAGACCTCTTGCAATGTGGCGTAGGCCTTTACTGCATCGATAATGGGCTGCATCACATTGCGGTTGGCCACACAGGCCTCGCCCACCGCCTCCAGGCACTCTTTTACCTTGGCCTGGTCCCGTTCCTCCTTTATCCTATTTGTTTTCTCTATTTGGAGCTTTTCCAGTTCCTCGTCGATCTCCAAAATTTCCACTGGAATGTCTTCTTCCGTTACATATTTGTTTACTCCTACAAGGGTTCTTTCCTTTGAGTCGATCTGGCGCTGGAAATGATAGGCAGCATCGGCAATTTCCTGTTGAGGATAGTTCTTCTCTATGGCCGCAAGCATGCCACCCATGTCGTCAATCTTATGGATAATTTCAAAGGCCTCCTCCTCCATCTGGTTGGTGAGTGCCTCCACGCAATAGGACCCTGCCAGGGGATCTATGGTATTGGCTACTCCTGATTCCTCTGCAATAATTTGCTGGGTTCGCAGGGCAATGGTGGCTGCTTCCTCGGTGGGGAGGGCCAATACCTCGTCCAGAGAGTTGGTATGTAGCGACTGGGTTCCTCCCAAGACGGCAGCAAGCGCCTCTAATGCCGTGCGTACAATGTTGTTGTAGGGCTGTTGGGCGGTAAGGGAGCAGCCGGCCGTCTGGGTATGAAATCGCAGCCACCATGATCTGGGGTTTTTCGCCTTGAACCGTTCTTTCATGATCTTGGCCCACATACGTCTGGCGGCCCTAAATTTCGCAATTTCTTCAAAAAAGTCGATATGGCTATTAAAGAAAAATGAGAACCTCGGGGCAAACTGATCCACATCCAGGCCGCGGTCAATGGCTGCTTGAGTATAAGCAATGCCATCGGCAAGCGTGAAGGCCAACTCCTGTACCGCCGTGGAACCTGCCTCCCGGATATGATAACCGCTGATGCTTATGGTGTTCCACTTGGGTACTTCATAGGTGCCGAACTCCACCGTGTCCGTAATTAGGCGGAGGGAAGGTTCAGGGGGGCACATGAATGTCTTTTGTGCAATAAATTCCTTGAGCATATCATTCTGAATGGTCCCGCCTAGGACCTTCCTGTCAATGCCCCTGTTCTCTGCCATGGCAATATACATTCCCCATATGACCGGCGCGGGAGGGTTAATGGTCATAGAGGTGGTGATCCTATCAATGGGCAGGCTTTGGAACAAATCCTCCATGTCTTTAAGGGTATCAATGGCCACCCCACACTTGCCCACTTCTCCCCTGGCCCTGGGTGAGTCCGAATCATAACCCATCAGGGTAGGCATGTCGAATGCTGTTGACAGCCCGGTCTGGCCTTGCTCTACAAGTAAATGAAACCGCTTGTTGGTGTCTTTTGCAGTGCCCAGGCCTGCGAACATCCTCATGGTCCACAGCCTTCCTCGGTACATGGAGGGCTGTACGCCTCGTGTAAAAGGGTACTCGCCAGGGAATCCGAGATCGTTCATAAAATCCTGATCCCTGATATCCTCTGGCGTATAAATGCGTTTTATCTCCCGGTCTGAGACGGTTGAAAATCGCTTACGTCTCTCTGGTCGAAGAGAAAAGGCATCTTCAAGCTTCTTTTCCCATTTCTTATACCCTTCCTCAATATCATCAAAAATATTAGGGTTGAATGTCTTGGCCATGGGTCTACCTCCCTGTTAAAGGTCCTACCCCACCCTTATCTGCCTCTAATAAGGTTCCTGGCTATCACAAGGCGCATGATCTCATTAGTGCCTTCATAGATCTGACAGATCTTGGCATCCCTCATATGCCTTTCCATGGGATATTCCTTGCAATATCCATAGCCACCAAGGATCTGTATGCCTTCTATTGAGGCCCTCATCGTAACATCAGAGGCATACATTTTGGCCATGGCAGCCGCCTTCTCATAGGGTTTGTGATGATCCTCTAGCCATGCGGCGCGCAAGGTCAAAAGTTCGGCTGCATCTAGTTCAGTTGCCATATCCGCAAGTTTCCATTGGATCGCCTGAAAAGAGGCTATGGACTTGCCGAACTGCTCTCTTGTTTTGGCATACTCAAGGGCCTCTTCCAAAACCGCCCTTCCAATGCCCACTGCCTGGGCTGCAATACCGATCCTTCCACCGTCAAGGGTGGTGAGCATCTGCTTAAAGCCTTCTCCTTCTTTTCCAAGCAGCGCATCGGCAGGTAAACGTGCATCTTCAAAAACAAGCTCGGCCGTGCCAGAGGCAAGGATACCCAGTTTTTCCTCTAGCTTTGCCACACGAAACCCTGGGGTATTCTCAAGGTCCACCACAAAGGAGCTTATGCCCTTGTAGCCCACTCCTTTCTGGGTTACGGCCGCCAAAACGCAATAAGAGGCCACATTTCCATTGGTGATGAACTTTTTCTCACCGTTGATGACCCATTCATCCCCATCTCTGACTGCAGTTGTCCTCATGTTGGCCGGGTCAGAGCCAGCACCCGCCTCGGTCAGCCCATAACAGCCAAGCTTTTCGCCAGAGGCACAGGGATAGAGATATTTCTTCTTTTGTTCCTCTGTGCCATAAGCCATAACTGGAAAACAGTATAGGGAATTGTTTACAGACATAATCACCCCTGTGGATGCACAGGCCTTTGACACTTCTATGAGGGCCAACACATAACTTACATTATCCATCCCTCCGCCACCGTACTCCTCTGGCACCGCAACTCCCAGCATCTTCAGTTCGCCCAACTGTTTGATGATCTCTGCCGGGTGCTGGTGGGTCTTATCTAATTCAGCCGCCTTTGGCTTGATTTCTGCCTCGGCAAAACGCCGCACCATATCCTTGACCATCTGTTGTTCTTCAGTGAGTTCAAAATCCATCTCAGCTCAACTCCCCTTTGAATACAGGTTTGCGCTTTTCCAGGAATGCGGATAGGCCTTCTTTACCGTCAGGGCTTGCCATGCAAAGCCCAAAGGCATCTGCCTCCAGAAAACAGCCTGACTTCAAATCCACATCCAATCCTCTGTCAATACAGTGTTTGACTGCCCTTATGGACACCTTTCCTTTTGAAGCCAGGAGCTTGGCGGTCTTCATGGTCTCCTCCCACAGCTTGTCCGGTGGAAAGACCTTGTTCACCAGGCCGATCTCCTTTGCCTCTTGGGCGCTGATCATCAACCCACTCATGCAAAGCTCTTTGGCCATGGCCTTGCCCACAAGCCGGGCCAACCTCTGTGTTCCCCCAAAGCCCGGAATTATGCCCAGGTTTATCTCCGGCTGACCAAACTTGGCATTTTCCGAGGCATAGATGAAATCACAGGCCATGGCTATCTCAGTCCCTCCCCCAAGTGCAAACCCATTGACACATGCAATCACAGGAATTGGTAGGGCCTCCAGTTTAAACAGGAGATCCTGCCCCTGTCTTGAAAAGGTATAGGCCTCAAGGGGACTAAAGTTCACCATAACGGAGATATCTGCGCCAGCCACAAAGGCCTTCTCTCCCTCGCCCGTCAACACCAAAACACGAATGGCCTTGTCTTTTTCAATTTTTTCAAGGGCATCGTTCAGCTCAGCAAGCACCGCTGGATTAATGGCATTAAGGGCCTTGGGCCTGTTGAATTTTATAATGGCCACTTCACCGTCTTTTTCAAACAGTATAGTCTCATATGCCATGATCCCCCACCTCCTATACGCTTTCCAGTACCGTAGCCATTCCCTGGCCCCCGCCTATGCACAGGGTGGCCAGGCCCAGGCTGTGGCCTTTTCTTTTCATCTCATTGGCAAGGGTAAGGATGATGCGGGCTCCAGTACATCCAATGGGATGGCCAATGGAAATCCCGCTTCCCAGGACGTTGGTCTTTTCTATGTCCAAATTCAGCTCCCGCAAACAGGCAATGGCCTGAGCCGCAAAGGCCTCATTTAACTCTATGGTACCAAAATCTCCCACTGAAAGATTCTCCTTTTTCAATACCTTTCTTACTGCAGGAATTGGCCCAAGTCCCATATAGGCCGGGTCAATGGCAGCGGAAGCATAGGCCCTTATCTTGACCAATGGCTCCAATCCCAGATCCTTGGCCTTTTCCTCGGCCATGAGCAGAAGGGCTGTGGCTGCATCGTTGATTCCTGAAGCATTGCCTGCGGTAATAGTCCCATCCTTTTTGAATGCAGGCCGGAGTTTGGCCATCTTCTCAACGCTGGTATCCATGGGCCGCTCATCCGTATCAAAGACAATGGGATCACCCTTACGTTGGGGTATCACCACAGGGACGATTTCGTCCTTGAAAACGCCATCGGCTATGGCCTTTCGCGCCCGCTGGTGACTCAGGGCCCCCAGCTCATCCTGTTCCTGACGGCTGATTCCATATCTTTCGGCAATGTTCTCGGCCGTAATACCCATGTGGTAGCCGTAGAAAATCTCAAACAGTCCATCCATTATCATAAGATCTACCAATTCCACATTGTTCATGCGGGCCCCCCATCGGGCCGAAGGGACGGCATAGGGAATCATGCTCATATTTTCCATGCCCCCTGCAAGGATCACATCCGCCTCCCCGTACTTAATGGCCTGGGCAGCCAAAGTAACGGCCTTCATGCCTGAGGCGCAGACCTTGTTTACCGTAAGTGCAGGGGTTTCCTTGGAAATACCCGCCCGAATCATGGCCTGCCGGGCCACATTTTGTCCTTGTCCCGCACCAACCACATTCCCCATAATTACTTCATCGATCTGGATTGGTTGAGCACCATCGTCATAGTCATAACCCTCTTTTTCAAGATCTATCCTTCCTCTTCCCTTGATTCCATCCGGCTCAAAACTCACCAGTTCGTCGCTGGCCTCTGGCCTCAGGTTAACCTTCTTGAGCGTCTCCTTTAATACAAGCGCGCCCAGTTGCACAACTGGTGTGCTCTTCAACGAGCCCCCAAAAGAACCAACCGGAGTCCTTGCACCTGACACAATTACCACATCTCTCATATCCTCATCTCCTTTTCATAATATTAGTTTTTAACTCTAACTCACCCTTATACTTGGCCGGCTTATGGTTCATTATATACCACCAACGTAACAGCCTCGCCTCCACCAAGGCAAAGGGTGGCCTGTCCTATCTCAGCGTCTTTATCTTTCATTGCATAAATCAAGGTAGTAAGTACCCTGGCCCCACTTGCGCCAATGGGATGACCAAGGGCAACAGCTCCCCCATTGATGTTTACCTTGGCAGGATCTAGGCCCAACTCCCTATTTATCGCCACAGACGAGGAACTGAATGCCTCATTAATCTCGTGGAGATCCACATCTCCTACTTTGAGCCCGTCCTTGGCCAAGACCTTTGGAATGGAATAAATGGGAGCCACCAGTACATATTTCATATCAATACCAGCAGAACCTTGGGCGCCTACCCTTACCAGGGGCTTGCAACCCAATGCCTCGGCCTTTTCCCTGGACATGACCACAAGGGCTGAGGCCCCATCACTTATTTTGGAGGCATTACCTGCGGTGACCCGGCCATTTTTTTTGAAGGCTGGTCGAAGTCTGGCCAGGGCTTCGGCACTGGTCTTGGGCTTCCTCAGGGGAATTTCATCCGTATCAAAAAGCTTGGGTTCGCCCTTCTTCACCGGCACCTGCACAGGGATAATTTCATCCTTGAATTTTCCTTCTTCAATGGCCTTCCATGCCTTTTGATAAGAATTTAGCGCAAATTCGTCCATATCTTCACGGGTTACACCATATTTATCAGCTACTAGTTCAGCACTCATACCCATATGAAAATCGTTCACATGATCCCACAATCCATCATGGACCATACCATCGATCAGGATACTATTGTTCATCCGGTAGCCTGTACGGGCCTTTTCCAGCATGTAAGGGCAAAGGTTCATATTTTCCTGGCCGCCGGCCACAACCACATCCGCATCCCCACATTTGATGGCCTGGGCCGCGAGCATCACCGCTTTAAGTCCTGACCCACATACCTTATTTACTGTTATGGCGCCAACACCCCAAGGCAATCCAGCTCGGACCATTGATTGCCTCGCCGGGTTCTGTCCCAGTCCATGAGGTAGCACACACCCCATGATAACCTCATCCACATCATCGTTTGTAATGCCTGCCCTTGATATGGCCTCCTTAATGACCAGCGCACCCAAATCCGTGGCAGAAACAGTACTTAGCGAACCAGCGAAATCCCCTACAGGAGTTCTACAAGCACTTACAATGACTACGTCTCTCATGTCGCCTTCCCTTTCCTTCGATGGACCTAATTTAGACAACTGGTTTCTAAACCGAATGCCAAAAGCATCAATAAAAATCCGTTGATATATAAATGGAGTACCATGAGCAAGTCAAGCATAAACGGTGTCCAGTTTTGCTTGACAAGGAACCTTTGTCCCGATAAGTAAAGAATCCATTTTTTATGTCATGCACCGAAGGCATAATCCAAAATGCTAAATTGTTGTCAGTTGCTTAAACTGTCCACTAGCAATATTTAAGGAGTAGAGTCATGAATTCCATTGCCAAAGAGTTAAACGAAACAATTAAAGACAGTAATGTCCACATATACCAGATGTTATCCCATGTGGGAAAATCCCTATTTTTCCCCAAGGGGATCCTATCCCAAAGTGCTGAAGCAAAGGAAAAGGCACACCGGTTCAACGCCACTATCGGGATGGCAACAGAAAATGGAAGGACAATGCACCTCAAACCCATCATGTCCAAGATAGCTGGCCTTGAACCTGAACAAGCCCTCACATATGCCCCATCATTCGGCATCATGCCCCTCAGGGAAGCATGGCGGACATCTCTATACAAGAAAAATCCCTCTCTCTCTGAAAAGGAAATCAGCCTGCCCATAGTCACAAGTGGCGTGACCCATGCCCTTAGTGTTGTGGCTGACATGTGGATTGATCCCGGAGACATTGTGGTCCTGCCAGATAAGATGTGGGGGAACTATAATCTTATCTTTTCTGTCCGGAGGGGTGCACAAATTGTCCACTACCCCCTTTTTGACTCAGGTGGACGGTTTAATTTGGAAGGCTTCAAACACGTTCTGGAGTCAGAGGCCCAAGAAAACGGAAAGGTGACCACGATCCTGAATTTTCCAAATAACCCAACTGGATATACTATTACCCCTGACGAAGGCAAGGCCATGGTGGAGATCCTGACAGACATTGCCTCCAGAGGCGTAAACGTGCTTGCTGTCACAGATGAGGCATATTTTGGGCTCTTTTTTGAAGATAATGTCCTAAAAGAGTCATTGTTTTCCCAACTCGTTGGAGTGGACCCCCATATTGTGGCCATAAAGCTGGATGGGGCCACAAAAGAGGATTATGTCTGGGGCCTCCGGGTAGGATTCATCACTTACGGTTGCTGGGCAAAAGGCCCTGTCCGCCCGATCTATGATGCCTTGGAAAAGAAAACAGCCGGATGTGTGAGGGGCTCCATTTCCAATGCCTCTCATCTGAGTCAGGAAATCATCCTGAGCGCCATGCAAGACCCTGCCTATGAACAGGAAAAAGAGGCAAAATTCCAAATTATGATGGATAGGGCTGCTGAGATCAAAAGGGTCCTGGCTGATCCAAAATATGCTGAGGCCTGGGACCCTTATCCTTTCAATTCCGGGTATTTCATGTGTCTAAAGTTAAAGACAGTGGAGGCAGAGCCCCTAAGAGTCCATTTGCTTAATGAATATGGCGTGGGACTCATCTCCCTGGGGAAAACAGATCTTAGGGTTGCATTCTCCTGTATAGAAAAGGAGGATATCCAGGCCCTGTTTGACATCATATTCCAAGGTGTGAAGGATTTGGAAGCCAAATAGGCCAACATGGCTTCGTCAAAATAGTGACGTCATTTCCATGGAATCAGGTCAACACCAGGCCCCTATCCCAACGGCTGTGATGCCTAATTTCAGCCCGCGCCTTACTATTCCGCATATGGCCACCTGATAATAATTCCTCTGCCCCTTGGCATAAATTTTGAATACTTGTCCGTAATAACGCTCACTATAATCAGGAGGCTAAGTCATGAATGATACTGTGTCTACCAATGAGAGCCAGGGGCAGGAGACTATAACAAAGGCGGGCAAATATTTGACTTTCATCCTTGCAGGTGAGGAATATGGCATCGCTATTCTCAAGGTAAAAGAAATCATTGGCATGATGCCGGTGACCCCTGTACCCAAGGCCCCATCTTTTGTAAAAGGGGTCATAAATCTAAGGGGCAAGGTAATCCCCATCATGGATCTCCGTCTCAAATTCGGAATGGAGCCGTTGGACTATAATGAGCGAACCTGCATTATTGTGGTGGAGGTAACAACGGCCGAGGCAGGGGTAACAATGGGCCTTATTGTGGATTCTGTATCCGAAGTCCTGAATATTCGGGCCGAAGACATTCAAGAAACCCCTACTTTTGGGGCTCAGATCGATACGGATTACATACTGGGAATAGCCAAGATGGATGGAAAGGTAAAAATCCTTTTAGATATTGATAAGGTTCTCTCCCTCAGGGAACTTCACGATATGGAGAAAGCGGCTTAGGCCGAGATTTCTCTAGGAACCCCCTTCCATATCAAAAAGAAGAAATTGACCTGTTCTGGGTGCAGCTGGCCGGGGGCTGTATTGATGGGGTTCTGTGCCTTCTCTAAAGGCCTGAAATACAGTCTTTTTGGAAAATGGACTTGCTAAAAGCCCTGTCTCTGCATCGATTTTTGCAAAAACCACCCCTTCTGGCACAGAAAAGTCCTCTACAGGCATTCTTTTCAGGGCTTCCTTCATGAAGTAAAGCCATATGGGGCTGGCAGCCCTGGACCCTGTTTCACCTTTGCCCATTGGTGTACGGTCATCATAGCCAACCCACACACCAGTGGCCAACTGGGGGGTGTAGCCCAGGAACCAGGCATCCCTCAGGTCATTGGTCGTCCCTGTCTTGCCGGCTGCAGGCCTATGTAGTGCCTTTACCCTCCATCCTGTTCCCTCCTGAACAACTGCCTTCAGCAGGTCAGTCATCACGTACGCCGTCTGCTGAGATATGACCTGCTCAGACGTGGGCTGGTTCTCTTCGATTACCTGACCATTTCTATCCACGACCCTTTTCACAAATATGGGCTGAGGTAGGTATCCACCGCTGGCAAATACACAATATGCGCGGGTAAGCTCCAGAAGGGAGAGCCCTGAAGAACCAAGAGCCAGTGAAAGATCAGCATTCAATGTGGATTTAATACCCAGCTGCCGCGCATAGGATATCACATAGTCAACGCCAATTCTCTTCAGTATCTTGACTGTAATTACATTTCTGGACTTTGCTAGGGCCGTCCTCAATAGCGTGGGACCAAAGAATCTCCCTTTGTAATTTCGCGGTTTCCACACCTTTTCATCTTCCCCATTGTCCGAAACAAAAGGGGCATCCACAATCACATCGGCCGGACTCATGCCCTTGTCCAAGGCTGCAGCATAAATAATCGGCTTGAAGGCTGAGCCCGGTTGCCTTCTGGCCTGTACAGCACGGTTAAACTGGCTTATGGTGAAGTCCCGCCCGCCCACCATGGCCCTCACCATTCCGGTGTCAGGTTCCATGCAAAGCAGAGCCCCCTGTATCTCCGGCGATTGCTCAAGGGACACGACCCAAGAAAAGGGTGACTTTCCAGGTTTCTTAAGCCTAACCAAAATCACATCTCCCTCTGATAGGGCTTCGGAGACATGCTTTATACCCGCACGGTAATATGGGACCTTTGGATCAGGTTTTCGCGCCCACTTCATCTCTGAAAAGGGCAGCACCGCGCTCTTACCACCGATCCACACTTCGGCCCAATTGTGCTGATGGTCAATTTTTTCCACCACTCCTTCTACAATTTGACCTTGTTTTAGGTCATCGACTAAAACCTTTTCCTGTTGTTCCTGCTTGTAGGAGGTGATTTCATCAGGTCTCAGGTGGCGCAATGGTCCACGATACCCCTCCCTTTTATCCAGCTCCCTCAGCCCTTTGTTCAGGGCAGCCTGGGCCGCCTTTTGCATTTCCAGGTCAAGAGTAGTGTAAACTTTCAAACCGCCCCGATAAAGGCGCTCCCGACCGTATTTCTTGAGCAGATATTGGCGTACATACTCTGTAAAATAAGGGGCTCTGTGAAAGTAATCTTCCTCACTTCCCCGGATCTCCAACTCCTCATTATAGGCCCGGATCTCCTCTTCCTTTGAAATGTAGCCCTCTTCCCGCATCCTTTGAAGGACATAACGTTGCCTTGCCTTTGCCCGCTCAAAGTGGGTCACAGGCGAATACCGGGCCGGTGCTTGAGGAAGACCTGCCAAAAGGGCCGCCTCTGCAAGGTCAAGCTCACTGGCGGATTTTCCAAAATAGGTGCGAGCAGCGGCCTCCACACCATAGGCCCCATGGCCCAGGTAAATTTGATTCAAATAAAGGTACAGGATCCGATCCTTTGAAAAGTTTTTCTCTATTTGAATGGATAAAAGGGCCTCTCGTGCCTTTCTGCGATAAGTTCGTTTTGTATTCTTCAGCAACAGTGACCTGGTCACCTGCTGGGTAATGGTGCTACCTCCCTGCTCGATCTTACCAGCAGTTATGTTTTTGATCAGGGCTCGGAGTATGCCCATGAGATCCAGCCCCTTGTGTTCAAAAAAACGGGCATCTTCTGCGGCTACAAAGGCGTAGATCACATGCTTTGGAACCTGTTCCAGAGGGATAACGATTCGTTTTTCCTCCCAGAAGCGCCCAATAACTTGACCGTCACTGCTATAAATAACTGAAACAATAGGAGGATTGTATTCCCTCAATGACCCGATATACGGCAGATTGCTTGACCATAGGTACCATAAGGCAGCAGCACCACATGCCAAAAAAAGCCCTAATACCACCACCAAGACAATCATCCACTTCAACAGCTTCTTCAACCTTTACCTCCCAGACCAAGCCATACTCATATTATAACACAAGGGTTCTATCCAGGCTCCTGTATTGAATGGCTTCAGCAATATGGTTAGGTTGTATGTTCCTGCACTGGTCTAGATCAGCAATAGTCCTTGCAATCTTCAGGATTCGGGCATGGGCCCGTGCGCTCAGTCCGAACTTATCCATCGCCTTTTCCAACAACTCGCTGGATCTGGAATCAATCTTACAGAATTCTTTGATCTGGCGGGTATTCATCCTTGCATTGGTATGGATAGGCGTGCCTCGAAATCGAGCGGTTTGTACCTCTCTGGCCCTCATCACCCTCTGGAGCATTTCTGCTGAGCTTGCGCCTTCAGACCTATCGGCCAGCTCCTTATAGGGCACAGGGGGAACTTCGATATGTATATCTATTCGGTCCATCAATGGCCCTGAAATTTTTGAGCGATACCGTTGAATCTGCAAAAAGGAACACCTGCATTGCCTCTTGGGATCGCCCAAAAATCCGCATGGACATGGATTCATGGCTGCAACCAGCATAAAATTTGCTGGATATGTCACCCTTGAGTTGGCCCTGGAAATGGTTACCTGGCCATCCTCCATGGGTTGCCTCAGCACCTCTAGAACATTTTTCCTGAATTCAGGTAACTCATCGAGAAAGAGAACGCCGTTATGGCTGGACGTTTCGGATTCTCTCCCAGATTCACCTTGTAGTTTATATCGTAATTTCAACCAATTACATTTCATCCCTAAACAATATCTCTATTCTGCCTACCTTATAAGCACTGCCCATCGAAAAAGCAAGCTAAACTCCCCGCCCCCCTTCATGTCAGCGGCGCTTCCACTTCTCCGCAGGAGCACCCAGACCTAGTACCTTCTAACAATGTTAATACTTGCACATGTGTAACCATCAATAAGACATCTTAATTGTACCAAATTCTGAGACGCCCTGCAGTCCTTTAAAGTACACTAGTTGTCGGACTGATAAATGATATTCTTTGCAAGGTTGTAAGTAATTGTAACTCCTTTTGTCTCTAAGAACCTCATCAACTCTCGGGGAGTTAGAAGCTGACGCAGTGTATCCCTATTTTCCTCAAGAACTCTCCTCGCCTCCTCTGGTATCACTTGGGGACCCCGGAGCTTCTTTGCTCTTCGCAAATACGCCAGCCTGCCCTTCCTGAACTGCCTCAGCACCCATATCACCTTCGAGTAGTCAATGCCAATCCTCGATGAAATCTCTTTTCCCATTAGCCCTTCATCAGCTAGCTGAACTATTCTCGAGTGAATTCCCTCGTTATTCTTAACAGCTTCTCTCTCGGAGTCCGTAAGATCAATCAATTTCTTCTGCCTCTCGTAAGGTATCACCCTTTTCTCTCCCCACCTCAGGTCAACTATAATCTTATCTGGGTAGGCAGTTATTGAATTAATCATGGTCGCCAATAACGCCTTTCGGTCAGCAGGCGAAGACACATCCCAAAGCTCTTCGAACCGATTGAAAGCTTCTTTGAGTAACCTAATCACCTTTTGGGGATCATTCTCTCGAATTTCCTCCTCTAATTCAGCGATCTTTTCTTGTAAGTTCTCCTTCCTTTTCCTCAGCCTGTCAATTCTCTCAAGCAGAATATCCCTGTCTACTCTTTCCTCCTCGAACAGTTCATAAAGCTTCGATATCCGTCGCTCTATCCCCAAAAGTGCCTGTTCTACCTCAGCCTTCCGCTTCCTCAATGTCTCTATGCCCGACTCTCTTATTTTTTCCTCAACTTTCTCAAATACCTTGTATCTCTCCTTGCCGGCGTATCCCGCAATCATTTTCTTGATAGATGACTCAACAAGATCAGCCTTGAAGCGACGGTTTGGACAGGCCCTGGAATCGTAGGAGATCTTAGTCACGCATGTATAGAACCTCTTTCCGGCTTTATAGTCGCCTGTGGCGCCCATCGTTTTGCCACAGAGCCCGCAAACCATGATACCAGAAAGGAGATGCTTCGACACTGAACTCTTTCTCCCGGCTCTCTTTCTCAGCCGCTCATTCGTCTTCTTGAAGAGATCTACCGAAATGATCGCTTCGTAATTGCCTCTTATTATTCCGCCCTCCTCCAGCCTTATTATTCCGGCATAAGTTTCATTAGTAAGAATTCTGTGTACCGCAACTCTGCTCCAGGTATTGCCATCCCTTGTTCTCAAGCCCTTTTTGTTCAAGTTTCTAGCAATTCCAGTCGTACCCATGAACTGAGCAAGGCCGAAAATTTCCCTAACAACCTCTGCTTGTTCAGGCACGACCTTGAAGCCAGCCCCATAGCCCAACGGCGGCTGTCCAAGAGGCAGCCTTTTCACTCTCTTTCTCGTATCCTTGACAGCCCGTATCCTCTCCCTGATCTGCTCTCTTTCGAGCTCTGCCACACTACCCAGAATCCCGGTCAGAAATTTGCCAAGGCTGGAGTTAGTGATGATATTTTCAGTAACAGAGACAAGCTCAACATCATGCTTTTCAAAGAGGGCAAGCACATTGTACAGATCTCTCATCCTCCTTGAAAGCCTGTCCAGCTTCCACACTACAACCTTATTGATCTTCCCTGCCTTTATTTCATTGATAAGCAACTGAATGGAGGGACGATTCAGTGAACCAGCACTGAAGCCTGAGTCCTCGTAAACTGCATATGCCCACCCCCGCTCCCTACAGTAGGACTCAAGCTTCACTTTCTGAGATTCAATCGAATAGCCTTTCTTCGCCTGCTCTTCAGTGGAGACTCTTACGTAGATTGCTGTGTATTGCATTGACTATGGGTTATCGACTCGGGGGATATTTCCGCCTTTGAGCTTGAGAAGGAATCACGGGCCAACTCTTGCCCGTACAGTCTCGAATAATTATTGACAAGAAACTCAGCCAACGCCTCGACTAATTCCTCATCAGGTTGCCTTGTTGACACATCAGATCTCACTCAGCACCTCCCATGCTTACCGAAATCAAGCGGTCATTCGTTTGAACGGCCCCTGATATTATATTTATCCCAAGAGGCACTTTTTCCTCCTCGACATCCAAAAAGGTTCACCTAATCTGAAAGACTAATCTGATGAAAAATTGGCAGGTTATACTAATTGTTTTAGAAGCATTATTTCTTATGTGGAAAGGCCTTCAACCTTCATGAAGTGATTGCTGACTTAAAGCGTATCTCACAGGAAATGGTAGCATACATATGAAGGACTGATCCATCCTGCCCACAGGCGGAAAATACTTTAATTTCAATGACTTCCAATGTGTCCACGTGTGGACACATTGGACAAAACTACAGAAATGTAGGAAAGCTTCTCGGTCTCAATCGGCTAGCCCAAGCTCCTTCTTCCACGCAAGAGGCCTCAGCCTTTCTATCTCATCACGGCTGAAACAACCGAAATACGGACTCTCACCACCACTACTACTTGCCAACCCTCCCACCAGCTCCAGAGCGGCCCTAACCATGGGCTGATACCGACTGTCTTCTTTCCGCCATACCCTGAAATCAATCTCAGACAAATCAACATTCCACGATTCCGGGATCCCTCCCAGCCCTAAAAGCCTGAAAAACTCAACCACTCTCAAAGGATCCGTATGGCTCTGCCGAGGGCTCCCTATCTTCTCGGCGAACCTCTCGCTCACCTCAATCCTCTTCCCCGCTTTCGCGCCACCTCCTTCAAGAGCAAACCGCATCGCATCCCACAGTACGTCGCCCACCTTGAAAATCGTCGCTCCGCTAGAACCATGTGCCAGAACCAAATATCTCCATCCGCCCCCCTCCAGCTCAGCAACGAAAAACTCCTTCAGGCCCATCTCTCTTACAGCCTCTAAGCCCTCCCGCCTCCAAGTCCTGTCAATCTCAGAGATAATTTCTTCTTGACGCTTACCCAGGGTTTCGATCCCCGGAAAAGGCAATTCGAAATACCCCCAGTTCTTTACCGTCGCAGGCTTACACCCTGTCTGGTACCACCCCCGAGTAGTCTTCGTTAGAATCGTAATGCGCTCAAGCGCCTCATCCGACGGAACCCTCTTCTCAGCTTCTATTTCTTCAAGCTCATCCTTCGGAATCCCAATCAACCTCGCGAAGAAACCCGGAGGCAAACAGAACACTCCCACTCTAATCAGTTTGATCCTTTTTCCTATGTCCATGGCCTGGATCCCCCCTCTCTTCTTTCTCCTTCTTAACCCGCTGCCACTCTTTCCATACATCGGCAGGATCCACGCCCAAGTTCATAAT
>Ga0180301_10000433_pt1 | contig 32202 bp, 34 predicted proteins | sample GuaBasSediGuay16_FD_121797 | JGI IMG/M metagenome (GOLD analysis project Ga0180301, IMG submission 121797) | Subseafloor sediment microbial communities from Guaymas Basin, Gulf of California, Mexico - Guay16, Core 4569-2, 12-15 cm | ecosystem: Environmental > Aquatic > Marine > Hydrothermal... | reverse complement strand
GTACTAGGCACCCTAATACTAAAGTAGCTGAAATTGAAGAGAAACTGTTAAGGACACTAAATGCAATGAATATAGGACCACAAGGCTTAGGAGGTAGTACGTCGATTTTAGATGTCCATATAGAATATTCAGCTAGGCATCCTGCTACTTATGCTATTGGAATTTCGATTAGCTGTTGGGCTCTTAGGCGAGGAACAATTATAATACATTGTGATGGCTCATATGATGTTCCAAGTCACAGAATAAGTGGTGAAATATGAACAAGGTATATTATATAAGAACCCCTATAAGTAACGAAACCTTACAGCATATTATGGTAGGAGATATAATTTACCTTTCAGGTATTGTAGTTACTGCACGAGATATGATTCATAAATGCGTTGTCGAGCATAAAGTAAAGTTACCTATAAGTATCAAGGGATTGGCAGTATTTCATGCAGGGCCTGTTGTATATAATGTAGAAGGTACATGGAAGGTTGTATCTATTGGTCCAACTACAAGCACAAGAATGGAGCCTTATGAAGCAGAATTTATAGAAAAAACAGGGGTCAAGGTAATAATAGGTAAAGGCTATATGGGTAAGAAGACCGCAGAAGCTTGTAAAAAACATACAGCTATTATAACAATATTTCCAGGTGGATGTGCTGCTATAGCTGCCAAAGCTATACGAAAGGTGCTTAATGTATATTGGCTAGAGTTAGGGATTCCTGAAGCACTTTGGGTATTAGAAGTAAATAATCTAGGACCACTCATCGTATCTATAGATGCAAGAGGGAACAATATTTTTGAAAACATATTAGCAAGGATACGTCAGAAAAAGGAAACAATAGCTGATGAATTAAAGAGATATTTATCGAGTACTTTGTACTGATAATAAGGAGCCATTAATTTTCAAATGAATGCTGTTGTTGATGGGAATTATGTATGCTTTTTGATAAGCCTTTCTATAGCTTCTTGTCTTAATTTTCTATTTTTGATCTCAAGTTCTAGTAATTCAATGAATTCCTGAAGCTTAACGTCTCTAGCCTGTAGATTTCCTCTACCCCTAATGCTTATAGTTTCATGTTTAGCTTCTTTTTCACCAACTATTACTATGTAGGGTATTGCCTGATCGTAAGCCTTCTTAATTCTCTTGCTTAAAGTCTCTTCAGGACCCCATACTTCAACTCTTATTCCTCTTTCACGCATCATTTGTATAATTTTATTAGCATAGTCTATTTGGTTTTTAGTTAATGGTAAAACAACTACCTGTATGGGACTTAACCACGTTGGTAATCTTCCTTCAAAATGCTCTAATATTATGGCCATAAACCTCTCAATACTTCCAAGTATTGCTCTATGAACCATGACAGGTCTAGCTTTAGAACCATCAGGGAGAGTGTACTCTAGGTTAAACCTTTCAGGTAATGCGAAATCCACTTGTATTGTACTACATTGCCACCATCTCCCAAGACTATCTCTAAACTCTACATCTATTTTTGGTCCATAGAAAGCTCCTTCCTTTTCTTTAACATTATATGATAGCCCTAATTCCTCTAACGCCATTCGTAGTGCATTAGTTGCCTTATCCCACATTTCATCTGTTCCTATATATTGATCAGGTTTTGTTGATAGGTTAAATCTTATGTCTTCTCTCTTAAACCCAAATATCGATAATAATTGTATTATTGCACTTAGTATATTCTTTACTTCATCTTTTACCTGATCTTCTCTTAAGAATGCATGACCATCATCTTGTGTAAACCCTCTAACTCTTAATAATCCATAAAGTTCTCCTCTCTTCTCCCATCTATATACAGTACCAAATTCACTAAACTTTAATGGAAGATCCCTATAACTCCTTGGCCTTGACTTATATATTAGTATATGTCCTGGACAGTTCATTGGTTTAACTCCGTATTCTTCACCTTCAACGTCAACTAATACCATTTTATCTCTATAAAGCTCATAATGACCGCTTTGCTTCCAAATAATTGCTCTATATAAATGAGGCGTATATACCTCCTCGTATCCTAACTTACTATTTATTTCTCTCATTAGCTTTATCAGCTCTTCCCTTACTATGAACCCCTTAGGATGAAATACTGCTAATCCAGGTCCCACCTCTTCGTGGAACGTAAATAGCTCTAATCTTGCACCTAGAACTCTATGATCTCTTTTCTCTGCCTCCTTAAGCCATTTAATATATTCTTCCATTTCCTCTCTAGTATGAAATGCAACAGCATTTACCCTTACAAGACTTATATCTGGTAAGGGATTATGGGCAGCAACTCCAATTATTGCTATAGCCCCTACATCTCCTTCAGGTTCAAGTTCAGGTTCTAGATATACCTCTATATCCTTTATAACATACTTCTTAGTTCTACCTAAAAGAGATGCTAATTTATCTACATTTCCTTGTATAGGTTTGAGCTTTTCCTTTAACCCTAGCTCTACTGCAAGCATAGCAGCTTTCTTAGCTTCATTCATACTTAGCCATTTACCTTTTAATGGCTTAAAGTCACAATGAAAGCCTCGTTCATGAACTCCGCATCCAAGAGGTTTTAGGTCTTGCCTAATAATATTTATCGAGGCTTGTAGAAGTAGACCTGCCTTAGCTTGAAGTTTTGGATTTAACGTGTTTGGCGCATATCAGTCCCTGGGTCTAGGCTTTTATATATTGTAGTATAAATATTGTTAGTATTCATGCCTTTGAGTATTCTTCAATTGTTCATTATATCAGTATTATTTGGTAATACCTTGAGTTATTCAGCTAATAACTTTTATAGCAGTTTGAAAGAGTAGGTTGTAAGCCTATATGGTGGTTTCATGGATATATTAGCGCTAGTAGACTATGCCACTAGGCTATTAGTCGTAATACTTGTTGGCGTTTTCTCGTATAAGAAGAACTTCGTGGATTTATCTGGGTTTATTATGGGTATTATAATATGTACACCAATTATAATTCTTGGTGGATGGAATTGGTTTCTAATAATACTATTATTCTACATTACAGCAAATATTGCTACTAGATTTAAATACGATGCAAAGAAGGCTATTGGGGTTGCCGAGGAAAAAGGTGGTGCTAGGAGTTGGAAGAGCGTATTAGCTAATGGAGTAGCAGGCTTAACTGCATTAATGATAGAAAAAATTATTGGAGGACAGATATGGGCTCTAGGCTATCTAGGTGCTATAGCAGCTGCTCTAGGAGATACACTTGCATCTGAAATAGGTGTTCTTAACCCAACCCCACCAAGATTAATAGTAAGGCCATGGACTAAGGTTAAGCCTGGTACATCAGGTGCGGTTTCACCTCTTGGATATCTTATGATAATTATATCTGGATTAACTATAGGGATAACTGGTGTTACTCTAAATGTAGTACCTGAAATACATGCCAACCAATACCTATTAATAATATTCATAATAACCATAGCATCTCTAGTAGGTTCAACAATAGATAGCATACTTGGTGCATCTATCCAGGCTAGGTATAGATGTGTAATATGTGGCATAGAAACCGATAGAAAAATCCATTGTGGTAAGAAGGCTGTAAGGATAGGTGGTGTAGAATTTATTGATAATAATGTAGTAAATGTTATAGGAACTATGAGTGGATGTTTATTTGCTGTCCTATTAGGAATTCCCCTAGGGTTTAAGTGAAGTTAAGATAAATATTCTTCAACTATATCATAAACATCTAATTCAGCTTCCTTAATCCTATCTATAACATTTACATTTAATTCCTTTAACTTAGACTTAATGCGCCTTGCAATATTTTTAACATCAGATATTTCATATTCAATAGCTTCTCTTACATCTTCTCCTGAATCTATTAACTCGTCTACGTAATCTTCAAGACCTTCATATACTAAGCTAAATTCAATAACATTGACATTAACTTTAATTTGTAATTTAAAAGGCGAGTCAGGACATGAAAGGAAAATTACGTTATCTTTTCTATCAATAGCGTATCCGGTAATTTTTGCAATTTCTTCAGCTATCTGAATAACCTTATTTATTAAGCTCATTTCATACTCCTACCATAGAGGTTGTGGTTGAGGGATATAAGTATTGGTGAAGGTATGGATTGATATACTTACACCTAAGCAGGCACTGCTTTTCGGCACTATAGCTAAAAAGCTTACCGATATAGGCTTTAAAGTCTATGTAACTACGCGTAAATATGATTACACGATGGGTGTTTTAGACGTATTGGGTGTTAAGTATGACGTTATTGGTGCTTATGGAGGTAAAACTCTATTTGGCAAACTTAAAGCAGATATTAAACGAATGAGTACATTAATTGAACTAATCAAAGACTTTTCACCAAACTATTTACTAGCCTATCCTAATCCATCAGCATCTAGAGTAGCTTATGGTCTTGGAGTAAGCTATATAGCTTTTACCGACTCACCTCACTCAGTACATGCTAGTAGGCTTAGCCTGCCATTGGCAAGTGCAGTTATTTTCCCTAAAGCAATTCCCATAAATGAAATTAAAGCATATACACATCCCTCTACCATGCTCGTACCTTATGATGGTGTTGATGAAGTATTATGGCTTAAGGAATTTAAACCTAAACCAGAAGAACTAAGAGAACTAGGTATAGAACCTTATGAATATATAATTATAAGGCCAGCTGAAATATATGCATCATACTACAAATACTCAATAGATTTTACCTACTTAGTTAAACAATTATCTAAGTACTTTAAAATCCTGCTACTACCACGTTATAAGGAAGATTTTAATAAGTATAAAGGAGTAAGTAACGTCATACTTCCTGAAAAAGCAGTTTATGGACCAAATGTTATTTATCACTCACTTCTCGTAATTAGCGGTGGAGCTACTATGACGAGAGAAGCAGCATTATTAGGGATTCCTGCAATAAACCTATATCCAGAAGAACTCTACGTGGATACCTATATCAAAAGCAAGGGACTTCCATTATTTAAAGTTAAAAGCCTAGAGAAAGCCCTTAATTTAGCATTAGAAATATCGAAAGATCCTAAAAAGTATAGAGTTAATAGTTTGAATATATTAAAGGCTATGGAAGACCCCTTTACTAAGCTATTAGAGGTATTAAAATACTATGAAGAGAATATTGATAGTAACAGGAGGTCTAGGAAATAAATGGATTAAGGTTACATGTAATGTAGTTAAAGTCCTCATAGGTAAACATAAAATATTAATTTTATTAGAGGATACCTTCATTGAAAGGCTAGTTAAAGAATTAAAGGTAAACCATGTACCTATTTCAGAAAAACCAAGAATAGGCTATGTCGCTCTAAGAGCTATATCTAAAAATAAAATTGAAGAATACATGTTGAAACTATACAATAGTTATAGATTTAATATGTTAATTTACATTCTTAGACCTAGACGTAGTACTAATGGTCTATACTATGATGAGGAGTGTAGGGTAGCTCGGGGATTAAAGCCTTTAGAGAACATAGCCTATTTAATTAAATCATCTACACGAAACATAACCACTATAGGGATAGCTAGCTCACCATACCATATAGGAGCATCTAAAATAGCAAATGAAACTACATGTGTAGAACTAGAAGATGTACCCATAGATATACTTATTTACGAAACAGATATTAATCAAATAGTAAATGCAATCAGGGAATTAAAGGGATTAGAACTATGATACTTGTAGGATATCCTATATGGCAAGGAGATTTAATATCTAGAGATGTAGTTAATGAGGTTGTAGAAGCAGAGTTTAATTTTATTGAAGTAAGCATAGATTATCCATGGCCCTTTAAAAACCTAGAAAAACTTTACATAATAGTTAAACAAGCAAGAGATTTAGGATTAAGGATAGGCGTTCATGGTCCTTGGAGAGACGTTGCACTAGCTTCTCCTATAGATGAAATTAGAAGAGCTTCTCAGAAAGTCTATGAACTAGTATTTGATTTAGCTAGAAGAATAGATGCTATATACGTTAACGTACATCTACTTTCAAAGCAAGCATTCTACATCTATAAATCTATAGAAGAAGAATTAATTAAATCAGCTATGGAGTCTGTGGGAAGATTAGTTGATTTATCTAAGACATATGGAATTGATATGACTATTGAGAATAATGCAATAGGTTTTGGCGGATCTATTGAACACTTAATACCAATGGTTAATGCGTATAAAGAAGTAAAGGTTTGCTTCGACATACCCCACGCTATTTCAGCTTATGTTAAAAGGAGTAGAGGAAGGGAGAAGGTTAATTATCTCGACTTAGTATCTATGTGGTCTGAAGAATTTAAGGAAAAGCTCATATTACTCCACATACATGGCTATAGACTATTTAGTATGCATGTAGATGATCATTTACCATTAAATATAGGTGACTTATCCATTAAGGAAATTTTAAAAAGACTTAGAGGTACAGGGTTAAGATACATACTATTAGAGGTATTTTATAATGAAGATGGTAGTCCGATAAAACCATTAAATCTAATTAGTAGTGTTAGAGAGGTCAAGTCATGGGCAAGGACAATACTATTGCTTGGGAGGTAGAATTAGGTATTGATGAAGCTGGTAGAGGTTCATTAGTTGGTGATATGTATATTGCAGGTATATGTATTCCTATGCGTGAAATTGAAAGATTTAGGTCTCTAGGAGTTCGCGATAGTAAATCACTTACACCAGAACAACGTAGAAAAATCTTTAAGAAGATTATAGGTAGAGCACTATTAGCTTCATGGACTATAATTCCCTCATCACTTATCGATGAAAGAAATATAAACATGCTATTTCTTGAAGGTGCTTTATCTATCATAAAAAAGGCATTAAGTATGTTTAGGGAATCATTAACTAGAATAGTAGTTGATCTTACAGGCGATAAGAACAGGATTATTAATGGTATTAGGAATATAGGATATCGTGGAGAAGTAATTATTGAGCATAGAGCTGATGTAAAGTATGTTAGTGTTGGTGCAGCAAGCATTTTAGCTAAAGTACTTAGAGATGAGCACATAAGGATCCTTGAGAAGAAGTATGGGGTTATAGGTAGTGGATATCCATCAGATCCTAAAACAATACTCTGGGCTAAAAGAATAATCCGTGAGAAAGGTAAAGTACCAGTAATTATTAGAAGATCGTGGTCTACGCTAAAGAAGATAGCACCTAAATACTATAAAGAGAAGAAACATATTAATAGAGAGCAAAAGTCTCTTCTCGAATTTATCAATGTTGAGTAACACATATTTCTTTTAGACAAGGATAATAATTTTTAGGAAGGAAGATAGTATGCCAGCTAATTTACCGCCAGAGGCTAAAGCTAAGTGGATTAAGGTTATGGAAGCTAGAACTGTTGAAGAGAAGATTAGAGCATTACAAGAATTTATCTCAGCAGTTCCAAAACATAAGGGAACAGAAAACCTACTATATTGGGCTCGTAGAAGATTAGCTGAACTTAAAGAAGAACTTGAAGAAAGAAGAAGAAAGAGGACTGGTCATAGGGGTCCAAGCTTCTTTATCGAAAAGGAAGGTGCTGCCCAAATAGTTATGATAGGACTAACCAATGTTGGTAAAAGCCTACTACTATCTAAGCTTACTAATGCTAAAGTTGAGGTATCAGAATATCCTTATACAACCAAATTACCAGTACCTGGTATGCTCAAATACAAAGATATACAGTTTCAGCTTATTGAAGCACCAGCATTAATGCCTGGAGCTTCTAAAGGAGTTGCATGGGGTACTAAAGTACTAGGACTAGTACGTAATGCTGATGGATTAATGATAGTACTTGATACATCAAATAATCCATTAAAGCAATTGAAGATCATATTAGATGAACTATATAGCTCAAACATATATGTCAGAAAACCTAAAGGTCAAGTAGTTATTGAGAAGGGTAGAGGTACTACAGGAGTTAAGGTTGTATTATCTGGTAAGCTTATAGGATGTACAGTTAATGACGTAGTCAAGTTATTGGAGGGTTATAGGATATATAATGCTATAGTAAAGGTTATAGGTGAAGTAACTTTAGATGATGTTGAAAAAGCAATATTTGGTAATGTTACATATAAACCAACAATAATTATTGCCAATAAAATTGATATTGAAGGAGCATTAGAAAACTATAAGAAGCTAAGGAAAATAATTCCAAAAGTTATACCCGTTATACCTGTCTCCGCATTAAAGGGTATGGGGTTAGATGTTATAGGTGAAGTACTATTCAAAACTCTTAATTTAATAAGAGTTTACACTAAACAGCCAAATAAAGAACCCTCATCTACACCATTAGTATTAAGGAGAGGAGCAACCGTATATGATGTAGCTGAACACATCCATAAAGACTTTGTAAAGTACTTTAAATATGCTAAGATATGGGGTCCATCAGCTAAGTATCCTGGGATCAGAGTTGGACTAGAACACCAACTTGAAGATGGAGATATAGTTGAAATACACCTTAAGAAATAGGCTATTGATTTTAGGTATAAAGCATTAGATAAAGCTCTTTACCCTATGAACCAAGGGTTTTAGCTTCATATCAATTCAGACTCCAATCTAATGAACTACCTTAATGATCCTATATACTCCTTAAGTATCTTCACTAATTTAAGTATATCTTGCCTATAATTCTCAAATAAATGCCTACTTCTTATGAAGTTATGGTAATAGTTTGCATGCATTCTCTCGGCTATGGCAAACCATTTAGAGATCTCGGGTTTATTTAACTCCTCGGCTATTCTTTCAATAATTTCACTATAGTCACGATGACTATAATGAGGCCATCCTTTCTTTACAGCGATAGCGTTTAATAATGATGCTATAGCACTCCAGTATTTTTCACCTGCCTGGGTAAGGTCGCCTTTCACAAGATATTCTTCGGCTTCCTTGAGATATTTCTCATGAAGCTCTAAGTAAGCCTTAATACTGATATTAGGGTCAAGATATTTTGCCAAGGCTTCAATAATAATTTCCTCAATAGTTTTACCTCTTCGTAAAGCCTCCTTTCTAAGTATGTCATATATGGTTGTAGGTAGCTCTATAGATGTATCCATAAACACCCCGTTATTTCATTGTGTAAAATACCTTATATAGACTTCGTATAGGCACTTAACTAAATCCATGATCTAGATGATTAAAGATTTAAAAAGTCTTAGCAACCACATTTTAAGAAGTAATTGAAAGAAAATTAGCTAGATTTATACACTATTATTTTGATCTTTGTTCCACGTCTAATTACTTTCATAGTATTTATGTCAGCATCGTCTGGAAGCTTTATAGTCTTTGAATATTCCCTAAATTCAAGTTCTCTCTGCCTTGTACCCCATCGTGGAAAACATATTGTAGTCTTTAACCTACACCTAACTATTAATGACTTACCCCTACCAGTTACAGATAATGTATTAAGATCTGCTCCTGGTAGGTCAAGAAATACCTCATATCTATCATCATACTCGTACATCGAGTATAGGGGTTCGAGAGTACCTTCATGAGACCACATAGGCTTCGAAGCTTCAATTCTTTCACTAACTTCCTCTATAATCTCCTCGATAGCTGATTCTATTTCCCTATGTATCCTCTCTATCTCCCTTAGAATTCTCCTTCTCATTTCATCAAAGCTCATTTTAACCCCCCAGATATTAATGGGGTTATGTATATAGCATTGGCATTTGATATTCGTAGCCTTTACCCATGCGTGTTAACATTCTATGAGTTGATTTCATCATTTCTCTACTCTTAAGCTTGATTATCTCTGCTTCTTCTAATAATTTCTTAACATCAACTTCTACTCCTATAACCTTAGATAATACTTCAAGTGCTGTCGCTGCTGCTTCTGGATCAGGAAATTCCATATATGATTCAACTAGTAGTAGGAGGTTATTCATCCTCCTCTTTAACGACTCCTTTAATATAACAGCATAAGGTCCAACAAGTAGTCCTTCTTCGAACATTGGTATATTTAACTTTTTGCCAACATCAGTAGCTGTTTTACCTGTTGCAAGCCAATATACCTTAGGCTTGTCAATTTCCATTCTATTAGGTATGGGCGTACCCGTAATGGATACGATGAAGTCAAATCCCTTACGCTGAGCATAGTCTGTTATAGCATAACTTAGTGGGTAAATTGCACTTGTAGGTATTGCTATTTCTGGTACAAGTACTACTAAGTTATCCTTATGGAAGAATCTTAGTGGAGGATAAAGGGAGCCCTTATGTACAACTACAATTGGTGGAAAGTATCTGTAGCTTTCTATACCACCATATTCCTCCATATTCAAGGTTCTAGCTAAATGACTTACACTTATAGCTCCTACAAGACCTGCATCAGGTAATCCAAGTACTAGATATGCAGGTTTCTTTAACTCTATCTCCTTAGTTTCAAAGATGGTTATACCATCATAATGTTCTTCATAATATATTACGGACATAATCTTGCCCCTACTCCTTTTCCTCCTCTTCTCTCTCCTCAATTTTCTTAGCATATTCTTCAGGTTTTAGTAGTTTATTAAGCTCATTCTTATCCTTAACCTTTATCTTAACAATCCATCCCTCACCATAGGGCTCATTATTCATTAGCTCAGGTGAGTCAAGTAGTTTCTCATTAACCTCGACTATCTCTCCACTTACAGGTGCATAGACATCAGCTGTAGCCTTAATAGATTCAATAACACTGATGACTTCACCTTTCTCAACACTTTTACCAACTTCTGGTAGCTCGATACCAACAATATCCTTAAGCTTCTTCTGAGCGTAATCGGTTATACCGATAACAGCTATATCATCGTCGATTTTAATCCACTCATCTGTTTCAGTATACATTCTATCAGTTAAAACTATATACTCCTTAACCTTTATTTCAGACACCTAGGAGTCACCTTTCAACAAATGGGAAATCCACTATTTTAGCTCTATACCTCTTCCCCCTTACTTCAACTTCAACACTTAACCCCATTATAGCATGTTTAACATTAATATATGCCATTGCAATAGCCTGGTTAAGGATTGGTGAGAATGTACCACTAGTTACTTCACCAATAACTACGTCTTCTAAATAAACCTTATATCCATGCCTTGGAACAAATCTTATACCCTTCTTAAACCTAAGCCCGTAGCGTAATCTATCGACTCCTTCCCTAAGCTTTTTCTCAAGAGCTGTAAAGCCAATATAATCTTTTTTCTTAGGAGACCAAACCCAATACCTTGCTTCAATTGGAGTAATATCTTCACCTATATCTTGACCGTAAAGCACATATCCCATCTCAATTCTAAGAGTATCCCTAGCTATAATTCCACAAGGCTTAACTCCTACTTCAATAAGCTTTCTATAAATTTTCTCAATAACGATAGGATCACCAATTATTTCAAAACCATCTTCACCTGTCCAACCACTACGGCTAATAAGAAATACCTTACCATAAGGAGATTCTACATCCGTCCTAAACTCTAATGGATTAAGTTTAACAACAAAACCTAAACCTATATCTTCCATAACTTTAGGTGACTTAGGTCCTTGAACTGCTATCATAGGTAAATCGAATGTTAAGTCCCTTACATGGGCATCAATCCTTAACCTGTCAATCCATTCTTCAATCCACTTAACTACCTTAACTCTATTTATAGCATTACACACAATAAACCATTTATCTCCAAGATTATAGATCATTACATCATCTCTAAATCCCCCTTTCTCATTGAGGAAAGCTGAAGGACCCGACATTCTATGTCTAGAAACCTTACTTAAGTCTTTAGAAGTGAGTTTTTGAAGTAGCTTGAATGAGTCTTTCCCTTCAACAATTAACCTACCCATATGCGATACATCAAAAACTCCAACATTACTTCTAACACTTAAATGCTCTTTTACAGCACTGGTATAGATCATTGGAACAGTCCATTTAGCAAATTCTCCAAAACTAGCACCAAGTTCTTTATGTAAGTCATATAACTGTACCTTATATAGCATATTGAATAAGCACCTTTTAAAAATAGGTAAGTTAAGGATTTAAATTGTTATAAAATAAGATCTTATTTTACTCTTTCAGCTATTTCTCTCAATCTACTTAGTATCCTATATTCCATTCTCTTAAGATATAAGGATAGTATCGCTAATATTAATGATATAAACCCCACAAGTGCTAATGAAAGTGCTACAAGGCCTTTTACATAATATTTTATGCCGGTGAAGAAGTAGTGATATGCAACCCATGCTCCTAATCCAAGCCCTGGTATGAGTAAGAGTGCTCCTATCATGAATATAAAGAATGCAGGATTATATCTCCATACAAGTCTTATTATATCCCTACCGATAGATAGGCCATGAATTATCTTTAACTTTTTCTCACCAATTCTTTTACGATAACTTATGGGGCATTCACATATTTTCCCAGTTGATGCTGTATGAGCAGCTATTTCAACTTCAGCACTAAATCCCTTCATCTCCCATGTAATTTCCCTTAATATATCATACTTGACTAAGTACATCCCTGATAATACGTCCTTGAGTTTAGTACCAAAAAGCATATTAAACATAAAGGTCAATAGCTTATTACCTATTCTATTAATTAACGGTATGTTGCTTCTACCCCAAACTCTAGCTCCAATAACTTCGTCACACTTATCTTCATAGGCTTTTCTTAATAAGTCATGTATATGTCCTGCAGGATAAGTATAGTCGCCATCCATGATCATTACATATGATCTATTAACATGTTCTAGAGCTGTAAAAATTGCGTCAGCCTTCCCCTTGCCCTTCTGAAGGATAACTTTAACTCCCTTATTGATAGCAATTTCCCTCGTCTTATCAGTACTATGTCCATCGACAATAAGTATTTGATCTTTACTAAGACCGATACTTAATAACTCATCTAAAACCTTACCAATAGCTTTTTCCTCATTTAATGTAGGTATTATTACGAAAACATCCTTTAGTAAGTCATTATTGTCAGCTATCATCCTTAGATAACCCTTATAGGTTTCTTTAAGCTGCCGGATTAAAGTTAAACTGTTATTCCACTACTAGAGCATTTATGGTATTAGCCTAGTAGTATATAATTCAACTCTTAAACCACGTGCACGTAGAATATTGTGCAAGTACATGTCACTTAATCGAATAAAACTGTCATCACTTACATGTATTACACATCCTATGCCTTCATTCTCTAGAACTTCTATAAGTTTTCGTTCATATTCTTGAGTTAACCTAGTCTTCCTCAATGATATTAGGTTTCTAATTGTATCCTTTGATATATCAACTTCTAGTAATAAGTAAGGTTCTGCAAACCTGCTATAGTTTTCGATAACTACGTAGTCTAATATTTTAAGTGCATTAATTAATATGTCCTTGCCACGAGTAGGGCTAATTAACTTAACCATTTCACCATTCCTAAAAATAGTAAATCCTACCTTTAATCCTCTTGAATATAATGTTAGTGCTAACATTAATATGAGGAAGGAAAGCTTATCTGCTTCATCTAGGTTAGAGGTATTTGAATTAATAAACATCATTACGGGCGATTCATATGAAAATCCAAACTCTTTAATAAATAGTTTATGAATTTTAACAGTCTTCTTCCAGTCAATATATCTTGGAATATCTCCTGGCATGTATTCTCTCGAACTATAGTATTCAATTCCAATCCTATGAGGCTTAATAGCATGTTCTACAGTTATTGTTCTACCTCTACCTCTAGCCATTAACTCCTCCCTTATAAGCCATGAAGCTACTGTTGCCCTAGGTATTACATTTAACTTTATACGTAGTAATTCCACATCTCTCTCAATAAGCCTTCGTATATCGAATACTCTTGCAGTAATCTTTAACTGTGAAGGAATTCCTAATTGCGGTTTAATTCTAACTAAAACATTATAGTTCCTGATATTATTGAGTTCTAAGGGATCTATCTTTACTATTGGAGCTTCTTTCATCAAGACCATATTTAGTGCATCCTTACATTTAATGTTTAAGCTTATATCCATAACCTTACCAGCTATTATACTAACCTCCTTAGGTCCAGTACACGTAATATGTGAGGGCATTGTACTTACATATGCCTTAACTAAAGCAAACACGATATAAATAGTCATAATCAATGTTAAACCTATGAGTAAATAATTTGATAACATTAACGACAAAAATACAAGGAAAAATAGAGAAGATAATAGGAAGTAACTTCTATCAGTTAACTTCATAACCAAACCCCTTTAAGAACCATATCTAGATACATTATCAGTGGTATTACCAATAACAATGAAATCATACCCAATAATTTACCTAGTATTAAAGGAATTAAAATCATTAAGGCAATGATTATCGACAATAATAATCTCTGTTCACGCTTCCTAATAGATACTATGTAAATTATAGCTAGAATTAAGCTTAGAATAAATGAATTAATACCATCAAATGCAATTAGTAAGAACATTAAGAAGACGTAGAACATTAACATAAGCTTTAACACATACTTCACCATTTAGGTACAGGTGTAGTCTTTAGAACTTCATCAACTATTTCTTCAGGCTTCTTACCCTCAATCAAAGCCTCCGACTTAAGCCTAATCCTATGATCTAAAGCTAAATGAGCTAATGATTTAACATCATCAGGAATCACATAGTCTCTACCCTCAAGGAGAGCTTTAATTCTTGAACCCTTAAACAACGCTATCGACGCTCTAGGACTAGGCCCTAATAATACATCTGGATGCTTTCTAACACTTCTAACTATCTCTACAATGTACTTAACGATTTTTTCATCTACATAGATTTTCTTAGCATAATTAATTATATTCAATATTTCATTAGGTGAAGTAACTGTTTCAACTTTATCAAGTTCCACTACTTCATCTATATAATCTATGTTCTTTACAACATCTGCTTCTACCTCTGGATCAGGATAATCTACCCATACCCTAAACATAAATCTATCAATTTGCACCTCTGTTAATGGGTAAGTTCCTTCAGCACCATACGGTATCTGGCTTGCTATAACTATAAATGGCTTTGGTAGCTGATGTCTTTCACCTTCAATTGTAACCTGCCCCTCCTGCATAGCTTCGAGAAGAGCACTCTGAGTTCTTGGAGTTGCACGATTAAGTTCGTCAGCTAAGACTATATTAGCAAATATAGGACCCTTAACTAGCTTTCTTTTACCTTCGACAGAATACATGTAAAAGCCTATAATATCAGCTGGTAGTAGATCTGGTGTAAACTGTATTCTCTTAAAGACTCCACCAATAGCTTTAGCAAAAACCTTAGCAAGAGTGGTTTTACCTACACCAGGATAACCCTCCAACAATACATGTCCTTCACAAAATAATGCTATGATTAGAGCTGTCTTAACATTCTCTAAACCACGTATTACCCTTGATACTTCATTTAATATTTTCGAGGGAACTTCTAATACATGTTTAGGTATACTCATTTACCTCTCCTCAATATACTAAATGCTAAACCCATTATAACGGCTACGATAAGAATAGATAAAAATGGTTGATCTAGAATGTAAGTAGTAAACGCCATAATCATAGATTTCAGAATAAAATGAATATTACTTGGTATTAATGTTTGATCAACAATTACCTTAAAACTACTACATATTCTCCTAAAGAATTCAAGGTTATCTCCAAGACCTATCATAACATTTATTCCAATACTTGGGTCAGAGACGACAATAACCCTACCATTACCATACCTAAACCCTACTATAACCGGGAATGGTCCTTTAGGTTCACCCTCATCATATGCACCATTAAAATTAAGATCTAGAAAACTAAATGAACTACTTAAAGCATATACATGAACACCACTAGAAATGTTAAGAGCTGTAGCATAATTAAAGTACATTTCTCTTAAACCTGATAATATACCCATAAACCCCATTATCTTAGGTAATTTCACGCTCTTATAATGAAATAATGGGTCGATGAGTGGATATCCTGTAAACCTCACCGGCGCTTCTAAGTACTCTAAAACACTATTACCAAAACCATAATCGTCCATTAACAATAACGTACCTCCTCTTCTCACAAAATCCTTTATACTACTTAACACCTCTATTGAGGGCTTAACGTATGGTACAAGTATTAAGACATAACCATTTGGATTCTTAGGTAATGTAAAGCTCCTAGTAATTACTGTTGCATTTAACTCCTTAACCAATACTTCATAACCATTCCAGAATGGATTATAGATATTGAAATCTATTGTTAATGGATAGTAAGTTATCAGCAGTAATGATGCTATAAGCGTAAACAACGCTATTTTAAGCAAGCTACTTCTTAAGAATTTCATTAATTACATCCCTAATCATATTTATAAATGACTCCACTCTTTCACGACCCTTAATCTTTATAGGTGAATATAGGTGCTGCTCCATCATAACAAATATCCTATAAACCTTCATATAGAGTTTTCTACTTAAATATGTGCTAATTCTTAATAAATACTCTCTTAATGTCTCACTCTCCTTAATCACAAGGCCCGTTAACCTGCCTAGTGCATTCAACAACTTTACAAACTCAGCAACAATTACATCAGTAATCTTAAGGCCTATTTCAGGTACTTTTCTAGGCTTCTCCTTTACTACCCTAGGAGGTAGAGTTATCTCCTCTGCTTTTCTCGATACTAAATAAATATAGGCAAATGCCATAGATGTAGCAAATACAGCTAGAACTGAAGACGTCAATACTAAGTTTAAAGCAAATACTTTAAACTTAACCGCCTTCTCCATAAACCAAGGCTCTTTAGGCTTAACCATAATAACTAAATCGGTTAAACCAACTAAGGTTATAGGAGTTGAAGGGATTCTTAACTGAAACGTACCATTGACATCAGTCAACGTATTGTAAATACTGTTGGCTATCACTATGCTTGCATTTACATATGACAAAGGTGTGTTATTTCCTAGAACAATACCCTTAACCTCAAATCCTAGAGGAGGGTAAATAACATCAGGTACATCAACCTTAACCTCTATTGGAATATAACTAACTCTAACATACTTCCTAGCGTAGCCGGGACCATAAAGACCGTAAGGCTCAACATAAACCTCAAGAACACTACTTGCATTAACCATTAGCATTGTATTGTATGTACCATTAATATTAGTGTAATCAGCTAGTATGCATTTTCCATTAACGTACAGATGAAATAACCTAACATTAGGAGGATTAATTGATATATTTACATTAAATGCTATACCTGGATATATTGTTGAAGGAACTTCGATTTCAACAGAGGTTTTAAAATACTCTAGATAAAGTATGGTTTCATTATAACATGGCATATATATTCTCGCTTCACTAAATGTAGGTATATAACTTACAGAAACTATTACATAGTCCTTATATAGCAATGGTATATGAATAGTCTCATTGAAAAAGCCATTATTATTAGTTTTAGTTTTCTTAACTAACTTACCGTCAATAAATATGCTAATAGTCTTATTCATTAATCCATAAATCCCCGTATTGTTAAGAGCTTTTAAAAAACCATAAACATTAACAGTCGAATTAATTAACGTCTTTTTAGGACCTACATATACTTCAATCAATGTAGGTATATTCCCTATGGGCTTAAATTCCTGTATTTCTTTTACATTCTCTAGTATCATAGCTATTAGTTTGAAAAGTTCTTTAATTAATTCATGCAATAGTTCTTTTAATTTAATTACTTTATCGAGAATTAAGGAAGGTATAGGTATTTTTCCTAGTAATTCATTTAGTGCATCCTTAAGGTCTATTAGTGATATATTAGCCTTAACTGCATGGAACATGCTCATATTGGCTTCGCTTAAAGCTTCACTATACAGGTTTTTTGCTAGAAGTATTGTAGCATTATCTAAATGCTCCTTAGCAAGCTTTACTTCATTATTTGTAGTATTTAATAATTCATTAACTCTATTAAAAATATACCTTAGGTTTTGAGGTACATCAGTTATGTTTAGGAGCATGATTGTTTGAGATACATTATCAAAATCCATGTTAATTAATGCTGAGAAAGCATTAATATACAGTAACATTAATTCTAAGCAACCAATTTCTTCAGGAAGCTCCTTTGGATTTACATGAGGTTTAATGGGCTTATCTACATAAGCCATACCATTAGCTATAGTAGTAAGTAGTATTAGCATGATTAGTAACTTAGCTATGTTGGAGCCCATAGCCTATACCCTAAGATCTCCATAATCCTAAGACTTACAATAACTAAGAATATAGCTACATAAAACCACATGATCCTCCTCAGAATTCTATCAGCACTTGCACCAACAGGTGAAAGTATAGAATAAATCACAAGATACTCCAGGATGTATAATGAGATATATGCATCTACTCTAGTTTCTCCTACATACATAAGCATTATAAATGTAATTAGATACAATGATGATAATATTACTGCAAATCTCCTATGAACCCCATAAGTGCTTTCACTCAAATCTTAACACCCTTACGGTTACATCAATACTCTTCCTATCAACACTTTCATCAACTATAGTAGGTTTATCTAGAGCTTCAGCACATACGTGACCTACTATTTGAGCATATACTGTTCCAAAAGGCTTAACAAATACCTTCCTCAAGATAGGTGAAGATATATGAACCCTAAAACCACCATCAGCTTCAACAACCTTTACACTTGAGGCAATCTTTAATCTATTAACCATAATTCTTGAAAGAACCCCTTCAATTCCTGGAGCATCTGAAACTCTCTCTATAACCTCACCTTCAATGACCGAAGATCCTGCAGTAGCTATCATTAACCCTATATCATTAGAGCCAACACCATATCTAACTATAAGATTCTTAGGTAGCTTCCTCCTCAAATTCAATTTATCAGCATCACTTGTAACAGGTAATAGAGCTAGTGGTGGATTACCACTAATACTTGATGGAAGATATATAGGTTTAACATTATCTAGGTCAAGGCCTTCAACAAGAAGCTTTAAGTTCATTAATAATTGCCTAGACAATACCCTATAAGGCTCTACATTAGGCTCATATTCAACAGATACTGCAAGAAGAGTTAAGCCCATCATTAACATAGCAGCACTTAAAGCTACCAAATAAATAGATTCTATAATGAAGAAACCTAGCATTATAAACACTAAGCTTACTGTCATTAATATTGCTCCTACTACTCTATACGTATTCAATGGAAATCAACCATATTACTCCTCTAGCTAAGTAACTTTAGTGAACTATTTATGTATTAATATAATGCGAGAACATAAACATTTAATCTAAACAGTAATCAGCTTTCCATCCCTTAACATCATCTTATTACTAAAGAACTGAGCAGTTTGAGGATCATGAGTCGTAACAATAATTGTAACATTAAATAACTCATTTAATTTTTTAATTAAATTCAAAACCCGTGACCTGTTCTCCTGGTCAAGATATGCAGTAGGTTCATCAAGTAACAATAACTTAGGCTTATGAATTAAACTTAAAAGCAATTGCATAAGCTTACGCTGACCCATACTCAGCTCCAAAGGCTTTCTATTAACTAGTTCCTTAAAATTAAATATATTTATAAGCTCATTGATAAACTGTTTATGGATCTTAAACTTCTTAGCCTTACTTAACAACTCTACATGTTCATAAAATGTAAGTGACTGGAGAAGTACTTCTTCTTGAGGCATAAAACCAATAATATCCTTAACACTACTATCACTATAAGGATCCATACCATAAACCTCAACTCTACCACGATCAGGTCTCAACACTCCCGCAATTATCTTCAACAACGTCGTCTTACCAGCACCGTTAGGTCCAAGAACGCAAAGTACTTCGCCATCTTCGACCCTTAGATCTATACCATTAAGTACCTTAATGGTAGTAAAACCTAATCTATACCACTTCCACAGGTTCTCCAGAATAATAGCAACCATTATCTAAACACCGTACATAACCATATATGACACTAATAGTAGGCTTATCCAAGAGAAATAATTGGTCACTTCTTAGTAATGATGTCGACTATTACTTTGACTAGTTTTTCTATGCTCTTAAATGCTCTCTCTACGTGCTCTCTTGTTGCCCATTTTTCATAGAAGTTTATATGCATAGAACTTGCATGCGCCCATGCGTCTAAAACCCAGTCTCCAAGATCTTTAGCAACAATCCTGCTATACTCCCAGAGCTCTCCATGGCTAGCAAGTCTCTTACCCTCCTTAGCATAGGCATATGCCTTTATTGCCAAGGCACATGCTCCCCAAATCTTCTCACTAGCTTGTACAAGATCATTCTTCCTTAACTCTTCCTTAGCCTGCTCTAGAAGTTCAAGAGCACCCTCAATATACCTTTTAGCCTTCTCGCTAGGATCAAGGTCCTGTGTAGCAATATCAGCTAGAAACTCCTCTAGACTAGCACCGACCTTCCTAGCTCTTCTCTCAAGCTCTCTAACAATACTTTTAGGCAAGGTAATAACAATAGACATATCCACTACCTCTGCTATTTCTATGTATCTTCAAAAAGTTTTAAACAGTTTTCATTGTAATTGAAGCGGCATGTAAAAGACAACTTAATTTAATGGCTTTTCCGGCTACTCAAATGCCAATACTCTCATTGACAAATCCACCTAAATCAGAAGAGAGAATTAAAGCATATTTATGGAGATTCATAGTATAATTTAAGGTATTCGCTATCAAATATAGTGCTTTCACCAGCTTGAATAGCCGTATAAGGAAGCCATTCAAATGCGCATCTAAGCATAACACCTCTAACCCTATCACCTAACATTATAGCTATTAATCCATTAACCTTAGTAAATGGATGTGCTGTGGAAGCATTAAGACCAAGTGCTCTAGCCATTTCAACAAACCTCCAAGAACCATAAACTACACTACCCTTACCAAGAGAACTAATCATGCAAACGGAAATGTATTCACCATAATCATATAAAGCAGAACCACCAAATACAGCACTACCCATTAAATGCAATATAAATCCAAGAGATAAGAGGATAGCAGTAATTGAAAGCAGAACTCTCCTCTTATTAACAGCGTTTAATAACACTATGACTGGTATAGCTCTTCTAATAGCCTTAATTATTAATACTAAACTTCCATAAATAGGCTCAAAAACAAGACTATAAAGACCTATTGCTAGTGTAGGAGATATAAGCATTCCAAGCTCAATAGGATTCTTTCTAGGAGTAAAAAACAATAGTAATAGATAACCAGCAATAACTAAATACTCTAAACCACTAATTGGGGGAGTATTAATAGCATAAATATAACCCATCCTAGCATAAATATAGAATGCTAGCATAGTCAAAATACCAAGATACTCAATCAATGAAACAATCCTTCTACCCCTATAATAAGCATAGGGAATTGCAATAGCTAAGAAGAAAAAGCTTAACAATACATCATCAACACCTATCCTAACCCTTTCCATAACACCAATAAACTTTGAACCCTGAAAAACCTGATATAAAGCCATAACAACTATTGACATAATAAGCCAAAAAACACCACTAACCCTAAACACGCCCTTCAACTCATAAATAAATGACAAGACCAGAATAGAGGTCAACATAAGCGATGAATATAGAGATACATAATGATGGCCTAAAGCTATACCCAAAGACACTAACAACGATAATGGAATAAGCCTTCTATTAAATAATGCAATATACATTAAAAGCATTAATAGAAAGACTACAGAAGACTCCTTTTGAACACTAGATGTAAGCGACATATATGTAGGCTCAAAACATAACATCATAACTAACAACACTAAACGTAAAAGTGAACTACAATACCTCCTCAATATTAAATAAAAGACTATTATACTTAAACCATTAACAACCAAGACTACAAATGAAGTAGAAACAACATCTAAGCCTAAAACAGTTGAAGTTAAAGCTAAAATCACGTTAACTAGAGGCCAATTAGTATTATATTCATCCCAAACCCTAACCCTACCCTCAACAATAGCGCTAGACGCTATCCTAATATGAATCCACGTATCAGGAAATGCAGGAACACCATAAACTATAAACGAAGCAGTAGATGTAACAACAGACACCAATACAATTATTAAGACCGTAATGAACTTAATGTTCAAAATACTTCCTCCTCAAATAAACAATTATAGATATACCTAATACAATTAAAGATGTAAAACCATAAACTAAACCAACTTGAATGCAAGGCCTAACACTAAAAGCTATAAGAGTTAAACCTAAATCAACATGACTTACAAGATACAGTATAGCACATGCAATAGGAGTACCTATAGTTAAAGCTAGTAGGTAATTGAATATTACAAGCCTTCTTATAAATGAACTAGGTATCATCAGTAAATTCAAGTTCTTAACCTCCCTCCTAATATTAACTATATAACCCATACCAATAAACCATGGAATAATAAGTACTATCAATGAAAGAGCAAGTACAAGCGATACAAATACAGTAACATTTAAACCTATGATACTAGTTAAAAGCCTATCAACATACTTAACACCTACACCAGCCCTAGTCAAGAGCAAGGGATTAACCCTACCCATAGGCTTAGAAGGTGGAACAATAACAGTCCTTGACCTACCAGCAGTACATTCAAAACTCAACGTTACACCTCCACCAATAAGCTTAAACACATAGTTACCAGGAGGTAATGTTATGTTAAATGTACCATTAATCCTACCTACATAGATAACTATACCCCTAGACTCAACCTGAATAATACCATGAAATAAGCTACCATTAAACCATAAAGCCTTGATATGAGTTTCTAACCCCTTAACAGCCTCTAATAATGGATGTAGTACAATATCTGAGTCAAGGTACAAGGTATAGTTTCTACCATAAGCATAAACAGTTACTAGCCCTCTAGGAAGAACAAATTTCCTTCCAAAACTAGTTACATTCCCTTCAACAACCTTCCCATCGATAAAGGCTCTTGAATTAAAATCATATACTGTGACAATATAATAGTCCTTAACTTTACTTACATTCAAGAATACAGTAATGTTATCTCTATAAATCATGACAGAAGCAGAAATCCTACTTTTCCCCGAAGTAAACACTAAGTTATAATATCCAAAGGGAAGCTTAAGCTCATTAAATCCCTCAGTAACCTTAATACTCTTAAACAACCTACCATCAGAACATATTACGTTTAAAACACCATTAACGGGAACATATACATTTACATCAAACACTTTACCTACATACTCTAAAATACTAGAATTACTCACATGTACTGCTGAAACAACATTATGTGGTCTCCCGTGAAGCTTATGTGCTAAGTCAATAGGTAAGATAATAACCTCATTTAACCTTCCATTTAATTCACATACCTTATCAATCCTTACAATTAAAACTCTTCTACTACTAGCACATGAAAGTAAAACTACATCACCAGCCTTTAAGCCAAGTCTATGAGCTAAACTAGAACCAACAATAACACCTCCATACTCAGAACCAACAAGCATCTTATAACCATTTCCATCCAAACCAACAACAATGACAGGTATACCATTACATACCGCAAGAACATATTCAACAGAATAAGAATAAGGGTCAACACATCTCAATGAAAGAGCTATATGTAAAGGTACATAACCAGTATATATGCTTAAAGAATTAGGATCACTAATCCTTAAACCACCTATAGGTCCCTCAATAAACTCAAACAATGTAGTAACATAACCTACCATTATAGAAGTAAACATACTTGAGATGATGAATGCAGCAATAATACCAAGAACAAGTAGAGTAAACTTCCTAACACCAAATACCTTAACTAAAAGCACTACGTAAACCCCTACTAAACCCCACATACATTACAATATACGTAACCAATGTAAAAGGCAATAAAACATCATATGAAACACGGACTCTACTATAAGGTAATGTAAATACTAGTGATATAAGATACGTTGTTAACGATGATAGAGATGCACCAATACTAAGACCAAACAAAATAATTACACCAGTTAAAATCAATGATAAATAATGAACACACTTCTTAGTAGGAACACCCATATACTCCAAAACCTGAAATACCCTACTACACTCAATAGATACTCCATAAGATGTAAATAGCATTGAAATAGCAGCTACGATTATAACAAGATAGTCAAATACAGCTAATAACATCATAAAATCATGAATACTATAGTCAACAACAATGGGTAGAGAAGGTAGCGTTACGGGAGTTAAATTCCTTGATTTAATAAAATTTAGAAATGCATTATCTACTGCTAGGTATATTGAACCCTTAACTCCACTATCATTACATAAAACTACAACTCTATCATTAATACTATGTATGCTAAAGCCAATAACACTAAACCCTGGCAATAAGTTATACATGGACTCCTTAACGGTATCAATATATGTAGACACTATGGAATGTACTATTAAGGGAATGGATATTATGAGGGAGAAGATAACTATATATCCTAGTAGATTAAGTTCTCCACGAGCAATAAGTTTAAGGATAGTTAAGGTTATGGAGATGTAGCGTTGAACCATAAATGAACCCACCTACCATGAAATGTAAAGTTCCTAGTAGTTTCATTATATATCCATAACTCAAATACCAATCTCTGCCTACCAGGCTCAAACACCTTAAATGTATACGGAATTGTAAGATTCTCATTATGAACTGTTAAGACATAGAAGTAGTCAATAGGAGGTTGAGGGCTTGGACCAAGCTCACCACCCCTATCAACTTTAACTAACACCTTATACAATGCCATATGACCTAAATAGTTATGTATATAGATGTAAAGCTTAATTTCATCACCAACAACTACAACCTTAGGATAACCACCTATCTTACCCTTAGGTCCAAGTAAACCTATTGCCGAAAAAGGCTCAACAACTGCAGGTCTAAGAAACTGTGCTATAGCAAAAACACCAGCAACAATAACAATTGCAAGGATTACAGCAAGTACTTCAGGATCATATAATAGCGTTTTCCTAACCTCACGATCACCCCTATAAACAACAACACTCCTACCCCTAAACCTAATCCAAATCAATGGAACAATCCTTTTAATAACCATATATAATGCAATAACAATTCCTACACCAATAGCAACACGAACTCCAAGACCAATCCACCTCTCCATAATTATCTCATTAAGCCTAGACTCAATATCCCTCGCTTTAGACAACACATCATTTATAATAGAATAAGCCCTCTTAGTATCATTACGATCAAGATAAACCATAGCCTCCTTCAACATAAATGCAAGCTTAGATACATTAATACCTCTATCCTCAAGAAACCTCAACTTCAAATAAACATCCATAAACTCTCGTGGAGGATTACATTTCATAACCCCAAGAATAGGATCATCATGATACATAGAAGCTAGTATACTAGGAAGCAAAAGTATAAGCATTAATATACTAATAGCTTTAAATAACATAATACTAACTACCCCTACATGAGGATACGTTCATGAAGTATAAAAAACTAAACGCTGAAAAAGATATTCTAAAAATAATTAGAGCTAAGAAGAGAGCATCAGTAAATGAATTAATTGAAAAAGCATCAACACTAGGACTAGATAAATGGACCATAGTAATATCATTGATTAAGCTATGGAAGAAGGGTTACATTGATATAAGAGATGAAAATATAAGAGGCTTCAAAGACTACATTTTTGGAATTGAAGGATTATGGTACTGGATTATACTATCATTAATAATAGGTACATTCATATTAGTTCTCCAAACACCACCACAACTAATAGCATTAAGGTACGTCCTAGGCTCAATTTACGTACTATACCTACCAGGATACACATTAATAGAAGCACTCTACCCTAGACCCGAAGAACTAGAACCCCTAGAAAGACTAGCACTATCAATAGGCTTAAGCCTAGCACTAGTACCACTCGTAGGCCTAATACTAAACTATACACCATGGGGTATAAGACTAGAACCAATAACAATCTCACTAGCAATACTAACACTCATACTATCAACAATAGCTATCTATAGAAAATACACATACTTTAAACTACAAATAACTAAAACAAGCTAAAGAAAACAAGTTCTAATGTAGGTAAAGTTCATTTACAACCATACTATAAATATACGTGAGGCCATAACATGAAATTTAAAATAGACAAACATGCACTAATCATAAGCACAATATTCATATTAATAATCATACTACCCATAATCTATGGACTAGCAACATATAATTGGGACTTAGTTAAGCTCCTAACCTCAGGTATAAAAATACCTAAAATCGACTTTAATGCATCATATAAAGGATTTGAAATAAGCGACAACAACATTATAATTAGCTTAATAATAGAGAATAAAGGCGATATACCAATAGAGATAACCAACCTCGAAGGAGACATATATGTAAAAAACATTAAGCTAGGTAGATTAAACCTACTATCACCTACATTCATAGACATAGGCGGTAAAAGCGAGTTAAAAGTCATAGTAAAACCCGACATTGAAGGCTTTGTAGAAGTAATTGGAGAAATACTAAAAGGGGTAAAAGTTCTTAAAGCAGAAGTTAAAGGAATGTTAACAGCTAAGTCTTTTGGAGTAACTGCTAAAATACCAATAACCTACACCATAAACCTACCAATAAATCAACTAATACCAATAACCTATAAGTTTAAGGAGGTAAAGATAAGCAAGAACATACTATACACCATTATTGAAGTAAAATGCAATATGCCACTTAAAGTTAAGGACATGAAATTAACAGCATCAATTAATAAAGTCCAGATAGGAATATGCAAGCTACAAAAACCCATAACCATGAAGCCAGCTGAGACAAAAGAAATAGAACTAATACTTAAATTAGAGGAAAAAGGACTAGAACTATTAATCCAAAAGATCATCCAGCAAGGAAAAACAATAATAGATCTTCAAGGACAAATAACCATTAACGTTATGGGTAAAGACATAAACATACCAATAAAAATACCCTACACCCTAACACTAAGCCAACTCTATAAAGAAATAGATATTACAAGATACATAAGCATAGAGTTCAAGGACGTAACAGTAAAAGAAGATAAAATATACATAGACCTACTAATTACAAGTAAGATTAAGGTACTAGTTGAAAAACTAGCTACAGACGTATTCCATGATAATTTAATTATAGGTAGCTTAAGACTAGATAAACCCATACTACTAGAACCAAATAAACCAAAAACAATAAAAACAATACTAACCATACATCCGAAAACACTACCCATCCTTATAAGTAAAGCAGCAAAGAATATAGACATAGAACTAGTACTTAAAGGAAATAGCACTATAAGGTTCATGAACATAGCCATAAACATACCAATTAAAACAAAAATAAAAATACCACACCACCTACTTAAACCAGAAAACTACTTCAAAATAATACTCAAAGACCTAACAGTTGAGAAAGGAGTTATTAAAGGAATACTAGAATTAAAGAGTAACATAACATTAAAGCTCCTTAAAATAACAGGATCGATAAAAGTAGATGAAACAACAATAGCTCAACTAGAATACCTGAAACCCAAAATAATTAAGGAAAAGACTAGTACAACAATAGCTATAAACATAAAGCCAACACTAGAAGGTCTCTTAAAACTAATTGAAAAAGCGATAAAACTAAAGAACATACCATTAAACATAAACCTAACAGCATCATTAAACATAGCTGGAATAAACATTACAATACCATTTACATCTACATACAATATTAGTAGAGAATTCTTTAAAATAGAAAACTACATAAACATAACCTACGACTATAAAATAATTAACGAAAACATAATTGTATATACGAACATATCATCTAAAATACCATTAGAGATAACAAACATAAACATAACCATAACATACCACAATATCATAATAGGGACATCACAGTATAGTGAAGTCATAGAAATACCAGAAGACATGTTTAAAGAAGTTAAATTAAAGATAAACATAACACAAAATGGAATAAGACTATTAATTAAAAAAGCATTGAAAGGAGAAAACATTAAAGCAATACTAAACATAAATACACAAATACTTATAGCAAAAACAAAGCTATCTTATAGAAAATCCTGGAACATAATTATAGATACTTCAAGCTTTAATCCAAGAAGATACATAATCATAACATTAAAATCTATAGGCAGAGTAGATAATAAAACAATAGCTAAAATAATCATAGTAAACAACATGAGTAGAAACATAGTATTGCAATTAGTTAATTTAACAATACAATACAATAACACGATCATAGGATACATAATACTAAATAAGACAATAACAATACCTCCACAAACCATAATCACTATAGAACCACAAGTACTATTAAACCATACAATACTACAACAACTTCTAATGCAAAACAAGACAATAATAAAAGCCATTACCATAGGAAATATAACTTTAACAGTAGAAGAAGTAAAAATAACCATACCCTTAGCTCAAGAAATAGAAATAAATATCGAAGAACTATTAGAGTTAAAGCCGCGACGATGAGGTAGAGTACCGTGAAAGCTAGAATCAATATTCCTGGACTAATAGCTGGAATCCTATTACTACTGGGAATAATGTTATTTAGTAGGTTATGGGTTCTTAAAGCAGGTGAAAACCTTTTATCACTAACAGTGTCTTTAACAGGCATAAACCTAGTAATTATGGGTAAAGAAGCTAGTATACCAATAGTTAAATATTTATCAATATCAATACTACTATTCTCTACATTAACAGCGGTTATGCTAATAACAGGTTCAATCCTAGCCTCTAAGAAGATAGGATTATCAATACTAAGAGCCATATCATTAAATCCACTCATATTCACAATAATATTTACAGTAATAATATTAATTACACCATACATTATAGTAAACTACCTATCAAGCCTCCTAGGCCTAAAAACACCCATACAATTCCTAGGAGAAAGTACAGCCAACATGACATTAACTACTAGAGGAATAGAACTTAAACTATCAATACCAATTAAAGGAGAACTACAACAAGGATACTACATATTATGGATAACATCAATAACAGCATTAATATCAAGAATCATAAAGGCAAAATAAAAATTAAAGATAACTCATAATACTAATAGTAAAGGTAATACTAGTAGTTTTAATTCTATAATAATACTCCCCCAAGAACAGCAAGTACAGCTCTATTTACAGGTAGTGATCCTATTGAAGGAAGCACTTATTAACTAGCCCATTGAATTAATCGTATTAGGTTTTAAGATCTATGTCGTTAATTGCGACAGGTCTTGCAGAATTACTAGGAAGAGAGGTTGATCAAGACCTCGTATCTAAAGCTAAGATCATTTTAGGTAAATTAATTTTACCAAAAAAGGTTACAGGTGAAGTAATAGAAAAATACATTAGAAAAGCTCTACGAACAGGTGCTTGGAGAAACCTAAAACCTATATCACGTGCACTCCTAATCGTAGCTCGTAGATTTAAGCTTATCAAATCTCCTGTCCTTAAACACTTACTCTACTCCATATTCATTGAAATAGAGCTCTACACAATTAAAGGAAAAGCCCTATTCTATGGAATAATCCTAGCAGTAAAAAACTCCCTAACCCACCTCATAAAAAGCATAAACACCCTACTCTACCTAGGAATATCATACCTAAACAACCCACCATGGTACAGGATATACGGATAAAACAAAATACATGCCAGACCTACTAACACACTACACGTTAAGCTACCTAATAGCAAGCAGAACAACTAAGCCAAAACAAGCACTACTAATAGCCATGGTAGGGCTACTACCAGACATAGATGTACTACTAAGAATTCATAGATGGATAACTCATAGCCTAATACTAACAACAATGGTAGGAGTAGCATTAACCCTAATGACCCTACACCTAGGACAGCCATACCTAAAATACATGCTTACAGCACTAACACTCTACACAACACATATAATAATGGACTTGTTTACAGCTGCAACACCAATACTATGGCCTTTGACAAGTAATGCATACATGATAAACCTAGAATTAACAGGAACAATAACAGGTCAAAGAATAACACTAACACCAATAATAACAGTAACAATGGAACAAGTAGATTTTACACCAAAACCAGTACTAGAAGGACCAATAATAACACCACTCGGAGCAATAACAGCATTAGCCACAACAATAATAGTCCTAACAGAATACATTACATTTAAACAAAAATCAAAAAGAGGGAAGAATGAAATAGTTAAGTAAACTATGAGTGAACCCAGATTTATTAATAGAGTTGAAGAGCTAAAAGCTCTTGAAAAACTAGCTACAAGCATTACCACCCTACCAATATATCTCTACGGACCTGAAGGATGCGGCAAAACGAGGTTATTAAAGGAGTTTATTAAGAGATTTAATGGAATAGCAGTTTACATTGATGCCCTGGAAGGAGAGAGTATAGAAAAAGCACTCATAACAAACCCTGTAATCAAGGAGTTAAGAGAATTTGCAAAGGAGGTTCTACCAGGAATTTCAGGTACCATTGGAGCATACTTAGCCAATAAAATAACATCAATACTAGAAAAAGTATCTACAAAAATAAGTATTAAGGATAAACCACTACTCATAGCAGTAGATGATGTTACTAGAGCTATAGGATTAAGTAAAATTGAATGGTATGTTAAATGGCTTTATGAGTTAATTAAAAAGCTATGGGAAGACTATAAGCCTAAATCAATATTAATAATAGCAACAACAAGTGAAGGACAAAGCCTCGACCTAATACTAAGACATACATATGCATCAACTAGACTTATATGGAATTTAGATCAAAAAGCATTCAATGAACTAATTCAAGAACTCAACCCCCCAAATCAAGCCGCTATAGAAGACTTATGGCGTGTTATAGGTGGAAATCCAAGAGCGTTAATAGAGATAGCATATAATTATAAATGGAATATAGATACCTGGCTAAATGTATTAAAGAGAAAACTAACCAAAACACTAATCACCATTCGCTCAAGAAACCTAGTAAAAGAATTAAAATATGTTATAGAAAACCCAGATACAATACATGACAAACCTTCACCTAAAATGGAAGAACTATACAAACTACTCATAGAAGAAAACCTATTCATATACAAGTACATGCCCACATTAAATGGTGGAGAAATACCAAAAGATCCCAACTTAGGCATAGGCAAGTATTATGCGTGGCAAATACCCGCATATAGACAAATACTTAAAGAATTACTATAGACGCTATAGTTGATGACCCATAATAAAAACCCATAAATGAAAACAACTTTAAACAATACTTAGGGTCTCATAAAGGCTCGTAGAGGCCCATAAGAACAAAACAGATAAGCTATACTTCAACGCTACTAGGAGGAGTTAAAGGAATTGAAGTGGAGTAGAGTTGAACTAACCTTCTCAAAGGGTCTTAGGGTTAAGTTTAGTGGTAGGACTAGAGCTTTAAAGCAAATTGAAGAATACGCCATGAAGGGTACATACCCCGTAATCGTAATCTATGGACCTGAAGGCTGCGGTAAAACAGCTTTATTTAAACAAGCTATGGAGATCCTAAAGAGCTATGATTATGCTATAGTCCATGTAAACCCCATAGCCGGAGATGAACATGAAAAGCTCGTTACCTCAGAAGATATTAAACATCTACTCTCTGAAATTCCTAGACCAATAGGCTCAGCTATTAGGCTTATTGATGCTGCTATCGAGATCCTATACAAAGCTATTAGGAGAGAGATTAAGAGGAAGATAGCCTTATTAGCTGATGATGTTTTCCAAGCCATAGGCTTAGATCAAGCCGAAGTCCTCGTTAAACGACTACTTAACATGATTGAATATCCAGCAATAGATTATGAGAAGATAGTTGTATTAGTAGCTTCAAGTGAAGGAGTAACTAAGTCAAGGATTGGTAGACATAGATGGGCAAACATGCTCGCAATGTGGAATATGTCTAGAGAAGATTATAGAGAGCTATATGAGCAGATACCAGAGCCAAAACCCTTATTCAACGATGTATGGAAGCGGACTGGAGGAAATCCATGGCTCTTAGCAATGCTATATGAATACGATTGGGATCCCAAAAGAGTTGTAGACCAGTTAATTGAGTTCAGAAGACTCATAACATGGACTACATTAATGGGCAAGGAGGAAAGAGAAATCCTGTTTAAAGCCATAGAAGACCCTGATACCCTACTTAATGTGCTAAGAAAGATACCTAAGCTAGTCGATAAGCTTATTGAGCTTAACCTAGTAGTTGAAATGTTTTCTAGAAAGGACTTCCTATGGATAGATATGCCTCCTCCAGATAAAGACCTAGAACTAGGTATTG
>Ga0180301_10000432_pt1 | contig 32231 bp, 39 predicted proteins | sample GuaBasSediGuay16_FD_121797 | JGI IMG/M metagenome (GOLD analysis project Ga0180301, IMG submission 121797) | Subseafloor sediment microbial communities from Guaymas Basin, Gulf of California, Mexico - Guay16, Core 4569-2, 12-15 cm | ecosystem: Environmental > Aquatic > Marine > Hydrothermal... | reverse complement strand
TATCTCAGCATCAATTAGCCAGAGTTTCATGGCTTCAAATTGAACGGGTCCAAGACTATTCTCAACCCACCATTTTTCAGGATCTGAGAAAAACTCTTCTAACCACTCTTTCCTAATTCCAAATTTATACCTACTTAAGCTAGTATTTTTGCTCATTTTATCCACCACCAAGCTAATTCTAAATGAGTCAGCAACTATGCAACCTCTATCAACAAATGATAGACACTTATGGCATTTTGTACATTTCTCTTCATCTATTTTGATTTTGTCAGTTCTTATTTCAATTGCTGAATTTGGACATTCTACTTCACAAGTTCCGCATTTAATACAATATGCTACCTTGTATGCTGCATTTTTCAGATAGTATATCAAATCTTTAGGTAATGCTGAGTCGAAAACTATTTTTAATTCTCTTGAGTCTGAATAGAAACTGAAACCATAATACGCTTTATCAAACACCACATAGCCAGAAGGGTTGATTACCGTAACATCTCCTACAGCCTTAAACCACTCAAACCAGTTTTTTATATTTGGATGGTGGATTATAATTTTTGTTTGATTATTCTCTTCAAGAATTGTAATCTTATCTGAAACACCTAGATTTGCACCACCAATTCTCTTTTTCCATGCACCTTCACGAATAAAGTCTTCTAATCCTTCTCCTCTACACCTAAATTTAGCGTATTTTTCTATTAGATTTAAATAAGGTTTTATCTCCTCATTAAATTTTAACCATAATATCGCTTCTTTCCAATTTGACCCAAAAGGACAAACGGCACACCCAACTCTGACAGTTCCATATCGGTAAAGTTCATTCAACGGCAAGTCTCTCATAAATGTGTATAGATAAACAATTGCGGAATTCCAATCTATGATGGGGTGGACATTTATTTGTTGAAGGTGCTTCCCTCTGCTAATTTGAGATAATTTAGCCCTACTAGGGCTTTCATCAGCTCTTATCCCATCATAAAGTAGAACTCTGGGTGTTTCTTTGTTTACAAGCTTCTGTATAGTTTTTATTGTAGGCACAGTTTTATAAATCGTACAACACCACCTATGGACTCTGCTTGGAATCCCTACTTCACGCCACATTTCAATCGCGGGTTTCTTATATCTGGCTGTGTAGAAGTTGAGATTTGGATATCTTTGTTTGATAATTTCGACAAATTTGTATGTGGGAGATAACTCCATTGTCGTATCATTAAACATCACAATATACTCATCCGGAGCCAAGACTCTCTGAACCAAATCCAATAATACTGCGGAATCCTTTCCACCACTAAAAGCAACAACTACTTTATCAACCCTATTAATGTACTCTGAGTAAATTTCACTGATAAAGTCTAAAGTCGTATGCACAACATTTTCCATAATCTCTCGATTTTTGCGAATCATTTTTTCAATATCTACTGGTTCAAGTTCTAGATTATCTTCAAAAACTTCTAATTGTGGGTTTTCGTAAAATCCACCACCTTTAACACGAGCGACTTTCACTCCATCATAGAAATAGTATCTACCCACACTCCAAAGAAGAGGTTCTTTCGATTTTGGATATTTCCAGTATCTATTAAATCCCAGTAAATCCAGTTCCTCATGAAACACTGGTCTAATTAAAGGTGATATGTCTCCATCTCCTGAAGTTATTAGCTTTATTCCACGCGTCTTTTTATCCCACTTAACACCATACATTTTATATTTCTTAATCTCCACATTATATTTCAGTATTTCTATTTCAATTTATGCCAAAATGCGAGTTAAGCAATTTCCACTTCAGCGCACATACTTTAAAAACTCAAAAGTTGAAATGCAATCCAAAGAGTTGTGGAGTTAACAGGAGTTTTAAAACTCACTCAAAGCCTTCAGCATCGCACTATTATCATACTTCTTTATGATGTATCTCGTCATTCCTCTTCCCTTTCTTCCTATTACAACGTCAATCAGCCTTAATCTTTCAAGCTTGTTTATGATTTCGTAAAAGCGAGTATAGCTCATGTTAACTTCTGCTTTGAGAATTTTTGAAAACATCTCCTGAGTTTACATCTCCTCTGATGGAGTAAATGATTTTGAGAGTTTCTCTTTCATCTAAATTTAATGCAGATATGCTCTTTGCCAGAAAAACCTTAGCTCCACCTCAACTTTTCTGCTCGCTCTTCTTTCAGCCTCAATTCCTGACATTCTTAATAAATAGATGCTAAACCTTAAATCACACACCTTTGCAGTAAGCTCAACAATTCTATCGAATGCTTCATTCGCCATTACTCCTTCAAAAAAGCCAAGTTTAACTCTCTGCCTTAATATGTCTACAATTTCTTCCTCATCATAAAGAGGAAAATAGATTGCTCCCGTCTCCATGTCCAGCATAACCCCTTCAGTTGTTGCTGCAACAATTCCAATTTTAACCGCATATTCTTCATGGGCCTTTAAAAGAGCGTAAAGGATGTCGTTAGCTGCTTCGTCATCTAGAAAGTTGAAGTCATCCAAGGCAACGATTAGAACTTTTCCATCATCAGCAAGCTCCTAGCATATCGAATCGTAGAGCCTTGCTATCGATATTCCAGTTTGCGAAGGTTGATGCCTGCAAACACATTCGAATATCCTTGCCATAACCTTGTACGCTGATCTTGCTAAAGGGCAGCGGATGTATGCTGTGTAGGCGTAATCACTTATCTCATTCAGAATTGTTCTCATGGCTGAAGTTTTGCCTGTTGCTGGCGGGCCGAATGAAAGGGTGTGCATTGGAGTTGAGCTCCTTAAAGCTGGCCTTAGATTTGCTGCCAAAGCTGTAAGCTGCCTTTCTCGATGGAGTAATGTTTCTGGTAAATAGCCAGGATCAAACACGGTTTTGTCCTTGAAAAGTATTTCATCCTATCGCAAGTACTTCATTTAGCTTCTCCTCCACTTCTTTCATTCCTCATCCTTTCAATTTCAGCCTTCAGCATTTCAATCTCCTTCTGCATCCCCATGAAGATTTTGATAAATTGTGGATTTGTCAGCTCATTTAAAGCTTCAATCTTCCTCTTCTCACACTCCTCGACTTCCCGGATAGCCTCCTCTGTTAATGGTAAACCGCATCTTGAGCAGAATCTTGATGTTGCGGGATTTACCATCAAGCAGCGGGACACTGCTTAACTTCTAAATCTTTTCCATTACCGTTTGTTTTGATGCCATGCATTTTCAAAATTGCCTCATCCACATTCTCGCTTGCTAAATGCACGTAAACACCAACCATCTTGCTACCGTTAACCCAGCCCATATACTTAGCTCTAATCGATTCGGAAACTCTTGAAAGTAGTCTTGTAGCCCTTGTGTGCCTGAACAAGCGAGGATAAATCCTCTTCTTTATTCCTGCTCTTTTTGCAATCTTCTTTATTTGTATTCTGATGTCATCGTAGTCCATTCCTTTAAATGCGTTTCTACCACTCAGTTTTATCCAAAGTGAAGATTCTGGATTCTTTAGAGGATGGTCAGAAAGCCATTCTGAAAGATACCTTGCCGAATAAACTACTCTGAGCTTCCTTGTAACTGTTTTGCTCTTTGGCAACCATACTATCGCTCCATATTCATCGAATGAAACATCCTTTATTCTCACTAAACCAATTTCACCAATTCTCGCCCTTGACTCATAAAGCAGGGATATCAAAGCCCTATCCCTTGAATTCATGCATGTTTTTAGCATCGCCTCAGATTCCTCTTTTGTGATGAGATCTTGGGACATAACCTTGCTGCTAATGTTTTTAAGCGAAAGCCAGTTTAGGAGTTCCCCCTTTCCAAGCCATTTAAAGAATTTCTTGAGAGTCTTCTTAACTTTTCAAATGAATTATCTGACAATTTTCCCGAATTCACCAAAAGAATGTAATGATTGGGGATAGCTTTGATATCTCTTTTATCCCACTCTGTTATTTCTTATTATGTTAATTCTCTTCAACCAGCATGAGTATGTGTAAACTCTGTAAATTGAAATTCCTTCAGCAATCAAGTCGCTCAAAAAGTCTTCTATGGCTTGGTAACTCTCTGATTGATCTTTTTTTGATATTCTCTAGGTTATTGCGTATGTATTTGTCTACTTTATACATCCAATAACACCTCCTGCAAAACAGTATTTTACTTTAGACCCTTTCTGAAAGTCGAATAGAATTGAACTTGAAGTCTATATGCCCTCCTCTGCAGATTAGTTCTATTAGTATATGCGTATATAGGGATAAGTATAAATATACTTCTGCTTAATGCATTATGGTGGTGAAATGCAAGAGCGAAAAATCGTTTATGTAGAGATTGATAGCAGATGCCTCCTTGAGGTCTGGCAGAATGGCAGATTTGTAATTGGCTTCGAAGGTAAGGAGGACTCGCTGAAGAAGGTTAAGGAGGCTATACCAGAGATCAGCGTGCTGCACTCGTCTGCAATTCAAAGCATGCTTATGCCAGAACCCAAAACAGATGGGTGGATTCGGAATCTTTTTGAGGGTGAATCAGCGAATCTCAAGGAATCGCTGTTTGAAGAGAGAAATGATGGCGAAATCAGCGAGAATGAGTGAAGGAAGCTTTAATCAGCATATAGCGAAATCGAAGCCAGAAGTTTGGAAGCTGGAGATAAACTTCGCAGACCAGGCAACTCGCATACTGTCGCTCACTACAAAGCAATCCATATCCTTCTCTGGAGCGGAAATTGGCTTCCTACTCGCTTGGATGACTAAGGACATACTTAACACTGCATGCGTGAAGTGCCTCTGGAGAGCAATAGAACTGAAAGAGATGACCAAAAAAGAGCTTCGGATTGCCGCGGAGGATACGCTGAGAAGGATTGGTTTGGAGAAGTATGCGGAGAGAGCAATCAGAAGACTCAGAGATTTGGGAATCCTGAGGCTGAAGCACGGTAGCAGGAGGCTTAAAGTTCCGGATAAGACAGATATATCAATTGACGTTAAGTCAGAGACTGTAGAGCACTTTCTACTATTTTATATAGATAGAATGAAACCATTCGTAAGGAGGAAAGAGGAGGAAGTAGGATACAGGAAGACTGTTACAATCACGATTGACGGTGTCGCTTTAGCTTATGCATATCATTTATCAGAGCACAATACACTGGTGAGAAGTGCAAGAGTATTCTCAAGCTTTCTCGCTCCAGAGGTGCTTTACGCCTCCAGTAAGTGTTGTAGGGCAATTGGGAAAGAGCTGAGGCTGAGGAAGAGGCATGCAGAATATGTTGGTCAGGGGAAGGGCTTGCACTTCTGTAATGAATGCCTGAAGGGGGCGAAGAGGAAAGTGAGGAGTTGGGAACTTGCAGTAGCTCTGCGTAAGCTTTCGACGAAGACAGGAAGGGCAGAGCTTGCCTTGTTAAGGCATGAGAAGTGCATATTCGAGAACATCAGGAATAAGGAAGAGAGGGTGTTGAAGGCTATGAGGAACCAGATTGTAAAAATATCGAAATATAGGCTTTCTAAAACCAATCTAGAGCTGAGACCCATAGAAGTTGCGGATTACGAGCTACCTTACAGCTTTACCCCTAAACCAAAGAACTTTATACGGTATCCTATGTATGTTGTCTGTCAGCTATCAAACAGCTTCGTATGTGGGCTTGCGGCGAGCTATGTGTTGACAAAACTCAGGGAAAAGGACAAGGAAGATGTATACGTTGCTGAAGCTCTACTGAGAGCTGCAAGCAACGCTTATGGAAAGTATGGTATCGTAGCACCCATACAGAAGGTGGTGGAACTTCTCATGCAGATAATTGAAGAAAAGGACAGGGAAATATTCTAGCATTCTAGCAATCTAGATAACTAAACCTTTTAATTACTATGAAAATTTCTGGCTCTACAAAGTTAGGAGGTTGAGACCAACCATTGTACAAAGCAGAACCGATGTTTGAAGTATTTTATTTACAACTTGGGTGAGTAGTAGCGAACCGTAAACACGCTGTTATACACCGTTGCTTTTCTCCTCATGAGACTGTTGGTGATTTAAGGATAGTTTTTACGGTCTCTTTAAGATCATTTTCCAATTTTTTACCACTAAGAGCAGTGTCTTCGTTCTCTATCCGTCGGATATGTATAAGATCAAAAGGAAATTTAATTTCCTTCTCTTTGCGTTGATAAATTAAGGTGGTCTCTTTTCCAACAGTGTGAGCGATACCCAACTAACACATAACATTAGGATTTAAGTTAGTAAGATTGGCAATGATGATCCGTGCTTTACAAATTGCTTTCCATATATCTTGAATTATTGCCCCACTTGTTTTATAATCATCAGCCCGACGGCAAACAAGTTCCATAGATTCGACTGTGGGTTTAATAATGGATTGATAAATCCTTGTTAGGTCCGTAAATGTATATTGTATTCGGCATTCCAAAATGATATTGAGCAGGGATATAGAGGTTTTGAGCGTCTAATAATACTAACAAAACTACAAGAGAAGTGATTTCTAACAATTGCTCTCAGAAGCCTATGTTCTTGAGAGATGCGCTCTACAATAACTCCAAATTCATCTAAAAACTTTTCTACCTTTCTTCACATTTCCTCAGGCATATCCCTACCTCTACCTCGTGCAGCTCCTTTATGCATCATATTTTTACCCTTGCTTAATTATAGCAATGGCGTATAACGTCTTGCGGAAATACGGCTATACTTTGCTCCATCCAAATCCAGCCTAACGGCTGGACTTCGTATGTCCGCTGTTAGGCAACATGCACGTAACTAATTTTATTTCAATCTCCATATCTTACAAGCTTCCTCCGCTAATTGTTTTGATCTTTTGTCTATTTCCTCGAACGTCCATTCATCATAGTTAGAGAGTTCTTTAGTTATTTGAAATTCACTTTTTCTATAATCTTCTTTCTTTTTAATAAACAATCTGTTTGACATGCTGATATTCCACTCACCTTTTATGATGGTCAAATTACCTATTCTGTTAAGGTTCTCTTTATGAAGGGCACTTATTTCATTCTCGTTTTTAGAAGTTCTCTCTTTCAAATACTTCATCCATTCATTGCTTAATGTTTGAGGCAATACATGTTCTGTTTGGATTTCTTTTATATTGAGAGCAGTTTCACCTGTTGGTTTTGATAACTTCCACAAAATGTATTTTGTTCTAGTCTCATTTGGCTTAAAAGCTCTTTGACTAAAGTTTCTTTTAAAAATCTCATCATCTGCATTATTTTTTATTTCCTGTAATAACTTGTTTTTTATGATTATTTTGAATTTTTGAGGTTGTTTGTCTTTGTTTTTTAACTCCATGCAAATATCGTTATAGATTTGATCTAATCTGGATGTTGATTGTCCACAAACACCCCATCTTATGTGGAAAGATTCTATCATTTCCATTATCTCTAATATATCCTCTTCAGAAATTTCTCCTTTTTCTAAATAACGCAGGATTTTCAAGAGCAAAGTGAAACTTGGAGCAACTTCCACTAAATGTAATTCCTGTAGTTTTTTATTAATTTTATTTTGCGAGAAACTACACTCAAAGATTTTCTTGTAAATGGTTGCATTAACATTCAAATCTTTTACAAAATCACATATCTTCTCAGGGTTTTCTTTTTCCAATCTTTTTCTTACTCCTTCGTAGAGTCGTGATTCTGAAATTTTCCCCTTGTAATTGGACAAGATATATCTCCTTACAAATTTCACAGGCTCCTTATCCCTAACTTTTTCATACATCTCATTCCATTGACTTATAGTATCATTGAATATTTCTTCTTTTGATGAAACTTTCATTAATAGGAAATTTTTTATTAAATCTGCTGCAGATAATTCTAATCCTCGATCATTTAATGTTTCAAATAACCTAAAAGCGTTAAAATGATTAAAAGCATTAATATGTACGATAGAAACATTATTTAACAAAATTTGCCACATGTTTTCATTATCTGTTTTGTTCTTGAAATATTCGTAGCATTCGAATATTAGATGGTTATAGTCTTTTGGTTTTCCTTCTAAAACTCGCTGAAAAGCATCATTATCCAACTGCCCAAGTTGAAGTTTAGGTATTTTTCTCTGTTTACCGCTTTCCCATTCTCTAGCAAAAAGGAATGTTTCCGTTAAATGAGTTGCTAATTCGTTGTTTCCATTTTCTTGAGCGAGGTTTCTTATAGCAGAAAGCCAAATTAGGATTGTTGCCAACCTTTGTTGTCCATCTACTACTTGAAAATAATTTACTCCCAGTCTATGCTCACCCTCAGGCACTACTACAATGGAACCAAGAAAATGCACATCACTAGGTTTTAGGCTGTTTAAATCTTCAAATAAATCTTCCCACTGATCTCTGCTCCACGCATAAGGTCTTTGATAAAGAGGTACTCTGTAAGCCTCTTGCGCATTGGAGAGCAGAGCCTGTAATTTAACTTCTTTAGCTTCTATAAATGCCATATTGTCCTCACCTCCTTATTTTATAAAGCATGTCGCCTAACGTTTTGCGGACATACGAAGTTCGGCTATGCCGAATTTGGGTGGAGTAAAGCGTAGCCGTATGTCCGCTGTTAACCGCAGTCGCTGGCAAAGATCTCTCAATGAACATCACCATATTAATATTCATATTAATTTCACTCCTTCTAGGGCTTTATTACGAAGTAAATGAAAAGTAAAAGTAAAGAGACGAGATGCGTTAGACAGGATTAACTTGTAAAAGCATTCAGTAAACTCATTAGAAAATTCCTTGTCATTTAAGCACTCCATAGTAATTATAGAAATATGTTCAGATACACGTCGCTTCAAGCGATTATAGTCTATTAACAACCATTTAGGTGGAAATCTACAATATAATACTGCAATATAGCCTTTTTCACCCTTATTATGAGGTTTGATAGCCTCGATGTCTTCCTTATCTACAATCCTCTTCCTTGATTCACCTAATACTGCTTCTACTTCGAATTTAATAATTTCATTTTCTTTCATTCCTATAATATCAGGATGCCCTTGAGGTTTGATTTCTAATATCTTCACGTCAAGGCATACCAAAGTAGCAGCGAATAACCCTTGGACTCTATATCCAAACTCACTATCTCCTACATTTTCACGTAATTCATTTAGAATTTTATACACTCTATAAGATTTATTCGATATCAAACCTAGGTCCCTCTCTCCTATCAAATCCTTTGACATTCACCATTGTAACGTCTTCTTCTTTGAAAAACTTAGGTAAAAGCGGGCGGAAGCGATCCTCTTCGTGAGTGGACACGATTATCTGAGCATGTGCAGATGCCACTCCTAACTCTTCCAGTAAAAGTTCAATACGCTGTGTATCAAAGCTTTGAGTGGGATCATCTAGTAAAAGCAAATCGAGCCCCCATCTATTTCTTTGAAATCTAGAAAATACAAAGTATGGTACTAGCCTTAAAGCACTCAGTGCCTGTCCGTTTAAAACCTGTTCTGGATCCAAAAGAAGATCAGGCTCATCGCTGGAGGCAACACGCACTATCAATTTTGGAGAAAATGAGCCATCTTGCTCTTCTAATTTTAACTTAATCATGTCAAAGGAGAGTTGATTAGTAAGATGCCTATAAACTTCTGTCATCATCTCGCTAATTGGGGGAAGGGCATCTTCCAACACTTTCTTAAGTTCGGAATATAGTGCATCTCTTATATCTTCTAAACTTTCTCTAAATTCTACCAGCTCACCATATGATTCCTCAACTGGGCTTAATCCTACTTCCAAGCGCATTTCAAGTTTTTCTTTCCTCTTGCGCAATCGATGAAAACGCATTTCTTCTTTTACTTTCTCTATCTTACGTTCCCAATTCCGGCGGTAACCCTCTTTTGACTCTAAACTCCTTTCTAACCCTTCTTTTTCCTTTTCTAACCTTTCCAGAACAGATTCTACTTCCTCAGAAGTTGACTCACCCTCAACTTCCAGAACTTCGCACAGAGAGTTTTTAATTTCTTGGTAGTTTTCTAAAAATTGCTGAAGAATTTGATTTTTCTCATCAAGTTCTTTTTGCATTTGTGTAATCCGTTCTAATAGATCTTTTAGTTCATTACACTTCTGTATAAGCCGTAGTTTGCTAGGTTCTATGTTTTCAAGTCTTTGGTTAATATCTTCCCTTATCTTTTCTCCGTTAACTTGAGATGAACAGATAAAACACTCCTCTACTTCGTTTGTTTCTAAATATTGACGCGTTTTATCAAGGATTTCTGTTAAAAGGCTTGTTTGTTCTATCTCTCTTTCAAGTCTTGCTAGCTCTTTATGAATATCATCGATACTCTTCTTATCACCCAAAAGCTCCTGAAGTTTGCTCTCTCTTTGTTTTATCTCCTCCTTCAACCTTTCAATGCCTACTTCTTCTCCTTTTAATTCATCCCATAGTTCTTTAATCCTCCTTTGTTTTTCTTTTATTTCAGAAATTTTTCTCTCCAAATCTTCCTCAGATATAGATAATTCTTGTAACCATTTTTCAGCCACGCCGATTAACTCGTTTTCACTTAAACCCTCTGGAGGCGCTTGTTTTACTTCCTCGCCTAACCGAGTTACTAAATCTTTAATTTTCTCTTTTGTTTCCTCTAATGTAGGTGGTTCAGATTCTCCCCATGGTGGATCTTTAAGAATGGATTCCAGCTTCTCATTTACTTCCTCCAATTCTCTTTCAATTTTTACTTTTTCTTCATCAATTTCTTCTGCTAGTTGTGTCTCTTCTTCCTTTTGCTCTTCAATCAGTCTGTTTAGCCTTTCTATTAATTCCGGTAACTCCTCTAAACGCAGATATGCGTATATGGTTCTACCGAAGTCCGAAATTTCAACACTCTCTAAGGGTCGTCTTCGGGACGGAAATTGTGATGGACCACCAAAAACAATATAAGTTCCTTCCCTAGGTCCAACAGAAGTTAAAAAGGGAAAAACTTCTGTTTGAGTTCTTTCTTTTCCTTCTGGATCTATTATTTTCATTCTGGAACGGCTAGCACCGGGAGAGAGCACTCTTTGAACTTTCCACAGCTTACTATCCTCATCCTTTAGCTCTAATTCTACAAAACAATTTCCACTATAAAATTGATTTCTTACTATTTCTTCAGGTCTTCCAGTTAAACCGAACAAACACCATCTTATAGCCTCTATAATGCTTGACTTCCCAAAACCGTTTGGACCGAATATGAAAAGATTTTTACCATTTACAGATATAGTTTGTCTGTTAGCGAACCCTTTAAATCCTTCTATAGTTATGGAGTTTATCCTGAAATTCATTCTTCCACCTCCCTAAACCGGTTTAATGCTTCTCTAACTTGTTCGCTTTTCTGCTTTAAGGCATTTTCAAGCCAATTAACGGCACTTCTAACAGCTCCGCTTTTTATTTCACTTTGTATACTTCTCCATAATGACCTGCTTTTTTCAGATGATAATTGGTGACTTATCCTTTCAAACACTTCAATTACACTCAGTTTTTCTAATTTGGATAAAATTTCTTCTTCGTTCATGATTTTTCACCTCCAGCGATTGCGGTTAACTTAGTGTATACGAAATTCACGTTTTGTCCAGATGCAGAAAGATATACGAACTTATCCATTCTTTTTATCACCTCTCTAGCATATCCAGCGGGCTTCATATCCTCCTTAAATTCTTCATTGTAAACTATAAATTTCTGTCGTTTTGTTGCTTTTATATCCAAGCAACTCCTGAATGTATTTCAGATTAACACCCTTTAAAGCAAATATGTGATAAAAACCGCGCTTTAAAGAGTGAACCGTAGCTTCTTTGTTTATCCCAGTTTTTCTACATACTTTTTCAAAGATTTTCTGCACTGTTCTTGTGGTGATATGTTTGTCTTTCTTCTGCCCGGGAAAAAGCCACTTCTGAGGCTTATACTTTTTCCCAATTTCTTTATACTCTATCGATTCAACAACCTATTAACCAGAAAACAGATGTAATTCTCTGAAATTAAATGGAGAATACTTGTGGAAACAGCCATTTGTTTTTATTAGTAAGGCATATTTATTGTGTATTTATTTTAATGTAAATTACTGGATAGTTTCTGTAGTTGGGTGAGCGTCACTTTAGTTTAGTCTTATGAGAGGTGCAATGGACGTTCATGCAGATCAACAAACTAACTCAACAAACGGAGTTTGCAGAGAGGGCATAACAAACGTTAGCTCTCGCAGCAATCATTTGTTTGGAGAACGAGAAATGTAAATTCATCGAGATAGTAATTGGCCGAGGTAAAATGAATCACTCATCAAACGAAGCTCTCCTAGAAATATAATAAGTAAAAGAAATATTATGTTTTGTCTTTATGAGACTTCAGAAGAACGGAGGTCACAAAGAAATTATGCAAAATATTTATAAACTTCATTTATTATAAAGACTATACCTACAAAAACTAATTTTAACAGTATCTAATATCTTGAAGCACCGTTTTTCTTGCTGTAATCTGAGATATATTTTTATTTTCTCGAAATTCTTGGCGTCAATTGTTTACTTCTTAATCTCCAAAAAAGTGCATTTTACCTCAAAAAGGAGATGGGAGCTAGTATTATACAAAAGATAAACTGATCTTCTCACTTAAGTAATCTTGAAGTGTCCATCATTTCTGATTAATAGGAAATAAAAGATGATGTAGAAGTCTGATGTTAGATTAAAGGTGTTAACAGCCTTTTTTGCATCTACAAATGAGCTCGGTGATATTTTATTTAGTACCTAAATATTTTACAAGAGCTGAGATTTAGCTACAATGTTTTCGACCTATTATTCATCCACCATCAACCATCACTGGTGGTGACTCTGGCACATTCTGATATTGTCCAAATACATCCATTATTATGCCAATATGCTATTGCTGAGCTTCAAAAATCATCCCTCAAATCTCGTCAAGAGTTTAATTGTTTTCATGCTCCTTGAAGTCACATATACTCTCTCATTAAAATATTCTGACAGAACCTTTTCAAGTCTTTGGCTGACAGTAGCATAGTGAATCTTCCTCTTCTCAAAAACAATGTTGTCAGTTTTAACAACCCTTATGATTCTGAGGTTTTCATCCTCAATGCTTCTACACAACTCGACCATTTTCTCTTGGCTTATCCTCTTACTCTTATACATGTTAATTCCTCTAACAAATGCAACCCCTCTCTGCCAGCTCAAAGTATCGACCTCCCTTGTTAAAATCTAATTTAACTAAGTTTTGTAGTTATTTAATTAAGCTTTCAAACATTCAATGAATCTTCAAGCCATCTTTCTTTGATTTTCCACTCAATATTCATTGATTGAAGAATAATTTCAAGAATTCCTACAAGTATTTCAACATTGTAAACCTTACCATTCCATCTTTGAGCTTAGATATGATGGGGTTATATTTCTGGATACTCCTTCCTGATTCAAAAAAGCTTAATAATATTATAATTTAGAAAATAGATAATTTATGACTGAAGTAAAAGTTGGTTTACTGGAGACTCTTGCTATAAAAAACTGGTATAGATTTCTGCTTTATATAGGAGGAGTAATCTTGATTTTATCCCTGTTTTTAGAGCCTAAGGGAATTGAAATCAGCAGGTTGAGAGCTTTCTCTCTGCATACCATTGTACTGAGTTTAATTCTCTGGGCTATAGAAGATATAAAAAATAAGATTGGAGATTATATAGAATACCTACATCAAAATGACAGAATAGATGACTCCCAATATGACGAATGGGCAATGGTTATACTTACAGTGTGGTATTTAATTAATATTGTGGCATTAATTATTTGGATACTTTTTATCTCACCAACTCTATTCTAAAGTCATGAAAGGATTGAATAGGTAATAAGTTTATTTTACCACATTCAGAACACTTGTAAGAGTGGATTACTTTAAATGGTTTACTGCATTGAGGGCAGAACTTTCTTGGTACTACTTGAGCCCTTTTTTATTACAATGCGTTTGAGTGTGTAAATTGTAAAACTTTAGGCGTGTGTCACCCTTGGGCACTTATAACAACTCTATCCAATTAACTCTTTAATTGGAGTAAGTTCTTCAATAACTTTTTCAAGTCTTCTTTTATGCTCTCTCTTGCTGAGTGCTTCATCCTCCTCCCAAACTTTTCTCCATAATATAAAGCGAGTCCTCCACTCCTTCTTCTTGCAATAGTCTAACAACCCTTCAATATCCTCAGAAGATAGTTCTTGAACCCTTGTCCCCATTACAAGCCAACAAACCTCACGAGGTTTATATGTATCAACATAATCCAGTCTAATCAAGTATTCCTCAGGGAGAGCTTGTATCAATTTATAAAAGTTGTCTTTTGAAACTCTTTCCAATTTCCTAACATTTTCTTTCTTCTCGACACATATTCCAAAGTAGTAGTTCCTGTCTTTTGGATAATTGCTAAGAAGAAAGTTTGCAGATTCCTCTTTTATATAACAATGGACTTCTCCTGGATATGGTATGTTTACGTCAGGCTCTCCAATAACCTCTCTGTATGTTAAAATTGCAGCAGCAACCTGTCTAACCTTGAATAAGAAGTCATCGTAATCAAGCCTTGGGCTTATATCAGCCTTGAAAATCTCCTTAGCTTTTGCCCCATCAACCATAAACAGACCAATTCTAAGTGATCTAAAGACCCCCTCCAACTCCCTATGATTTTTTAGATTGGGTGTAGCTAAGTAAACATATGGGAAAGCTAACTGATACTCACGAGCTTGATTCAGGGCTGTTTCTATAAGTAAGCGTGATGAGACAAATGTCTTGCACTCTACGGCTATCGATTTAATCTCGAAATTGTCAATCCATTGAAAACCAACAACATCAGGTCTAACTCCTATGTTAAACTCTTTTTCTGGCACATAGTATTTATTATCCCTGAGATAGTCTTTTATGGCATTTCTAACTTCAGATTCTTTCAAGCTAAGCTCACCTCAAACTAAGTTTATTCCTTTTGCACTTGAATTTTTTTAACAAATTTGATTTTTTGGAATGCTACTCATTTGGTTAGAGCACCCCTCTGATGATTTGCCAGAAGCAAGAAACTTGAGGTATGTACAAAATAAAGCTAACATTCATAACATTTAGCAATACTATTGCCTACTCTTTGGCTAACTAAATTTAGTAGGGATTCGTAACTGTTCTTAACCCGGTGCGCCTCCTTTTTCTTCCAACAATTTCGAATCCAGCTTTAACTAGTGCTTTTACAACTTCACGTCCCGATACCACGGGCAGCTTTGACATCTCCTACCTCTATCGTTGTAAGCAAAGGGGCATTTTCTGGCAGTTCAGCATCCTCATCTTCCAAGTAAAGTTCTATCGCCTCCTTTAAGTTTGCCAAAGCCTCCTCTACATCTTTACCTTGGCTGGCTATGTCAAGCTCGGGACACCATGCAACGTAAAGTTTACCTTCTTTGTTTATTACAGCCGTGAACTTCATTGATATTAGTTCTATTTAAAAGTATAAAACCATTTGCCACTTTAGTTTGGTTCTCGTTGTCACATCTTTCCACAACCTCAAAGCATCACAAAATGTCTGGTTTTAGCTTACAATTTGTATTAAAAAGTTCATGCTTAACGCCATTTACAACCTTTTGCAAAAATATGCTAAAACCTTTTTAAAATTAAGTAAGTGATGAAAAATGGATTTGAAGTGAGGAGATAAAGATAGAGGAAAATTTAGCGAGGATGCTTCCACATATCGTGTTTTGGGATCTCGAAAAATAAAAGTTAACCAGAAATTTAGCAGATTCCTTCCTCAGTTATCCTGAATGTTACTTCAGCCTCAGGCAAATGAGGTGCATCCACCAGCTTGGCTATTCGCAGATCCGCTCTGGCCTTTCTTAGCAACACGCTGTAGGTTGAGCTATGGGCAACTATGTTTCCGCCAACAGCTCTTACCGCAGGTGTTAGGGCATCCACTTCTGCAGAAATTTGATTTGTGACCACAGCAGCGGCATCGAATTTTCTGATAAACTTCCTAAGTATTTCCATGAACTCGTTCAGCTTTTTGCTCCTGTTCTGCATTGCAGCCCTTCCAGCAAATTCCCTTCTGAAGTTTGCTGTCAGAGAGTCAACGATCAAGAGCCTCACGTTTAGTCTTTCTGCAAGCTCAAACACCGATTCGAGCAGTCTGATCTGTTTCTCAGTTGTGTAGGCTTGGGCAGCGTAGATGTTACTCAAAACATCTCTTCCCAGTCCTTTAGCAGCTGCCATCTGCAGTATACGCTCAGGTCTTAGAGTTCCCTCGGTATCTATGAAAATAACTGCCCCCTCTAGCCCACCCTTATCTTTAGGAAGCTGAACGTTGACAGCAAGCTGGAAGCAGAGCTGACTCTTACCTGATGAGCTCTCTCCGAAGAACTCGGTAATCGCCCTTACTTCAACTCCACCGCCAAGCAGCTCATCAAAACTCCTGCTACCAGTACTTATTCTCTCCACAGACTCCCTTGCCTTAAGATAGGATTCCAATCTTTTGAACTCTGAAGCGTAAGCAATTCTTCTGGCTTTAGAAATGATTTCTGCTGCAGTTTCTCTCGTCAACCCTGTTCTTACAGAGAGCTCGTGAGTGCCCTCTTCCGCCACCTCACCAACAGTTTTGTAGCCCGCATCTCTAAGAACTGAATGATGGGGCAGCATATCAAAATCGCTCACAAAATCACCCCCAGCTTAGACCTTTCCTCAGACCATCGAACATCCCCTCAACGTATCTGATTGTTAGATCTTCATCGACGAGGGGCATGACATAGTTTAATGGTCTCCCCCTCCCAGCCTTAGCCTTGCCAGCAGTGCTTACAACGTTTAGCCTATCTAAAGCATGCACAACTTCATAGAACTTGCTCTTCTTCACTGGTTTAACGCCAGCACAACTGCATGCAAATTCGTACATTCTTCGAATCGCTCCGATCGTCCTGTCATCCTCCGGCGTTCTGCAGGCTGAATAAAGTATGAGGAGTTCGTGAGAGCCGAGTCCGGAAAGAGTGGCAATTAATACATTCTCTGCAGCCTTTACAAATGCCCCCTCTATATCTCCCTCAATCCTATCCAATCCTCTAAACTCGCTGTTGACAGCAAGTTCCCTCAAAGCAAGTATCGCAAACCTGGCATCGCCCAAATACTCTTCAGCACAAACAGCTGCGATCTCCTCGAGCATTTCATCGCTCCAACCGCCATCGTGCAAACCCTCTTTAGCCCTCAGCCTCAGTATTTCGAAGAGCTCTTCTTTCTTGTAGCTGCCGTAAAACACAAACTTTGGATGGAGGGAGGAGAAGACCGAGGGTTCGAGAGATTTTGTTAGGTTTACGTTGCATCCGATCAGAATTAACAGCACAACCGAATCGTTAGCAACCTCAACAGCCTCACCCCACCGTGAGAACATGAAGCAGACATCGTTCAGCTCCCTCGGGCTGACAAGATCCGCCTCATCCAGCACGATGATTGCCTTACCTTTCACCCTTCTAAAGAACTCGTCATGCACCTTGTTGGGGTCAATGCTCCTCTCAAACCCACATATCCTAGCCATAATCTTGTACTTCGTGTTGTACTCCCTCCCAGAGACGTAGTAAAAGCCTAGGTTAAATCCCCTCATCTCCGCCTCCCTCTGCAGGTACTTGATGCTTGCTGTCTTACCACTCCCCGGCTTTCCCGAAAGGTAGATGTGTTCAGGAATTCCGTACTTTATGAACATCTTTATGTTCTCCGCAATCCTGTGCATCTCTTTTCTTATGTAGAAGTGCCTTGGAACATACCTTAAGTCAAACACTTCACCGTTCTTTATTATGTTCGTGTCCTCAAAGAAGTCCAAAAGCGTGGTCACATCCACCACCCTCTATTTTTCCACTATAATAGTAAGAGTATCAGTATACTTATACTTTTCCCTATCTATTGAAAATCGAGCCCCCCTCTGTGGAAAAAATGAGACATTATCAACACAAGCACTGCTAGATCCAGATGCAGATCCAACCAGTAATTTTGATAAGTTTAACAAAACAGTCTCCAACACTTTCTTAATAAATTAAGAAATTAAGAATCTCAATATATTTAGGTATCTCTCTAATTTTGATTTTAACTGTATTCAAAGAATATCTTGGAGTTAAAGCTTTCTTAGTATCAGCAAGATCTGGAATGACAGTAATTGTCGGTAATATAATTTCTTAAGCTATTTCTGAGCTCTTCCGAGACAATTTTAAGACTCTTTTTAGTTCATCTTTATGAGCTATGAGGTTGTAAAAGCCATAGAGAAATACTCCAAAAAAACCATGAAATAAAGTGGTGCTACAACGGGAAAATACTGGATTCAAAGGAACCAATAAGTATGCTTAAGAAGTTCAACCTGTCCAACAGACTTTTTTATTTTTTGAGAACTGAGTTACAAGAGGCGATGTATATGACGCTATTTCCCTTATTCAACCTCTTCAGCATTTTCAAGCTCCTTAACCTTCTTCTCATTTCCTCTACATTCTTTTTTCACTAGTACCACTATGGAACTGTTAGATCTCGATCATCTCCATTTCATTCAAAATATCTCTTTTAGAAGGATAAGGAGACTCTACATCATCGGCATACCATTTATTTTTGGATTCAATTTTGATAAAACCTTTTTTCTGTAAAAATTTTGCAGCATCACGGGCAAGATCTCGCTTTCTATCAGAATCTAATTTTTTGAAGTATTTTAATTCAGGGTACCTTGTCAAACTCTTTGCTAGCATTGACACTGTTATCCGTTTGGTAGGCTGGAAGAGGAATACAAAGTATGCAAGTGGGACTGCTCTTAGGAGCTCTAAGTCTCTCTTACTTATATTAATGCTTGTCAAGCCCAGTTCAAATGCTTCCATATGAAATTTTTCAAGAGATTTAAAGTAGTATTTCAGTATAGCAAAGTTGGTGATACCCCTTATTTTTCTGAGAAAGAAATTTAGCGGTTCATTTTTGAAGATCTCTTTTGCTCTCTCATAGAATCTGAAATTTTTTCTCTCGATGTCTTCCTTTAACTCTGAATAGATTTTGACTATATCACCTTTAATAACAATGGTCCCCCGTTGTAGTCCTTCCTTGCTAAAATCGTCAATTATCCCATCGTAGTATCCAGTATATATTCTCCCAATATTGCAAAAGAAACCATCGTTATTAGTCAGTACTTTCTGAGCCTCAGCTGAGAGAAAGGGATGGATAACCATTTGTGTGGCATTTGCCTCAGAATATTTGTTTATGATTTCCCTTGCATTGGAATCTGAGAAATTGCTGAATCTGTTCTTAAGATCGATGTGGATTTTTATTTTCCAAGGAATCTCTATTGTAAAATCTGGCCTACCTCCATGTATTGGTTTTTGAATAAAGATATTGAACTCTTGGAAACTTTCCAATTCTTTTTGGATTATAATCAAAGCTAAGCCAAATAACAACTCTAAAACTCTGAAGTGTTTCTCACTTCGTATGTGCTCATTTATCCTTCTGTATCTTTTTAAGAATTCCTCAGTTACGTTTTCTTCATTTATAAAAACATAAGCCTGTTTATCACCCTCTTCCCTGCGGTTTATTTCTTTTCTTCCAATCATCTCCCCTAATACCGATCCCACAAGAGACGGATAGGCTGTTTGATGCTCGAACCAAATATGTTTCTCTAAAAAGTTTTTAATCCAAGCTCTGTCATTAAGATGATTGAGAATCTCCCTCCTTGATTTATCTTTCCTGCTATCGTCCATAGCACACTCCCCGATTAGCTAGATGTATCTTAGTTTAACTTCCACTAGGTTATAGAGCGCCAAGATGTCTTAATATTTTTCCCATAAATCACCTATAATATAGCGGTATAATGTAGCATGAGTATCAACCAATCCCATAATTTTCATATTATGCAATCTTGTAAACCTGCCACTCTAATACCTATCCTCTAGATACACCTATAGAGACCACAATAGCGGTGAAGCGTTTTTCCTAACATTACAAAATAATTTGATGGTGTGAACTCAAAGGTTAATGATGTCGATATTGTATTATTTTTTCCATGAAGGGGGGATAGACATCATTGAATCTAATAGCCCTATCAGATTTTGCAGCAATTTTGGCAATGCGGTGAGGCTTTCAGTCACTGTTGGGTAATTGGGTAATATCAGTAGTTACGTATCTTCCTTAGTATACCGAAATACTTAAATATACTAATACGTAACTTTATTTACTGAAATACTTTATTAGTCTGATAACAGGTGGGAGCCAGCCTCCTGTAAAAACCCAGTCCAGCAATATGCTGGACCTGCGGACGAGATCCGCAGCCGCTGAATGCGGTGTGGGGTTAAAACTGGAATGCCGACCGAGTGTCGGCGAAATGCAGCAAATTGGCTGAATGAAACCCAGCTGAAACTGGCATAGGTAGCTTACTACATCAGAACTAACCTGTTCTGCAATATGCAGGCGGGTTGTGTGGAGTGATGAGGTAGTTGTCTGTATGTGGTTTTGTTGAATTGTTTGAGCTAAACAAATTGAGATTTGGGGTGGTATTACGGTTAAGCTCGTATGCAATGTGAAAAAGTTTAAAGCAGGAGTATTTACTGGACTCGTTTTAGAATTTGAGATGAAGGAATCTACAAAACAGGCTGACATATCTAAAGTTGAAAAGCAACTTCCTGTATTAAGTGGAAACACGCTCGTAATAAGCGGCGAAGGTCCAGCGTGGCTTTACTGCATAATCATGCGGAAGTATTTCTACAACTTTCCAATAATTGCTGTCTATGATTCGGAGCTTCATGCTGCCGTTATCGTCAGTAGCCACCTGCTGAGCTTTAAAGTAGGAGATCTAATTCGGCTGGAAAGGAACAGGTGAAAGATAGACTTGAGTTAGTAAGATTAGAGATAAAATTATAGCGATTTTTAAGAGATATATTCTGAAAAGATGGTTTAAAAAATTGCTGAAATCACAAAGAGAGAATAGATACGAAAAGATATAAAATGAAAAGGTCCCAAGTTAGAAGAGTAACCACAAATATAGTAGGTGGTAGGTTATGGTTATTGAAGAAATACTAGAGCAGAAAAAGAAGTTCGAAAAGGTACTCTCAAAGTATGGTGTGAAAGAGCTGGAAAAAATAGAGAGAAAAATTGAAAGAGGAGAATTGTCAGAATATCCAACGTATGAGGGTTTCTTATCAGTATTTGCGCTCAGGAGCAGCATTATAACTATTCTTGGGAGTGTGGAATATGGAAAGGAAAGCGATCAACTTTAAACGAATCAAGAGACTTATTGAAGAAGATAACTTTATAATTTCTAACCACGCAAGAGTTAGAATGTTTCAACGAAATACATCTACGGACGACATTAAAAGGGTTATTATAGATGGAGAAATAATTGAAGAGTATGCAGACGATAAACCTTGCCCATCAGCTCTAGTTTTGGGATATTTGAAAGATGCCCCATACCATGTTGTTATTGCAGAGTGTGAAGATCACGTAAGAATTATTACAGTTTACAAACCAAAAGAAGAAAAGTGGATAGATTATAGAATTAGGAGGAGAAATGTATGAAGCCAGATAGATGTAGTTTGTGTAATGGAAAATTACATGAAGGTAAAACAGAATTTGTTGCAAGAGTTGGAAACAGGGTAGTTGTAATTAAGGACGTTCCGGCTTTCATCTGTGAGGAGTGTGGAGAATCATACTTCACGCCAGAAATTTCCAAGAAAATAGACAAGATTATGAGAGAATTCCACGAAGGGAAATTACTAATGCGCCCAATCGCGGCAGGAGAAATTGAACTAGAAATTTGATTAAACCTGAGCTTTATACTCTTTTTTACCATTCTTCAGCCATTGAACGGTCTTTTCTCATTTTTAACTTACTAAGTTTTCAAAATAGTTGTTTCTAGGCTTAGAACTTACCTTTTATTCAATCAATTATATGGGGCGGTTTCTCCGGGCTGAAACACGCCCGCCGCCCCTGAGAAGGGGGTTTGAGTATGGATAAAGTGGAGAATGGAATATATAAGCCTTTTGTTAACTCCAGCGAGGTCGCCCGAAGGGGCTTGAGAGCAGTGCCTGCGTTTGTTAGGAAGGTTGTGGATTGGATTAGGAGAGCTGCTCTACTAAAAGCCTGTATAGATAACCTACTTAGTGGCAGATTTTACAGGGTCAAAAGCCAACTACGTCAGATTGCAATGTTAGAGTCGACTGATTCTGGCTTTTGTACTAAGTAGTTTGGGGGAAATTAAAATGCTGCAACTAGATGTTTGGAGGTCTCCGTCCACAATTACACCATTTCTAACAGTCATAAGCCACAGCCACGCCGACCACATTCCTGAGAATATCACAAATGCGGTGATCATCCACAAGTATTGGGCTGACAGGCCGAACGTCAAGCATGTCAAGCCAATAATAGCAGATGGAAAGCCAATAGTCTTTAAACCAAGCAAAAGTGCCAAGATAACAGTTAAAGCTCTAACGCCAAGAGAAGTGGGTAGGATTGCTGGCAGGCAGATCAACAGACTTCACAGCACATGGTGGATCATTAGCTGTAATGGTGAGATAACCCTCTTCATTGGTGACTTTAACGCTGGCGAAGCATCAATTGTAAAAGACTTGATCGAAGGACTTGAGAGTGTTAGAACCAAAATCACAAAACTCGCTGTACCATCCTACAATGGTGTTAACGGGCACAATTCAGAGGGAATGCAGCTCGCTAGGGAAATTGCAGATCTAACAAGGTATGCTAAAGCTAAGGGCATAACAACAATTGCCTTGCCGCATCCGGTTTTAGGGCCGGGAAGCTGGGACGAAGTCTGGATCCGCTATTCTTAGCTTTTATTTCAATTTTATTGCCAAAAGAGGTGATACTATGCAGGATCAAGTTGAAAGGGTATTTGATAGAGTGGTTGAGTCTGTTAGAAAGGATTTTGAAGCCGGGAAAGAGCCTTTTCCTCATGCAATCCTCCTCGATGGAGACAAACTAAAGGCGGTAGTAGGATTGGGATTCGTAGACAATTTAACAAAGCAATTCACGTTCACATTTCTTCTACCACAGATAATCAAAATACACAGACCAACAGCTTGTATTGTCGTTTTCCCATGCAGAATGAGGCGGTTAGTAAAAGTTCCAATCCTTGAATCTGATGTCGAAGACGTTGTAATGATTCACGAGATAGATGCAGTAAAGCTTCAGAGTGTCTTGATCGTCAAAAGAAAGGGAAAGGCGGAAGTCATAGAGGTTGATGAGGAAAAGATGCAAACACCTTTACTTAATCCTGTCAGAGATACGCTTAAAGAGATCTGGTCTGACATGATCTAAAGTAAAGTAAGAGATATAATCTATGGAGGTGTCGTAATATCTATGGCTGAATTGAAAATTAAAATTCCCGAAGACTTAAAGAGGAAGATGGAAAAGTTCGGAGTTGATTGGTCACCAGCGATAAGGAGAATGATTGAAAGGGAAATTCAAAATTTGACCGAGATCGAGAGGATAGTATCCAAGAGCAAGATGACTGAAGAAGATGCTCTAGAACTCGGCGAGAAAATCAGTAAATCGATTGCTGAGAGGTTTAGGAAACATGTTACTGGTGATCGACGCTAATGTAATATTTGCCGCTCTTATAGCCAGAGGAGGGACATTCAGAGTTTTTGTAACGAACAAGATTCTGAGGAAATTTCGTTTCATAGCTCCAGAGTATCTGTTCATCGAAATTCGTGAGCATTTTGACGAAATATTGGAAAAGGCTAAACTTTCTCAAGAAGAATTAGAAGTTGTTTTGAATTTTCTGGAGGAGCAAATAGAGGTAATTCCATTTGAAGAATTTGAAGATAAGTACGATAAAGCCAAAAATATTTCTCCAGATCCCGATGACGCTCCTTACTTTGCGCTCGCATTAAAATTGAACTGTGCAATTTGGTCGAATGATAGGAAGTTAAAGGAGCAGGATGTTGTTAAAGTTTACACGACGCAAGAGATAATACAGATGTTTGAAATTTAAAATTTAAATCTTTAATCTCAATTTTAAAGTTAGCTTTCTTTGTTTATCTAATTTAACTCTAGGATTTTGGAGGTGATTGGATTGTCTGAAGCAGTTTTAGCGGATTTAGTTAGGAGTGTCTGCTTGAAGAGTGTAAAGACTGTAAGAGTCAGGAGAAGAAGTAAACACCACGTGCCACCGATTGAATTCAGAGTTGTCGCTACTGGCGGCTCATACAACATTTACTTTTTTGAGAATCTCGATCTGTACGTGAAGGCTAAGCCGGAGTATACTGAGTCCGGAATCCAGCCATCTTACAGCTCTTTGATGAAAGTTTCAAAGGAATTCGTGAGCAGAGTTTTTGAAGCCTTCCAAGTATTCTGAACTTCTGAAAAAAATACTTGAAGAAGTATACTTATTAAGTATACTCAAATAGGTAGATAAAATACCTAAAAAAGTAAGCTGGTGATAGATATGAGGATTTATTATCTTGATCTTAATGTGGTTGATTGTACTGCAGATCCTCACATTCTCGATTATGATGCTGTAGAAAAGATGCTGGAAGATGTGCTGAGAGTTTGCGAAAGCGATGTTGTTAGAGCAATAAACATTGTAAGACTCTCAATAGGTGAACAATACGAGGTTATAGAGGATAGGGGAAGTACAATCATTAGTGAGGAAGAATACGAGTCGGACTATTATGCTGTTCCAATCACGAAAGAGGAATACGGAAAGGTTGCAAAGGGCCCTTACGCGAAGAAGCACAAGGTAGAGGGCTTGGCTTTCAAATACGATTCTCCTTACGAGAGAAAGACTGTAAAAGTATGCACAACTGTAAGCGGCAAGAAAGTTAAAATTGTAAGAGGAAAGCTCCCAGTTGGACTTACTGGAGTTAGAAAAGCTATCGAAATGATTAGAGAGAGGCTGAAGAGTAATCCATCGTTCAGAGACTTCGTACTGGAGATAGGAGTGGTATGGGGTAAGTTCGGAGATCACAACTGCAGCGATTACATAATAGCGAACGGCAGGAGCATGACGGTCGATTATTCAAATCAGGACTGGTATCGAGACGATGCAAGTATGAGAGGAAACTATAGAAGACATTTACAGAGGCTTGCTAAGGTGCTTGGAGTTAAGCTGGAGGACCTCACCGATGAATGGTAGCATGATTGCCAAAATCTCTGAAAAACAGCTTAAGAGGTGTCCAGCGGTTGTTCATCTCTCGATAACCAAAAAGTGCAATCTGAACTGCCGAAAATGTTACTATAAAGGCGAGGAAAATCCAGAGCTGGTTAAAAAGATAATCGAAGATGTTGCCGCAAGCAGGGTTAAAGCCGTTGCTATTGGCGGTGGAGAACCGATGCTGCATCCAAACATTTGCGATTTCATCAATTTTTTAGCTGAATCCGGCAAGATCGTTTCAATAACAACTAACGGAGCGATATGCAAGCCAATTGATGGTGTTAGCAAGTATGCAATAAGTTTTGACTCAGTTCACGAACAAACTTGGAGAAGTCCGGAAAGTCTGATCACAGCAGCTAAAACCTATAGCGAGGTCGCCGAAGTTTGGATAAATCACATTATCACAACAAAAGAAGAACTCAAGCGAGCTTTGGACGTATTAGGGAAGTATGCAAATACGATTACCCTGTTAGCACTCAAACCAATTCAAAGGATAGATAAAGAATCATGGCTCGATGCGATAGAGCTTGTTAAACAGCAAGGCCTGAAAGTCGCAGTAGATGCTTGTGTTGCCGAAATAACAGGTATTGGAAGATGTAGACAAGGGATTGCCAGCATGAGTATCGACGCAGACGGAAGCTGTGCAATCTGCTCAAACGATAGAAGTAACAGAATACTGTATAAAGGTATTGAAGAGAGCTGGAAAAAGATTAGAAGAATCTGCCCCTTCAATCTAAAACTCTGCTAAATAGCTGTATTTTGTGTTATTTTTCCAAATTTTTGATTTTTAGCGAAATTGTTCGATTTTGAGGTGATTATATGCAGAGGTTAAGAATTGGCGGATCTGAGGCTGTATTTTTGGAGAATGATGAGAAAGATGTGTTAGGGTATGCTGTTTGGTATACGATTAGCAGAACCCTTGTGCATAAAGATAAGCTGCATGCTTGGTTTGATAAGCATGGACTTTCGAGGTTTAAACCGGTAGATCCAAAGCATGGCGATGCTTTCAAGCGGATTTGCTCTGAGTACAAAGAAAAGAAGATTGACGAATTTGCAGATTCTGAAACGTTCCTCCTGCTCAGACCGCTGGAAACAGGGCTTACGAGGAAGATAGTACTGGAGAAGAGGAAGAAGGGCAAAAAGTTGAGCTACAATGTTGTTGGAGAGATTGCATATGATGAGAAAAGCAGGAATGTAAATTATTCCCTTAAAACGGCAGATCCAGTAGTTAGAGATATTGTGAAGGAAATTCTAGACAGGTTTGAAAGGGAAAAGGACTGCTATACTGATGAGCACGTAAGAAAAATCCTCCACAGAATCCTTGACAGCTGCAATAGGGTAAAGCTGAAGCCGAGCGGTGGAGTATACTTCGTACCTATCGATGATTTCTACTGGATTGAGAGGTTTTCCAAGATCGTAGAGGAGATTAAGAAGATAGATCCTAGCAACAGAACAGAGATCTGGTACGCTCCCATAGCAAACACAACGCGTCACCGCAGAATGCTCGAGATAAAGGTTGAGGATACTTTAGAAGAGATTCTGAATTCGGCCATTGAACGGCTGCTAAAAATTGACTCTGAAGATTCCAAGGTAAGGCAGGTTGATGAAATTGCGAAGCAGATCGAGCAAGCGACGAGAATGGCAGAGAAGTACACTAAAATGCTCAAAGTGTCCTTGAACAGGACGACGAGCTTACTCGAAAAAGCAGAGCGTTTGCTAAACAAAATAAGGCAGATACAATACTCACAGGTTGAAATTAAAGCTAAGTCGACTGCTTAAACCAACTTCATTTTTTGGAGGAGTTGAAGTGATTGTGCTCTTACCCGTTGAAGAAGTTATTGATGGCTGGAATAAAGAAAGTGAAATCGAGGAATCAGAACTCGATAATACACTGTCAAAGTTTGGACGTAAAACGAGTATAGAACGTGCTGAAGAATATGTGAAAGGGCTTGGAGGTTCAAAATCAGCGATGAGATCTCGCTCATAGCATGGGATGCTGGCAATGGTTGGTGGGCGCCGCTTTATTTTGAGATTAGGAGCGATATTGTAGAAGAAGCAGTAAAGAAGGTTTTGCTAGCTAATTTAATCTAATCTGGAGTTTAACGAATTCACTCTCTTCTGGAGGTGTTTTAATGGGAGTTGAGAGTAGGAAACTCCAGAATGTCGTTTTGGAGATGTGTGAATATTTTAAGGAGAGGGAAGAGCTTGTAAAACTCCTGATTCTGGCAGTTTTGAGCAAACAGCATGTATATATCCTTGGTCCTCCTGGAACTGCTAAGTCCGCAATTGCGAGGGCTATAGCTTCTCACTTTGATGCCAAATATTTCGAATGGCTTGTTACGAGGTTCACTGCGCCAGAAGAACTCTTTGGCCCAATCGATTTGACAGCGTTGGAGAAGGGAGAGTACAAACGCATCACAGCAAACAAACTTCCAGAGGCTGAAATAGCATTTGTAGATGAGATATTCAAAGCCAACAGTGCGATTCTGAATTCTCTACTGTCAGTAATCAATGAGAGAATTTATCACGATGGCGGAATTGTAAAAGTACCATTGAACACTCTCATTGCAGCGAGCAACGAGCTGCCGGAGGATGAGAAGGAGCTGGCAGCACTCTACGACAGGTTACTCATCAGGTACGTTGTGGAATACATCAAGAACGATGGGAATTTCGAAGAAATGCTAAAGAAAAATGACGAGTACACTCCGAAGACTAGAATTACAAAGGATGAGCTGAAAATAATGCAAGAACACGTGGCTAAGGTAGATATCAGTCCCATACTGCCAATCATAGTTGAGCTGAGGAGAAATTTCAGAGAAAACGGAATAATTGTGAGCGATAGGCGTTTCAAGCAAGCAATAGCTGTTGTTAAAGCTCATGCATTCTTCCACGTTAGAAGTGTCGCAACAACTGACGATCTAAGAGTTCTCCAGTACATAATGTGGGATTCTCCAGAGCAAGTGAGAATTGTTAGATCAGTAATCATGGATGTCGTTGACCCATTTGCGAGAAAGGTGATGGAGTACAGGGATATAATCAACGATTACACAAGTAAATTACAAAGCAAGATTGATCCAGCGGAAGTTCAGGAGATCATGGCAAAGCTGAAAGTTATTGAGAATGAAATCAAAGAGTTGAGCAAGATGGCTTTGAGCAGTGGAAAAGATACTGCTGAGCTGGATGAGATCCTCGATGAAATACAGTCTTTGAAGGTGAGCATGCTAGATAAGATGTTCTAAAAGCTTATATTGAGTAAAGGTGAAATATTTGTGATGGTGCAAAAAACGAGTGAAGCTAGGCTCCGCTTCCCGGTAATAGTCGAGGTTGACGAGGACGGCTATTACATCGTTAGCTGCCCCCTCTTTAAAGGCTGTCATACGTACGGCGGAACAATTGAGGAGGCTATGGATAACATAAGGGAAGTCATAGAAATGTGTCTGGAAGAGGAGGGGATAGATAGAGCAGTAAAATTCGTGGGTTACAGAGAGGTTGAGGTCGAATATGGCAAAGCTTCCATTAATCAAGGCAAAAGATCTAATCAAATTCCTTGAAGAACTCGGTTTTAAACCCGTGAGGATGAAAGGCTCACACGTAAGGTTGAAAGCTGATGACGGCAGGGTTACGACAGTCCCCGTTCATGGAAACAGAGAGATACCAAGAGGTTTGCTGCGAAAAATAATCAGAGAGGATTTGCAGATGGAACTGGAGGAGTTCCTCAGGAGGTATTACGAGTTTTCTGGAAAGAAGACTTGAGTTTTAGATTTCTTCTCATTTAAGCATTTTAGGTTTTTAAGGAGCAGGGGTTGTTTTTATGCGCTACAAGGTGGACGTATCATGTTTTTCCAGACGGTTTGTGTTGAAGTACGGGAAAGACGGCAGCAGAATCTCGTGGGAGCGCTGGAGGGGAACAGGGGATTGTAAACAGATACAAAGGTCAGGGCTTGCATGTGTTCTTCATAAATGGGGATACGGTGAGAGCGCTGAAAGACGATAGCGACGCATATCTGTTCAGCAGTGTTGAGGAGGCTGTAGAGGCTTTGAAGGAGCTGGGATTTGGGGTTGTTTTGAAAAGGTGACATCCTTGAGTGGATTTGTTATTTTGAGGACAGCCGGATTTGCAAATCTTAATCCGGATGTGCAGGCTGAGATAATGCGAATAGCCTTGTCAAAGATCTATCCAAAGACGGACTGGGTAATCTTTGATCCAGAAGCGGATGAAGAGCAGCTGGAAGACGAAGGAAGAACGTTAAGAGTACCGTTCGGAAAAATCAAGGAGAAGGTGTATGCTATCCTAGACGACTATGGAAGCGCCGAAGCTTTAAGCGAGCAGCTCGGTCAAAAAGTGAAGACGCGGTATACGCTGACATTCCTGCTAGCAAGCGAGTATTAATTTCAAATATGAATCTCTTCGTCAACTACTGTTCTAATAGAGGACTCAATGGCTCTGGTCTGATACTCATTTTACTCTGAACAGCCGGAGGCGGTTTTGTGGGAGAAGCTACTTTTTACCTTAAAGCAAGATTTGGAAGCGAGGACGAGGCAAAGCTGGCAGTTAAAATAGCCAAATACGTGCTGGACGACCTTGCGGAATTTCACGATGACTGGCAGAGAATTAGAAGTGAGACAGAGATTCCGGTGAAGGGAAGAGATAGAATACTTAAGGAGAAGCATCCCCTCGTTGCAAAGCTGATAGAATTGCCGGAGCCCAGAAGTAATGATGTATGCATGAATTACCTCGCTGGGAGATGTGAGATGCACAAAGGCTATGAGCTTTACAACAATGGTGAATGGATATATCTCAGCTGCATCTGCTGGCATTTAGCGAGCTGGGATAATATTGAAAAGCTTTTCATAAAGCTCGGAGCGATTGAAGTTGGCTGGATAAGCGATGAAGATTTCAACCCTTTCGATGCCGTGCCTGTGAGGATTGTAACTCCGGGAAATCTTAGAGAAGTTCTTGAAGAGATCGGTCAGGAACTTCTTGCACAGCTGATTTAGTTAAATTCTTTTGGAGTTGATACTGTGAGAGGTATTCTTAATTCTCTATTAGAGGTATACGAGAAGGTACCGTATACTATAAAGAGAGACAACCTTGACGATCTCCTATTCGGCAGGCACAAAGACAGGCTAACAGAGAAAGTTAAGGAGAAAGTTGAGGGGTTCATACCACAGCTCCCACCGCTTATCATTGACACGTTCAGCATTTTTTACAAGCCCAACCCACAATTCTTGGATGACAGCCAGATAGCCCCGGAGTTCAGAGTAAACAAGCGTGTGCTTGAGAAGGTTATGAATACTGACACTTTTAATGAGTTAAAGGAGACAACTATTCTTGACGATGTAAATTCTGCGATAGCAACCATAATTCTTATAGATAAGCTCTATGAGGAGCTGAAAAACAAGCTTGAAGAGATAAAAGAGCACACTGAAAAGATTCAACAGCTAAGAAATCAGTTGCCTAATGCAGGTAAGCGTGAGTTTAAGCAGACTATTCAGCAAATCGAGCAGTACGCTGAAGCGTTACAAGGCATTGTAACGCAAGGAACTGCTAGCGTTGCTGTAAGAAAAGCCCAGCAGGAGTTTGAGGAAGTGCAGAGTGCCATAGCAGCGCTGGGATTTGGAAGCGAGCCCGGACAGCCCATAGAGGTGGATCCTGAAACAGCGATAAAGCTTGCTGTAGAGCTGAAAAACAACCAGCACGTAAAAAAGATGGTCGAGCTGCTTGGAAGGATGAGGAATCTGCTCAAATCAACGGCAAAGGCTAAACCAAGGAAAAGCAGGCTTGAACTGCACAACATTGCAATGGGTAGGGAAATCGAAAGACTGCTGCCTTCAGAGGTTCTAAAGCTTAGGAAATACAAACTAATTTTCTGCAAAGACTACCACGAAGGCAAACTCCTGCACTACGATCTAAAGAGAAGGGAAAAAGAGGCCAAAGGCCCAGTAGTAATCTCTCTGGATTTATCGGGCTCGATGGCTGGGGAGAAAGAGCAGTGGGCTAAGGCTGTCTCGCTCGCCACCGCAGACCTTGCCGTGAAGGATAAACGTCCATGGGCTTTCGTAGCATTCGATGCCAGGATAAAATACGTTAAAGTCTTCAAAAAGCCACCAAAGCCTGAAGAAGTGCTGGAGATCATAAAAATAGGAGCGAGCGGTGGGACAAACTACGAGCTACCGCTTAGAGAGGTTATGAGGATAATTGAGCAGAAAAGAGATTTCACGAAAGCAGATGTGCTGTTTATTTCAGATGGCGAATGCAACATTCAGCAGGAGTTCCTTGAGAAGTTCAATGAGTTCAAAAAGCAGAGAAACGTAAGCGTTGTTGGAGTGTTGATAAGTGGCATTCCTATGGTTATGAGGCAATTCTGTAATGAGGTGCTGGCTTTAAACGGTAGAGTCGATTCAGATACAGCGGAAGCAATTTTCCAGAAGTTAGTTTGATTAGTTTTATTTTTAACTTGAATTTTTAATCCCCGAGGATTTCTGTCCTAAGACCTTGTTGGAGGGTTGTTATGTTAACTGTTCTTAAGCAGCTTGTGTTAAAACATATGAGCTTCTTCTACCGCTCAGGCAACGAGCTGAAGATGGAGCTTGCGTACACCAAAGGTAGTTGGACTCCAACCTGGATGCTGTCAAGGGAAACAATTAACAAGATCGACGTTAGTGGATTCGTGGATAAGAAGTTTGTTGTAGATGTTCTCGAAGGTAGCTACATCAAAAGAGTGATCAAAGAAAAAGATGATATAAGAACAATGATATACCTCGTTACTCGAAGCGGGTTAGTGGAAATCCCGTATGAGTATAAAAACAAAAAATACGCTCTAAACACAGGGATTGTCTTAAATGACCTAGAGCGAAGAAAAAGAGTAGGTGAAATTTATGCAAACTTCAGGAAAAGAAATCCTTGAAAGGCTTAAGGAGAGGTTGAGCCAAAATTTTCCCGATGATTTGCTAATAAGCGTATTTGACGAATGGCATCAGTTTTCCCTGATCGAAGCTCATCAGGATTCGCAGTTTATTGAAAAGCTAAAACAACACTATGCGGTTGATGAAGTCGAGGCAAAAATGAGGCTGTTTGAAGACATATTCATCGAGCTCGCTGCACTCGTTTTAACAGATATCGGATTGATGAAGCCGGAAGGTGGCGTAATCCCGCTTACAGTCTTCGTCGGCACCTCACCAGCGACAAAGGAAGTCTTAGTTGTACTGTTCGACAACGATACTGGAAAAGTCGTGCATTCTTTCCGCATAAACGAACT
>Ga0180301_10000431_pt1 | contig 32389 bp, 13 predicted proteins | sample GuaBasSediGuay16_FD_121797 | JGI IMG/M metagenome (GOLD analysis project Ga0180301, IMG submission 121797) | Subseafloor sediment microbial communities from Guaymas Basin, Gulf of California, Mexico - Guay16, Core 4569-2, 12-15 cm | ecosystem: Environmental > Aquatic > Marine > Hydrothermal... | reverse complement strand
TATGGATAACGCGACTATGTTCGCCGGAGTAGCGGGAGGCGGTTGCAAGATACTTCCCGTAAGAATAGGCAACCCCGAGGGTTCGATGACAATATCGGACATCGTCGCGGGGATAGAGTTTGCTACTATTTCCGGCGCGCACGTTATCTCTATGAGCCTCGGCGGAATGAGTTCCGAGCCGGAACCGGCCGAGTCCACGATGATAGATTTCGCCTGGTCTGCCGGAGTGGTATTAGTGGCTGCGTCGGGGAATATGGCAGGGATTCCTTTTATCGGTAACGACACCTGCGCATATCCGGCGAGTTCACACCAGACGATTGCTGTTGGTAGCTGCGATATATCGGGCAACCGTGCATCGTTCAGCCAGCACGGCAGTATGCTCGATGTTGTCGCGCCCGGAGGTGCGTCTGAAACGAGCATTACGGAGACTATCTGGTCGACCTGGGTGGCTTCGGTAGCCGATGCCAACGACGACCCGTCTTTGGACCCCGGCGACCATATTTATAATCACGCCGAAGGCACGAGTATGGCCTGCCCGCAGGTTACGGGTATTTGCGGATTATTGCTCTCTGAAGACCCCACGTTAGGCAACGAGGAGATAAGGGATATTATTAATTCTACCGCCGACGACGTTATGGACCCCGGTTTCGACCTCGAGACCGGATACGGCCTCGTGAACGCCTATAACGCTTTGCGTTCGTTAAGTATCTGTGAAAAACGAAACCCCAACATATTAAAACTCGATATCCGCCCGAACCCGTTCAACGCAAGCTGCACAATAACCGCCGACGGCGATATCGAGATATTCGATATCTCCGGCAGATTGGTTCGGGAATTCGAGGAAACTACGGCAAATTCAGTTTTCTGGGACGGTAAAGACGAGGCCGGGAAAGAACTCCCCAGCGGAATTTACCTCATCCGAGTGAGTTCTGGCGAGAGAGCAGTCGACCGACCTGTAACATTGCTTAAGTAATGAGATGTCGCGCAGTGCAGATAGCAGCGGCGTTAACTGTGGCTTTCTGCGCCGTCGGATTCGGTGAACCGTCCGATATGTGCTATGGAGAAATCCTAGTTAGACCTAATTCCGATACGAGATTCGAGCAAATCGAAAAGGTTGTCATATCCGGCGGAGACAGAATTACGCGGTTTTTAAATCTGTGGGATATATATAAAATCCAGTGTCGAATCCCGAATCCGCTCGATGTTTCCCGGACCACAATCGAAATAGCTTATACGGAACGAATAGAATACTATGCATCGACCCGTCTTTTCCGGTGGGTCGTTCCGAATTACCCGCTTGTTTCCGCGAGCTTTCATTATCCCAACGACCCTTATTTTGGGGGCTTTGCTGGCGCGGATACAATCCCCGACCAGCATTATCTCGAACTTATCGACGCGCTGTCGGCGTGGGATTATCAAACGGGCTTACCTTCGATTCGGGTCGGAGTTATAAGTTCGGGGGTCGATATCGACCACCCCGATTTAGCGGCGAATATAAACCCGGTCGACGGTTACGATTTTGTCGGCGGCGTCCACGGCAGTGTCGAGGAGGCTCTGAATCCCGGTATCTACTCGATGCAGGAGGACGGCAACCCCGATATCCACTATTTCGGCGACGACGGCTGGGGGGAACCGGACCCGTCCTGCGGCAACGGGCTATCCGATTACGATTCGACTTATTCTCCAGACCGCGCGGTCTCGCGTGGGACTGCAGCGGCGGGTATTATCGGCGCGGAGATAGACAACGATTTTATGTTCGCGGGATTGGCGCAATGCACGATAGTGCCTATCAGGGCGATTAATGCGGAAGGCTGGGGTTATACATCGGACGTCCTTCAGGCGCTCGAACTGGCGTCGATACTCGACATCGATATCGTTTATATCGACCTCGCAGTCGAGGACGACATCGTAATTCGTTACGGAATCGATTCGCTTTTTACGTGCGGCGCGACAATAATAGCGCCTTCGGGAGATACGGGCTGCGACACGGTGCTTTTCCCGGCGGGTTACGATAATTGTATATGTGTGGGCAGTTGCACTTCCGAATTGGATAAAAGTATTTTCTCAAATTCGGGAACGCATATCGGAATAGTCGCTCCGGGCGGCGAATTAGAATGGGGTGAACCTGCAGAACTTATATGGTCGACGGGAGTGGCGAGTGTAGCCGATACATCTCGAGGGTATTCTCCGGGGGAACACATAGCTTATTCGGGTGTGGGGACGGGCTTATCGGCGGCGATTGTCGCTGGCGTTCTCGCTCTCGTCCGCGCGGAAAACCCGAGCTATACAAATAGCGAGTGTTATAGTATTATTACGACCACGGCGACGGATATAATAGAACCCGGATGGGACAACGAATCCGGTTACGGTCTTCTTAACGCGTATCGGGCCGTGAGACTCGCGCAAATAGAAGAATATAGACCTCGACCACAAAAGAACTCTATAGAAATCGTCCCGAATCCTTTCAATGTTTCGTGCAGAATTGAAACTCCCGGAACGGTAGGAATATTCGACATTTCCGGGAGACTCGTAAGAACTATGGAGGCAGGGATCTGGGACGGTCTGGATAATTCGGGCGAAAACTTACCGAGCGGAATATATCTTATAAGGCCTTTAATCGACGGCGATAACCGAGTCGCACGCGTCGTGCTTATGAAATAAAGAAGAAATTATGAGAAAAGCGTATGTCGTTCTATTTGCGGTGTTAATTTGCTCCTATTCATATTCCGGCGAAATTACCGTAGAAATCGTCGTTCCGGACCGCGAGTCGCTGCGCGAGGCTGTCTACGCGGGATTTATGGTCGACGATTATAACAACCAAACCGGTATCGCAAGAGGTGTCGTCTGGGAGGAAGATTTGGTTGCACTGGAAAATCTGGGCTATCCTGTCGAGATATTGCCAGATACGGACGCGAGGCGCATCGCCGCCGCCAATATGGAACCATCGGGGTATCCTCTGCACTCCGAATACGTTACTTTTATGCAGAATGTTGCAATCGACCATCCAATCATCGCGAATCTGGATACATTCGGCTGGTCGGTCAACGGCAGGCCGCTTTTGATGATGAAAATATCCACGCGGGTCACGTGGGACGAAACCGAGCCGGAATTCTGCTATATCAGCACAATGCACGGCGACGAACCACCCGGAATGATTTTCCTTATGTGGTTTATCGATTCTTTGACCGACAACTATGGTATAGACCCGCGAATAACGCGGCTTGTCGATTCGTGCGAGATATTTATCAATCCGCTTCTGAACCCGGACGGTTATGTTGCTATGACGAGGCGAAACGCTCATAATATCGACCTTAATCGAAATTATCCCGTCCCGGACGGGACTATTGGAGAGGACAACTTATTTTCTGTCGAGCCGGAGACCGATGCCATACTGAATTGGTTTCCGCAACATAACATAAGCTACACAATAAATTTCCATACGGGGGCTTTGGTAGCCAACTACCCATGGGATTATAAGGAGCCGCGCACGACCGATGATTCTCTGTATAAATTCATCGCGGTGAATTACTCTATTCGCAATCCGCCTATGTATTCTGGTAGTTTCCCATACGGTATAATTAACGGTTACGATTGGTATGAGGTCGATGGTTCGATACAGGATTGGACCTACTGGACTAACGGCGACTTGCATCTTACGGTAGAACTAAATAATATAAAAACGCCGTCTTTTAGCACTCTCGACGACCTGTGGGAAGACAACTACGACGCGTATCTGGCGGCTGTCGAGGTTATGCTAAACCACGGCGTTCACGGAGTCGTAACCGACAGTGTAACCGGTGAAAGTCTCGGCGTAAATGTCAAAATCGACGAGGTCGATAAGGAGGTCTTTTCCGACCCGGATAATGGTTATTATCATCGGATATTACTCGCCGGGACCTATCACCTGACGTTCAGCAAACCGGGTTATTCCGAGAAAAGCGTTACAGTAGTCGTTCCGGATTCTGGGTTGACACGGCTCGATGTTCTGCTTACACCGAGAGACCTCGAATACGTTTTCGAGACCGATTTCGAGGCCGATAACGGCGGGTTCTTAACACGTAGTTTCGCCTATTACGAGGATTGGGAATGGGGGATTCCGTCGCAGGGAATTATCGCGGCTCATTCCGGCGATAAGGTTTGGGCGACCGAACTTACCGGCGAATATCACGATTCCAGCCAGAGCCGGTTGGTGTTAGAGGATATAGTTCTCCCGGATGTGGACAGCCTTACACTGTCTTTCTGGCAGTGGTATAGTTTCCAGCCGCCGACCGGCACCCCTTTTGCATGGCACGACGGCGGGAATATCAAAGTATGGACTTCGCCTACTGACAGCGTTATACTTACACCAGAACCCGGTTATATCGCCACGATGAGCGAGTGGAACAATCTCATACCGTATCAGGAGGCGTTCGCGGACCTCAGCGGGGCTAAGTGGTGGCACAAAGTTACCGCCGATTTAAGTCTCTGGCGTGGCGAGAATGTGGATATTAGCTGGGACTTCGGCTCGTCGAGCGTGAACACACAGGTCGGCTGGTATATCGACGACGTTTCGATATTCTATCCGGACACGACCGCAGTTATCGCGTCGGAAAACAGGTTGAATCCCGATATATTCCGAATATCCGTTCACCCTAATCCATTTAATTCGTCCTGCAGGATTTTCATAGAGAATGGTTATAGTCAATTTCGGTATATCGAAATATACGATATCTGCGGGTGTCAGGTTGCTAAATTGCCTGTCGAAACGATACGAAGCGTCGAAACCGGCGGACCAGGGACGGGCCCCAGCGAGGCTATATGGCGACCGGAAGAGAATCTATCTTCGGGAATATATCTTGTTCGCGCCGGCAAATCCCAAACAGCGAGAATTGTTTTATTAAAGTAAGGAGTCTACGAGAATAATGCGGATAACGTTTTACGGCGGCGCGCGACAAGTTACCGGGTCGAAGCATCTAATCGAAACCGACAACGAACGTGTTCTTCTGGATTGCGGGTTGTTTCAGGGACATCGCGAAGAAACCAGCAGGAAAAACCGCAACCTGCCTTTCGATTGTTCCTCGATAGACGCCGTCGTTCTCGGTCACGCGCACATCGACCATTCCGGCAATCTGCCCGGTTTGGTTAAAAAGGGTTTTACGGGGCCGATTTACGCGACAAAACCCACCGACGACCTATGTAAATATATGCTCGCCGATTCGGCCTATCTTCACGAACGCGATATCGAATATGTGAATAAAAAGCGTGCCAGAAAAGGTTTGAAACCGATAGAACCGAATTATGAGTTAGCCGACGCTATCGACGCGGTTCACCAATTTGTCCCGCGACCCTACTCCCGCTGGTTCGGGGTTACATCGAACATAAAGGCTATTTTCTGGGACGCCGGGCATATTCTCGGCAGCGCAATCACCGAATTTAAGGTTAAGGAGAACGGCCAGAGAAAACGTTTCGCCTATGCGGTCGACCTTGGTAGGAATAATCTCCCGCTCCTGCACGACCCTAAGCAAATAACGGGGGTCGAAAACCTTATTATCGAATCGACATACGGCAACCGGTTGCACGACCCGGTCGAAAACGCTAAAGGGGAGCTCGAGGACGTTATCAACCGCACCGTCGAGCGAGACGGGAAGATTATAGTGCCGAGTTTCGCTATGGAACGGACTCAGGAAATAATCTACTATCTGCATCAGCTTTATAATGAGAGCCGCATTCCCGATATACCTATAGTTATCGATTCGCCGCTGGCAATAAACGTTACACAGGTCTTCCGTCGTAATCTCAAATATCTCGACTCCGAAGCGCAGAGGATGATACGCGAACACGAGGACCCTTTCGGGTTTGGCAAGGTGCGTTATGTTCGGCGCGTCGAGGAATCGAAATCGCTGAATTACGACCCGACTCCTATGGTTATAATCTCCGCCAGCGGTATGTGCGAAGCCGGACGCATTCTGCATCATTTAAAAAATAATATCGGCGATAAGCGCAATACAATACTTATCGTAGGGTATATGGCGGAAAACACGCTGGGTCGCAGATTGGTCGAGAAAGAGAAGAGGGTCAGGATATTCGGCGAAGAGCACGCTGTAATGGCTGATATTGTCGTCCTGAATACGTTTAGCGCGCACGCCGACCGTGACGAACTACTGGACTATGTAAAGAATTGCGGTAAGGCTCTCGAACGCGTATTCATCGTTCACGGCGAGGAGAAGCAATCGCTATCGTTTGCGGCCGCTGTCAAGGAGGCGCGCCCGAGAATCGAGGTAACGGTTCCCTACGAGGGCGAACAAGTAGAAATATAATTAAATATGAGAATACAGGAGTCAGGAGTCAGCATATCCGCACTATATCGGCAACGGGCTTATGGCTTGTATAGTGATACATTCTGCATCTACGGTATTCGGCCGTCATAGTCCGGTGCTTAAACCTAAATGGATTAATCCCGCCGTAAGCGGTTCTCCCGTGGCTACACCATAAGATATATCCCATCTACCGATAGCGGTCGATAAACGTAATCCTATGCCATAAGCCGATTTATAGGTATATTTCTCGCCGGACGGGCGTATAATCCCCGAATCGAAAAAAGCGAAGGCGTGAGCATCGCCACCTAAAAGTGCACGCCATTCGAGATTTCCCCAGGCAAGATGTTCCGACGAGAATTGCTCTTCTCGGTATCCTCGCAGTGTGCCCCATCCGCCGAGATAGTATTTCTCTGAAAGAGGCAACGGGCCGTCAGATATAACGCTTCTGCCGTGCAAACCGCAATATATTACCTGTTCCCGGAGCGGTTCGAGGGCGACCTCGATATCCGCATTAGTTCGTAACAGGGGTTCGTAGCGTTTAAGGGTTTCAAAAATATCGTCGGGGCCTCTACGGTCTATATAGGAAGGTTCTAGACCTAGTTTGGCGTCGAACCCGAGGCGGGGGTTTATTCTCGGTCTGAGTCCTGCCCAACTCAACCCTATTTTTACAGAATATTCCGAAGAGCGTGGAATATTATAGACGTCCTGACCGATGGAATCCGGCACGACTGTTCCGTATGCCCCGCCTAAATCGAGATTCAATTTAAATGAAACAGGAAGTTCGTATTCTGCTGAAAAGCTGCGCTCAGAGTAAGTCGAATCCCGTTCGTAGAATTCGCCGGATAGCGAGAGGTTTCCCGGACCGCCGAGAATCCACGGTTCAGTATAGACTGCATTAATTCTGATGTGTTCACCTGCGGTCTGGTCCCATACGAGCATCAGATTCCGTCCCGTCCCCCACATATTAAGGAAAGTAGCGTCGAGATGGCCTGTAAGTTTTTCCTCGCCACCCGAGCGTGGTGCGTAACCGAGTATTCCGTTGACCAATACGGACCTTTTCTCGACTATATTTACGCGCAGCAACCACATCCCCGACTCGTCGAGTAAAAGCTCTGGTTCTCCCGAAACGAGCAGATACGGGAGATTATTCAATCGGTCGACACCTTTGCGCAAACGGTTTTCCGAAAAGCATTCCGGGAGGTCCATCAACATAGTTCTGCAGACGACATAAGGTTTCGTCCGCGCTTTTTCCGGGACGATAATCGCCCCGATAGCTATAGAATCGCCGGGATAAACCTGAAGCGATATTTTTACGGGGAGCGAATCGCCCGCGACGGGGCCTACCTCGAGCGAATCGATAACCACACGCCCGAACGGGTAGCAGCGGTTTTCCAATTCGGCGACTAATCGCTCCATATCTGAGGCAAGATAATCTTCCCTAAAAGGGCTGCCGACACCTAAGCACAGGTCGGGTAATTCGAATGGGTAACCCATTACATCGTATTCGACAACAACGCTTCTTGTTCTGGGATGAACCTCGATAGCCAGGCGGATATCCCCTGTCGCCAGCGTTTCGATAGTGGTTTCGACCGTAGCGAGCAGGTAACCTTCGTGCCGATACAGTGCCTCGATAGAGTCGCCGGCCTCAGTAATAACGGCGTTCTCCGCGCATTCCGTAACCGCTTTTGTCCCGAGCGGCCCGGCCTTCCGAACCTCGACCTCGAAATCGGCGAAAGCCAGACTTATTATAATCAGGAACGATATGCAAATCCAATTTTGCATTATGAAAAAACGCCCCCATCCGGGGGCGTTTGTGTGGGATGTGTGGTGCAACTATTTAATAAGCAATAGCTTACGGTTAAAGACCCTGTCGCCGGTTTTTAGGACCGAGAAATAGATACCGCTCGGCAGCTCTTTGCCGGCGTCGGTGCGACCATCCCATACCGCGCGATGATAGCCCGCAGGTGTTTCGCCCTCGACTAACTTCCTTACTGACCTTCCGGTAATATCGTAAATCGAGAGCGTAATCTCGCTGTCTTCAGGAAGAGCGAACCTTAATCGAGTCGCGGCATTGAACGGATTCGGCACGCTGGGTAGAAGCGCGAATTTGTCTGGAAGCGTTTTCCGGACTGTAACCTTGAAATTATGCGCTCCGGCCTGGATTTCGATTCCGCTCCAATCAGACATATTGTAGCTTATACCATCCACTTCGAATACGAATTCGCCCTCGCCGATGAATTTCCAGCCTATTGCGGAATTTTTAGCCAATTCGAGTTTGCCAGTCCATTCCGCGCTACGGGCTGGAGAGACCTCACTGTGGAAAAGCGGCATCTCGCCGTCGAGAGTTATTCTGTTCGAAGTTCCCGGAACCGCTGGCGGAGCGGGTCTGTCCATCGGATTATCGACCATCGCGAAACTCACGAATTGTCCTGGGTCGTCCTCGATATAAATCTCGCCCGAAAGTTCGGGAATTCGCTCTACATCTGGCGCTTCTTTGGGCAAATATATGCTGGATATTCTCGCAATTGCCGGTTCACTGCAGAAAATCCATTGTGCGCGCCCCGGCACGAACTCGTCGGTCAACCTGTAACGCGGTATTCCCTCGGTATCGTAGTAATAGAAAGTCCCTTCCATTGAAGCACCCGGCGGGGTGATATCCTGGTCTTCGAGATATGTTCTGTGCGCCGGGCTACCGAGCATAACCCATCCGGTGGGTAAACTGCGGTCGTAGTTATAGACTGCATTTCCCGTGCGCGTATAGGTCGTATCCCTGTTCGATAGCAGCCAATAACCTCTGCCTATCTGGATGTTAAGCTCCTCGACATAGGAAAGAAGCGAATTACTCCAGCGCCAGACACCGCCTATCGAGGTCGGGAAAAGTGCCGATACGCTCATCGAAGGAGCGACAATCGGGGCGCTTATCATATTCCAGCCGCGCTTGATGTCTATCTCCCAGGTAAACTCGCCCGGGGTAGAGTTATATGTAATGATAACCGGCTCATCGGGGTGAACCTCGAACAGGCTGTCCTCGGTCATATCGAGCCAGCCATCCATAATCAGCCCTTCCCACATCTGCCTGCGGTCCCAGACTATATATCCGTCGTCTTCGAAGTAAGCCACCCAGGTAACATATCCCCCGGTTGGACGTATATCGGTGCCTAACATACGCCAGTCGTCGCTTAAGAACCAGGCATCGTTGTGCCCGGGGAACGGTGGCAGATTGAGGACGTCGATTCCGGGGTCGTAGTTTTCCGTGGATGCATCGAGCAGGCCGAACCGTATCGAGTCCTGCCTTTCCCACGCCGTATCGTAGTGAACGAGCATCCCCGACCAGAAGAACCTTATTTCGTCGCCGATAACCAAAACGCCGCTCATCGGGACCGGTATCGGCAGGTCGTCGAGTCCGTAGTTGAAAATCAGGTCGGCAATGTCTATACGACAGCTTCGACCCACCAGAACACTCGTGCTTACCGCGTATTCTATTTTGATAACTTCGGCCTCGCCGGAAATCGGTTCCGGGCCTATCAGTCTCACGAGGACGCGGTCGAACGAAATATTTCTTACTATAAGGGTCCAGTCCGCCGGGAGGCCCGCGCCGCGATTAACGGTTAACGGCGTAATAAAATCGGGGTTCGTGAGAACGGCGAAGTCCAGTTGGGTAATCTCGTTTGTGTAGGTTTCGCCCACGTATATCGGTATTTCGATAAGGTCTCCGGGGCTCGCCGTTATCTCGTTCGGCGGATAAACCTCGAGGTAATGCGACGGCACTTTTGGCGTAACCGTGAACTCGACGGGCACGTTCTGCTCTGGGACAATCGGGTCGTTAGAGAAAAAGCTTATGGCACTGGTGTAAAGTCCCGTATCCAGTATCCCTGAAACGAAATGAGCATTTATTCCGATTTCGGTCCCGGGGGGGATAATACCCGATTCGGGCGTTATATTCAGCCAAGCGGCGTCCTCCTCGAGCGACCAGACTGCGGTTCCGTCGCCAGTATTGATAAGTCTCATTGGAACGTCGGTTTCCCAGCCGGTTTCGAGTTCGACATCGAGTATCAAAGGCGAAACCTGGAATTGTGGAACACCGCCGGGCGCGCCAAGCAGTAACGTGGCAAGCTCGTCGGCAGAATAGAAGTCGGCGCCGACCGGCCAGTTCAATAAAGGCGTTCCCACCTCGTTAAGAAGCTGGAGCGCGACGCCGATTGTATCAGCGGGCAGCGCGAAAAACTCCTCGAGCAAAGTCATATCTATTACCAGTTCGAGACTCATATCGCCGGGCGCTACCGTCTCCCAGGCCGCAAGGGCACCCGACGAGACCACGGCCGGTTCGACCGAATCTACGTTAATCGGGTGGAAATACACGACAGAAGGCATTCCCGCCTCGTAGGTCATCTCGTAATAACCCTCTGTGGAACTCGCCGGGTCCCAGGTTCTCGAGTAATTATCGTCGAAGAAAAAGCGGAAAGTGTAACCATCGACCAGAGATGCGTCCATCCTGAGGCCGACATACAGATAATGCAGGTCGTTGGCTAGTAGAACCTCGGCATCGTCGGTCAGGACAGCCATAGTGGCCTCGAACCACGGAAGTTCGTTCAGGTTGCCGTCCAGGGATGGTGGCCCCGTCGTAGTGTAGTTGCTGTAAAGCAAATTACCATCCAGCGAGGCGCCGCCGTCTATATTCGAGAACCCGCTGTTGAAATCCGGGTCGCGGTAGACCGCCTGGACTTTATAGAAGTAAAGTCGTCCGGGGTCGACAGTATTGTCCGAATAGCTGTTGTATGGCACGGAATCGGCGACAACGCTGTAGCCGATGTCGAAATATTCGCTCCGATAGAGCCTGTAGTGGGAAAGATTTACCGGTAGACCTGTGCTAACTGCCGGTGGCGCGTCCCACATAACAGGGATGCAACCGCGGAAACCGTCGAGAGCTTCGAGATTTTGCGGGAAGAATACAGGGTGCGTATATTTTATAACTACGAGGTTAAATTCCTGTATAGTTGTATCCTCGGCGTCCCAAGCGGCGATTTGTATATTATACGTCCCTTCGATATCGATAGGGAGCCAATCGACATAACCCGTAATATCGACCTCCATACCGATGGGGCCGCCGGAAAGGAAGTAAGATACAACATCGCCATCGGCGTCGTCGGCAATAGCCAGATAGTTCCACGGAAAACCGTCGAGAAGCAGCGTATCTTCCGGGAAAGATATAAATACCGGCGGGTCGTTCACCGGATTGACCGTTACATAGACCGAGTCGTATAGAACATCTTCGCCGTCGGTAGCGGTGATAATAATCCAGCTTTCGCCGAAATAATTCAGTTCCAGACCTACCCGAACGTATGAAGAATCCACAAGGGTGGCCGTTACGCCCTCTTCGGTAGAAACGACGTCGTAGACCATCCCGCTCGGCGGGTGAAACACGCCTGAAAGCGGCGGTAGATTGGTATCCGGGTCGTCCTCGTTCCTAACGAGGTCGGGAATCGGACCGACCGTCCCGATAGTCCAGCATCCGGTAACGAACGACGGGTCGGAGTCGGGGCCGTCGTCGTCGAGAGAACGAACGGTGAAGAAATACTCGCGTCCGCTATCGAGACCCTCCACATAGACGTGAACCTCCGTTCCGGCCATCATCGGTGGAATAGTGTCGTAGACCGGAACGAATGTCCAATCGATTGGGTCGAAATCGACATCGGGTTGATAGCGTATCTCGTAGCCGATTCCTACAATTCCGGTATCTCCGTCGTCTCCCGGAGCGGTGAAAATAAGCTCGATAGCGTTCGGGTCGAGGTCGCCGCAGGTCAGGTCCGTAATACGGTCGGGTTGTATCTCATCGACATATTCCGGTGTGGTAATCATCAGCACGTTCGATATCGGGCCCGGGTTGTCCTCGTCGTCGAACGCTCTACCCGCAATCCAGTAATCGGTTTCGGGTTCTAGGCCGCTAACCGTGAGCATCTGCGGTGTCCCGGCGGGTAAGGGGTCCGGCACCCCCTCGGTTAGTTCGGGCGAAATATCGAAATTACCCTCCGTAATCGCCGATGTCGAGAATCGGAAATCGTAATAACTTGCCGTGCCGACATCGCCGTCGTCGCCGGGGGCTTCCCAGTATATATCGAATTCGTCCCAGCTAATTCCGCGCGATTCGACCGTATCGATAACGAAATCCGCTGGCGGAATAGTATCGGGGATTGCCGGAGTAGTGAAATTTACCATATTCGAGACGGGCGATTCGTTCGGAACCTCGTCGTGTGTGATTAAAGCTGCCCAGTATTCCGTCTCCGGGTCGAGGTCCTCTATCCATACGTCTTCATCGGAACCGGCCGGTTGGGGCGCCGGCATCGCGGGGACAAAATTCGCCGGAGGCCAGTCGAAATCGAATACATCATAGCCCATAATATATTCTGTCGCCGTTCCTACATTCTCGTCATCGCCCGGCGCAGTCCAGGTCAGATGCGCACGGGTCGGTTCGACCTCTATAACGGATAGGTCGGTAGTCTGCGCGGGTGGTATAGTGTCTACCGGAGGCGGCAGGTCGACCGTGTCGATTTCGAAAACCGCGTCGCTAACATCGAATACGGCCGTGTCGCCCTCATCGCGGACGCGGAACAGGCAGTTCGTAGATGGGTCGCCGACCACGGTCCAATCGTAAGTGCCACGCCCTCCGAGTCCACCGTCGATATAGACCCAATCTGCCCCACCGTTATAGGATATATGCAATTCGACTGTCCCGACCGGCCCCGCAGTCGACCATTCTATCGTTTCCACATCGTCGACCCAGAACAGTTCTCCGCCGTTGGGGTAATCCATCTGAACCGATGGCGCCTGTGTAATAATAGTGAAGCCGTCGGAAACGTCATCCACCGATGGGTCGGAGACCTCGTAAATCCAGAACAGAACGTCGTAGGACGTTATATGTGGGGCGCTCCACTCGAAAAGGCCGTCGTTCGGGGTTGACAACGATACGGGAAACCAGTCCAATCCCGCGTTCGGCGAGTATTTGATAGCGACATCCGTAACGATACCGACCGTGTTCCAGGTTATATCTATCGGGTCGTCCCAGTAGAAATAATCGCCGCCGTTAGGATAGGTGATATCGATTTCTTTAAGCTCTTGAACAAGCGTAAAACTACCCCAGTTCTCTTCGGCACCGGGGATAGTAACAGTCCCTGTTACGGTCAATGTTTCGGCGAGGCAGGTGTCGCGGAACCAGATATTAAGTTCCTCGCCGTCATCCGGTGCGGTATGGAAACTGCCGATATTGACGAACCACATAGTGTCGGCGACATCGCAGCCGTCGGATTCCTGTGTAAGGATTTCGGTCGGGCGAGCGGTCATCCAGGCCTCGAAAATAATGCAATCCGGATTGGGGTAACTGTTATCCGAATTACGCAAAGACCCCATCACTATATGGGGCTGTCCGAAGACCGATGCTGCGAGGGCTATAATTATTGCGAGCCAAAGGAGCTTGTTCAGGGACATACTCTCCTCCTTTCGAGGGACGATAAGTTGACGATAATGCGAATAATTCCAAAACGGGCGGTTCGAACCGCCCTAAAACAAAATAAATGGACAAAGGACCCCGCCGGAAGGCGGGGCCCCGTAGATTTCCTGTTATTTGAGGAGCAGCATGCGGCGAGTTGCGCTGTTTTCTCCAGCTTTTATTCTGTAGAAATACACGCCGCTGGGGGCCGTTCTTCCGTAGCTGTCCTCGCCGTCCCATGTTATTCTGTGCTCGCCCGCAGTAAGTTCCTCGTTAGCGAGCGTAATAACTTTATTGCCCAACAGGTCGTAGATTTCGAGATTCACATCGCAGCGTTCAGGCAACTCGAACGAGATAGTTGTAGTCGGGTTGAACGGGTTCGGGATATTGGGATGCAGCGCGAATTTTCTCGGGAGGTCGCCGACAACGACCTTATATGTTCCAGCTGTCGGTAGTTCGATAGACTCTTCGAGAGTTAAGGTTCGGCCGCCGACTTCGACTGTGGCGCTTAACCCTTCCGGCAAGTCGGAGATAGTTACTATCGCGCCGTCGGAGACAATCAGGTCGCAGGTTACTCCGTCTACGAAATAGGCCTCGCCCGCTTTCCAGCAATCCACGGATAGATAGGCTGACGGAGCCGAGCCATCGATAGTCGGCGGAATAGGCGCAACCCAATCGGCGGAAGCCGCGCCGAGAACTAACGAAGTCGTTTCGCCGGCAATATCGACGTTCAACGCAACCGAATAATCTTTGGTTACCGCGCAAGCTTTGCGTCCGCTGATTCCCGGTATGGAGAGTGTGGCATCGAGGTTCGACGCGACGAAATATCCTTTTCCGGGTTCGAGTTCGTCCGAGCTTATATATGTCGCCGAAAGAACATCATAGTAATAAGCGTGGTCCGGCGAACCCATAACAGCACCCGGAGGACTGGTCGTAGGGGCGGAGAAATTAACATCCCGGTATATAGAGCCTATCAAGTCCCACCCGCGAATCAGTTCATAGGTATATGAATCGAGCGGCTGTCCCCAGAGTGTATAATGCTGTTCAGATGTGGACAACAGAACGTAACCCACGCCCGGTTCTATTGCGGTCGCTTCCGCCCACAGGCCTGTCGCGGGGTCGTAATAGTAGACGTATTCGGCTCCGGGATAGACGTTCGCCGGCGTAGCTTCTATTCCGCTGGGGATTATCGGAAGCGAAACCATATTCCAACCCGGATAGAGATTCACGACGAATGGGGATTCGCCGGTGCGGCGGTATGTAATTATCAGAGTTTCAGCCGGGTCGAAGAAATACACCGACGACGTTTTCATATCTATATCGCCGTTAAGGAACAGGCTGCCCATCGCGAATAGAGTGTCCTCGTCGCGGAAACTCCATTCCAGCTTACCGGCGGAATCCCCCACGGGTATATACCAGGTAATCAGGTCGTCGTATGGGCTGCGAATATCGCCGTCGAGTTGCGGATTGCCCGGGTCGAGGTCAGAAACGTCGCTGAACGGGTCGAACCATTCACCCGGCGGGTCGTTAAGCATATCCAACCCGACATCATACAGGTCGGTTCCTTCAGGGTTCACACCGATGTAAATCACGTCGGAAAGCGAGCCGTGAGTGAATTCGAGTTCAATCGCCCAGTCCATCTCGCCGGCCTCGACCATAACGCGCCCGTCCACATCGTCGACAGTTCCCACATAAGCATCGTCATTATAGCCTATAGAACCGATATCCAGATTACTGAACGCCGCCACCGGTGCCATATCGTTCATCTCGAACTCGACCATACAAACCTCGCCGTCCTCCATAACGATATCGTTTGTCAGTTCGAATGTAATATAGTCGAGGTCGTAACCGGTTACAACGACATCGTAATCACTGGTAACGTTGACTGGTGACACCACGGTCGAATTGGTCTGAATGGTCATACTCAATTCGTAGATTCCGGCGTCTTCGATACCTGTCGCCGTGATAGGCAGTTCGAAAGACTCGCCGGGGCTGAACATCAGCAATTCGTCCGGGAATTCTATCCTGACGAGGTGATATGTCGGCGCACGGACATGGAGCATACAGGGCACCGGAATAAGCGGGGTTACCGGGTCGTCTGACGTCGCCATTATATAACCCAGATAATCTCCTTCGGTGAGGTATGTCGCGTCGAATGTTACGACCGCGTCGTGGGTTTCGTGGCTCGCCAGCGTCCCGCTTTCCAGGTCGACATCGAGCCATGGGATATCTTCCAGCGCGATAAGATAGTATATCTCGTTGACCAGCAATTCCACGCCGTCAATCATATCGTCGAAGTCGCTATCGCGGCTATCGCTCATCACGAAGCTGTTGAGTATAACATTGGCATCGGAGGAAAGTGCGATAGCGCCGTTAGCCGGATAGGGCAAATCGTCGAAAGTGGCGAGGATAGTCGCGCCGGTGCTGAGAACTGCGTCGCCGTAATCGTCGAAAGTGCCCTCGACAGTCTCTACCGACGGTGGAACGCCCAGCGGTGTATTAAATATCGGATGGGCGTCGTTTTCCCATGTTATTGCGCTGCCGTAAAGCCCGAGGTCCCCGAAGATATCCATTCCGAGTGTTGTCCAGAACGTATGTGTGCCTGTAGTTTCGAGGTCGGGGCAGTTTATAATAACCTTACCGCCGTCGACAACGTAAGCTTCGAGCGTGGCCAACTCGGCAACGGTCAAAGCCTCGAGTCGGGTGACCACAACCGCCTCATAATCCTCTGAACTTATCGCGGTTAAGAAAGCGGCAGAGGTATTGACAAGGTCGTAGGAGTAACCCAGGAACGTAAGGGCGTCCTCTCCAATAGTTTGTTCGTCCGTATATAGAAGAACCGGGTGGTCTTCATCGCGGTCGCGGAACGGCAAGTAGCTTTCGTAAAGCTCGTAATCGATACTACCGTTGCCGAGGTTCGAGACCCACATCGGTCGGTCGGTCGTTAGGCCCTCGAGTAGCCAGACCTCGTAGGACCTACGCCAAACGCTGAATTTTGGTCCGCCTGCCCCTACCCCGAGCATCAGATTGCCGAACGATTCCGGGTCGGTAGCCTGGCTGCCGGTAAGCCACTCATTGGTCCAGGTGAGCATTCCGGCGTCGTAAGATGCGAACCTGAACCCAACGACATTACCAATATTGCTGTTGATAGCTGCAGGGTAGTCCGTATCGGGATTGATAGCTATAGCCATCTCATAGACGACCGGCTCACCGTAACCACCGCCAGCCGCGCCGTCGACCTCATCATAGAAGCCTCTGGTATCTCTTCCGATAGCACCGGGGTAGACCCCCCAGATACCCTGGAATGTGGCATCTGCGGTAGTATCGTCGACGACGGTAACGCGATACTCGCCCTCGATACTACCCTCGTCGCCAGGCCAGCGGAGATTATGGCTGTCCTCTATTTGAACATAGAAAGCGTCGTCCACATTAAGCTGGTCGTCTTCCGCGTCTATGAACGCAATAAATAGCATATTCTCCGTATTTTTAATAAATAGCTTCTGACCGCCGATACCGAACTCGGTAGCGTCGGTCCATTCGCCCGCTTCGATAACCCCATCGAGTTCTGGCAGCGGCATATAGGTATATGCCGAATACAGCATATCGGAGTTTATTGTTCCCGGCGTAGCGAAATCGATATTCGACCAGGAGCTCGGGCCTTCCATATAGCTCGCCCTTACCCGGTAATAGTATAGCGTGCCGCCCGTAACCAGAGCGTCCACATAACCGGTTCCTGCCGATGTTGCGAGAGGAGACCAGGTAACGAGGTCTGTCGAACGCTGTATTTCATACTCGACGAACGTCAACGGCAGAATGTCAGCGGCGCCGAAAAATACCGGCGCGTCCCAGCTCATCGGGATGGAAAGAAGATAACCGCTAAGAGCGTCGAGATTAGATGGGGCGAAAATCTCGTGGCTGAAAGGATACACGTGCAGGTTGAAAGCGACCGGAACTTCGGTCTCGTCGTCGGTAACGATTATAGCTACAGAATGGACAGCTAGCGAATCGTCATCCGTGAAGTCCGTCCAGGAAAGGTCGCCGGTCAGCGTATCGAGAACCAGATGTTCCGGGCCTTCCACGAGATGCCAGACAATATGGTCGGCATCCGGGTCGAACGCGCGGATAGTCGTATAATAATCGACGCCGTAGACTACTAACGTTTCCTCGACCTCGCCGACAATAGGTGGCGTGTTGAGTATAGTCTTCGAATCGGTAGCCTGACTGACACCGCCAAATTCGTCCTCGGCGGTTACGACCGCCTGCCAGGTTTCGTGTTTCTCGGTGAAAGATGCCGGGACATAGTCGTTAAACCAGCCCGCAACGGTATCACCGTCAACAAACCATTCGTATGTCAGGTCGACATCGTCCCCGTCGGGGTCGTTGACAACGACATTCACCTCGAGCCTGCTCGTAGTGGTAGGGTTCTCCGGCGACAGGAACATATACTCGAATACTGGCGGGGCATTGCCGATAACCACTTCGTCCGATATGTCGGTTTCGCCCTCACCCTCGTCATCGCTGACAGTAACCTCGAAATAGACCGTATCGCCTCGGTCGAAATAGGCACCATCGAGCCTGTCGTCGACAGCGGGCCCCGGAACAACGGGCACACCGTTCACATACCATACATAAGTATAGAAAATATCGTCGTCATCTACATCGTTAGCATCTACTACCGCGACCAACTCGCCGAGTTCGTTGAACCAGCCGGCGGGGTCGGCAATCAGGTCGACGTCGCTTATGGTCGGCAGCGTATTGATGATAGTTACGTAATCCGAGAAAGCGGATTCGCCGTTTTCCCAGCCGTCGTTTGCCCAGACCTCGACACGGACTATATCCCCTTTATCGAAATAATTTCCTCTTATCGAGCTTGCGGTCGCACCGGGAATCGGGCCGGCGGCATTATACCATTGATAACCGAACGTGAACGGGTCGCTATCCGCGTCGTAACCTGTTGGGACGGCACGGATAGTGTCCGTCTCTGTTGCATCGGGATAGGGTGTAACTTCTATTTCTGTAACCTCCGGCGGTGTGTTTTCTTGAACCGGACCGGGGCGCGGGTCTTCCTCGCCCAAAGCCTCGTTCCCCTGAATATCGTTTCCGATAAATGCATAGGTATGGTCGCCGTAAGGCAAAGTAGTTTCGAGGTAATAACCGTAGCCGTCGGTATAAACCATATCGCCGGGGTCGGTCGGAGTCATCGCGAAATCGTCGCCGTCGATAATAACGTAAATGATGTGCGGCGGGATATCGCGGGCGGATGTATATGTAACCTCGTAACGGAATATCTCGGTCGGTAAGCCGCTTACAGGAATAACAGTGCCCCCGGAAAGGGTAGGCCAATTGACCGGAATGCCCATCGAGTAGATAACTCCGTCGCCATAGGTATCGTTTGCCCAAACCTCGACATTCACTAAATCGCCGGGTTCGGTCTCCGATGCGTCGAGAGTCGCGTCATCATGCCCGACCGAATAGCCGCCTATGCTCCAAGAGTAATGATAAGTAAGGGGGTCGCCGTCGGGGTCGTATGCCGCAGTGGTTATACTTATAACGATATCGTCGTTATCGTAGACGGGAATAGGAGCGTAACCTGCGACCGGAGCGTCCGGCAGGGAGTTCTGTATGGTCATAGTCGAGGTCGCGATACCGTCCCCCTCGTCGTAACCGTCGTAAGGGAATACCTCGCAATAGACCACATCGCCGCGGTCGAAATAATCGCCATCGATTGTGGCACCGGTATAACCGATAGGGCTATCGTTGATATACCACACATAATGATAGCCTTCGGGGTCGCCGTCGGCGTCATACCATCCAGCGGGAACGGCCGTAATAGTCGAGCGTTCGGTGGCCGGGTCGGGGTCGGCAAATAGAACAGCATTCGTAATCGAAGGCAGATTGTTGCCTACTGTCGGTCCGGTGTGCTCACCGGTATCGCCCACTGCCGTGTGGCCAAGAACATCGTCGGCCTGGAATCGATATGTATGTTCACCTAATCCAAGCGTAGTGCTATAGCTAAATTCGACGCCGTCGGAGTAATCGCGCTCTTCGGTCATTTCGATTGGGTCTCCGCCGTCGATAATAACATAGACGCCCTCCGGCGCGATATTCCGCGCGTTTGTGTAGGTTACTGTATATGTGAACAGAGTGCTGCGGTCTCCGGCAGTCGGTGCAACCTCACCGTCGGTAAGGATTGGCGCAATAATCGTCGCCACATCGGAAGCGTATGGGCTATACGCCTCACCATCGTATGAATAGACTCTGACTTCCCAGACCTCGCCTATAATCGTCGCCGAGAACGGAAGGGAATTCATTCCCAGACCCGAATAACCGGCTTCGAGCACGCCGCCGCGATACCATTCATAGTAGTAAGACAACGGGTCGTCGTCCTCATCGTCGCCGGGGGTATCTATAAATACGTTTATATCCTCGTCGTCGAACGCCAATTCTGGTTCCAGATGGATAGCGGGTGCGGTCGGCACCGAATTGAGAATTGTGAAAACAACCGGGTCGGTCCAGACCGGCAAACCATAACTGTCCTCGGCATAGAAGTAGTAGTAATGGTCTCCTTTTCCGATGTCGTAACCGTCGATACTAACAGTGTAAGGCTCTCCCAGTTCGTAATGAGGGGTTCCTGTTCCGGCCCAGGACATATTCCACCAGTCGGTGTCGTCTATCCATAAGCGAACGTAATTCGGTGCGCGGCCCCACGGATTAGAAAGATAGGTTACGCCGAACTCGAAGACATCGGTTACATAACCGGTCGTGGGGTCCATATAACCGGCGAGAAGCTCCGGCCTTAAGCCCTCTATCGGGTCGAGGTATATAGTGCCGATATATGTTTCCGGGCCGAAAGCGAAAGCGTCCACATAGACCTGTTCCTCGAACATACAGGAATCGCCGGCATCGATATATATCGAATCGCCGACGGAAAATAAATCGTCCGTAATCTGCAGGAAGAAGGTCCCGGTTAATTCATCGTAAGTGAATTCTGGGTCGGCTTCATCGTAGGTATTCACACCGAACGTGAATTGCATATGCAGGCACGCTTCGGGGGGTATCGTCCCTTCATACCGCTGGACATTACCATAGACGGTATGCGGACTTGCCGGCTGCGCTACAATCAGGCCGGCTAAGAACAATATTCCTAGAACTACGAGGGTTCTTCTCATCATCCCTCCTTCGGGTTTGACCCAAATGGGTAATAATTTGGTTAAATCTCTCTTAACATCCTAAAAAATCAAAAGAGCGGCGATAGAATACACCGCTATTTTATCATCAAAGCCCTGACGTAATTATTATTCCCCACGCGGACCAGATAAACTCCTGCCGGAAGCTCTTTTCCCGTCCTATCGCGGCCATCCCATATTATAGAATTGGTTTCGGTAGAAGTTACAGGTAAAGAACGAACCAGTTTTCCGGAGATATCGTATATTTCTAAATTCTGAATTCTGAATTCTGAATTCTGAATTTTGAAATTGCAGGTTGCATTAAAGGGATTCGGGAAAACCTGCAATGACCGCCTTTCCGGAAAAGCCGTTTCTTCGATACCCATAAAAGTAAGAGTAACCATACCGGCGTTCCAACCGGCGGAATCGAAATCGACCGTAACCGTAATAAGTGCGGTTTCGTCGTTGCAGATATTCATAAACGCTATATATATCACCTCGCCGTCTTCGGGTGGAGGAGAAAGCGAACTTGTCTCGACCAGCCATACACCTGAACCTTCGTTATAATTTGTGCCCTCGCCTGGCCCGGAATTCTCAGGGTAACGGATAGTATCGCTATCTGGTATGTAATAAGCCCAAAAATGGAGACAGTCTGCGGGGGGTATTGTCATATCGGAGTTTCGGACCTCGCCGTAGATTGTCCAGGGCGTTCCCTGTCCGAAAACCGCTCCGGTTGCCAGTAGACACAACACAGCTATAATTATAGCGTAACGCATGGTTCCTCCCGGGAAACGGGTTCGGTGGGGGGCATAAAGCCCCCCACCGTCAGAGACTGCTATTTTACGAACATCATACGACGCTGCGCGGAGAAATCGCCTGCACGGAGTCTGTAGAAGTATATTCCGCCGGGCAATATCCGTCCCGAATCGTCGGCACCGTTCCAGACAACCTTATGGTAACCGGCCTTGAGGTCCTCCGAAACGAGCGTCCGGACCTTTCTGCCGTTGATATTGAATACTGCAAGGTCGCAAACGGCATCCTCGGGGAGGTCGAATTTGATTGTAGTAGCCGGATTGAACGGGTTCGGGATATTATTGTGCAACGCGAACTCTTTCGGCAGTTCCGGTCTCGCTTTTGTAAGCGTCAGCGGAGCCGCTATTTCGACCGGACCTTCGGGAACCGTTATCGTGGTATTACCCACGTATGTCCCGTTGTCCGCCGAGACCTCGACTACGACCTGCGCTCCCGCTTTGATATCATCGAATTCGGAGAACTCGACCTTGACCACACCTTTGTCGCAGTAGCAGTCGATAGTCGATTCGCCGGACGTAGCTGTAGCGACTACCTCGTCGATTTCGGCGTTGTCTTCGGTTATTACCGGAATAGCGGTAGAAAGCGGCATCCGGATTACATCCTGAACCTTCGGTTCGACCTGTGCCGGATTCGTTTTACCGTAGCGAATACGTGCGTAGGCAGGCCAGTTGCCTCCAGCCTCGACCCAGACCATATACGCTTGTCCGGGGTAGATATCGAAATCGAAGTAGACTGTTCCGCCTATGACCACGATGCTCTGCCAGCCACCGCCGGGGACTCTACGCGCGACGGTAATGGGTTCGAAACCGAGGCCGTCGAGTTCATAGTATAGCTCTTCGGCCGTAGTTATATGCCCGTGATGCAGCGGGAGCATAATTCCGTTCCAACCGTTTCCGCCGGTATTGGCCAGTGTATAGTATATAGCTGTCGAGTCGGTCGGAAGGTCGCCTGTCCAGGTATATATTCCTGTGCCGATACCGGTTACGTATGCGGTCATATCTTCCAGTCCAGGAGTAATGTTCCAGAATGGAATACCGCCGACCATCAGGCCGTTCCAGCCGCCGGGCGGGTTCACATACGAATACATATGCACGAACGGGACGCCCAGTCTGGTAGCGTAGTCGTCGGGTTGGTCGAGGCCTGTAACCGGCAGCGGATAAGCGACTGCGTTCCAGCCATCGGCGACCTCGTAATCGACCTCGCCCACGCGGTTCGATTCGTCCGGAGTTTCATTATTATTGTAGTCCCGGCCTTTGACGACATAGTAGTATTGTGTAGTTATATCGCCCGCTCCGGTGACATCGGTATAATTCGGAACTGTCCATCCGGTAACTAACGGTGTTCCGATAGTGCCATACGGGTCGGTGAACCTGTAAATATCGTAGACGATATTCGTAGCAGGGTCGATTTCCGGAACGGTATCTCCGGTGCAAGTATCGATACCGGACGCGATTTCTGGCCATTCGAGATAGATGTCGCCGCCAACTATATCGATAGTAAGGTCAGTGATAGTCAACGGAGCGCAATTGTCCACCGGGACGCCGTCGCCGAGATATAACCGGTCGGTGAATAACGGAATACCGAGGCCCTGGACTACGAACTCGACGAACATACTATAATCGTATTGAACAAACGTATTAAAGTTACCGAACCTTATCCTGATGCTGTCGCAATCGCTGTCGTCCTCGACAATAGTTACGGGCTGCCAATCGGTATCCGCCGGGTCCGGCGACAGGTCCATATCGCGGAAGTAATAGTAATCGACTATCTTAATCGAAGACGTGTCGATAGGCTCGGAGCCGCAATAATCGGGGTCTTGTGGGGTTCTATTGTGGACTATCCACAACCAGTTACCCTGGTCGCACGGGTTATCCATCACATAGCCCGCAATATCGTCGTCTGGGGTTGCGATAATGTCTATCGGTTCTGTGGATGCTCTCGGTAATGTTGTCGTGGGGGCGTCTACGAACACCTCGAGGCCGAGTATCGGTTCGTATCCGACACACTCGACATCCAACGTGCCGCGATAGGTATAATACGGCCCCGGTGTGAGTATCTCGAAGTCCAATGGGTCGGGCATAGTATTGCCGAATACCAGTTCCGCGGCGAAGTTCGTATCCACGACTCCCGGATGGTGCCACGCGACAACGCGGCAATGCCAGTGTTCATCCACGAAGAAGGGGTCCGGTTCGACATTCTCTATTGTCAGATATGCGCCCGTAACGGTAATCGTCCAGCCCCAGGCGTTAAGCCCGATGTTGCCGGCCTGGTCATAAGCCCTGACAAACATAGTATAAGAGCCTGCCGCAGTAATAAGTCCGGGATAACGGTATTGCCACAGACCGGTCTCGCCGGCGATAGGAGTAGCATAGACCGAAAGCGGCATAGGCCACCAACCCCACATCAGGAAGAACGGGTGCAAACCCCAATAATTACCGGCGGCATCCGTAATCCAGAGCTTGACCGAATCGACCTCGTCGAGCAAATATCCGCAACTATCATAAGCGAATACGACAAGGCTATCGTGCCAGTCGCCGATATAATATATACCGCCTGCCTCCGGGAATCTCGGATGGATTACCGGCGGGCAGTTATCGTATATTACCCATTTCTCGTTTTGCGAGTCGAACCCGGGTTCCTCGTGCCACATATCATCCCAGCACATACTGCGGATTCGATAGTAACCGTAATCGGGCGGAGTCCAATCGTTGCGCCACCAGAGCGTGTCGTCGAAATCGACTGCGATACCCGGATTGGGATGGGTCGTCGATGAGAACCAGCCGCCGCCTTTGTTGTATTCATCCGGTTCGAGCCAGATATCGTCCGGGCTGCTCACAAATACCGAGCCATTCCAGTGCATATCAGAGAGACTCTCCCAGATAGAATATTTAACCGAATCCACTCTCGTGATAGAATCCGCGGCGTAACCCCAGATTTTCCCGTCCATCAATGTGTTCCAGTCCGTCAGATTGCAGGTTACCAAAGCGGGTAGTTCGGCAAACGTCTGGTCGGTAAGGACGCTGTTCGGTTTTATCTCGTCGACTCGGACATACTGTAGCGTGTCGTCCGGAGCAAAGAGGTTCCCTGCGGAATCCCTTGCATAGCAGTAGAACTCGAGAATAACGCTCGCTGAATCGGTATAGCCGAGGTATTCCCAGATTTCCGGGTCGGAAGTTGGAGTGCATGGCAGCCAGTAAGCGGTTCCTGCGGTTATCCATCCGCTGCCGTTCCACCACTTATCCTGCAGCGTGTCGCGGATAGCGACATAGACGCTCCGGACGTGGGAAACGCATTCGTATGGCGCGTTTGTCGTATCATCGAGCGCCCAGACCTCGATAACCTGGTCCCACGGGTTATTGGCGGTATAACTGTAATACCCGTTATACGGATAGTTTATATGGCTGTTGGGCGCGGTCGCGTCCCAGATGAAATCGACCTCGTCGATAAGCGACTGGTTGCCGGCAACGTCCCACGAATAAGCCCTGTAGGTGTAACACCCCTCGAGGTCCGGCGTCGGGATACCATACCAGAAGGTATCCGGCCCGAGAGCGATATCATAATGAGCGGTGAACCACCAATCTCCCGAGAACCAGTCGGTGCCGTTCCATATCTCGCCCAGAGGGTTCTCGAATTGCACCTTCACGCTGTCCTCGACAAGTCCGGAAACCGCGTCGTCGGCGAGAACCCGGATAGTCTCGGGGTAATCGGGATACATACCGCCGTCGTATGGAGCTATAATTTCGCAGGTCGGGCGCGAGACGTCGATACCGAGATAGTCGGTCGAGAACCAGCGATTTGCCGGGCTGTAACGAGAATCGAACTGCGACTGCCAATTCTGGTCGCCGTATTCGATATCGCTGAATATTCTCAACGCACCTTCATAAGGCGGCGGTGTGCCGTCCCATGTGATTTCCCATCCTATATACGTGCTATCGCCCGGCTCTACAAGCGTCGAAGTTACATATATCGGGTTCTCGCGGTCGATGACCTCCGTTACGTTCCACGTGTAGGTTGGGTCCATAAAGGTCAACATACAGTCGTAGGCCGGGTCGTTTATTCTATCGGCTGCTGCTCTATCCGTCTTCGGGGTGCCTGCAGCGGTTGCCCACTGGTTCCACAATCCGAGTTCGACTGCGACGGTGTTCGTCATATTCAACCAGACGAAATTGCTATCTCCGTCCGTATAGATAAGGAATTCATCGAGAAGCGAGGGCTCCTGGATTCCGATTGGCGCGCGGTCGTCGGTTATGGTCGACAGACCTGTAGTGTAGCCGGGCGGATGGTTATGCGCGGTGAAACCGATATCGTCCCAGATAAGCATCATAAACTGGTCGAATTGCTCTGGATTGATGCCGGGGTCGAGTGTATCTGCTATAACTCCGAAGAATAACGTTTCGGTCCAGCCCTGGCCCTTATTGTAATAAGTAAACGGCCCCGTCGGTGTAATTATCGAGTTAAAGCCATGACTCTGGAACGGTGCGACCTCGACGCTGTCGATTACATCCTCGCCGTTGTTGCGGAACGTAGCGTAATACGCAAAGGTTTGGTAATGCGACACGAGAGCGGTATCCTCTTCGGTATCTGTCGGGTCGCCAATCCAGACCTCGATGCTTTCGGGTTCAATCCAGACATCGACAATCTCGAAATCGACGGGCATCTCGACCCATACGCGGAAATCGTTATCCGTAACCTGTTCGCCTATCGGGTTGCCGACAGCGTCGGTTCCGTCGGAGATATGCGCATAGAGCGAATCTTTGAATGTGTAACCCGGCTCGGTAACCTCGAAACGATACCAGATACTTGCGTAAGCGCCGATACTCGTCGCGCCGGTCAAATCGACAATACCGGTATATGGGGATGTGCTGAACAGGTCGAGTTCGACGTTGTTTAATGTAAATCCGTTGGGATTGAAAACCAGGACGCTACATTCGTATACCCAGTTCCAATCGCATTCGTATTCGTAATCGGCAAGAGGGTCGACCGGTGCCAGAGGCCCACCGCGCCAGAGGTCTGCGCCGATTTCTACGATGTGACCGTAGTAGATATCTCCAAGCGGGACATATTCCGGCGGCATCTGGTTGCCGGCGTTATCCCAGCAGAGAACGAACATAACACAGTTGCCCGCCGGGTGATTGACGAGCTGGACGCGCCATTCATCGTAAGCAGCGTAGTAAGAGAGTGCGACCGTGTCGGGAGTCGCGCCCCAGGTGCCTGTCGTGAAATCCCAATACTGGACGCCGACAAAGTCCATAACGAATATTTCTACTCTACCGACGCCGGAGAGATTATCCCAGGCCTCGACCCTTACCCAATCGTCGGGGGGCCAGAATGTTCCCGCCGCCGGGGCGAGAGGCTGAGCGTCGGGATACAGAACGTCGATACCGAGTGAGCCTACATAGGTAACGTCCATCGGGCTATGCGGCGAGAAGGCCTCGTTGCCGTTGTTACCGTCGTGGTAGTAGCCGACATAATGGACATCGACAATCGCGTTCTCGCTGGCGCCGTCGTTGAACAGGTCGAAAGTCGCGCTGCCGGCGGCGCCTGCCGCTACACTCGCATCGATTAAGGATGGAGCGTCGGTTCCACCGATTCCGGTTACGACCGACGAAATCAGTTCTAATGTATGGGAATAAACATCGAGCGAGTCGGCTTCTCCGACATCACCCGCCGAATTCGAGAACCAAACAGTTACAGGTTCTATATCGGTTGCGTTAACCCAGCCGGTAGTCGTTCCGAAACCGGTCGGTGTGAGCCAGGCTCTGTGTTGAATATCGAAATATTCCTCGTCGTCGGTTATCACTATATCTCCCGGAGGAACCGAAAGACGGGTATTCTCGTCGATAGCGTCCACTAGGTCCACCTCGACTAAAATATCGTCGCCTAACGCGGCACCGACGTCCGCGGGCGCGACCACCGGGAAGTAAATACTGCCGGTAGTCCCGCCGGGGATATCGACTACACCGTCGAAGTGCGTTCCGGTTGTGAACGTGAAAGCGAGGCCGTAAGGGCTGCTCTGACTGAGGTCGAGTTCGAGTTCGCGGATTGTGCTACCGCCGTTGTTCTGGATTTGAACCTCGATATTGAATTCGCTTAGGCGCGAGACGAGCGGGCTGTTGGGAGCGGTAACGGGGTCGCCGATAGTCGCTATCATATCGATAGCGACCGGCGTTTGCACATCGATTACCAGGTCGCTGTCGACCACGGTATAACCGGCTACCCACGGCTCGTCCATAAAGGTCGCGTAGATATTATGGTCGCCGGGGAGACCGGGGCCGCCAATGTCGTAAGTAACGCCTACAACCTCGCCGGGGTTTATCAACGGGCAATACACCGCGCCTGTGCGGCTGCCGCCGGCGTAATCCTCGTTGACTGTCATAAGCAGCGAGTCGATGGGAACGAGTCCGTTGTTCGCAACCCAGACCGTAACTACGTGGTCCTGCCCCGTATTGGCCGAGTAATCATACGGCAGAGGGCCTTCGCTGGGCAGGTTGCTCTCGATACCGACTATTTCTATATTCGGCAGATGGGCGAGAACCCAGGCGTGAAGACCGTTCCACATAGGTGTGCCGTGACGCGATGGGGACTGGTCCCAGAAATCCCCGGTCCAATAAGTAGAGTTGAATCGATTATCTTCAACGTTGAGAATTCGGTTAATATACTGGGTATCCAATGTCGCGCGATACATCTCCATCTGGCCGAGTTCATAGAATACGTAAATCGCAGGCCGCCTATGTAACGGAGCATAATAACCGCGGCTGCCGTTCCAGATGGCCCCCTGCCTGAAATAGTCTCTAACATCGTTGCGCCACGTGTTCACTCCTACGTCGTCCATATGATTATCCCATAAACCATTAGCCGTGTCGATTTCGCCGTGCGCAGCCGCGAACATCATAACCGGCAGATACTCCCAGCGTTCGAGTCCGCGAGCCGGGTCCATAGGAGAACGGTCACTTTCGGGGCACCAGTAACTCGACCACCACGATGGTAGTTGGGAGCCGAAATAGTAATCGAGCATTGTCATAACGAAAAGCCACGCGCCCTCGGATTCCTCGCTCCAATCATAATCTGTCGGAGGAGGTTCTATCGGAATATAACCGGGACGCAGAACGGGATAACTCTCGAACGAACGCATATAGCTTTCGAGAACTAAACCCCAGAGGGCGGTCAGGTAAGTGTTATCGACGCCGTTGTATTTGATAGCGCCGTTGGTGCTGTTGTAATAGGTTGGGTTGTTCCGAATGCCGCGTAAAACGCGAGCAATATACTGCGAGTATTCGATGTTATCGCAGAGAGTCAGGAAATAGGTTGCCCAGAGAACGCGTTCGAGATAAACATCGGAGGCGGAAGCGGCGAAGCTCATCGTTGGGTCGAAACGCCACGGTATCTGCGCGTCTGCCATAAGCAGACTATCGACCGTCCATCCGCCGATAGTCGTGGATTCGCTATACCAGGGTTCGATTCCGCCTGCAAAAGTGATATCCTCGCCGAAATCGAAATTGTTGATGAACACGCGTTCGATTGCATTATGCGCATAAGGCACATTGACATCGGTCGCGTTCATACCGGCGAGAAGACCGGCGGTTGTCCAGAAATAAGCTCCGAGATAAGCGGGACTCTGGTTATCCACGGCGGGAGCCGCGGCGTTAGTCGGGTCCGTGTTAATCCAAACCAGGCCCTCCGTTTGATGATACATCCCGTTAACCGGGTTGGTAACATACTCCATAGCGGTTACTGCGCGGTCCGTATAGACATTGGCCATCGCACCGACCGCAATGAAAACCATAAGTAGACCGACCAGAAGTGACTTTCTCATGGTGTCTCCTTTCCCTCTAAAGAGAATTTGGTTTTGAAGTTGCCGTTCTTAAATCGAGGTTTTTTCGTTTTCAAATTATTAAATAACAATGAATTAGCAAGTTTATCTGTGGTAAAACACAAACCGACATAGCTAATCCGTTTTAGAACAATATAGAGAGTATTGGCGCAATGTCAACTACTTTTTTTCTTATTTTCATTTTACTCAACGACCTCAACACTTAACCTAAAGCCACCACTTGAAGTAGTAGACCGTAAGTGCAACTGCGATAATAGCTATGAAATTAAAATGGAACGTAAAACCGAACGTAAACTCAAGTAATGCGAGGTCGATATGCACGGGGTCGAAGCCGAATCCGACCTCCTTCATAAAAAACGTTTTCACGACACCCGTTGGGAGGATAAAGGTTAGTATTTCGGTTAGAAGCGCGCCGACGAGTATCCCCACGACTACCGCGAGAAAGACTACCGCGAATTTATGTCTGACCTCAGACATTGGATACCGCCTTCTCTTCGACATACCGCAAAATACTCTTAAATATAACCATACCGTCGGTGGAACCTAACACTTCCTCGCTGGCTCTTTCCGGGTGAGGCATCATTCCGACAACGTTTCCACGTTCGTTGATTAGGCCTGCGATATTGTTCGCGCTGCCGTTGGGGTTGGTTTCGGCCGAGACATTTCCATTGCTATCCGAATAGCGAAAAAGCACCTGATTGTTAGCCTCGATTCTGTCCAGAACGGTTTTATCCGCAAAATAGTTCCCCTCGAAATGCGCTACCGGAATTCGCAGAACCTGCCCGGTTTCGGCCTCATTGGAGAAAGGTGTGTCGGTTCGTTCGGTGCGAATAAGAACGTCGCTACAGATAAACCTGAGATGGTCGTTCGGAATCATAGCGCCGGGCAATAGACCGCACTCGAGAAGCACCTGAAAGCCGTTACAGATTCCCAGGACCAATCCGCCGTTTTCTGCAAAGGATTTAATCGCTTTCGTAACCGGGCTAAAACTCGCAAATGCGCCCGTCCGAAGATAATCGCCATAGGAAAATCCGCCGGGTAAAATTACAAGGTCGAATCCGGACAAGCTCGTGTCCCTGTGCCAGACAAATTCGGCGCTTTCGCCGAGGGCGTGTTCTACCGCCCAGTAGGTGTCGCGGTCGCAATTGCTGCCGGGAAAAACTATAACCGCCGCACGCATCAAATCTCCTCTATCTCGAACGCGAATTTTTCGATTATCGGATTGGATAGGATATCGCGGGAGACGGTTTCAAGTAGAGTTTCGGCGGCAGCTTTATCTTCGGCCTCAAGCTCGAGAAAAAAAACCTTACCCGACCGCACACTTTTTATGTTCTGATAACCGAGCCTCGATAGTGCCTCCGAGATAGTTTTGCCTTCCGGGTCGGCGACGGTTTCGGTTTTCCTGACCGTAACTTTAGCCCGATAGTATTTCATCGTTATCCTCGCTTTCTAAAGTCCGTGCCGTCCGACGTGACAGAGTATAAATAAGTTCGCGAATTAGTCCGACAATAATATAAATGACGATTAGAGGATATATAGTATATACAGGAAACAAAATCAACGCTAAAATGACTATAAATAAGGGAATTATTAAGAGCGATTTCACCCCTTTCGATAGGTCGGTTTTCGGAAACCACTTTGGATATCTGACATTGGAGACCATCAGCCACGCTAAAACGGCCACACTGCCGAGCGCACCGGTTCCGTAAACCGGGGGCCAGACCTTTTTAATAAATAATATTCCGCCGGCTACGGCAATCGCCGCGCAAGGTGTAGGGAGACCGTAAAAATGGTTTGCCCCTTCGAGTTTCGCCGAGACATTAAAACGCGCCAATCTGAAAGCGCTCGCGAAAAGATATAATATACCTACGGCGAGTTTCCAGTCGCGCAGTGTAAAAAGGCCGACCGAGTGCATAAGCGCCACCGGTGCCACGCCGAACGTCATAAAGTCGGCCAGGCTGTCGAGTTGTATGCCTATTCGGGTGGCGCCTCTGGTTAGCCTGGCTAGTTTGCCGTCGAGAAGGTCGAGGAAAGCTCCGAGGAATATAAACCAGGCGGCGTTCTCCGGTTTTGGTCCCATAGTGTGCAATAGTGCAAAAAAACCGCACACGAGGTTTCCGAATGTGAAAAACCCCGGAATCGCCGGCGCGAATCTTTTTATACCCATCTTGCGATTGGTGTCGTTCCGCATTTTACCCTATCACCTACCTTAACTAGAGTTTCGACCTTATCAAAAGGTGCGATAGTTTCCACGCGACTCCCGAAGCGGATAATGCCTATTCTCTCGCCGCACTCGAGATTCTGACCTTCCGATACGCGGCAGACAATTCGCCGTGCGACCATCCCAGCAATCTGGTGGACTATTATCGGGCAGTGTTCGTTCGTTATAAAAATTACCTGTCGTTCGTTCTTTCCGAAAGCGTTAGGATTCCCCGCGTAGCCGAACCCGCCTTCGACATATTCGAGAAGTTCGACAACGCCGCTACATGGGGACCGATTAATGTGGATATCGAAAATACTCATAAATATACCGATTCTCAGCGATTTTCCGAATGCCGGGTCGTCGTATTTCCCGACAAATACGACTTTGCCGTCGGCGGGCGAAACGAGTAGCGATTCGTCTTCGGGGGTATTTCTATCCGGGTCGCGGAAAAAATACAGCGAGAAAAGTGCCAGAATAACGAAAACGCCGGCGAGGATATAGCCGGCCGTAAATCGCGTCATAGCGGAAAAAACCGCCATAATAATGAAGGCCGCTACGAATTTTTTCGTTTCCGGGTCGAATTTCATATTATTCTAATTT
>Ga0180301_10000430_pt1 | contig 32389 bp, 36 predicted proteins | sample GuaBasSediGuay16_FD_121797 | JGI IMG/M metagenome (GOLD analysis project Ga0180301, IMG submission 121797) | Subseafloor sediment microbial communities from Guaymas Basin, Gulf of California, Mexico - Guay16, Core 4569-2, 12-15 cm | ecosystem: Environmental > Aquatic > Marine > Hydrothermal... | reverse complement strand
TGGCAGGTATTACATGGATAATATTTGGTAATTGGACAGTGCCGGTGATCAATTCTATTGGAGGTTCAGCTATAGGAGGTAAAGGCGTAGGCAAATTGAGAGAAAATCTTCCGAATAGAATCAAGAGAGAGGATTGAACCATAGTCACTAATAAATTCCCCAGTCATTTCATCGATGTTCTTAAAGGGGCTAACATATTTACCCATGAGCCATACAATAGTGTCTAAAAATATACATGGAATACCTGAATATTTAGACAATATAAACCATGCTTTAACAATATTATCTCTATTTCTACTCTGCATAAGTCTATATATTATATGCTTTAAATCTTCCAGACAGGTTTTATTAGATATCCTAATAAGTCCACTAGTAAATGATATATATGCAACCCTCCTATCAATAGGCATAGGAATCCTGGGATCAGGTACTGTATTTTCACATAGAATACGAGCCGCATAATAATACATTTTGACAGAAAAAATAATAGTTTTAGCATACATCGACTGTTTCATAATCTCTGATAATATTTCCAAAAGTGGATATTGATCAATACTATATAAGCATGGGCTAATATACAGCCTGTCAATAATTCTTGAGTTAAGAAAAATTCTTAATCTCCTAAGCTTATTCCGTATCTGTATTCTATTATATTTAGTATATTTTGTAAGAAAATCTGTGAATAGCGCGTATAGTTGCTTATAATCTCCTACTTTAGTTTTAGAGAAGAAATTACCTATTTCACTCCAATAATCTTCACCTTTTCCACTTAATTGATAGCTAATTAAGGAGTTTGCAATAGTGATGATAATTGTTAAACCCTTATTTCTTGTAGATAAATAGATCTTCTTCAAAGCCTTATATTGAGGATCTATTTCAACAAAGGCATTTAAGTTGTTCTTATTAAATATTTCTTTAAGTATCTCTGCAATTTCTTTAGCTCTATAGTTATCTATCTCAAGCAATTTCCATAAAGCACCATAATATCCCAATTTTTCTATTATAGATAGGTATAAGTAGGTATTAATGTGTTTATGAAATGTAAGTACAGGGTGATCAATAGATGTATGTAATGGCTATCATAGTAAAATGGGATGGGAAGAAATACTTGATAGCAGACATAGATAGAGGAGATAAGGTTCTATTAGTAGATCTAGATACCAATTCTAAGAATGTCCTTGAAAAACCTACGAGAATTGATGACTTGGAAGATTTTCTAGAAAAACACAATCTAGCTGTATTAGTCTGTAATTCTATAAGCAGAGAATTAAGACTGGCTATTGAAGAGACGGGGGTTAAAGTTATAAGTAACGTTGGCAGTAATGTAAATGACTTCCTAAAAGAGATACTATAGGGGTGATTAATAGTGCCTACACCCGTAGTTGGAAGACATGTCTATGCCGATCTTTATGGATGCCCTAAAGATGTTCTTGAAAATAAGGACTTATTAGTTGAAGCTGTTAAAAAAGCTGCTGAAGTAGCTAATGCAAAGATTCTAGAAATCAAATCATGGGTAGTCGGTGGAGAACATGGTGGTATATCAGTTATTGCACTTATTGTTGAAAGCCATATAGCACTTCACACATGGCCCTTAAATAATTATGCTACACTTGATGTTTATACTTGTGGTGAAAAAAGTGATCCTTGGAAAGCATTTAAGTATCTGATTGATATTCTCAAACCTAAACATTATGTTGTACATTATAGTGATAGGAGTCAGCTCCCGATCGAAATTTAATATACTATGATCCCTGCTTTCTCACTAAAGTTCATAACCATTATGCTTACTACTCTTCCGCCTTTTATCCTAATAATAATGTCTTGACCTGACAAGAATTCCTCGTCAGCATCTTCTATATCATAGCCAAAATTTATATAGAGTATATCATTTTGTCTATCATATTCCATCCATATCTTATCTAGATCTCTAATTCTAAATTCTTTATTTTCATTAGTTCCTTTATTCATTTAAACTACTCACCTATATCTAGTCATGTCTTATGGAAAAAAGTATACTTATTAAAAATATTTGAAGAAATCTAAATAATAGCTATAGTTATATCTGCAAAGTCCATTGGAAGAGGTAATCCTTTAGATTTATATTCTTCATATTTTCTTTCAAGGAATGACTTAAACACTGGACAGTTATCGAATCTACCATCACGATCACATTTTGAGCCTAGAGTTAGAAAACACAGTACAGTCTTCTTATCATAATATGGACAGATCTTATGGTGGTGTTTAGCGCTTCTAAGCATCCTATTGATCCACTTTTGCTTCTCATTTATTTCAGGTCTAGTCTTTTGTTTTTCCTCAAGTGCTTTCCTTAGCTCATCGTCTGATACCCTAGAAACCATATTTTTCACCTCCTTTATGTAGAACTACTAGGTACATTTTATTGTGATCGTTAATTGTATTAGACTATTTTCTAACAATAGGATAGTATATCAGATGTTATAAAGATTTTTTCTAGTTAAGGCTTTTATTCATATTAAGATAGTCTAATATATAGACCATTGTCTATATCATGATTCTTCAGACTAGTTTAATTGTTAAATTTTTTATACCACACTTTCTTCTTACCAGTATGATGAAAACTGAGTTCTGGTGCATCGGATTATGTTAATTAATATATGGGAAATTATATGGACAATTATATTATTTACATGGGTTATAATAGTGGTGCAGCCAGTAACTTTAAATTTTTATAAATGGGCTAAAAAACGAGGCATTAAAGAAAATAAGATCATATATTATAATCGTAAAATAATACATATACTTGCAGGAGGCCTTGTAGCACTACTTGTACCGTTTCTCTTTGAAACCCCATTACTGCCATTTATACTTGCCATGGTCTTGGCCGTATTAACATATATACCTCATAAAACTGGTAAGTTAATGTACTGGTTTCAAGTTGAAGATAATATGTATGAGGTTAACTTCTGCATTATGTGGGGCACAATTATCGCAGCATCTTGGATAATATTTGGAATGAACCATCAAGCATACTGGTATGGAGTAATACCTGTTGCATTCATGGCATTTGGAGATGCGGTAACAGGCTTAGTTAGAAACATAATGTATGGTAGAAGGACTAAATCATGGTATGGAAACCTAGCAATGATAGCTGTAACAGTACCAGTAGGTGCTGCAGTAATAGGATTACCTGGAGCAGTTGCTGGAGTCTTAGCAAGTATAATTGAACACTTCGAAATACCAGGGATCATAGATGATAATATAACAGTACCACTAGTAGGTTTCTTAACAATACTGGGATTCAATTACTTACCAATAACTATCTAGAATGGTGCGGGGGGTGGGATTTGAACCCACGCCGGCCTACGCCAGCGGATCCCCCAGCGGCGGCAAATAGCTATTGTACCGCCGTCTTCTCTTGAGTCCGCCCCCTTGGACCAGGCTCGGGCACCCCCGCTTCTATTATTGAATGTTTATTCTTTGGTGTTTTTATTCTTTTGTTACTGGCTTTATTATTGTTCCAGGATTTTCTCCTTTCTCAACTATATCCAGTATTTTCCATGGACTTCTATAATATAGTATATAGATCCTTATACCACTCCTCTCCATTATATCTATGGCATGATTGTCTAGTAATTTGTATTCTCCAGGTAATGTACCTGTTTTCATATATTTCCTTAGCTCCAGTGATGTTATTTCCTTTAATGGTTTTGCATTAGGATCTTTTTTAGGATCACCTGTATAAACATGATCTATTGCTGCTAAGTCAATTACCATATCAACTTCTAAAGCTTCTGCTGTTTCAAGGGCCACGGCCGCCGTTGATTGACCAGGTATTAATCCACCTAATAAGAATGCTTTGTAATATGGTAAAACTCTTCTAAGTGTCTCAAGATCTTTTATGGGTAGTGGATAAGAATATGGATGTAAGGCCGAAGCAAGTAGTAAGGCATTTAATCTACTAGACCATATCCCGATGATGTCGAGTATGTAATTGTTATTTATACCTAGATTACGTGCTAAGCTTATGTATTTCCTTGCTAACATTCCTCCACCTACTATTATAGCTAATTTATAATTTCTATTGATAAGATTCTTGAAGACCTCTAAGTAACTTCTTATTAATTCATAATTATCATGATCAAAGGCCTTACCAGTAATTTTTATGGCCAAAAATTTATCCATAAATTATCCACCATAAAATAGGAGTGATTAAGCATTATATAAAGCATTCTAGTCTATGACAAATTATTAATAAAGATTATTAATAAAGACTTACTACATTGGTACATACATGAGTTATTTAAAGACTGCATATATAAGGCCAGGTTCTACATTTATTTATAGTATAGTGTATTTGGGGAGTGCTAATTGTGTGGTATTATTGGGCTTACATGTTTATTGAATAAAACTCCGGAGAAACCAGCTATTATGATGTATAAGGGTTTGGTAAGACTAGAATATCGTGGATACGATAGTGCTGGTATAGCATGTATTTCTAGTGGTAAAATTATTGTTTTGAAGGGAAAAGGGAAAATATCCGAACTTGAAGTTAAACTCGGGTTCTCCAAAGTTGATGGAACAACTATTATAGGTCATACACGCTGGGCTACACATGGTGCACCTAATGACATTAATGCACATCCGCATACTGATTGTAGTGGACGAATAGCAGTTGCCCATAATGGAATTATACAGAACTATCGTGAACTCAAGAGGATGTTGATTGAACATGGACATGTATTCCGTAGCGAAACGGATACCGAAGTGATACCCCATCTCATAGAAGAATTTTATAAAAAGACTGCTAGCTTATATGAGGCATTTAAACAAGCCATTAGACTTTTAGAGGGTAGTTATGCGGTTGTCATGATATCTAGTATTGAGCCTGACAAGATCTTTTTTGCGAGAAAAGATAGCCCATTAATAATAGGAGTTGGCGATGGATACAGTATTGTTGCTAGCGATATACCTGCTTTTTTAGAGTATACGAGAAAAGCCATCGTTGTGCACGATCATGAGGCTGGCTATATATCTCCTAGAGAAATACATCTAGAGAATCTTCTAACAGGAGCCATAGTTGATTGGAAGCGTAGAATGAGATTTATTGAGTGGAGTATCGAGGATGCTACTAAAGCTGGCTATCCACATTTTATGATTAAGGAGATACATGAACAGCCTCGGGCTTTAAGAGATACCTTGTATGGTATTGAAAAGGAAGCTAGTTTTCAAGAAGCTGTTAAATTATTGCTCGATGCACACAGGATATATGTTACAGCTGCAGGCACTAGCTATCATGCAGGATTATATTATAGCTTATTAACATACAAGATCGTAGGTATACCAGTTATACCGTTTATAGCTAGTGAGTATCATATTTATGAAAAAGCTGTTAATAGCCGTGATGTATTAATTGTTGTTAGTCAAAGCGGAGAAACTATAGATTCACTCATGGCTCTCCGCGCCTTTAAAGAACATGATGCACGTATAATTGCTTTATCAAATATAGTTGATTCAGCTATTCCCCGTGAAAGTAATATAGCATTGTATACTAGAGCGGGGCCAGAAATAGGTGTTGCTGCTACCAAGACCTTTACTACTCAGACAATTGCTCTCGCATGGCTAGCAATAGAGCATGGTGAGGCCATGGGATCTCTAACAAGTTCTGAGGCTGGAGAGCTTAAGGATGAATTGCTTAAGGCACCTAAGATCGTTTCAAATATTATAGCATATACTGAGGATCGGGCTAGGAAACTAGCGGAATGGCTTAGTAGAAAAGATAATGCCTACTATTTAAGCCGTGGTATAGGTGTTCCAGTTGCTATGGAAGGTGCTTTAAAGCTTAAAGAGATCGCATATATTCATGCTGAAGCATATCCAGCAGGGGAGAGTAAACATGGTCCAATAGCATTGGTTACAAATGGATATCCAGTAGTATTTACTATTCCTCCAGATGATCATCTGGAGAAGTTGTTGCTAGGTAATATTCAAGAGATGAAGGCAAGGGATGCAGTAATTATTGGAGTTGCTCCTGAAGATACTAATTTAGCTGATCAGCTTGACTATATGTTCCCAATACCACGTACCCATTGGATACTAACGCCAATAACACACACGCCTACAATGCAGTTACTAGCATATTATACAGCTGTACAAAGAGGATATGATCCGGATAAACCACGTAATCTAGCAAAGACAGTTACAGTAGAATAATAATTCATAGCTTTCTATTATTGTTTAACTAACAAATACATCAGTTTAACATACTGTGAATAAATTAACTCAAATTATAAATAATAAAAATCTAGAAAAAAGAATTGTAAAATCAATACAGTAAAAATAGAAGTTACAGACATATATACATATGGTGATAGATTGAAGTATGTAACTCTAATGATCATTCTCTTAGTAATTATAATGGCATATTTAGTAATGTATGTTGCACCCTATTATGAAGCGGCACAAGGGTACCCAGAATAATAGTCTATACGTGGAAACTTAACTGAAAATGATATGAAACAGAAGATCATAGAAGAAAAAGATCAATTTCTTTATTGCTACTAGTTAGATTCTTATATTTCATTAGTTGAGTAATTATTAGGTGATGTCTTGAAACCCGTTATACTTGCTGGTGGCGAGCCTAAGAGGATTAGTGTTCTTGTACCTTCTGATAGGAGTAAACATACTCTTCACGTATTAGGTAAGCCTATAATCTATTATCCCATCCATGCTATTGAACGTGTTCTTCGCCAGGATATTGTTTTAGTATATAGTTATGAGGATGCTTTAAAGGAAGCTTTAAGGCATAGTAGGAGGCGTGTTATTGGTGTTGAGCAACGGGGCCATGGTATTGAGGCTGCTATTATCTCTGCATCTGATAAGCTTAATGACGTTGACTACTTCTTACTAGTATATGGGGATCTAATATTTGATTCTCAAGCATTATCTAGTCTTGTTGAGGCATTCTATAGTGTTGAGCCAGCTGCAGCGATTCTAACTATTCCTCTTGAGGAGCGTTTTGCATATACATATGGTGTTGTATCTATTGACCTTGGTGGACTTGTTAAGAAGGTTATTGAGAAACCAGCTAGTATTGAGGAAATTGAGCGCCCTGCATATACTATTGGAGGCGTATATATACTTCCCACATGGATCATCGACTATCTTGAAGGAGGCCTTAGCCTACCTGAAGCACTTGCCAAAATAGCTAGTGATCGTAAGGTTATTGCTGTTCATTGGAATGGTTTATGGATTGATATAGGGTATCCAGCCGATCTACTTGAGGCTTCCAGATTACTGCTTGACAGAATACGTGGACAATACATAGCCGACGACGTAGAGATCGAGAACACCGCTTTGATAGAGCCTCCAGCAATTATTGAAAATGGAGTCTATATAGACCATTATGCAGTAATAAAAGGCCCGGTATATATTGGGAGAAATAGCTTTATTGGCGCACATAGTTTCGTAAGGCACTATACAAGCCTCGAAGAACGTATACGAATAGGTGCCTATACTGAAGTTAAAAACTCTAATCTACAGCCTCACATAGTTGTTGATAGTTTTTCTTATCTAGGTGATAGCGTCATAGGAGAGAATACTAGTATTGGAAGCCATGTTGTCACATTAAACGTAATTCCAAGTGAAGAGACACCGCCTCGTCTTAGAAAACACCTTGTATATCCACAAACAATTAAGAAACCAGTATTAAAGCTTGGAGCAATTATAGGATATAATGTAAAACTGGGTGCAGGAACAATATTATATCCACAATCAATAGTACCACCTGAAACACATATAGAACCTGGCACAGTATATAGAACAAAAATTGAAATACCATAAGCATTATCTATAATTTAGACATATATTACAAAATTTACAAAATACCATATTATTTAGACAAAATAATAAAAATAAAGTATAAATATAAAGTTTTAAGACAGTATTACAAAATAGAATACTGTGATATAGGATTACATAAGTATTACACTCCATTAGTTACTCCATTACTCTTCCTAAGAATAAGCTAGATGCTAAGCAAGCCAGGAATGTACTAGGCAAAAATACAGTAATACCGAATATAGATTTATAAAAAATTAAAATTCTTTAGTAAAAATCTAATTTAAAGGAAAATGTTATTAAACCATAAAAATATACCTCATTTTAGATAATATATTATACATTTCTCATATATTTCTCTTTAAAATAGATTTAAAAAAAAATTGCTACATTTTTAATATTTAAGGAAGAAATATTATGTTAAGAGAAAAATAATTTAAAGACATTCATTATCAAGGTGGTGGAGGTAGTGCAGCAGCAACTGCTCTTTGTCTTATAATGGTATCATACTTTAGATATGCTATCAATAGAATGATCCCTATTATTATTCCTCCAAGTATGAATCCTATGATCATCCATATCATTGTCTTATCTTTTGCCTCCTTATACTGGCCCCTTTCAACTAATCTAATGATTTCTTTAATTTGAAGATAAATTATTAAATCCACGATTCCAAATACCAAGGGCGCTATTCCCACGAATACTGTAATTGTTAAGGCTCCCCATATAATTAATAATATTCCGAATACTAGTGCTAGTATACTTGCTATACTTAATAAACCCTTAAGAGACTCAACTTCAGATGATGCCATATAATACTACCTTTGTTATATGCATTTATCTCTGGAATCTTATTATTCGAACGAGTATTTATAGCTTTGTGTTTTCTGGAAATAATGTTTTAGGCAATAAAAATGTATATCTAGAATTTAGATAAAATATCGATTTTAGAATAATATATTATTCTAAAAATAGTTTTGGATAGGCCATTAAGGTATTACTCTACATAAAGAATCATATGGAGCTTAGCCTATATTATCTAGAACATATAGTTAAAAACCCATAGAAAAATTATTCAAGAGTATTATCTATGAGTACCATCTAGTTCATGTACATGAAACTATAAGTTTAAAGCGACGTATGCAGAAAAATAGCCCTCATATAGAATAAAGAGGATCTTGAACGAAGAGGTTAACTACCCTGCAGGGTAGTTAAGTGGGGATTAACTACTCCATAAACACCTTGATCTCTTAGCTTGCTCGACTACTCTCAGGTAATACCCTTGAACCTATTTAGAACAAATTAGTTCATGGAGATCGTGTGTGGGTTCCCAGAAATTGTATAGTTCATTAATACAGCTATTCTTCCCTTAAGTTAGTATCTAGCGCTTCTTATATTTATTATATTTTATATTAAATTTTATCTCAAAGTCCATGAGAAGTCTTATATAAACAATGTATTCTCTCTTGTCATATCTGATAGAGTTCTTTTTCTAAATTCATATTAATTTTGAAAGAGAGAATGATTAGATTGGCTCGTATAGCAATTGTTAAATTTATTACAAACCTGTTACTTATATCAATAATTGTTTAAATAGATATGGGTGTTTTAAATAAACCAGTATATAAAGAAGATGCAGCCTATTTTGGAATAAAACTATCACTAAGATTCTACCATACAGTCTCTACCTCTAGATGTCTTGCAACATAGGATAAGTCCTTATCGCCGGTTACTATTGGTACTTTGTATTTTAATGCAAGCACTATACATAAGGCGTCAGATATTGAGAGTTTTCTTCTTTTTAATAAGGGTTCCGAGGCCTTTCTTAGGATACTATCACCTACAATCTTAATATAGGAGGCTTTTACTAAATCCTCTATAGTAAGATCTACTATACTAAAGTACGTTGTAATAAACTCTATAAGCTCTTCTTCATCCTTAAATGGAAGTCTTCCCTTTCTCCAATGATAGCTTAACTCATATACGACAAGATCATGGATTAAACCTTTTACTTCACCTATCCTTACTTGATCAAGTATTCTCCTAGCTTTCAATGGTATTTCGCCAACAAGGTCCGCTATTAAAGCATAAGTATCAATAATTATCGATCTAGTCTTTTTAGCCATAATTCATCAGCTTCATCTAGTTCTTTCTCAGCCTCATCAATATCTACTTTCAGTTTTCTTCCTCTATTTCGCAGATCGATCCATAGATCTCTTATTCTCAATACCACTTTATCCTTCTCTACACTAAGGTCTAAGATCATGCCTTCACTAATACCCAGCCTTTCTCTTACTTCCTTAGGAATAACTATGGTTCCTCTTTTACCAACCCTTACCTTAACCAACAATATTCCCCTAATCTAAAGATGATATGGATCAGATAAATACTTTTTCAGTCTGAGTATATTTTTATCTGAATAGCCTAAGATAAATTAATTGTTCATGATTTTTTAAGCCTGATCTCCAATGGGTTTCTAAACCATAGATCATGTTGTGGATAAGGTATTTCTATACCTGCTTGATCTAATGCTTTCTTTATCTTCCACAGCAACTCTTTTCTTACATTATACCATTCACTTGTTGGTACCCATACCCTTACACGTATATTTACACTACTATCGCCAAGTTCTTCAACAAATATTTCTGGCTCTGGATAGACTAGTACAAATGGATGTTTCAAGACAATATCTCTTATCACATTATAGGCCTTCTCAGCGTCACTACGATAGGATATACCTACTACAAAATCTATTCTCCTAGCAATAGTTTTTGATGGATTATTGATAATTGCTTGAAAAACTTTTTCATTAGGTATCCTTATCAATACACCATCAAGACCAACTATCTTAGTAGACATTATAGATATATCAACAACTCTACCGATCTGTCCATCGATCTCTACAAGATCTCCTATTTTAAGAGGTCTCTCCCAAAACAGAAATAATCCAGATACAAAATTTGATGTAACCGACTGTAGAGCAAAGCCAAGTATTATACCAAGTACTCCACCTGCTATTATGAACCCAGTAAGATCTACTCCAAGAACACCAAATGTCGATATAACAACGATTATTACGAGAACATAATAGATCACTTTAGATAATGTACTACTTATATCCTTAGGCATAATTTTTATTGAAACTCTATATATAATCCTCCTAATTAATAATGATATAAAGATCCCTGTAAAAAATACTGCAAGAGCTATTAATACACGGATCCAATCAATATGGTATAACCATTCAAAACCTAGGGTAGTCTCATTAAATATAAAATGTAACTGCATACTCTAAATACCCCATAACATATCAGTTTTAAGCATAATTCTAGGCTGTCTAAGTTCAGGAGGATCATCTATCGGCACAATATCTGATATAAAAGGATCACCATATCCTACACTAGCTGTCGATGGAGAATCTATGATCATTAATAATTCTTGAGTATATGCCTCAATTGTTCTAGGCTTATAGAATATTTTAAGGGAATTCATGTCCGCAAGCAATTTTGTTACTACAACCCATTCATTTGTACGATTTCTAAGCGTAAGTTTAGCTAATGCCCTGCCCCTTATTGGCGTTATTTCATAGTATATAGATGTGCTATAATATCTAGCAATTAAGCCATTAAAGGGATCTCCATAAAGAGTATACTTAGGCTCCATAAGAGGAATTACATCGAGTACTGTAAAGACTTTATCCCTATATACATAAATAGCTATATCAATAGGTATTTCTACATAAACGTAAGTTATGCTTCCAGGAGCAATATGAACTGGTGTCTTAAATTCTAAGAGTAGATAACTCGTAACGTGTTTGGGTGTAAGAACTGGATATACTGGTATAAACATGATTTTTTCATATCCAAAGACTATTCTTTCAAGGACTACTTTCTCTCCAGAAAAACGTCTATATAATATTCTATCTCCATCTACCTTCCTAAATAATACTCTATATCCATCTATAACATATTCTCCAAATTCTACTTCTCCATATCTAAAACTTTGCAATACCATGCTCATAACTATTCACAAAACTATGTATAAGAAAAAGATCTAGATTTAAAAAACTAGACATATGCTATAAAATATAAGAATACTACTTAACAGACAATTATTACAGGTGATTATTATGGAAAAGATATCCGGCGGATGGATCGTAGTCTTTATAACGGTACCTAATTTTAAAGAAGGAGAGCGAATTGCAAAAAACACTTGTAAATGAAAAACTTGCTGCATGTGTAAACATTATCGATGGGTTAAAAAGCATTTATTGGTGGAAGGGAAAAGTTGAGGTGTCAGGTGAAGCACTACTTATTATTAAAACAAGGATTGATTTGTTCAATGAACTAGTTGATAGAATGAAAGAACTACACAGTTATACAGCGCCTGAAATAATTACCGTACCAATTATAATGGGTTATAAAGGATATATGGACTGGCTAAATAGTTCAGTATCTAAATAATCATGTGAAATTTACTAAATAGTGATATTAAATTTATATAAATTATAAAATCATAGATAAGGTCTTACATAGAATGGAATTTTTCCCTTATGATAGTCACGTATTATTGTTCTTGCAGCTTCTTCTATTAAAGGTTCTTTTGTTTTCTTATAGTACCATCCACGTTTCCTTGCCAGTAAATCAAGTATTTCCATTGGAACTTTTGTATCAATATTATATGCTGATTTGAATGCATATGGATTGTGTCTTAATATTTCCTCTATTAGCATAATTGCTGGCTTCACTGGATCATCTAATTGCTCTGGCGAAGCACCTCTAATCACTCTCTCTAGATAACCTCCTTCAATCGGTACAACTCCCGGTGTATCTATCATAAGTATCTTTGTATCAATACGATATAACTGTATATGATGAGTATATCCAGGACTGCCGGGTATTGGACTTGTTGATGCTGAATGCCTCCCCTTTAAAGCATTTATTATAGTCGACTTACCTGTCTTTGGATAACCAGTGACGGCTACGATGGCTGGAAATGCTGGAGCAACTTCCTTAATCTTTCTCCTTAAAACCCTTGTACCCTTATGGTCTCGTGCAGCTATGTAAACAGCGTGATAGCCCTGGTCACGGAATAGCCTAGTCCATTGCTCAACGATCTCTCTTGGAACAAGATCGCTCTTATTAAGTACAAGTATGAGTTCACGACCCAGAGACTCAACCATTCTCTCAAGACGCCTACTACGAGTACCCATGGGATTACGGGCATCGAGAACTTCAAGTACAATATCTGCTCTCGATACTACAAGCCTTAGGTCACGCCATGAAGCAAGTATAAAGCCTCTCATACTCGATTACCTTCTTACACACTGCTAATTTTCTACCTTGTAACTATAAACAGCATAACATACTAATTTAAGTAACTAGTAATGAATAAAAATAACATGTTCTGATACCGTAATTATATAAAGATCTATGCAGAGTGCTTACAGTATGTATTAATACATATTAGATCTGTAAGGGGTTTCCTCGGCTTTGCAATTGGTTTTTCAGCCGGCCATCCTATAGCTAAGATTGCTATTGGTATGATATGCTGCGGTAGTTTAAGTATCTCTTGTATCTGTTCTATATTTCTTAGTGTCTGTATCCATACAGTGCCTAGGCCTAGTGCATGTGCTGCAAGCATTATGTACATGGCTGCGTTTGCACAATCAACTTGGTAGGAGACTGGAGACTCCAGCTTATTACATGCAACAACTATTGCCGATGGAGCATTTCTTAATGGTAAAGCACTTACATGTATATTGGAAAGCTTGTCTATGATCTCACGGTCTCTTACAATAATAAAGATCCATGGTTGCCTATTCTTAGCACTAGGTGCGTAACGAGCTATATCGAGTATCTTTTCAATAATCTCCATAGACACTTCTCTATCCTGAAACTTCCTTATACTTCTCCTAGATAGGAGAAAATCTATACAATTACTATAGCTATTCATGAGCATACACCACATTATATTTTATTATATAGAGAAAATATAATTAAAGCCCTGAAATAGATAAAGCCTATTTTGGTGAAAGATATTTCTCTATTTTATCAAGAGGCTTTATAGAGAGCCAATCGAATCTTAATCCTGGCTTAGCCCTGCCCCTAAGTATATCTAGGATCTCGTCTATAACTTGATCGATTGCTTTAGAAGTTGTATCTACTTCATAAACTCTATCTTCGCCAAAGGCCTCTATAGCATTATGTGTACACACCGATAGTATCTCAGCCTCAACATTCTCTCTGATCTTTTCCCACCACCAACCTTTTCTCCAAAGTCTTTTCTCCAGCTCCTCCGGGTCTGTTCTAAGAACTATTACTTTATCAACATATTCTTTAGGAATAATCTCTCCAAAATGTGTGTCAATAACTACATTACCGTATTTATTAATAAGCGTCTTGATCCTCTTAATAACCCTTTCCTCATCAATTATGAAACTTGCACGATCAATGTCATAATCTGTATATAATCCCTCTTCAATAACGTATCTACTAAGATCAATATGTACAGCATTGAGTCTCTTAGCTAGCTCCCTAGCTATACTTGTCTTACCTGTACCTGGTGTTCCAGTTATTATGATCACTCCCAATCCATAGACACCATCTAAACTGTATTACTTAGGAATTCATCAATATGTTTAAGCTCTCTTAATACATTCCATAAGTATTTCTTCATAATATACTTCTCTAGATCACGAAGTAGGGGACATATATAACATCCTGTTCTATAGAATCCATACATGTATAACGGGTTTAAAGGAAGTTTCCTAGACAATATGTATGTCTGTACATGTATAGTGCTCCATTGCTTTAATGGAGATACTTCCAAATAATTACCCCTATACCTTACAGGTGATCTATGGCTTCTACTCCTGGACTCTGCATCACGATCTCCAAGTAAAACAAAAACTCTATCACAACCTCTAATAATCTCTACAAGCTTATCATAGAATGCCTTCTGCTTTAAACCAGTACACCATCTATCCTCTCTAGTTGGAAGTCCTCTCAAATCAATAGCTTTATCTATACCAGCATATGCTTTAACGATCTCAATCCCATAATACCGCTCAACTCTAGAAACATAGTCAAGTGTATATGGAAACTCGACACCAGTATCAACATATATAGGTAAAACTCTATTTTTACCATAGAAACGAATAGCTAGATCGAGTAATACAATACTATCCTTACCACCACTAAAACTAGTAATAACAAGATCAGGTGAACCAAGTCCTGACAGGAAATGATTAACTATTTCTGCATGTTGCTCTATATATTTTGAGTTAAACATAATGTATTTATCAAGATCATTATCTATTGTTCTATCACCGAAGATTTTTAGCATAGGTTTCCCCAAGTTTTTAAGTAATAATCTAGCAATTATTCCATCACCAGAATAGATATCATGAACCCCTCTAAACCTCTTAACTACAACTGTGTTTTTCGGAGGATCTTTAAAACCTAGATCAGATAATATACTTATCCAAATATCTCCAAGCAATATGAATAAATCATAGCCAGGATTAATAGTGTGTCCATAAATTTTCTTACCTAGATCATCAAGTCTATAGAAACCATTTTGATCCCATGATATCGTCTGTCTAAGCCTAGCCCTCCCACGCTCAATAATCCTTAATACCTCATGTACTGGTAAGGATGAAAGTCTTTTACCGCTATACTCAACAACATAATTCTGATCTTTTAGATATCCCTTACCAAAACCAGAACATATCTCGATATTATAGATACTATGATCAGGCTTTGTCGATACCTTGATCCATCCCTTATAATATTTCCTTATAATACCATAGATGTAATCTAGATCCCTTTTGTCAACAACAATATTATACATATAATTATCCATATTCATCAGCACTGTATTAGAGCCTTACCAAATAGTCTCACTATATATCTTTAGAGAAACCATATTATATCTACATACATACTACTATAGATTTGGTGATAAAATATGTCAGAAGAAGAAACACTAACAAGTAAGTTGGAGAAGCTATTAAAGGAAATGAAGCCCTGGGAGAAGAAGCCTGTCCTAAAAGCTGGTAAGATAATAATCGAGATCGTTAAGCTTCCAGAGAGACAGACTAAATCGAGATTAGAACCGGAGAGACTAGTTGTTCATATTAGGAGAGAAGATGCATTCCGGGGCCTCTTCATAAAGGAGCTAGATGAACTAGAGGATCTGTATACGGCTATTACTACTGAGAAAGTAAAGAAAATACTTGAGGCCATTGAAGAGATTAGCAGGAAGAAGAAAGTTCAGGAATACGAGCTATAGAATGGTTTTATCCATACAATATCCATAGTTTTCTTTAACATATTCTAGGCTGATTCTATCTTCAACAAGATCCCTCTTAATAGATTCATTATCTCTATCACATGGATCACCGTAGCCTCCGCCACCAGGAGTGTTTATGTATACTACATCATTTCTCTTAAGAACAACTGTAGATTTAGAGCCAATGTATATTACATCATTACCACGTACGATAAAGTGCTTACTTGGAACACCGGATCCCCCGCCAGCAAGGCCCCATGGTCTAAGCTTTTCCCTCTCAGAAAATATTGTTAAAACCACATTATCCTCGAGGACCTTAAATGCCCTAGTAATACCCAGCCCACCACGATACCTACCTGGACCGCAGCTGTCCCTTCTAAGCTCATAAGCTACGAATAGTATCGGATATTCCCTCTCAGCAATCTCTATAGGTGTATTAAGTGTATTAGTCATATTAGTATGAACACCATCAACGCCGTCAGAGGATGGTCTAGCACCACTACCACAACCTATAGTCTCGTAGAAAGCCCAGTTACTACCTCCAAGCAAGACATTTGTCATAGTACCACAAGATGCTGCAGGCACTCTATCAGGAAATGCCTTTGACAGAGCTAGATGTACTACATCAACTATTCTCTGTGAAGTCTCCAGATTTCCGCCAGCAACTGGTGCTGGGGGCTCCGGATTTAGAATAGATCCCTTTGGAGCATTTATTGATACAACTCTATAGAATCCCTGATTCATAGGCATATCGGGATCAATTATTGTTTTCAGAGCATAAGTTGTTGCAGCAACCGTTACCCCATAAACAGCATTAAGTGGTTCTTTAACCTGTATACTGGAGCCAGAGTAATCAACCAATATATTATCTTTTGCAAGAACTATTCTAACATTTATCTTCAATAAACCATATTTTCTAGACTCAAGATAATCTGTAGCAGTGTATTCTCCAACGGCATTGTATCTACTAATGAGTTTTCCAAGAACATTCCTTGTATATCTCTCAGTGTATCCTATGATCTCATTGTAAGACTTATATAAGACTTCATGGCCATACTTAGATATTAATTCCATTAACCTAGTCTCACCAGTTTTTAGAGATGCTATTTGAGCCATTATATCTCCTTTAAAATACTCAGGTGTTCTAATATTATCCATAATTTTTCTTAACAAATCTTTTCCAACAACATTCTTCTCAACAATCTTTATAGGCTCTATTACAATGCCTTCCTCATAAAGAGACTCTGCATCAACACTAATACTACCTGGCACTTTACCGCCGATATCAACATGATGCGCCTTATTAACTAGATAAGAAACTATTTCATCCTTATAGAAAACAGGTTTCAAGAGCATTACATCATTTAAATGAGTACCAACTATATATGGGTCGTTAGATAAAATTACATCTCCAGCTTCTAAATCCATTTCATGCTCATTAATCCATTTAATAATGTTCTTAGCACCCACTACCATACTACCTAAATGAACAGGTATATGTTCAGCTTGAGCTACTAGATCACCGTTTGGAGCTAATATGGCACATGAGAAGTCGAGCCTATCTCTTATATTAGGGCTAAATGCTGTTTTCCTAAGAATGACGCCCATTTCCTCAGCGATATATATCAATGCATACTTTATTACTTCAACAATTATCTTCTCAATAGCCATAGATCTACACCTCAACGTCAATAGCTCTAAACTCATTAATTATCCCGTTGTACCCTGGCGGTATGAGAACAGTTGTATCAATACTTTCTATAATGGCCGGCCCATCAATGTGCGCACCTGGATATAGTTTCTCCCAATAGTAAATGGGTGTATTGATCCATCCTATCTCTTCAAAATAGACTTTCCTAAATAGATCAGGTCTTGGAGTATATGGCTTAGCCATGTATTTTCTAATTACTGGCGGCTTATTAGTTATTCCATAAGCCGTTAACTTAGCTGCTACAACAATTACTTCTTCATCTTCATGTCTATAGCCATATTTAGCTTCATGTACTTCATGGAACAATTCAGCGGTTTTACTAAATGGCCTTACATAGGGTATCGATAGTTCATATGCTTGCTTAGAATATCTCATATCTAATTCTCTAATAATCCTTATATTATCCATTGAAAAACCCTCACTATACAATGTATTTAAGGCCTTATCTTCAAGTTCTCTAAAGATACCCTCTATCATTTCATCATCAATTTCACTAACATATTTCATAATTCCCTTCCTATAATCATGTCTATAGTCAGTCAATAATAGTCCCATAGCCGAGAAGACGCCGGGCATAGGAGGGACAATAGCTTTCTTAACTGATAACTCCCTGGCAAGGTAGGCTATATGTAACGGCCCTGCACCACCAAATCCAAATATAATGAATTCTCTTGGATCAAGTCCTCGCTCAATACTTACTATTCTCAATGCTCTTGCCATTAACGTATTAGCTATTCTTATAATTGACAATGCCGTTTCTTCAATAGATAATCCAAGTTCTTGAGCGAGTTTATCAATAGCTTTTTCAGCAAGTTCTTTATATAATCTGATTCTGCCACCAGCCAAAACTGTAGGTAGTCTACCCAGTACTAGATTAGCGTCTGTAACAGTTGGTTCAACTCCTCCCCTATCATAACATGCCGGCCCTGGCTCTGATCCTGCACTTAATGGGCCTACTCTAAGAGAACCTCCGTGATCGATCCATGCTATCGACCCTCCTCCGGCACTTACTTCAACAATATCTATGTGTGAAATTCTAACTGGGTACCCGGATCCCTTGATCAACCTACCCATATGGATTTCTCCGCCCACTTCATACTCCTTAACAATTAGTGGTTCTCCATCAATTATGGCTGATGCTTTAGCTGTTGTACCACCCATATCTAGTGCAATCACCCTATCGAGATCCATGATCTTGGAGAAGTAGGCTGTAGCTATTGCGCCAGCTGCAGGCCCGCTTTCAATGAATGCAGCTGGTGTTTCTAGTGCATATTCTACTGTTGATACACCACCACTACTCTTCATAACAAGTATTTTACCATGAAAACCTCTTTTCAGCAACTCTCTTCTCAATATATAGAGGTACTTCGCCAATACTGGTTTCAATAATGCATTAACTACTGTTGTACTTGTTCTCTCATACTCCATAGGCTCCGGATCAACTACATGACTTAAAATAACATCTGTTTTTGGACAATATGTCTTTATAATCCTTCTAGCTACTTCTTCATGGACAGGATTTATATAGCTATGTAGGAACGATATTATGAAGGCATCCACTTCACCACAATATTTTATAGCAATATTCTCTAATGTCTTAGTGTCAAGCGGCTCTACTTCGTTGCCAAAAGCATCTATTCGCCCCCTAATACCAATCCTCATATTCCTTGAAATGAGGGGCCTAGGCCTACTAAAATAGGGATCATAAAGTCTAGGTCTATTCTGCCTACCAATCTCAATAATATCCCTAAACCCCTCATTAGTTATTAGAAGCCCTTTCGGAAGCTCAAGTCCTTTCTGGCCAAAGAATATATTTGTACCAAGGGTAGATGCATGAACAATTATATCAATATGATCAATAGATAGGCTCGAAGCCTCTAAAGCACTAATTACACTAAGCCATGCCTCTCTAGGCCTAGTGGGAAACTTTAGATATAGTAATTCGCTAGAAACTTCATCAAAAATAACGAGATCAGTAAAAGTGCCTCCTACATCAACACCAACTCTAACCAATACAAACCCACCAAGACTAGCTCTATACAACAATAAATCTACACAGGAACACCAAAATAAACTCAAATAGGGAAGCTAGGAAATAATCATTAGAATAAAAAATATAACCTGCTCGAAATGGAAATTAACTAGGTAGAAGCCGCCGTAGCTCAGCGGGTGGAATCTCCGTAACTCTGTATAAATAAGGGTTACGGAGGCATTAAGCGCCGCCCTGGTATAATTTGTTGTTACAGTTTATGGAGAGGCGGAGGTCCCGGGTTCAAATCCCGGCGGCGGCTTTCCTTTCTTTGATCATATACGATCTTATTGACTAAATATTTAGAAAGACTTTAGGGTTAGTTTTTCTTCTTAAATATTTCATGTAAGTCATTGAATAATTCTTCACATGCTTTATTCTTATTATATCCATGTTTTTCCATTAGAGTATACATTATCTTTTTAATCTGTACATCGAGATCTTTATTGTAAGTTCTTCCTCCATGAGTTAACTTCTCAATTAGCTTAACCAATTCCTTAAACAATTGATCTTCTACTATATTCTCATTTATACAAAACGTGAAAGCCGCTAACCGACTACTTAGTTCTGGTTTAAAGTTCTTTATATCTTCGATCACCATTTTATCAATTACATTAAATATAGGAGACATATAGTTGCCCTCCATCTAGTTAACTCGTTATATAGAGACTTAGTAAAAGTCATATCTTTTAGGTACTTATAATACTGTCTCCCCAGGATTCCTTTCTAAATCTTTAATAATGCTGTAATACTATTTTACCCATAAATACTTTATAACAAAATGGTGAGTCTTGTGAAAAATTTTTCATTAAGATATGGCCATACTAAACTATATTTTGGAATAGGAACCATAGATAAGTTAGCCAAGTATGTTAAATCTTACAATAATATAGCAATAGTTACTGGTAAGAGATCTGCTAAATTAAGTGGCGCACTTAATGATCTCTTGAAGATACTAAGTGATTATAATATATCATATAAGATCTATGATATAGTGACGCCTAATCCATGGGCCAGCCAAGCGGATGAACTAGCTAAGCTATTTATTGAGGAAAAACATGATGCTGTTGTCGCTATTGGAGGTGGAAGTGTTATTGATGCCGCTAAGGTTGCCTCTGTAATTGCATTATCTGGTGGTAAAGCTGTCGATTATTTATATAGGAGAATAAAACCAAATAAAATGCTTCCACTATATGCTATTAACTTAACCCATGGCACAGGTACAGAAATTGATAGATATGCAGTATTAACTGTTAATGAGAATAAAGAGAAAAGGGGTATATCTATACGTTATAATGATATAAGTATAGATGATCCCAAATATACCTTGACCTTGCCTAAAAACCAGGCGTTATATACTACACTTGATTCATTTTATCATTCTTATGAAGCAATTACATCGATCGATTCTATGCCTTTCAGCGATCAACTAAGTATGCATGCAATAAGTCTAATTAATAAGTGGTTAGAGAAGGCATTAGATAGACCAAGAGATATAGAGGCAAGATACTGGCTTCTCTATGCATCTATGATTGCAGGAATGGCCATTGACATGTCTTCAACACATGTAATACATGCTTTAGAGCATGTGCTTAGCAGTCTAAATCCCAAACTTCCACATGGCTGTGGATTAGCTATTATAGGTCCTCAGCTTATAAAATATATTCATAAAGCTGTACCAGAGGCTTCAGCTTACGCTTTAAGAATAATCGATCCATCAATTAAGCCTTTATCCGAATACAGTAGCTATGCATCAAGAGCTGTTATAAAGTTCCAGGAAAGACATGGTTTTGACAAAAAGCTAAGTGATTACGGCTTTAGTAGGAGAGATATAGATGATATAGTTAAAATGTTGTTCAATGGACTTAGATACTTAGCTGAATCTACTCCATTTAATATTAGAGAAGATATTATTAGAGAAGTCATTGTAGAGTGTCTATGATTAACATGCATGAGTACATATTCGAAATCTATACTTAACTAATTCACTAAGCAAATATTTTTTGAGTTTATCACCGCCTGTAACAGATATTTTCATAACTCCTTTCCTCACATTAATACTTGATATTTCCATGCCAAGTACTTTAGCTAAACTATATACATATTTTTTGTCAATTGTAGGGGGCTTTAATCCGCCAATAACTATGCCTCTTGAAATCATTTTCCAACATATATATCCATGTGTATAAACGTTAGCCATACAGGCTTCAGTAAATGGTATAAGACCTAGTCTCTTAGCATAGTTAAGAACCATTTTCTTGAGATCGCTGGCAATGATAGACACTTGTTTATTGCCTCTAGGCTGTTTAGATAAGCGCTTAATAATTTCATCAATAGGTATACCTATACCTTTTAAACGAGATAGTATTAGCCTTGTAATTCTTAATGAGCCTGCAACAACTCCTACAGCACCAGATTTAAGAGCTTTTTTAAGGACCTCTTGATACTCATACTCTACAATTCCCGGTATAAGTGGTCTATAGAATAGAATTGGTTTGAGACCAGCTTTAGAAAGATTTTTGATAGTTTCAAATCTCTCCTCAGGTGATGGAGCATATGGTTCTAATTTAGAAGCATACTCAAGTGTTATAATTGTTACTAATGGACTAATACCTGGATCTAAATCTTTAAGTCTATAGGCATCCTCTTCAGACAGGTACATTTTTGTTGAAAATTGTATAAAATTACCTAGGTATCTTGACAATGCCTCTATGTATTCAAATGTTTTCTCTTTAGTTATTGGATGAAAAGGCTCTGTCACAGAACCTATAGCTATGAGCGTACCATATTTTCCAGGTAGGAAGTATGAATTTGAAAGTAATGCATATACTAGTTCTATACTTGTTAACGGATAAGGTTTAATATTCCATTTGAAACCCATATCCTCGATATAACAATATAGACATCTAAGACTACACCCAATACCTGTATGGATCGTCATACCACACGGCCTTGGTTTTCTCCTTGCATGATAGTCCTTTAATGCACGTCTTTTTTGAGCACTGCTCACCAGCTTCTCTATCTTCTTCTTAATTTCATTCTTATTAGCGATAACATCTGACATAAGTTACTCACCACAACATGTATCTTCATCTAAATAATCTATTAACCTATTCTAATCGAATGACTGGATCAATGTTAATGAAGTATATATCCTAATATAACATATTCCTATTTAGGTGAATAGATGTGGTTGATATAGATGATCTTATTAGTAAAATAACTGTTAGAGAACTCGCATCGAAAATAGACCATACTCTACTTAAACCCTATGCGACATACAATGATCTTGAGAAATACATAGATGACGTTAGAGAATATGGATTTGCATGTCTTATGATACCATCATCTCTTATACCTAAGGCTAAGGAAATTGCTGGAAATACAATTAAATTAGCAACAGTCGTTGGTTTTCCTCTAGGTAATTGTTTAACTAGTGCAAAAATTCATGAAGCAAGACTAGCTATAGAATATGGAGCTAAAGAAATAGATATGGTTATGAATATAAACTTTTTCAAATCCAGAGATTATAGTAAAGTCCTAGAAGATATGAAAAAAGTTGTTTTTGAGTCAAAGAAATACAGAGCAGAGATTGTTAAAGTAATAATAGAGACGGGGCTACTAAGTGATGAAGAAAAGATCAAGGCTACTGAACTGGTTATAGAATCAGGTGCTGATTATGTTAAGACAAGTACAGGTTTCCTAGCTGGAGGAGCCACTATACACGATGTCAAGTTACTATACAATATAGGTAAGGGTAGAATTAAAGTAAAAGCTGCTGGAGGAATTAGACACGCATTAGATGCTTTAGCTATGATAATGGCTGGTGCCTCAAGGATAGGTACTAGTACAGGTAATAAGATTATGGAAGAATTTATAGCCATTAAAGGAAAATAGGCTAATGCTTCTTTACCCTAAAAGTACAGGAAGTTTCATCAAACTTATCTAAATCTAGATCAAGATCAAGTAGCTCATTAAATAGTTCAAGGTAAATTAAACACATATTTTTATCTATTCTAGGCTCATTAACCTCTAATTTCAAGTTATTCTTAGTAACCCTAACACTTACTACATCACCTAATCCAAGAACACGTATTATTTCAATAATAACGTCAAGGTCTAGTTTTTCTTTAGCTATATATGATTTGATGTTTCTAGCAAGATCCCTAATTAGATCCTTTAATACATTATATCCTAACTTGGTTACAAAATCTCTTAGAATAGATCTTGGTATGACGATGGCTTTGTCTCCCATGATACTAGGTGGGAATAACCAATGATTTGCAAAGAAATTGCTTAACGACTTTACTGGTCCATGTATTTCAATAAATTCAACCCCATCTATATCAGCCAATTTTTTAACAATCTTCCATAATCTTTCTTCATTAATAACATTTAATAAGAATATTCCAGTGGAAGGCTCTTCCGATGAAAAAACGTATGACTCTATTAGATAGGGTTCACTACTAGATGAAATATAGTTGAAGACATCTTTTAAAGCATTTCTATACCCGACAACACGCAATCCGTATACTTTTCCCTCATCAGCAAGCTTAATTGGATTAAGCTCTATAGATGGAACTACATATATTTCTACGCCTCTTGCTCCACGTTCTATAATAGTATGTTCAGCAATAATAGATCTAATACGATCTATTAAACTAGGCCTAACCTCCATCTCACTCATTAAGTACCCCCTAGCTATCTAACAATATGTATATAGACACCGATAAACATACCTATTGGATAGATGAAGAGGAAACCGGGTCAGACTCCCATGGGATGAAGAACACGCTCTTCGCTGAAAAACTCTTATAGGTGATCACTATGAGAATAACATTATCAGATCTAATTAATCTTGATTATAGTTTAATATCATCAACAATAATTGATTTCTTAAAAAAATTCCTGAAGGAGACAGGGGCTAGTGGCTATGTAATGGGATTAAGTGGAGGAGTAGATTCATCAACTGTTCTAGCCCTAGCTGTTAAAGCTGTTGGAAGAGATCATTTACATGTTCTAATAATGCCTGACAAAACAACTACGCCTAAAGAAGATATTTCTGACGCCATATACTTACTTAATAAATATAATTTAAACTACACTATTATATACATAAATAATATATTAAATGGATATAGAGAAGAACTTTCATTCTTTAATGAAGAACATAAGATAGCCACTGGCAATCTTAGAGCAAGAATTAGAATGAATATACTATACTATTATGCTAATCTTAAAAATTACTTAGTACTTGGAACAGGTGATCGAAGTGAAATACTCATTGGATATTTCACTAAATATGGAGATGGAGGAGTAGATCTACTGCCTTTAGCTTCACTATATAAAACACAAGTTAGATACTTAGCCAAGCATTTAGGTATACCAGAGCACATAGCGTTCAAACCAAGTAGCCCTAGGCTATGGAAAGGCCATATGGCTGAAGAGGAGCTAGGAATGAGGTATGAAGAAATAGATTTAATATTATATGCTTTATTCGATCTTAAGCTTGATATTGAAGAAGTCAGTAAAGAAACTGGTTTACCGGTAGAAAAAATATTGAAAGTACTTAAAATGCATAGAAAAAGTCGTCATAAAAGAAGATTACCTACTATAGTTACGTTACCAGGAATAAATAATCCTATAAGAGAGATATAATCGATTCATCCATGTACAATATTAATTGATATTAAATCATCTTTCCTCTTAATTTCCAACTTATGCGATCCTCCACAATAGATCCATACTGATAGAAACGGTCGCGTCATGACATTGGCTATTGAAATTTCTTTACAAAATATACTTATTCTTGCTTTAGAAACTGTATATTCTCCAATACCTTCAACAGTTATTTTCATAGAACCATTCTCTTGTCTAATTTTTAAATCAGCATTTTCGATATAAATGTCTAGATCATTACCTTTTTCCTTAACATTTTTAATAACAGGTGCATCAACGATCACATTATTTAATATATTTCCTATTTTTATTAATGAGCCTTCTGTATAGACTTTTGGAAGGGATCTGAAGTTTATTTCTATATTAAATCCTCTATCACCTATATCGAATAATCCGTTTTCGAATCCAACAGCATATACATGGTCAGCAAAGTATTCTCTGCCACTAACACTTACTCTACCCTCTTTTATTTCAATTTTAACCTTAATACTTGCAAGTTTTCTAGTAAAGTTTGACTTCATTATCGAAACCTCTGCTCTATATTCGATAACTATATCACTACTAGCTCCATTTTATTTATATTCTCTGGAGATTACCAAGAATATATTAGTTATAGATTATTAGGGTACAGTCATGGGTTGTATAGAGTTTATAGCAATAAGCGATATACATGGAAGATTTAATTACATAAGGAGGATCAATAGTATCAGAGATAATATAGGATTATTAGTTATTGCAGGTGATATAACACATTTTGGTAATATAGATGATGTAATTAGGTTCCTAAGGAAGTTAACGGATCTTTTTGAAACGATCTTATTTATTCCAGGGAACTGCGATCCGTATTATACGTTAGAGTTAGATAATATTAATGAGACAGCAATTAATATTCATGGAAAAGTATATACCTATAAAGGCTATTATTTCTACGGAATAGGTGGTTCAAATATTACACCCTTCAGAACATACATAGAATTCGATGATGAATATCTAAAGAATATGATCAATAAACTGGATAAATTAGTTAATGACTACAATAGGACTATAGTTATAACTCATGCACCTCCTTATAATACACTAGATAAGACATTCATTGGTTTGAGAGTTGGTGTAAAGCCCTATACCGAATTTTTGGAAAATAAATATCCAATATTATGGTTTAGCGGACATATACATGAGGCAAGAGGAAAAATAAAGTATAATAAAACATTAATAGTTAATCCTGGACCGTTTATGAGAAAGTACTATTCAATTATAAGGTTGTGTAACGGTTCTGTTAACGTAGAGCTTGGGAGATTCTAAATTATAATATAGTATTTACAGCCTCAGAGAGATCATTGACCACGTACGTTGGTTTTTCCGTAATCCTACTTAGATCTTCTTTGCTAGTTATACCTGTTAATACAAGAAGTGTATCAATACCTCTTTTTAACCCCAACGGCAAATCAGTGTATATGCTATCACCTATTATGAGTACTTCATCGCATGATACACCATATTTACTAGTTATGACATCTATAATCCATGTGTTAGGTTTTCCAGCAATAAAATCAGGTCCTCGTCCAAGAGCTGTTGATAGGAAATTAACTATAGCACCAGCACCTGGTTCTAAATAGTTGCCTATGGGGTATACAGGATCGGTATTTGTGGCTAGGAATAATGCGCCAGCCATTAAGTACTTGAGAGCTTTGGCTAATTTATTATATGTTAAATATCTATCTAATCCCACGGCAACATATCCTACTCTTTCTGCATCACTTATAACTGGTATATTATTACTAATTAATTCCTGATAAAGACCAGACTCTCCAATTACAAAAACAGGCTTTATTCCATTTTCTACAATATATAATGCAAGCAAGTATGCACTAGTATATATGTCATTTATATCAACACTTATTCCAGTTTTAACTATTCTTTCATAATATTCTTTTCTAGATCTAGTCGCATTATTTGTCATAAAAACTATCCTATAACCCTTTAACAATAATTTTTTAGTGGCTATAATGTTTTTGTCTAAGAACTTATTTCCTCTCCACAAAATACCGTCAAGATCCATTAATAATAGTTTATACTTTCTCATTTAAAATCACCTTTATCTTACTCTTAAGCTTTTCAATAAGTTCATGGATGTTTCTAGCGAATAGAAATAATCCATATGGTTGAACAACAAAGTCATTACAATTTAAAAGAACAGTTGTTGATAGACTACCAAGTTTAGCAAGAATATAATGTTCTTTATCCCATATACATAGTATAATACCGCTACTATCATCCTTAAGAGCAAGTATAGACGTATAATCACTTGTTTTATCAACATAAACTTTCTCAAATAATTCATTTAGAGACTTTTTAATAGCTTCACATAATTCTTTTCTCATAATGACCTCCTCATATACTAAGCAATATAATAAATACTATTGGTGTCAGAGCTATGTATAAAATATTCAATATTAGGGATTTATAAAATACCTCTTCAAGTAGCTCTAATAATTTCCATGCAAGATCTCCCATAAGATGAAGATCTCTTTCTATGAATATACACCTTAAATTGCTCTTACTAGTAGTCCTTAGTGCTTCATTAGCCATTTCCTTAATAGTATCAAGTAATTTTTGACTATATTGCACTGGAGTATATACGTAGTCTGAAAATAAACCTGTTTCACGATGCTCATCATTAGTCAGTACTTCAGATAGATCGTAGCCTTCATTTAATATTACATTAATGATCTTGTCTCTAAGACCAGGAACCATATTATTTCCAGGTACGTATAAAATCCCTATTTTACGTCCTCCTACATTAATAGCTAAGAAAACCATATCATCAATTATTCCTAGAAAATCATTTGGTTCATGAATGGCTAAGCCTATATTTGGTTCAAAATAATTTTCTTGTCTATTCATAAGTTCATCTACGATTTTATCCACTAATCCTATGAGACTTCTCTGATCTATTTTATCTTCTGCTTCCCAATTATGTGAGTCTATAAGTATTAGAGGGGGTAAGTTATATTCTGAACTCTTATCTAATGCATATTCCTGGATACTGTAAGGTAGATCATCTATTCCCTTTCTAGGACGAGATATGAATGTAAGTATAGCTTTTGAAAAGGGTATTACAAGTGCTTCCCAGTCATAATATTTAACCTTAAAGGGCATGCCCACAAGTATCTCAATACCTTCGTCCTTGGCAACTTTTTCATAAATATATTTAACGTATTGAATAGCCTCTGTACTAGTCACTACATTCCTCTCATGACTGCCCATTCCATGAAGTACTATTGGATGCATATTCCTCTGTGAAAACACCTCTCTTATCATTGATGGAAACATACTACTGCCAGTATTTCGAAATGGTCCAAAATGTATATCAGGATATATAATAGCTATTCTATCATCATAGAATATACGAGTATGAATTTTTCTTTTAACACCATGCTTTTGAAAAACTTTCTCTATACTTTTATCCCCACTAAGCCAATTTCTCAAAAATAGAGCTCCAAGGTCTACTGCTCCATAATTATTAATTCTATATCTGTTTATAAATACCATTATCGATAAACCAATCAATGGTATTGGTATTGAAGATATGAAATATCTTATATTTACTGATACTATTGTATTCACAAGCGATGTCAAAAGAAAAACTGTTAGATAAATAGCTATAGTTCTCTTATCAAATCCATGTATTCCAACATAAATAGGTAATAGAATTATATTCATTGACATTAACCCTATAAATACTACTAATAATGTATTATGGAATACTAAATTTGTAATAAGCATTATTATAAACGTATATATGTTAACAACTAGATAAAGACCTAAGATCCTCTTAATTATTAATAATGGACTTTTTAGAAAAGAAAAGCCTAATATATGAAGTAAATAATATAGAGTTGACCATATTGTATATATTATAAGTAGATCTAAGCTCTTTAGAAGTACATAAATTAGTAAATAAACTAATATAATAGGTATTAATAAGAGGATAGGATGAGGTAATGTAAATAATACCTCATAATACCTTTGTATACTTGATCGAGGCTTCACTATTCTAGTCAAGTAATCTCCCATCTCATAATTATTATGTAGAAAATATTTTGTTTTAGTATTTAAAAAGTATAGATTCTATTTTTTCTTTAAGTGATATATTGCTACTATGATGAATAGTATAAACGATATTACTAGAGACACTGCAGTTGCCATAAATCCTCCAATAATACCCTCCAATAACGCCGATAATCCTAAGTAGAATATTGCTACTCCAAGTAGAGTCAGTGCAATGGATACTATCTTCTCAGCTAAAATGTATGCTATAACTATAGAGAATAATATCATTAATACCATTGCGTACATATTACCAGATAAACCAAGAATAGATGTCAGTATCATGCCAAGTACAAAGCCTATTGCTAGAGATAATATAAGCTTCACTAAAAACCATGCAAGGAACGCACCCACAATAAATGCTAGCAATGCAGCTACATAGACAGCTGTGCCTTCAAGACCTAAATTGCCAGAGTACATATAGGTAAAGTATGCAAAAGCAGCGCCACCACCTAACATTACCATAATCTTTAATAGCTTCTTGCCAATAAACGCCAATATTATTCCAAGAACCACCAATACTATAGGAGATATAAGCTCTTCTATTACCAAGTTTAAACACCGTCAAGAACCAATTATGCAGTGAAAATAATTAAATCTATCTTAAAGAAATGGGCCCGGGGGGATTTGAACCCCCGACCTCCCGGTTTCCACGCAAGATACAATCTTATCAGCCGGGCGCTCCACCAGGCTGAGCTACGGGCCCCACTCCCGGCATCACTTCATAAATCTCCATCTATATCAGTTATAAATTTTATTTAGAATATGTGGATTAATTGATCTCAGTCAAATTATTCATCATGTATCAGTTTATCCGCTGCTCTTCATCGATCATTATTGAGGGCCGAGGTTGATGCTACAATGGATCATCATATTGTCAGACCGCCCATCGTTTCCATCCCCCGGCCCTATGTAAGTATTGAACATAGTCCCTATAGAATCCTATTGTTAATAAATTATGGAAAATTTAATGGACCGGCCGGGATTTGAACCCGGGGCCTCCGCCTATCCCTAGTCGAACCGTGCGAGGGCGGCGCTCTTCCAGGCTGAGCTACCGGCCCATCTATAATAGTTTCAGTCCAGAGTCTCCATTATATAATTGTCTTTATTAAAGTGGGAGATATTTCATGAATAGGACTAAGCTTAATGTTAGAATCGATCTACATAAACTAGGACATAGAATAGTATTAACAAAAAAGGGGTTTATTAGTGTTGATGAAATAGCATATGAATTAGGAGTTGCTCTTAACACAGCTGGTAAGATCCTAGCTGCATTGGCTAGGCTAGGCTATGTTGAGAAATGGAGTAATCGTACCTATCGTGTATGTAAATATACGAAAAATTATTTACCTATTGATAAGTTTTAAAATGAGGTCTATTGCCTCAATTATATCGTTTACGTCTATAAGGCCCATCATACCGATCCTTACTATCTTATTCTCATATTCACCTAAACCTGTTGTTAAGAGTATTCCGTACCTTCTCTTAATCTCATTCACAATAGATAGAGCGTTTTCAAGATAGAAAACAGCTACACTATTAGATCTATAATAAGGATCCTCAACAATTGGTCTTAAACCTCGTTCAAATGCATATTTATATACCTTCACAGCCCTAATTCTATGAAGATCAAGATACTTATCAACACCCATATTAACTATCTTTTCAAGACTCTTATAGAGTACATAGAATGAATTTATAGGTGGCGTTGTTAATGTTGTTCCATACTTTCTATATTCATTTATATGCAACTGTATGTCAAAATAAAAAGGTACTTTATGACCTTTGCATTTAAGGTCTAGAATCCTTTCATATAATCTATTACTAAATCCTACAATACTAATGCCCGGCAGACCTCCCAACGCCTTTTGGGAACCAGTTATAACTGCATCTATATCCCACTCGCTAAGTCTAAATTCCTCAGCTCCGATACTTGAAACACCATCCACAATTAGATAGGCATCTTTTTCATGAACTATTTTAGCTATATCGGGCAAGAATCTAATGACATATCCTATACTTGTCTCATTATGTACTAAGGCTACAACATCATAGTTTTCTCTTTCAAGAATGTCGATGATCTCATGTTTTCTTGGAATGTATGGAAACTTATAATTAATGGATTTTACATTATTTGTATATCTAGATACTATTTCCCTAATTCTATAGCCAAAGAACCCATATTCCAGAACAAGTACATTTGTATTTTTATTGACAATATTTGAAAACACAGCCTCAATGCCTATAGTAGAAGACCCTGGTATAAAGATCAGATAATCCTTTTTATTTATGCCCATTATTATTCTGAGATAAGTGCTAATATTAGATAATAAATCAATAAAATCCTTACCTTTATGACTTATTGGTTTTAAAGCCGCGTATTGTAAAATATCACTAGGTATATGTATAGGTCCAGGTAGCAATACCTTCTTAATATTCATGATTCTATCAAGTACCATAATGAGATCCTCCATCAATCTATTTTAACCAAGACTATCCTATGTAAGTACTAAGTAAAAATTATTTATTATTAAGTGGACTTAAATTCCCACTATGAAAGATTATAATAAAATAATTAGTATATCTTAATAAAGTCATAGTGCCTGTAAGTAAGTAAAAACCTCCACCATTGATTCTAAAAATATTTTCATCCTATATGAAGGGGTCAGATAAAAATACATAAAATAATAAAGATATAATCATTAACCAGTGATCATACTTGTTAACAAAGCATTCATTCTATATAGATC
>Ga0180301_10000429_pt1 | contig 32391 bp, 36 predicted proteins | sample GuaBasSediGuay16_FD_121797 | JGI IMG/M metagenome (GOLD analysis project Ga0180301, IMG submission 121797) | Subseafloor sediment microbial communities from Guaymas Basin, Gulf of California, Mexico - Guay16, Core 4569-2, 12-15 cm | ecosystem: Environmental > Aquatic > Marine > Hydrothermal... | reverse complement strand
CTTTTATGGAAGTGGTAGAAGGGGTGGTTCATCTTCAAAAAGCCCAAATAGCCTACATCAACCCAGAAAAATGTTTACGTTGTAAGGATTGTCCACCATTAAAGGTTTGTCCAAGCAAAGCTATTTCTAGGCTTGACCCTGATGAGCCTCCCTATGTTGATGTTGAATATTGTTTGGGTTGTGGGGAGTGTGTAAAGTCATGTCTAGCCTCAGCTATATCGATTAAAATGGTTTAGAGGGCTGGAACCTATGACGGTTATAGGGTTATGGAGCTGGGAAAAATGTGGAGAAAGTATAAAAAGTTTAAGGGGTAGACTTGGTTTTACAGATGAACCGTATTTAAACTTTCTTGGTCTTAGCTTATCCTTGGAGGATGGCTTAATCTATGATAACCTTAAAAAGCAGGAGTATCCGCACGAGTATTTGGCTTGGGAAACTGTTTACTGTATTCTTTATGCATATTCAAAAGCAAAACCTGTTCCAGAAACCTCAAGACTTGTTACCTCTAAACAGTTGCAGGGAGGTCAGTTTTGCACTGTTGCTGTTCAAAGAGCAAAATCGGTTATCATAAAAACTTTTAAGGAAAAACCTGAAATGCTTATCGATTCTGCTAAACTTTTAGGTGGCTTTCCCATAAACTTTCATTATGGGGATTACTCTGTTAGGATAAATGCTCTTCCTCTTATCCCCATCCTAGTAGTTTTCACAAAGGAGGATATGGAGTTTCCTGCATCCGTAGATATTCTTTTTGACGAGTCGATAAAACATTATTTAAGCTTAGAAGAGGCTGGATTATTAGCAGAACTGGTGGCATCAAGACTAAAGGATGCTTTTGAGGTTTTAGATAAAACTGTATAGATTTTTAGTAAGGTTTATTAGGTTTATGTTCGTATGAAATACTCATGCCAATCACAGTTAGAGTTAGAGATGTTATGGATACTAACGTTTATACTGTAGATGCTTCTGCTACAGCAATGGATATTCTTAAGGTAATGCAGGAAAAGGGTGTTTGGTCTGTTATTGTAGAGGAAAAAGGTTTACCTATAGGTGTTATTACCGAAAGAGACATTTTAAGAAGATGTATAATGAAGGGGTTTTCACCCGACAAATGTAAAGCAAAAGAAATTATGAGTGCCCCACTAGTTACAATAGGTCCTGATGAACCTATAGGTGAAGCCATGAGGTTGATGGTTGAAAAAGGTATAAGAAGAGTTTATGTTGTGGAAGGGGGAAAAATTATAGGTAGGGTTACCCAAACAGGTAGCTGTACAAACCTATTAAACATAGTTCTTGCACTTCACGAGGTGCGGTATCAGCTTTAAACATCAAACCTATTCTTTATTCTTCCTCCTCAAAAACTATTGGAAGCTGTTCTTGTTTATCAGACCTAATATAGCCATGAAGCATAAAAGGTCCGTGGAAAAGGGTAAATTCTGTTGTGAAGGGTCCTTTCCCAAAATGGGCTTCAATCCTGTGGTAGAGTTGGTGGGGTAGGTAGGCAATATAGTAGCCTTCATCCGAGTAGGCTAAGCTAACATCATGAGCTACCGTATGTCCTGTTTTCATGTTTAACAATATTAGTCTTAAAATGTAGGTCACTTTTTAGGGAAACACCCTCACCTTTTTCCTTCTTTAAACCTAAAAATATTTTTATAATCCATGGGGATAAAGCTCTTTCTCAAGCCTACACTAACCATAAATAATGTTTTTTTCGCTGTAATGTGCAATATCTTCAGCTATTTTTCTTGCCTTCTCAAGCTCCTCATGGAAACCAACAGCCAAACCCATTCTTCTATGTGAATATGCTTTAGGCTTCCCAAAATACCATAGGTCTCCCGTATAACCTTTAACTTTAATATACCGTTTAACCTCACCAAAATTCCAGCCTTTAACAGGGACTTCCCCATCAAACCCAAAGTCTGGAGCTAAAACAACATGAGCAACACCATAAACATTGCCTTTTGACAATTCTAGGTCGCATGGGTTTATCTGAAGACCAATTGTTGAATAAAGTTGTAGGGCACCCTCATCCATGTTTAACATCCAACGTGTAATCATACCAGTGTCATGAGGTCTGTTTGCAACCTCATTATTGTAGACCTCCCCATCCAAAACAAACTGTTCAACAGCAAAAACCCCAAGCCCACCTATAAACTCAGCTATCTTTTTTGCGCTTTCCCAACACTTCAACTTTAAATTTTCAGGTATGGTTGCAGGAAGCCAGCTTTCATGGTAGGTTGCTCCAGGTCTCCTATGTTCAACAGGTGGAGCGAGACTTGTAACAATCCTACCGTTTTCATCAAAATGTCTTATGGCTAACTGCATTATCTCCGTCCCCTCCTCCTTAAGCTTAGGCAAATATTTTTCAACAGTAACCTGGTTTCCCACTCCTCTAGCATGTTTTAACGCATAATCGTATGCTTTTTCAACATCCTCCCATGTTTTTGCTATGGTTGTTCCATGTCCGCTAGAAGTCATAACAGGCTTAATTATTACCGGTAAACCAAAATCTTTTGCTATTCTTTTTAACTCCTCATGGTTTTCCGCATAAGCCCATTCAACCCTAGGCAAACCCAACCTATCAAACATAAGCTTTGTAAGATGACGGTCCATACAGATAAGTGGACCGTAGGGTGTCGACATAACCCTATAACCTTCCCTAATACCAAGCTGACATGCACGTAAAGTATCTATCCTCTCAATTTCAAGATAAATTACATGAGGCTGGTTTGGGTTTGGAACATACTTTTTAATGTTTTTTTCAAGCAGGTCTCCATTTAACATGTCAAAACACTCATAAAAGTCAGCTGAATCTTGGGCTGGAGCACCCATATAACGGTCAAAAACAACAGTTTTAACTCCACCACAAACTCCACCCAAACACCTTTTTGCAGCTGTTATAGCTAGGTCTCCAAGCTCACCACCACCAACAGAAATAAACGTTACAGGCTTTTCCACATCAAGCTTTTCAAGAGGGTAAAGTTTAGCCTCAAACTCCTTTTTATACTCTTCAGCCTCACCTAAAATTCTAAGCCTTTTTTCTAGTGAAGTTTCACCCATAACAAACCCCTTCAATTAAAAACATTTTCCGTTACGTTTTAAAGGCAAAATCTTAAAAACACAATATTCACCACACATCGTGCATGCACCAGCTTTAGGTTTAACCCTCTCCCTTAACTCTTTAGCCTTTTCAGGGTCTACCGAAAGCATATACTGTTTTTCCCAGTTTAACTCTGCTCTAGCCTTAGCCATCTCAAAATCGATTTTTAACCTTTTTTCTCCAAGTTTAACAAGGTCTGCTGTGTGAGCAGCAATTTTTGCTGCAATAACCCCCTCTTTTACATCCTCAACGGTTGGAAGCCCTAAATGTTCCGCTGGAGTCACATAACATAGAAAATCCGCTCCTGCCATGGCTGCAACAGCCCCACCAATAGCCCCAACAATATGGTCGTATCCAGCCCCTATATCCGTAACCACAGGACCAAGCACATAAAAGGGTGCACCTTCACAAAGACTTTTCTCCAGTAGAACATGGGATTCAACCTGGTTTAATGGTAGGTGTCCTGGCCCCTCAACCATAACTTGAACGTTTGCCTCCCAACATTTTTTAACAAGTCTTTGAACGTTTAAAAGCTCTTGAATTTGATACCAGTCTGAGGCGTCTGCTAGACATCCTGGGCGTAGGGCGTCTCCAAGACTTATACAAAAATCGTATTTTTTTGCTATTTCTAGTAGGTAGTCGAAGTTTTTGTAGAGTGGGTTTTCTTTTTTGTTGTGTAGAATCCAGCTTGCAAGAAAAACTCCTCCACGGCTAACAACACCTGTAACCCTAGGATTTTTAACAAGTCTTTCAACAATTTCTTTTGTTATTCCTGCATGGATAGTCATAAAGTCTACACCGTCTTTTGCATGTTTTTCAATTACACCAAAAATTTCGTCTTCAGTCATGTTTACTATGGCTCCATGTTTTTGGATAGCCTCAATACCAGCCTGATATATGGGGACTGTTCCAACAGGAACCTTAATCTCCCTTAAAATTCTTCTTCTAATGGTGTCTAGGTCTCCACCCGTGCTTAAATCCATGATTGTGTCTGCACCGTATTTTACTGCTGTTTTTGCTTTTTCAAGCTCATAGTCCAGGTTGCAAAATTCTGAGGAGGTTCCTATATTTGCGTTTATTTTTGTGGTTAAACCTTCACCTATCCCTATAACCTCACAGTCTCTTCCAACGTTTTTTGGGAGAACAACCTTTCCTTCAGCTATCCTTCTTCTAAGAATGTTAACATCAACCTCCTCTTTTTTTGCAACCATAACCATTTCTTCTGTTACTTTTCCAAGCCTAGCTTCCCCCATTATTGTCAATTTTTCTTCAGCCTCTCCAAAACTTTAAATATCTCACACCAATAAACTTGTGACAATAGAGGAATATATACTAATCTCCAGAGGCTTGAAAATTTGGCTTGGCATTCAGACCTCCATAAAAGAAAACCTACAGGTGGAAAAAAAAGACCTTATCGTGGTAAAAGAAAATATGAGCGTGGAAGACCTCCAACAGAACCTGTTGTCGGTGAAACCTATAGGGTTGTTGAAAGGGTTAGGGGTGGAAACCTAAAGGTTAGACTTGCCTCAACAAGAACAGCCCAAGTTTCAGACCCAAAAACAGGTAAAACCGTTTTAGCAAGAATCCTGAGGGTTGTAAAAAACCCTGCAAACCCAGACTATAATAGGAGAGGGGTTATCACAAAAGGAACCATAATAGAAACTGAGGTTGGACAGGCAAAGGTTACCTCTAGACCATCCCAACATGGTGTTGTTAACGCTGTTCTAATATCGGAAAAAGCCTAAAACTTGGGAGTATTTTTGAGGAAACTTGAAAATAAATGTATAGTTTGGCCTACCTATTTTGATGCTTTAAAAACACGTGGTGAAGGAAGAAAGGTTCCAAAAAGGTTTGCTATCCCCTCCCCAAAAATAGAGGAGATTGTTGAGGCTGCTAAAACCTTAAACCTTAACCCTAAAACAAACCCTGAAGCAAGATATCCAAGGGAGTGGTGGCAAAAGTCTGGTTATGTGGTTTTGGATAAGCTTAAAACAAAAAATGAAACCCTTCTCACTCTAGCCAAAAAAATGGTTGAATTAAGGAAAAAAGGAGGTTTTCCTAGAAAAGTTTAAATGTCATTTTTAATTTCGTATTGCTGGAGTATTTTTTTGGTTTAAGGTGAACCCACCGCTTGAAAAAGCTTGGTAAAATCCTACATACATCTGAAGCCACAGGAAACCTAATAGTAAAGTCTACCTATACCCCAAAAATTGGAGCAAAAGTTTTTGATGGTGAGCTTAAAGAGGTTGGAGTTGTTTTTGATGTTTTTGGACCTACAAATTCTCCCTATGTTTCTGTAAAACCAACCACAAATAAAATTGCAGGTAAAACCCTCTTTTTTGAGGATGTAAAAAAGAAAAATAGGAGGAGAGGAGGGAAGGGTTAAGGGTTTGACTAAAAAAACAAATCCAACAACCTTAAAAACAAAAAAGATAGTTTGTCCTGAGTGTGGTGCTTCAAGACTTATAAACGACTATGAGCAGGGAGAACTTGTCTGTATGAATTGTGGCTATGTAATCGACGATAAAATTGCTGATAGAGGTCCTGAATGGAGAGCCTTTAACAATGAACAAAGGAATAAGAGAACAAGAGTTGGTGCTCCTTTAACCTATACAATCCATGATAAAGGCTTATCCACCCTTATAGACTGGCATAACCAAGACACCTACGGTAAAAACCTTCAACCAAGCCAAACAAGCCAAGTTTTTATGCTTAGAAAATGGCAGAGAAGAATTCGTGTTGCAGATGCTTCAGAAAGAAACCTTGCGTTTGCACTTTCAGAGATGAGTAAAATTTCTTCAGCCTTAAACCTCCCAAAAAACATTCTTGAAACAGCTGCTGTTTTTTATAGGAAGGCTGTAAAAAAACGTTTAATTAGGGGTCGTTCAATTCAGGGTGTTGCTGCTGCAGCAATCTATCTTTCATGTAGAAAATGTAATATTCCAAGAACCTTGGATGAGATAGCTCAAGTAACCTATGTGGGTAAAAAGGAGATTGGAAGATGTTATAGGTTTTTGGCTAAAGAACTTGAAGAATTTATTCCACCAGTTCTACCCTCAAAATATATTTCAAAGTTTTCCAATCAGCTTCTTGTGGCTGGGAAGGCTGAAAACATTGCAGCCCTAATAATTGAGATTGCTAAAAGCCTTCATTTAACAAGTGGTAGGGGTCCAACAGGTATAGCTGCTGCAGCCACCTATATAGCCTCAATTTTGACTGGTGAAAGAAAAACTCAGAGGGAGGTTGCAAACATAGCAAACGTTACTGAGGTAACCATAAGGAATAGGTATAAGGAGCTTATGGATAAGCTGGAGATAAAGGTTAAAGTCTAAAAAACAATTTTTCTTTTTTTGGTTAAACATTAACGTTATATTTATGGTTTTTGTAGATTATTTTGGGGTACCTATGAGTTTAAGCCAAATATTTGGTTTAACGATTCCAGACGATAAGGTTGCTGTTACATGGTGTAATATCTATTCTGAGGTTGTTGTTAGAACAAAAAATTTTACTGTTGTTTTTGACCCCATAGATGTTAAACCTTCAGATTTGGTTAAGGTTGATGTTTTGCTTGTCACCCATGAACACTACGACCATTTTGATGCTGAGCTAACAGAAGAAATTCAAAAACAAACAAACGCTGTTGTGGTTACAACCCCCTATGTGGCAAACCAGCTTAAAGGAATATCCTCATCCAACCTTAAACCCTTAAAGGTTGGAGAATCAGTAACGGTTGGTAGAGTTACCCTTAACGCTGAATATTCAAGCCATCCTGCAAACCAACCTTTAACCTTTGTTTTAACCTTGGATAACGGCTTAAAAATCTACCATTCAAGCGACAGTAAACCCTACCCTGAAATGAGAAGTATAGGTGAAAAATATAAGCCAGACTTAGCTTTTTGCACGGTTGGAATTGCTCCTGGGACCTCACCAAAAAGTGGTGTTGAGGTTGCAAAACTTGTTAAACCAAAGGTTGCTATCCCCTACCATACAGATAAACCAAAAGCCCTAGAAGATTTTTCAAAAATTCTTGGGGAAGAGGCGCCAGAAATAAAGGTTAAAATTTTAAAAAGGTTTGAGGTTTTTGTTTATCCGTAGTGAGGGATGGGGAAGGTTTGGTTGGTGTATGTGGGATAGCATGTGAAAAATGTAGGAGTTTTCTAAACAAAACATGTATAATTGGTGGTTGCTCCTTTGAGGGTGCTGAAGAAAAGCTTAAAAAGCAGAAGGAGGTTTTAGGGTTTACCTGTCCAATTTTGGAGTATCCTACAGTATGCAGGACTGTAAAAATTTTCCATGTGAAATCTATTATAGGTTTGAGTTTCCATACAGTAAAAGGTTTCTGAATATAATGAAGATGTAGCCTAGAAAAAGGTGCATCAACAGTTTCAGGATAGATAGATTTTTATGGATGTTTACCGTTTTTCTTTTTTGAAGGCCTTGGGCTATATGCCCAAGTTTAGCCCTCCAGGCAACCGTTCCCTCTGAGGCACCAACAAAAACATAAAACACAAACACAAAAATCTACGAAAAATGGAACGGTTTATAGTAGGCTTTTACCTCTTCAAGAAAACGTTTGGCTGTGGATTTTGGGTTTGTTGAGTTGTAGATTGCGCTTCCAACAATCACTATTTCAACACCCTGAGAAACTATTTCTTTTGCTGTTCCTTCTCTTATCCCTCCAGCAACAGCCATAGGGAATTTTCCAAGTTTAGCTCTAAACTCTTTTATTAGAGTTTTTTGGTCGTAGATTCCACGGCTTTTCATCTGTTCACTAATACCACGATGTAAACAGAATATTACCCAATCCTCTTTTCCAGCTAGGTCTTTACGTAGGTTTTCAAGTTTTCCTATTGGGTCTTCACAGTCTATCATGTCTATTAGGATTGCCTTATCCATTCTTATGGCTTCACCTAAAGCCTCAATTATCTTGTTTTTTCCTCCCATACCAAGAACAGCAACAACATCCGCACCAGCCCTAAAAGCAATTCTAGCCTCTAAACCTCCAACATCAGCAATCTTCATATCTGCAACTATGATTGCTTCTGGAGCAACCTTTCTTAGGGCTGGGATAAGCCTATCAACCCCATGACGTTTTAAGGCTGGGGTTCCAGCCTCAACTATTCTTACACCAGCCTCATAGGTTTCCTTGGCAATTCTAACGATTGTTTTAAGGTCAGCATCCATGTCTAAGGCTACCTGGATTTGGGGTGGGTTAAGCCTCATAACTGGTGTAACAAAAATTTCTTCTTTCCCCATGTAGGTTGGAGGCTTAACCTTTGGGATGGATTTAGGTATACCTTTAACCCACTCTCTTCTCCTATAGTAGGCTGTTAGAAGCCTTTTAAGGTTTAAACCAAACCTTTCAGGAAGCCTATCATCAACACTTGTAAACCCCTCTCTAACGTTAAACATTCTTTCAACATTATAGATTCTTTCCCCTATCTCAGCTAAAACCTCATCAGAAAACTCAAACCCCGTAACAGCACTCAAAATTTTTGCAAGGTCTTCAAGCTCAAATTTTAGGGTTGTAAACAAAGCCAAACTATGATATTTACAGATAATAATGCTATCGTATACAGCATAACTATCCTGCATTCTTTTAACAAGCTCAGCTTTCCCTTTTTCTTCTGAGGGGTCAACATAAACAGGGTCGCTTAAAATTTCAGGTGCTATTGTGTAGGCTCTAAGATGACATCCTCCCCTATTAGAGGTTATATAGGCTAAAGCAATACCTTTTGCCCCCCTAGGGTCGTAGGCTGGAAGCTCTAAACCCTTAACCTCAGCAGCCTCCCTACCAAAAACCTTGGATGCATTTTTAACACCCTTAGAGTATACAGAGTTGTTTGAGGCTATTTCCCTGATAAGCTTTAAAGCCTCCTCAAAACTTTTAATCTGACCTAGGGAACGAGCATAACCAAGAATGTTTCCAATAGATATTGTATCCATTCCAAGCTCATCACAAAGCATAGCTAAAGGAACTATCTCCCCCTCATAGTTGTAGAATCCTGAGTTTGGTCCAAGCATAACTATGCTTTCATATTCAGGTCCTTTAACAGTTTTTTCTCCAACCCTAATTCTTCTCCCACAGGCTGTTGGACATAGGTAGCATCCCCTCCTACCAACAAAAAATTTTTCTCTTATGGTTTCACCTGAAAAACTGTCAGCCTCTTCAAAGCTTAAGCTTTCACCTGAAAAATCGTTTTTTGGGAGGATTCCAGCACTTCTAATCCTATGAACTATGGCTGCTGTTCCAAACCTTGCTAGGCTTCCATCCTTCCCTGTTATTGGGTCGTTTTCAATGGTAAACCTAACCTTTTTTAGGATTGTCTCATAAACCCTCATATTAACAATTTTTGTTTCTTTTTTACCTTTAACAACAACAGCCTTAAGCTTTTTAGAACCCATAACAGCACCTAAACCACCCCTACCAGCAAATCTTCCATCAGAAGCTATATTCGCCAAATATACACAGTTTTCTCCAGCAGGACCTATAGAGGCTACACCAACATTCCCATGTTTGGCTTTAAGATTTTTTTCTGTTTGGGTTGTGGTTTCCCCCCAGAGGGGGGAGGCATCCTCAACAAAAACCTTTTCATCGTCAACTAAAAGGTAAACAGGTTTTTCAGCTTCCCCCTCTACAATTATCCCGTCAAAACCAGACTTTTTTAGGTAAACACCAAAAGAACCACCCATAGAAGAATCAAAAATTGTTCCTGTTAAAGGGGACTTTGAGCTTATAGATATTCTTCCAGAACCTGGAAAACCTGTTCCTGTAAGTGGACCTGCCATAAAAATTAGCTTATTTTCTTCCCCCAAAGGGTTTGTTTTTGGTTTAAGCTCATCGTAAAGGATTTTTGCGGCGTATCCACGTCCACCAAGAAAATTGTAGGCTGTTTCGCTGTTTAGTTCCTCCCACTCAAATTTGCCTGTTGAAAGGTTTACCCTTAAAATTTTTCCTAGGTATCCTCCAAGCTGACTCATAGGCTTCGTAAAAAATCTTAGTCTTTAAAGGGTATTTAAATTAGCTTGTTACCTGAACAACCCTTTTTACTGGTTTGGAGAGGGGTTGAGGGTTTTCAAAGCTTATCCAAGCATAAACCTCAACCGTGTAAACATCAGCCTTTATAGGTTTCCATCTAACCATAAAAGCATAGGTTTTACCCTTAGAAACAACACCTGAAACATGGTTAAGATAAACAACCCTACCCTTCGAATTTTTCACCTGAATTATGCATGTTGTAGGCTGGTTTTGGGTTGAATTATTTAAAACATAGATAACCCAGGTTGCCTCCTCTCCAACCTTTAACTTTGTTAGAGGCTTTTCTAGAATGTTTTCAAGCTGAACCCTAAGTTTTAAAGGTAAACCTATCCACGGATAAATTTCGTTAATCTCTTTAGGGGATGGAGCACATACAATTGTAGCCGTTCTTCCATCAACAAAAATTTTAACATATTTGTTTGGGTTAATTTTCCATACATTTCCAAGTTTAACAGCACCCATACGTTTTAACATATCCCTATAGGCTTCAACAAACTCTTCAACATCTTTTACACTATCCCAGATAATCCTCCAAACATATCCATATCTTGGTGTGCCGTTAACAAGCTTCTTATAAACAATAATTTTGTCTCCATCCCACCCCTCAGACCAAACTGAAGAATAGCTTATTCTCCCATATTTATAGGAGAAACGGGCAACACCCCAATTCCAAAACATAACAAAAATAGCAAACTCACCAAGCTTATCCTCACCAAGAATTTTCCATCCTCCTCTACATCTATCCTCAACAAAAACCTTTTCAGGCTCATCAACACCATACTTTTCAGGATGAATTATCTGCTCGGTGCTTTTTGGGGGGTTCTCATAAAGCCTATTAACAGCATCCCAACCCCCCATCCTATAAAAATACTCAACAAAATTTTCCCCCTCAATATACGGAAAAACATGGAGCAAAACAAAGGCAGGAGGAAAACCATCCTCAGACCCACCTAAACCAGAAAACCTACAATCCCTATAGATTCCAGCCACACATCTTCTATGGTATTCATTCTGAGTATAAACAGCATCCCCCTCAACCAAAGCTGAAACAGCAAAAGACTCATCTGTAATATTCTCTGGAAAACTAAAAACTTCTGGAAAATACTGGTCTATAAGAGCATGGTTTAACTCATGAGCTAAAACCTCCTCATCAAGCCTACCAGAACCAACAATCACAATCCTATCCTTTTCATGATCATAAAAACCCAAAACCTCCGAAGAGTAAAAGCTTCTCGTCATATTTTTTGCATCCTCATTCCCCCTAAGAACATAAAGAGCCTCATATTCTTGTTGAGCCAGCTTCCAATCCTCCTCAGACATACCCTCCTCTTTAAGCAGATACTCCCTATACTCCTCCCTCGTCATATTCTCAACCAAAACCATATGCTTAAACTTTAACCCACGAATATCCTCAACCCTCCTCATAACCTTAACAACCTCCCCCCTAACACTAGAAGCCCCAACCAAAACAGGATAAACCAAAATAGAAAAAACAACAGCCAAAACAAAAAACAAAACAAAAACCCTTCTCTTAAACATCCCCACAAAGTTTAAGCCAAAACCAAACTTTAAGCTTTACCCCAACATTTAAAACATGTAATGCAGTGCAATGCACTGTCATGCACAAGGTTTAAACTGCCCAATCATCCGCTAAAACTTTTTCTGCAACCTTTAACTCTTCAACCGTATTAACATTAACCACAAACTTCACCTTATCCTCAGCTAAAACAAAAACTTTCTCCTCGATTTTAGGCTCATCTATTCTATCTCCACTAATAATGTTAATTCCAACAGGAACAACCTCTTCACCGTTAAACATAAACGTAAGGCTCGGTTTTAACCCCATACCCCTATAAGCCTTAGCTGAAACAACCACACATAAGGCTGGTTTACCAGCAACCATAAAACATTTAACAACCTCATCAACTATCCTAGGGGTTAAACATGGAAGGTCTGCAGAAACCACCAAAACCACACAATTTAAGCCAAACCTTTTAACAACATGTTTAACGTCTAAAACATATCCTTTACCAGGTGCTTCAACAGCCTCAACCCCAAACCTTTTTACCTCATCAAAAGTTTTTTTCGTGTTTTTTGATGTTACAACTATAATCCTATCCACACACCTAGACTTTTTAAGAGCCTCTATAACATACCGAACCATAGGTTTACCATGAATCTTTATTAGAGGTTTTTCCTCAGCTAAACCTAAACGTTCACCCTTTCCACCAGCCATCACCAACGCAACTACACCCATCAAACCACCAATAAAACCGTGAGTAACGAAACCATTCTTGATATTTCGTTTACCGCCCCAAAAACATCTCCTGTAACACCGTTAAAATGTCTTTTGGATATGCCAGCCAAAACAAGACTTACAACAACCCCTGAAAACACCACAGCCAAACCCTTAACACCAAACAAAAAAACAGCAATCACAACAGATATTCCTAAGGCTATGGCAACCTTAAAATCACCTAAACGTTTATGCATAGCATCTATAAAATAGGTGTTTAACCCTCTATAGGCTGATTTTCCAACCCTAGCCAAAACAACCATCGAAAATTTTGCTGAAACCTCAGAAACAATCAAACCATACAAAATTATGGGTTGAGGAATACTAGAAACACAAAAAATCGAGGTTAAAACAACTATTAGGGTTAAACAAACACCCCCAGTCCCAATTTTGCTATCCTTCATAACCCTAACCTTCTCCATCGGTGTCCCTTGAGCCATCAACCCATCCCCAAAATCCAGCAAACCATCAGTATGATGAAACCCTGTAAAAATTAGGATAAACCCTATTGTAAGCACCCCAACAACAGTTTTAGGGAAAACGTTTAAAAGAAGCCATGCAAACCCTCCAGCCAAAAACCCTATAGACACCCCTATAAGAGGAAAAAAATACATGTGGTTTGCTGTTTCTAAAAGAATATTTTCATCAACCCTTTTTACCGGTATTATCGTAAGAAAACTTAAACCTCCAATTAGCCCCTTAAGCAAACCCAAAAACTTTCCCTTAACCCCTAAAAACCCTTTTTTGCTAAAAGTCTTGAATACATGTTTGAGGATACCCCTGCAATAAGCCCCCCAATAACATCATCCAAAAACGGTCCAAGCCTTTTTATTATCCCAGGTTTAACCCTATCAAACCTAGCAAACTCAAAAATTCCTTTAGCCCCAGCAATATAGTTTGCTGTACTCATCCCCAAAATCTCATCCGCAAGCAAAAATACAGGGTCCGTTTTAAAAGTTTCACTAGACATTTTTGGTATTAACCCATTTTCACCATCCTCCTCAAGTCTTACTCCAGCAAGCACCAGAGAAGCAACATTAACATCGTTTAAAGCCTTATTAAGCTCCTCACCCAAAACATCTAAAACCTCTTTTTTACTCCCCATATCTGGATGATAAACCAAAAGCTCCATTATGGCTTCTATAAGACTGTTTACGGTTATACCAATCTCCTCAAGCCTTTTAGCCAAAGACCTATCCGACACCAGATTTTCAGTTTTCACTGTAGCCTCCCTAACAGCCTCCACAACACTTAACCCCAAAACCCTACCAAACTCTGTGGCAGCACCAGCATATTCAATAGTTTCTCCCTCACCTGTACATGCCACAGCAACAGCATCTGTTGTTGTTCCAGTAGCAACTCTCCTTGAAAAACTACTTCTTACATCAAGCTTTTTTAGGGCAAGGGTTTTAGCTTCGGTAACCGTTTTAACAGCCTCCACCAAACACGCATCAGTAAGGTTTCCATCAACCAAAACGATAAGATTGATTGTTCCAGCCTTAGAGTTTAAAGTGTTTAGGTTTTCTCCAACCGTTACAGAGTTTGAAAGTCCAGCTGTAACAAAAACACTAACAAACTTTCCCTCCCTATAGCTTTCGGTTTTTATAGAGACTTTTGAAACATCAACAGCAGTCATTAAACCAACAACAGGTTGAGGTAAACCAAGCCTTACAGCAACATTTTTAAGATACTTTTTAGGGTTAGGGTTGTTAAAGTCTTTTGAAACCTGATGGTTTAAAATAGACCTAGCAAAACATAAACCTCCATTAAGCACAGCTGAACTTAAAACCTTAAACGGCTTTTTAAACTCAACAACAAAATTTCCATCTCTAATATAGCATTCAACCTCCCTGTAGGGTAAACTTAACCTATTCAGCTTCTACACCCTTAACCAGCTTCTCATAGTTTTCCTCAATTTTTTCTGCTAAAGTTTTCCATGTAAGTTTCCCCTTCAACTTTAAAACAGAAGCCACAGACATACCACCAGCACCAACACCCTCCTTAACAACACCCTCCTCATAAGCCTTCAACCCCTCATACCTTGAAAAACTAAAGTCTAGGTTTGCTGCTATTATCGGTGTTTCTGCTATCTGGCTAACCAAACCTACAAGGCTTGAAGTTTTATCCTGAACAATCCATCTTGTTGTTCCTATAGCAACATTCTCCCCTAAAACATTCGGATTAAGCCTTTTTAAAATAGCTAAAATTGCGGTCATTTGGGTTCCTCCAGCCATCAACACAGGTTTTTCTTTTGCAGCCCCAAAAACAAGTCCAGCTAAAGCAGGCATCATAGGGTCACCAACCATAGCAACAGCCTTAAAAGGCTCATCTTTTAAAGCACCAAAACCTATCCCAGCCTTTTTAAAACCCTCCTCCACAACCCTAACCTTAAGATTATGTGGGTTTCTAGACATACTACTGCTAACCTTCCCCCTAGCATCATAACCCATCGCAAGCAAAACACCAAGACATGTTGTTGTTCCACCAGGAATACTTTCACCAACAACAAGATAGTCTGAGGTTTTAGCAAGATTTTCACCTAAAAGTTTGGCTTTCTCAAAAACCTCCTCAACATTTTCCACAGTCCTTCCAGTTCTAATATCCATCCCAGGTTTTCCACCCAAGTCTATAAAGGGTGTTTGAGGTTTAACCTTTAAACCTCCACTCACAACAAACACAGGAACCTCTGCAAGCCTTAAAGCTGTCATTGTGATTATAGCTGGAGTTGGTATTCCTTCAGGTGTTACAGGAACACCACTAATACACTTACATTTCCCATAGAATAAAAGCTCAACATCCGCTGGTGGAGTATAATCTGTAAGCTCAGGATATTTTCCAGCAGCAGAAATCCCAGGGATTTTTGCTGTTTCCGTTGTTGCAATCACACAAACAAAAACAGGGTTTTTCCCACTAATTTTCTCTACAAACCTTTCCCCCTTTTCCCTTTGATAAGCATAGATTGGTTCACACATCTTCCTTTCCACCTCACAAAACTAAAAAACCTTAAAACCCTCCATTAAAAACATAATTGGAACTATAAAAAGAAAAACATATAGTATCATCGTGGTTCTCATAATGGATAAGGCTAAATAGATGTGTTTTACCGAAAGCTCCTCCCCTTTTTCACCCAAAATATAAACACCGAGTTTTTCAAGCTGAACGTTTAAAGCCCCAGCCACAACAGACATAGGCCAACCAGCATTTATACTCTCAGTTTTAAACCTATCCCTCCTTAAAACCTTTAACGCGTTTTTCCAGTTTAAGCCTGATATCCATGCTGCAACAACCATTAGGTATGCTGTTATTCTGGCTGGGATAAAGTTGGCTAAACTGTCAAGTTTTGCTGAAAACCAGCCAAAACGAATATAACGTTCACTTTTATATCCAACCATAGAATCTAGGGTGTTAACCACCCTATAGACAAATGCTCCAACAACCCCAAAAATGCTAAAATAAAAAAGTGGAGATGTAAAACCGTCAACAATGCTTTCAGCCACAGACTCAACAGTGGCTGAGATTAAATGTTCCCTATCAAGTTTTTCTGTGTTTCGGCTAACTATTCTTGAAACAAGTTTACGAGCGTAGGGTAAATTACCGTTGTTAAGGGTTTTAGCTATAGGTGTACTATGCTCCCACATAGACCTAACAGCAAACGTAGACTTTAAAAGAAATGCTCCAACAACAAGAAACAAAAAAAGGTGGATATGAGAGCAGATATAAAGGATTGAATGACATAAAAAACCAAAAAGTGTTGTTGAGATTAAGGCTAAAAAAACACCGTTAACCTTCTCATATTTGGATGAATAATTTCCTTTTAGCTTCCCCTCCAAAAACGTTATAAGTTTTCCCATCCACACGGTTGGATGAATTTTTGTAGGGGGCTCCCCCAACAAAAAATCAATAGCTAAAGACAGGGTAAGCATAAGAAGGTTAACAGCTAAAAACGTTGAAGCCTGAATCTCCCACATCAACTCTCCACAACCAGGTTTAAGGCTTCTAAAAGTCTTACGTTTTCCTTATGCCTCCTAACAGAAACACGAATATAGAAATTGTCTAACCCCCTGATTGAGCTACAATCCCTTATGAGTATCCTATGTTTTAGCATCCTTTTTTTAAGACTTAGAGAATTAATCCTTGATTTTCTTATATCCACTAGAAGAAAATTTGTTTTTGATGGAAAAACATGAAAACCTTTAACCTTTGAAATCTCTCTGAAAAGAAACTTTTTCTCCCTAAAAACAATTCTTCTTGCTTTTTCAAGGTAGGCTTTATCCTTTAAAGCCTTAACAGCCGCTACCTGAGCTAAAACATTAACGTTCCACGGTATTTTAGCTTTAGACATAAACTCTATCAGCCTTTTAGAGGCTAAACCGTAGCCTATCCTTAACCCCATAAGACCAAAAGTTTTGGTGAGAGACCTTAAAACAAAAAGGTTTGGATAATCGTTTACAAGACCAGCCAAAGAAACATCCTCATCCGAAAATTCAACATAGCTTTCATCAAGAAAAACAATAATGTTAGCCTCTAAAGCCTCATCCAAAAACCTAGTAAGATTTCGTCTGGAAACTGTTTGACCTGTAGGATTGTTTGGGTTACAGATAAAGACTACCTTTGTTTTTCCACGTTTAACACTAGCTAAAACCTTTTCTAAACCTAACATAAAACTGTTTGATGCTTTTAACCTAATAAAACATGGTTTTCCTCCAGCTTTTCTTACAGCAACCTCATATTCGGTGAAAGTTGGTATGGGAATTACACACTCATCGTTTTTGCTAACAAATGTTAGGGTGAATAGGTGGATAAGTTCCGTTGAACCGTTACCAACTATTATATTGGCTGGTTTAACTTTACCGTCAAAATATTCCACTATAGCCTCTTTAACAGAATCCGAATCTGTTTCTGGAAGAAACCTAACCAGCGTAAGGTTTTCCCTTAAAACCTTTAAAACCTTTGGGGGAGTCCCAAGAGGATTTATGTTTGAGCTAAAATCAATAATTTCTTTTCCGTTGTTAAAGTGTTTCCATATGTCTCCACCATGCACAACGTTTTTAAGGTTTTTTATCTCAACTCTAACCAGTTTTTCTTCACTAAATTTTCTCATAGCCTTAACCATTTTTACGTTAAATCTACTTGAGAAAAATAAAAGCTAAACCTAATATTTATTATTCGTTCATCCTTGCAGGGTTAAATACACGGTAAACCTTGGAGGAGGTTGGATGAAGGTTTTTGTTTCTTGGAGTGGTGGGAAGGATAGCTGTTTAGCGCTTTTTAGAGCCTTAAAGTCTGGTTTAAAGGTTAAATATCTGGTTAATATGCTTAATGAGGAGGGTTCTAGGTCTAGAAGCCACAACCTACCAAAAACCGTTCTTGACGCTCAGGCTGAAGCTTTAGGGATACCCATAGTTTATGGTAGAGCTTCATGGGAAACCTATGAAGAAGAATTTAAAAAAGTTGTTAAAAACCTGAAGACCCTAAAGGTTGAAGGGGGAGTTTTTGGAGATATAAACCTTCATGAGCATAAAGGGTGGGTTGAAAGGGTTTGTAGTGAGGTTGGAGTTAAAGCTTTTGAGCCTTTATGGGAAGAATCTTATGAGAAGCTTATAGAAGAGTTTACTGGCAACGGTTTTAAGGCTATAGTTGTTAGCGGTAAAGTAGGTCTTATAGGTGAGGATTGGATAGGTAAACCCTTCAACCAAAAGTTTGTGGAATACCTTAAAAATCAAGGTATAGACCTATGTGGTGAAAAAGGAGAATACCATACCCTAGTAACCTATGGACCAATCTTTAAGCATCAACTAAAAATCCTTAAAACAAGTAGAAAGGTTAACAGTGACTACTGGTTTCTTGAAATATTAGAGTTTCGTTTAACCTAAGCTTGGGTGAAAACTTGAGTCTTAAAAAAACTTTTAAAGCATGTGTTAACGATGTTTTAAAGGTTTTTGATGAGGTTATCCAAGATTATTCTGCTGACTCTCTCCTACTTTCAGGAGGCTTAGACACATCTATAATAGCATGTGTTGCAAAAAGATATTTTAAGCCTCAAACCCTAACCGTCGGTTTTGCTGGTGGAAACGCCTCAGACATCCACTACGCAAAACTTGTTGCTGAACATCTTAAGCTTCCAAACAAAACAAAAATCTTTAGCTTAGAAGAGGCTGCTGAAGCAGCTTTCCATGTTGTTAAAGCGATTAAAAGTTTTGATCCTATGGAGGTTAGAAACGATATAACAATCTATATTGGAATGAAATGTTTGAGGGAGGCAGGGGTAAAATCTGTAATTACTGGTGATGGTGGTGACGAGCTTTTTGCAGGATACTCATTCTTATTCGGGTTTAAACCGCAAAAAATTGATGAATGGATAAAAAACATAGTGAAAAAATGGTTTTTTGCAGCTAAACCTATAGGTGAAAGTTTAGGGTTAAAAGTTTTACAACCCTTCACCGACATCCGAATCGTAAACCTAGCTCTTAAAATCCCCCCAGAGTTTAAGGTAGCCAAGCATAATGGAGTAACCTATGGAAAATATATTCTACGTAAGGCTTTTGAAAACCTTTTACCAGCCGAAGTTGTCTGGAGAACCAAACACCCAATAGAGTTTGGAAGCGGAAGCACAGAACTAAGCAAAATGTTTAAGGTTCCACCAGAAGAATATGCTGAACTATCAAAAATCGTCCACCTAACAAGCCAAGAACAAGCCTACTACCTTAAAATATACCTTAAAACCGTAGGTAAAATCCCTAAACCCAAAGAAGGAGAAAAAACATGTCCAAAATGTGGTGGAGGAGTTCCAGCAGACAAAAACTACTGTAAAATATGTGGAGCCTACCCAGTATAACCCAAAAATGTTGAGAAAACGGTAATGGTGCGGCCGCCGGGATTTGAACCCGGGTTAGGGGCTTGGGGGGCCCCTGTCCTAGACCAGTCTAGACCACGGCCGCTTATCAGTAGACTTTTAGCTTAGGAGAGCTTTTAAAACCTTGCCTTTACACTCTAAACAAAAAAAGTCTTGTTTTCTATCCGTGTCATGGATACTGTTTGAAAAATACATTACACACAAGGGATTTCTACAGTGTAGAAGTCCTAGGGTATGTCCAAGCTCATGTACAGCCTCCTTTCTCACCCTAGAAGTGAACAATTCCCAATCTTTATCTAAACCATAAAATTCTGGTCTCAACCTAAAAACCGAGATTATAGCAAACCTACCTGGACATTGAGCTTCACCAAAAACAAAGTTTAATCTTGGAGCATAAAGGTCAACATCAACAACAGCTAAAAACCTGTCAGCCTCAACCCCACCAACAATCCTTCTAATTTTGCTTAGTAGGAAGGTTGAATGATACTGGTTTCTTTCAGGGTTATATGCATCCTTTAGGAAAGCTTGACTGTAGGTTTTGGTTGTACAGTAAACGTTAGGAAAAACCTTTACCAAGTGGCTTCCCAAATCCTCAAAAATTTCAGCCTCAAAACTTCCGATTTGAAGTATGTGAATATGAAATTTCCCCAAAACTTTACCTCCTAAGGTAAGATATTTCTTCATGAAAAAGATAAATATAGCTTTAGAAAAAATGTCAGCTTTAGGTTTACCAACTGTTGTAGCCATATTGGTAGCTTTAACCCTCTTTTTAGCCTACTTTTACAGGGATCCTGAAAGAAACCCTCCACAAAAAGAAAATGTTGTCGTTTCTCCGGCAGATGGAAAAATAATTTATGTTAGGGAGATTAGGAAAGGTGAAATTTTATGGTCTAGGAAGGGGAATAAAAAGATTTTGTTGGAGGAGATTGTTTGGGATAAAGACCTAAAATTTGACCTAGGAAAAATTTTTGGGGTTTATATGTCCCCCTTCGATGTTCATGTTAATAGGTCTCCAATTCAAGGTAAGGTTGTTAAGATAAAACATTTTAAGGGTAAACGTTTAAGACTTGGAAACATAAAATCCGAGTTTCTAAACAAGAGAACCGTTATCGTTATTGAACATCCAAAAGGTTTTCAGGTTGCCATTGTCCAAATAGCAGCCCTAATAGTTGGAAAAATTGAGTGTTATGTTAAGGAGGGGGATATGGTTAAACTTGGTCAACGTATAGGAAGAATTGTTTTTGGCTCTCAGGTAGACTTAATAATTCCAAGTTTCCCAAACCTTAAAACCCTAGGAAAAAACGGTGAAAAAGTTTTTGCTGGGGAAACTGTTCTTGCCGAGTTTTAGACACTAAAAAGCTTTAATTTCTCCTCCACTTAGAAAAAGAATGTTTGGCTAGGGGTTAGCTGTATATGTGTGGAATCTTTGGGTGTATTTTAAAGGATGGTTTAGCAGCCCCCCTAATCCACTCCTCACTTAAACTTTTAGAGTATAGGGGATATGATTCTGCTGGTGAGGCAACCATAGATGGGGGGAGGCTACACCTAAAAAAGGACTCTGGAAAAATATCTGAGATTCATATGAGGCTTGATTTTGATAATCTTCCTGGAAGGGTGGGGATTGGTCATACAAGGTGGGCTACTCATGGAGCCCCATCTAAGGTAAATGCTCATCCTCATATAGACTGTTTAAACCAAATTGCTGTTGTACATAACGGTATTATTGAAAACTTTGAAGAGCTAAAGTTGGAGCTTATAGATAAAGGTCATACGTTTGTTTCAAGAACAGATACAGAGGTTGTTGCTCATCTTATAGAGGAAAACCTTAAAAATGGGGCTGATTTTTCTCAGGCTTTTAGAGAGGCTTTAAAAGGGCTTAAAGGCTCCTATGCTTTAGCCGTAATCTCAACATTTGAACCTGAAAAAATATTTTGTGCAAGAAAGGAGAGTCCCCTTATAGTTGGTTTAGCTGATAAGGGAGCTTTTTTCTCCTCTGATATACCAGCCCTCTTACCACATACAAGAAACGTTATTGAGGTTTTTGATGGGGAGGCTGCAATTCTTACACCCCAAAACGTTGAATTAAGAAGAATTGAGGACTGGTCTCCTATCACCAGAAAACCAAAGGTTATCTCATGGACTATTGAAGGAGCTATGAAAAAGGGTTATCCACACTTTATGCTTAAAGAAATTTATGAGCAGTCTTTCTCCTTAAGGGAAGCTTTACGTATCCAAGAAAAATATTTAGACCTTATAGTAACCTTCCTAGATAGGTCAAAACAGGTTTTTCTTGTGGCTTCAGGGACTTCCTACCATTCGTGTCTTGCAGCCTCCTACATTTTAAGTAAACTTGCAAGAATACCAACCTACCCTGTTGTTGCATCAGAGTTTATTGAACAGTTTGGGGATTCTGTTAACATTGATAGTACAGTTCTTGCTGTCAGTCAGTCTGGTGAGACTGCTGATGTTCTTAGGGCTGTAGAGCATGCAAGGTTTAGAGCTGCAACAATTTTAGGGTTAACAAACGTTTTAGGTTCAACCCTTACAAGAGTTTCAAGAGCCTACATATGTCAAAACTCAGGTCCTGAGATTGGTGTTGCAGCAACAAAAACTTTTACAGCTCAAATTGCTGTTTTAACCTTGATAGCATTAAGACTTGCAAGATTAAGGGGTAAAGTATCCCAAGATGAAATGGACCATTTAAACCAAAAGCTTTATGAGTTGCCGGAAATCGTTAAAAAGATTCTTGAAACCCAAGCGGAGAAAGTGAAAAAGCTTGCCCATAAATATAGGGATAGTAAGGTTTTCTACTTTTTGGGTAGGGGTGTAAATGTGGCAACAGCCTTAGAGGGAAGACTAAAACTTCTTGAGATTGCCTATGTTCCATCTATAGCTTATCCTGCTGGGGAAAGTAAGCATGGTCCTATAAGCCTTATCGAACCTGGTTTTCCTGTCTTCTTTATATGTCCTAAGGGTGAAACCCGTAAAACCATGCTTTCAAATATTATGGAAATGAGGGCGAGGGGGGCTTCAGCCATAGGTATAATCGACGAGTCTGATATGGAGGCTAAGAAAAACCTAGACGACTATATTGAGATTCCTACGGATATTCCTGAGATTCTTTCTCCAATCCCCTATGTTATTCCTCTACAACTATTCGCCTACTATATGGCTTTAGAGAAAGGCTTAGACCCAGATAAACCTAGAAACCTAGCTAAATCTGTTACCGTTGTTTAGGCTTAAAATTTCTCTTAATTTTCTAAAAACATTTTTTCCAGCTTCAGGGTCTGGAAATTCAGGTTTTTCTGGGTGAGGCTGAGTTTTACCGAAGAGACATATTCCCTCAATATTTTTAAGCACACCTAACCCAAAAACCAGCCCTGAAAAACCCATAAATGGACCTACATATCCTGTGGTTAAACCAAACTTTTTCATTTCCTCAATAAGCTGATGGTTTGAGGCTGCACAACAAACCTGAGGTCCATCCCACCCATAGCCCGCAAGAACAAACATTCTTTTAACCTTAAACTCCTCTAAAACCTCAACAACCTTTTCAGCAACCTCGTATTGACCTTCAAAGTTTGCATGGTAGCCACGAACCATGATAAGTTCTGGTGAAACCGAAAAATAGAATCTAACCCTTGGAATAAAGGCTCCACCATTTTTAACCTTTACACCAGCTATACCTGGAAATCTTGGCATGGTTGCATAGGATGGTTTTGTGTCATATAGGATGGGAAAACTTGAGGAATAAAGTTCAGCAAAACGTTTTGCTTTAACCTCTTTAACCAGATACTTTAAAGCCAGTTTTCCAACCGAACGTAAACCTGGAGAACCTACTATAGCCAAAGGCTTCTCCAAACGTGGTTTATCAAAAAATTTTAGCCAAACTCTTGTTTTCAACTTTAATAAACCTAGATGTAGTAGTAGGTTTGTCTTTTTGGTGTAAGGGTTTTTGAAATTTCCTCTAAAGCCTGATGTTCAGCTTCCTCAATTCTTCTAAGAAACTCCTCAGTTGTTTTTGCCTGTTTCTCAATCTCAGAAAGGTCTACTTCTATCCCAGTTATTTTTAGTAAAACTTCAAGAACAGATTGGGCTGCTTTCACATCTATAACCATTCTTCCTGAGGGTGTTGTATATTCAACTGTTTCTCCAAGCAAACATATTCCACCAATGTTTTTTAGTTTTGCAAGTCCGAAAAGAAGCCCATTAAACCCTTTTACACTACCTCTATCTAAAAGTTGAACTCCATGTTTGACGACTTCCTCTTTAAGGTTTGGGTTGGTTACAACACCATAAACCTTAGGTTTTTCTGTTGAATGTTTTTCAACAAAATAGGAGGAGATAGTAAAAATTCTTTTAACACCAAGATTTTCAGCTTTAACAAGTATATCCTCAGCAACCTCATATTGACCTTCAGGGGTTAAAGGCTGAGTGTTTCCAGTTAAAAGTATTAGGTCACTACCTCCCCCGTTATTCCTCCAAAAATAAAGTTCATTTTTCATGAGTTCAACAGTTCCATCCTTTTTTATAAGCACATAAGACGGAAAATACGAGGAATATATTTCCTCAAAAAGTTCTGCGTTAAGCTTTTCTACAAGATAGTCAACAACCTGTTTTGCTATAAAACCTCTGTCAGGTAAACCACAGATTAGGAGAGGCTCTTTTAATGTAGGTTCTGTTAAACGTTTAACCCTTATACTCATCTTTAAACCCTAACCTTTAGTTAGGTATTTCTAAACACCTAATAATATACTTTGCCTCTAACAATACAGTAAATAATGTGAAAACAATGAAAACCATAAAGGTTTACACGGTTGGACATAGCACAAGAACCCTCAACCAATTCATAGAGATTCTGGTTAAATATGGGATAGAAGTTGTTGTTGATGTTAGAAGATTTCCTAAAAGCAGAAAATTTTCCCACTTCAACAAGGAAAATCTTTGTAGAGAACTTAAAAACCACAACATAAAATATTTTCATCTTCCAGAGCTAGGTGGGTTTAGAGACGGAGGCTACAAACTCTTCATGAAAACAGACGAGTTTAGAAGTGGCATAAAAAAGCTTTTAGAGATTTTTTCAAACGGTCAAACAGCCATAATGTGTACTGAAAGATTTTTTTGGCGTTGCCACCGAAAATTTATAGCAGATGAACTTGTAAGGCTTGGATATAATGTTATCCACATATTAAACGATAAAGTCTATGAACATAAACAAAAATCTTAGGAAGACGAGATGAAACCAAATTGATATACCTAAGCCTCTTAGACTTTTTAAAGATAGTTTTAACATTAGTCTTACTAGTTTATGCCTCTTGGTGTGATTGGTGTGTTAGAGAAGTAAGTGACAAAGTTTGGATTATTTTTATTGGTTTAGGTTTACCTTTAACACTACTCCAAATATTCCTTGAAAAATGTTTATGGCTTCTTTACCTACTAGCCCTATCTTTTACTGTCATGTTTGGCTTATCCCTACTCTTATCCTATCTTGACTTGTTTGGAGGTGCTGACCTAAAAGCTTTAGTTTGTTTATCCTTAGTTTTCCCATGGCTACCCAAAAGTATAACTCACCCCCTAAAAGTCTTCCCTATACCATCCTTCTCCTTCCTAATAAACTCTTTAATTCTTTGTGTTGTAACAATTATTCCACTAATTTTAATAAAAAACTTGGTGTGGAAACTTAAAAATAAGAAAAGCCTTTTTGAAGGATTTGAAGACGAACCCTTACCAAAAAAGATTGTGATGGTGGCTTTAGTAGGGTTTAAGGTTAAAAAGGAGAAGCTTATAAAAACTCCCCACTATTCTCTTGCTGAGGAAACTAGGAAGATAAATGGGAAACTTAAACGTAACCTAAAAATTTCCTCAGCCTTAACCATAAGCGAACTGTTAGAAAATGTTGGAGTTGAGGAGCTACCAGAAGAAGTTTGGGTGACACCAAGAATCCCTATGATAATATTTATTCTTGGAGGCTTTGTTTTAACAATACTCGTAGGGGATCTTCTCTACATGGTTTTAGCTAAGTTTGTCTGGTGGTAATAGTTGGCTGAAACTATCTTTAAATTTTTTAATCCCCAAAATATTTTTGGGGATAAAGGTATGCGTGAAAAGGCTGCCAGAATAAGCATTACAATACCTAAAAGTCTTCTTAAAGATTTTGATGAAATAACAAAGACGATAGGCTACAAAAAACGTTCAAAAGCTGTTTGTGATGCTATTAGAAGGTTTGTTTCGGAACATAAAATCTTAAACCAGTTAAAGGTTAAAAATTGTGCTGGAACAATAACCTACACCTATAAACATCACGTTAGAGGTTTAACAGAAAAAATTTTAGATATTCAACATGAGTATGCACCAATAATAAGTGCAACTCTTCATATTCATCTTGATGAAGAAAACTGTTTAGAAACACTCTCAGTAAGAGGAGATGCAGAAAAAATAAGAAATCTTGTCAGCAAATTAAAAACCCTAAAAATAGAAAATGTTCAGCATATTTTGAACCCTGTTTAGCTTACTTATGTTTGTTTAACGCGCTAAGGTGTCGCTAAATTCTGGAAGTTAACATCTAAATGTATATGCTAGAAGTGGAAGAAATAAGGGTGATAACAAGGCTAACATAAGAATTAACATAAAAACATCAATTTAGCAACAAGCTAGCGCACTATAGTCCGTAACACTTCTACAATATCAAGTCCTCCAACCTCAGTATTTCTTCCGTTGCGTTGGTAGGGGTAGCTTCTTATATTTAGCCCACTCCCTTATTTTTCTGCGTTTTGCAGGGTGAATCATGTAAGGATAACCTTGTTTAGGAAGGTTTCGTTGCTGTAAGTTCTTAACTCCATATCCCATACTCCTGATTTTGTCCGAATTTTAGGGTTTCCAGCCAATCTTTGTTTCTCTTTTCCCCTTATGCGGGGAGGTAGGAAGTATAAACCGTAACGCTCCCCATAGGCTCTTATTTTTTCAAGTATGAAGAGATGAAGTTCAGCTTGAGTTAATTTTAAAATCATAGTTGGCAGGCGTAAATCAACCGACCCATTAGCATCAAAAAATCCTGCAAGAAAAGGATAGTAAAGATCCTCTTTCCGTAATATAGTATCCAAAACTAGCTTTACATCCATTAGGGAAGATGCAAGTCTTACATCACTTATCTGAAGACCCCATATGTCTTTAACGGGTTCAACTTTTGAAACTTTTTTCTCATTTTTTTGCTAGAGCCTCCATTCTCTTCATCACTTCTGTAGGGAAACCTTCCCACTTCTTTAGACTACCTGCTATCCGTATATAGTCAGGTCTACCGTTTGTAGTATGTATGCTTCCATCTCCATACACAATCCCGAATATATGTGCTCCCTCCACTTCAGGGTAATAGTATTTAACCTCAACGATTTCCTTGTCAACTTCGTGTTGAGTTCTTTCCTCCTCTCTTTCTGACACTACTACGCCTCTGTGTATGATTTTTACTGGTGGTCTTTTAGGTATTTTGTATTGTTCAAGCCAACGGCTAATGGTGAAGGTAGAATGCCCCAAAAGGTTGGCTATGGTTGCTATGGATAGCGGTGGCTTCATTTTCCAATATAGTTCTTCCAGTATACCTTTAAAGGTTTCAGTCCCAATCCTTTCTCCCTGTTTTTTGCCGAAAATCGGCAAATAAAAATATGCATAAATCTTCCATAAACCCACCGTTCCAAGATGAACAATTCCATTCCAAGATAAGTTAAAGTCATTCCAAGATAAACGTAAATTTTTCAAGAAATTCAAGAGTGGGTATATAAATCCTATATAAACCTTACGATTTTTATTCCAAGATTTTCCAAGATGAAAATCAGCCATTCCAAGATAAGGTTTTTTCATCTTGGAATATAAGCCGTAGAAAACTTTAAATAGGATGATTTTATTGACATTCCCCTGTAAAAATTTTGTCCAATTTTTTGGATACCTTGGAATGACTAATTCTCATCTTGGAAAATTTTGTGAAATTCAACACCAATTTGTATAAATCCATTCTGATGACAAAATTTATCTTAGAATGGCTGAAAAATCCCCCTACTCCCCCCTCACAACACGTTATGTGCTTTTACCCAGCCATAGCTTGGGCTTAATATAGTCTTTCCCATCAGCCTTTAAAGAACCTACAACAATCCTCCAATAGGTTCTTTTATAAGTCTTATCCTCAACCCTTTCAAGAACACCCTTAACAATAATTTTTTCTCCCTCCTCAAAAACTCCGCTATAAAGACCCTCATAAGAAACAACTTCCTCAACCTCAACCTCTAAGCCAGACTTAACCTTCACGTCCTCTACTAGATAAGTTGAAGGCATAAAAATAGATTCACCCGAATCTTTTATGGTGGCTTCAACCTCAACCAAACCATTCTGAGAAAAAACCTTCTCCCCATATTTTTCCCTAATCTCCTCATCTAACCTAATAGGATGAATTGAAAACATTTTTTTACCATAGAGTCCTCTATTCCAAATTCTACCATAAAGTTTTTCAGCTTCCTCTACGGTTAAAGGATAAAGTTCAGCTTTTTCCACACACCAATTTTTTAATGTTTCTCCAAAAAACTTTCTAAAACCTAAATTCCCAGCCCTATAAAGACTTAAAACAGTTTCTTTAACTCTTAGACTATTTTCCCTACCATAAACAGTAATATCAATATCAGAAAACTTTGGGTTATGTATTCCAATCAGGATAGAACCCGTTAAACCAAAAAACTTTAGTGGAACACCACTTTCCCCAGAAAGCTTTAAAATAGCCTCTAAGGCTAAACGCTCTAATTCATCCTTAACCTTTCCAGCTGAAAGTTCTTCAACTCTTTTTTCCGGACAATAATGTAATCTAACTTTTTTTAGAGGTACAGCAGAAAACTCTAATCCGTTTAACATGTCAGTATAAAGGTATTCTGGATACCTTTTTTTAAGGTAGGCTAATGCATCCTTAAGACATCCTATCGTATAGTAGAGTAGAATTCTCCTATACTTTTTCTTTTCCTCTAATACGTATTTTGGGTAGGCAATGACTCTATCTGGTGGATGGGTGTAGCCGACAACAGTAAAAAATATGTTTTCACCTGTAAGAATATAGTCTCTATCTTTAAACAGTCTTTTTTGCCTAATCTTTAAACACCTCTATAAAGGTATTATCAAATCTTTTCTATCTCCTCCAACAACAATCCTATAATATTCTTCCCCACCAGAAGAAACTTTTTCAAGCATACCTCTAACGAAAATCTTTTCAAACTTTTTTGCCTGTTCACAAAATCTCCCCCTAAAAGAAACAACTTCCCTAATAGGCACCTTCTTCCCCCTTAAAACAGAAACGTTTCTTATAGGATACCTAACAGGGGTAAAAATAGATTCACTATCATCCTCAACTTCAGCTTTAATTTCAACAAACCCCACTGGAAAATAAATTTCTTCACCATATTTTTCACCTGTCTCCCAAGGTTCTTTAACAAGCCTAACAAAATATTCTCTTCCATTAAATCTTCCCTGAAGAACCTTTTTTGTTTCTATTTGAACAAACTTTTCAAACGGAATCTGAGTGTCTTTAACCCTAAACCTATAAAGCCTCCCTAAATCCTCCCCTACGTAACGTTTAACCGGAGAATTTTTTTCTTCAACAAGCATTTTAAGAGCCTCATAAACATTGACAGATTGTTTAACCCCATAAACCACCAAATCTATATCAGAGTTTTCTGTATGGAGACCAACCATTACCGAGCCTGAAATTCCCACGTCTAAGGTAGACACAGAAGAATGTTCAGCAACCATCTTAACAAAGTTAACAGAGTCTTCTTCAACCCTATCACGTTTCTCTCTCCCCAGAAGATTTTGCAAAAATTTTTGGGGGGAAAAAATTCTTCTAACCTTGGTTAGAGGGACTTCTGCTAAAACTCTATTAAAAACAGGGTCAAACCTTAAATACTCCTCATAATTTTCCTTAAGAAACCTGTAGGATTCTGATAAAGACTCTATTTTCCTGAAACCTTTCCTACCGTCACCTGGAACATATTTTGGGAATGCTATTATATGGGTTGGTGGATGAACTACCCCTTTAACGCTAAAAATAAGTTTTTCGTTGGTCTCTAGATATTCACCCTCCTTCCTACCTTCTCCAACTCTAAAAAACATTTTTCTTTATCCTCTAACAGGATTAGGTTTTCTCAAACTCTTAAATATTCCACCCAAAAATAAACTATTTAGTGGTTTTCTTGGAAGAAACTGTGACGATAGATAGGGAAACACTTAAAGTTTTATCCTCAGACACAAGACTTGACATCCTAAAATCCCTTAGCGAAAGAAAGAAGACAGTAACAGAGCTTGCTGAAAACCTTAACCTATCAAAGTCTACTGTTCATGAACATTTAAAGCTTCTTACTAAAGCAGGCTTAGTTAAAAGAATAGATACCTCGAATAAGTGGGTTTACTATGGGTTAACATGGAAGGGTTTTAGGCTTATCCAAAATAACCTAAAAAAAGTTATCCTTATGCTTTCAATAGTTTTCCTGTCTTTTATCGTTGGTATTTATGAGGTTAAAAGCTTCATGTTTAGAGAACCTATCCAAAGAGCTTTTAGGACAGTAGTTCCAACAGTTGTTAAAAAAGGTTTACAGCACCCCACACCCCTCCCCTTAAAAGAAACAGCCATAACACCTATAGCATATAAGCCTCTAGAATTGCTTCCCATAGCAACAGGGGTAATACTTATAGGTGTAGGAATTTTTTTCAGCTTTCTACTTCTAAGAATGCATAGGCGAGTTTTTTAGAAAAAGAGGAACTGTTCGGTTCTAAGCGAACATTTTCGGAAGCTTAAAAACCAAGAACAACCTTAAATTGTTAGGTGTTTATCCTTGGCTGATGAGACCAAAATACTAAGTTTAGCTGTTGGAACCTTTATTCTAACGGTAATAATTCTAGGTGTAGTCGTATATTCGGCTGTCCCCCTAACACAAACAACAAAAAGTACTCAGCAAAAGTTTTTGGTGGTAACTGGTGGGGAGAAAGAGAAAACTTTAACGGTTTATGGTGTAGGAACTGTTAAGGCTTCACCAGACCAGCTAAAAATAGTTTTAGCTGTAGTTACCGAGGCTAAAACAGCTAGACAAGCAGCTTCAGAAAATGCTGAAAAAATGGATATGGTTGTTAAAGCATTAAAAAGCCTAGGAATATCTGAGTCAAACCTTAAAACTTCAGGCTACCAGATAACACCTATCTACAGCTACAAAACAAAAAATACACCAAAAATAGTTGGCTACAGGGTGACAGACACACTAACAGTAACAACAAAAAACCTAAAATCAGCTGGAAAGATTATAGATATGGCTGTTGAAGCTGGTGTAAACAAAATAAGTAGTGTACATTTCGGTTTTTCAGACGAAACTTTAGCTAAACTTAAAGAAGAAGCCTTAATAAAAGCTGTTAATAATGCAGCTTTAAAAGCAGAAACAATAGCAAAATCCCTAAACATAAAGATAGTGGGAGTGAAAAGGGTAACTTTAACAAGCTTCCAGCCAATCCTACCTAGACCAATAAGCATGTATGAGGCTGCAGCAGAAGCAAAAACAATAACACCAGTATTTCCAGGTGAAGGTAAGGTAACAGTGAGAGTAAACGTTGTTTATCTAATAGAGTAAGAAATATACCATAATTTGGCTTAAAAATTTGGTTTGAAAGAATCTTGGCTGGTAAAAGGGGAATAATAGTCTTAGCTGGTGGTTTAGGGTTAAGAATGGGAGGAAAAAATAAGGCATTTATAAAACTTAAAAATAAAACCATGCTTGAACATGTTATCGAAAATACACTAAAAGTTTCAAAAAATGTGGCAATCTGCATAAACAAAAACCAAAACCCAAAAACCTTCAAAAAACTTTTTCCTTCACTCCCGGTATGGAGGGATAGGTTTCAGGGGAAAGGTCCCCTAGCTGGAATAATTACAGGGATGAGAAGATTAAACGTGGAGGATACAGCTGTTGTCTCATGTGACACACCTTTCCTTAACCCAGAAATTCTCAAACAGCTTTTTAGAAAAGTTAAAGGATATGATGCTGCAATCCCAATATGGTCTAACGGGTATCTAGAACCTCTCCAAGCAGTCTATAAAACTAGGTCTTTTCTCTCCCTAGCTGAAAATACCATAAAAATGTCCGATTTTTCTGTCTTAAACATAATTAGGAGGCTTAAAAATCCTTTATATGTTCCTGTTGAAGCCTTTAAGGTTTTAGACCCAAACCTTAAAACTTTTTTTAACGTTAACACACCAGAGGACTTAAAAAAAGCTTTAAACATGGTTAAAGACTAGACTTCTACTTTTATTTTTTTAATCTGGGTGTGTTCAAATATTAATCTAATTAGAATCTTGTTTTTGAATAATCTATTTTTATAATTCTGATTCAGAAACATTTCAGGAAAAAATCAAAACAAAAAACCTTTGGGTGTTAAACTTGTACAACGAACTAAAAGAAGTTAGAGAAAGATGTGTAAAATCCTTCTTAGACGTAATAATTGCATCGATATTGGCTAATAAGCCTTCATGGGGTTATGAGATAATAGCAAACATCCATGAAAAACTACACATCCTCCTAAGTCCTGGAGCAATCTATCCTGTTCTCTACTCCATGGAGAGGAAGGGGCTTATAGTAAAACATAATGGGGACGGTGTAAGGAAAAGGTTTTACGAGATTACTGAAGAAGGACGAAGGTGGCTTAGAGAAATGTTAAGTGCATCTAGGTATGTGTATGGAATTCCAACAGTTTTTGCTATTCGCGATAAGAAAATTTTGGAGAAGAAGATTTATCCCCAAAAACTTGGGGAGATTTCAGTTTTGTTAAGCTTAGAACCTTTAGAGAAGTGATTTAAAAAACAAAAATATTCAAAGAGAGAATTTTTCTTCACAACGAAGAGTGTTATTTGGATTTATAGGCTTGGAATATATTCTCGATTTTTGGTATAGGTTTGGATATTCTGACAGGAAACCTTTTGCATGCTTAATTTTTTCAGGGCTTATTGTTTTTATGTAATGGCTATTTGGATTATATTTAAGATACGAGGCAATTTTTAGGATTTCCTCAAGTTTACTCTCAGAATTTTTAATTTCTTTTTT
>Ga0180301_10000428_pt1 | contig 32456 bp, 27 predicted proteins | sample GuaBasSediGuay16_FD_121797 | JGI IMG/M metagenome (GOLD analysis project Ga0180301, IMG submission 121797) | Subseafloor sediment microbial communities from Guaymas Basin, Gulf of California, Mexico - Guay16, Core 4569-2, 12-15 cm | ecosystem: Environmental > Aquatic > Marine > Hydrothermal... | reverse complement strand
TTGGAGCCCCGGCCGGGATTTGAACCCGGGACCTCCGCATTACCAGTGCGGCGCTCTACCGGGCTGAGCTACCGGGGCATGCCCTGCCTGTTGTCCAGCTATCTTTTATGACTAGGTGTGTTATTAACCTTTATCCTTTCTCTTATGTGTAGTGCAGAATAAAAGCTCGCTTGCATAAATTTCATCGAGGGATGTATGTCTCAAAGTGAAGAGACCCTCAAGTCATTGAAAAATGCAATAAGTGAGCTCATTGATAAGTTTGGCGAGAAAATAGTAGCTGTAGGTCTCTTTGGAAGCCATGCTAGGGGTGAGGCTGATGAGAGAAGCGATGTAGATATTCTCGTTATAGTGAGGGATTGGCCACGATCTCTGAGAAGACGTTTTCTACTGTATGATGTTCTGTCTAGGCACATTAAGAAGGACATAACTCTTGTTGATGTTGATTTATGTGTTGCAAGGCAGATACTCAGGGGCGAAACTAAGCTCACCTCCGCTATGTTGAACATCCTGTATGACTGCATAGTTCTTCATGACCCTAAAGGAGTTCTCTCCGAGCTTGTTAGTGCTGTTAGAAAGTTTGTAAAGGATAAGGGGCTGATACGCTATAGAGTAGGTCGAGCATATGGCTGGATGAGAGCTGATGGTAAGCCCATGATCGAGAGGTGACCAGATGGTAATATACGACCCCAAAGACGAGGTTAGGTTCAGGAGAAGACTTGCTGAAGGGTTTCTCACTGAGGCTGAACGTAGCCTCTCAATGAGGGATTGGAGAGGTGTTGTATCCTACTCACAATTGGCTGTGGAGAATGCTGCCAAGGCGATCATAGCTTTATTTAGAGCTCCTTCCTGGTCACATGACCCCTCAAGAGAGCTTCTCGATGTAAAGGAGCTCCTTCCTCCAGACGCACGTTCTTTAGCAGATAAGCTAGCTAATATAGCTCATGAGCTTGCGCCTGAGCATGGACGAACAACTTACGGCGACCCCTCTCTTGGACTAACTCCATGGGATCTCTACTCTGAGGATGATGCTAAACGATGCCTTGCCATGGCCAAGAAGGCTATAGAGATAATGAAGACCATTCTAGCATACTATAAGTTGAACTCCTAGCAATGCGATATTCTCAAGGGTTTTCGATACTGTGACCATTTACTTTAAACGTAAGCTTTAAATCGAGCTTGTTACTACTGCAGGTAAGGGTCTTGGGCAAAGAGTTACATGGACGATCACCGCTACAGATCATCTCTAATACACCTCGTCTCCCTTCTCCCCTCCTCATGAATCTGAGAGGTGTTCTTGATGCCTAGGCTTCAGGGCATAGACTCTGTGCTAGTGCTAGGCTCTGGGAGTATCAAAATAGCTGAAGCGGCTGAATTCGACTACAGTGGCTCTCAGGCCATAAAGGCCTTGAAGGAGGAAGGCATTAGGGTTATTTTGGTAAATCCTAATGTCGCCACCATACAGACTTCCACTAAGATGGCTGATAAAGTATATCTTCTCCCTGTAACGCCTGAATTCGTCGAGAAGGTTATTGAGAAGGAGAGGCCTGACGGCATAATGCTTGGATTTGGCGGTCAGACTGCTCTTAATTGTGGGGTAGAGCTGTATAGACGAGGTGTCCTTCAGCGATATGGTGTCAAGGTTCTTGGAACGCCCGTAGAAGGCATAATCAGAGCTTCTAATAGAGACCTCTTCAGGAAAACCATGATGAACAACAACATCCCTGTACCCCCCTCTAAAGCAGTATCTTCAGTCGATGAAGCACTTGAGGCTGCTAAGGAGATAGGCTATCCTGTCATGTTGAGAGTAGCCTTTAATCTAGGCGGGGCAGGCTCTTCAGTAGCCTTCTCTGAGGATGAGCTTGTAGCTTTAGTTGAGAAAGCTCTAGCCCAGTCGCCTATAAGACAGGTTCTCGTCGAGAAGTATTTCCATCACTGGAAGGAGATAGAGTTCGAAGTTGTTAGAGACCATAAGGGCAACTCAGTGGCTGTGGCATGCCTTGAAAATGTTGACCCCATGGGCATTCACACAGGTGACTCGATTGTAGTAGCTCCTTCTCAGACGCTAACCAATCGTGAGTATCAGATGCTAAGAGATGCCTCCCTAGCTGTGGCTGAGGCTGTGGGTGTCATTGGTGAGTGTAATGTTCAGCTGGCACTAAACCCAAGGTCGGAGGAGTACTATGTAATAGAGACAAACCCTAGGATGTCTCGTTCTTCAGCCTTGGCTAGCAAGGCTACAGGTTATCCTCTAGCCTATATAGCTGCTAAGCTAGCTCTTGGCTATACCCTACCTGAGCTCATAAACAAAGTCACTGGAGTAACATCTGCTCACTTTGAGCCTGCCCTGGACTACGTGGTTGTCAAGATGCCTAGATGGGATTTTCAGAAGTTCAGAAGAGTTCGTTGGGAGATAGGAACAGAGATGCGAAGCATAGGAGAGGTCATGGCCATAGGACGATGCTTTGAGGAGGCCCTCCAGAAGGCCATTAGGATGCTTGACATAGGCAAGGAAGGTCTTGTATGTAATGATGAAGATGAGGAGGATAACCTTGATGAAATATTAAGGCAGTTGAGGAGGATAACTCCTGACAGGATATTTAAAATAGCTAGAGCTGTTGAGCTAGGTGCTTCAATAGACATCGTATATGAGCTTACAGGCATCGACCCATGGTATTTGTATAAAATCAAGAACATAGTCGACATGAAAAAGCTGCTCAAGGAAGCTGCTTCAAGAGGGGCTAATGAGGATGAGCTCGCTGAACTAATAAGAGAGGCCAAGAGGCTAGGCTTCTCTGATAGGCAAATTGCCCATTGTCTTGGATGGAGTGAGGACATGGTAAGACGCTTTAGAAAGATGAAAGGTATCCTACCAGTAGTGAAGAGGATCGATACGTTAGCCGCTGAGTGGCCATCAGTGACGAATTACCTCTACGTGACTTATGGTGGTGATGAAGATGATGTAGACTTCACCACTAGGAAAAGAAAAGTTATAGTGCTAGGAGCTGGCGTCTTCAGGATAGGCGTCTCTGTTGAATTCGACTGGTGTGTAGTAGAGTTGGCCTGGGCCCTTAAGAAGATGGGTGTGGATGAGGTCATTGTGATAAACTACAACCCAGAGACTGTATCAACTGACTGGGATGTCAATGACAAGCTATACTTTGAGGAGCTAACTCTTGAAAAAGTCCTTGACATATACGAGAAAGAGAAGCCTCTCGGCGTTATCACCTGTGTAGGAGGCCAAATAGCGAATAACCTCGCCCCCCTCCTTGAGAGGCATGGTGTTAAAATCCTGGGTACTCAAGGTAGTTCAGTTGACATGGCTGAGGACAGGCGCAAGTTCAGCCTGCTCCTAGACAAACTTAAGATACCTCAGCCTCCTTGGGCTGAATGCTCTAGTGTAAGCGAGGTGGTAGACTTCTGCAAGAAGGTAGGCTTTCCCGTTATGGTTCGACCCTCCTACGTTCTCTCAGGCTCAGCCATGAGGGTTATACATAGTCTTAATGAACTGCTTGAGTACTTGAGGAAGCTTGAGAGATTATCAGAAGAACATCCCCTTGTGATAAGCAAGTTCATGGAGAATGCGAAGGAAGTTGAAGTGGATGCGGTTGCAGATGGAAAGAGAGTTTTCATAGGCGCAGTGATAGAGCACATAGAGGAGGCTGGTGTCCACTCAGGAGATGCAACCATGGTCATACCTCCTATAAGCCTTGATAAGGAAGTGATAGACAAAGTTAGGAGATATACTTACTTGATATGCACAGCTCTTAAAGTAAAAGGTCCAGTCAACATACAATATCTGGTGAAAGACAATGAGGTCTATGTAATCGAGTGTAACCTAAGGGCTTCAAGGTCTATGCCCTTTGTATCTAAAGTTAAGGGAGTGAACTTGATGGAGCTTACAGCTCATGTCCTAATGAAGGGCAAGCTTCCCCTCCCTGATGATGTCCTCATCTATGAGCCGCCTGCTAGACACTATGGAGTCAAATGTCCTCAGTTCTCATGGACTAGATTAAGGGGTGCTTATCCAGAGCTAGGGGTGGAGATGAGATCAACAGGAGAGGTGGCATCGCTGGGAGCCAACCTCTATGATGCCTTTATTAAAGCTTGGCTAGCTGTGCCTCCCAATAAGGTACCCTCTCAAGAGCAAAATATTCTCATAGTAGGAGAGCATAGCCCTCTAGTTAAGGAATTAACCATCCTCCTGAATTCGCTTGGATATGAGGTACTTCACTTGAATCCTCATGAGGAAGAGCTTATACAAGAATATACTAGAATGATTAAAGAAGGTCTCATAGGCCTTGTTCTCGTCCTTTCAAAGAACAACTCAGATGATATGAGAGACTATGAGATAAGGAGAGCTTGTGCAGACTTCAATGTACCTCTGGTATTGAACCCAAGGCTTGCCATACTCCTCGTGAGATCAATGGCCTACTACATGAAGGGAGGTAGGCTATCCATCAGATCTCTTGATGAATATCGTGGGGGTGATAATGGTGGATAAGCAAGAGATCATTCGATATTGGAGGGCTGTGCTTCTCCTAGAGGATGGTAGCTTATTCACAGGAAAAGGCTTTGGATACAAGTGTACTAGAGTAGGAGAGGTTGTCTTCACAACGGGGATGGTAGGCTATCCAGAGGCTCTCACAGACCCTTCCTACAAAGGCCAGATACTGTGCTTCACCTATCCACTCATAGGGAACTATGGAGTTCCAAGCTATGCTATGGTCGATGAATTCGGTCTTCCTGTTCACTTTGAGTCATGGAGTATACAAGTGAGTGGCCTCATAGTACATGAGGTCTGTTGGAGCCCTAGCCACTGGTCATCGAGGAAGATTCTTCATGAATGGCTCCATGAGGAGAAAGTCCCTGGGATATATGGTATAGATACAAGAAGGCTAGTTAAGAAGCTGAGAGAGAAGGGAGTCATGATGGGGGTGCTTAAGGTGTACGATATAAGAGAGGAAGAGCCTGACATAGACGCTCTATGGCAAATGCTCGAGTCAAGCCTTAGATATGACCAGATAGACTTTGTTAAACTGGTAAGCGTGAAGAAGCCCGTACTTCACAAAGCTGATGATGACAAGGGTCTAGTAGTCCTTATAGATTGTGGAGTAAAGCTAAACATAGTCAGAAGCCTTCTTAGAAGAGGCTATTCAATCCTCAGAGTGCCGTATGATTATCCTGCCGACAAGATAATGGAATTCAATCCTATAGGCGTTGTAGTGAGCAATGGGCCTGGTGATCCCAAACTATGTAAGAGCACCATAAAGTGCATAAAGGACCTTGTTGAGTACAAGATACCTACCCTGGGCATATGCCTTGGTAATCAATTAATCTCACTTGCACTTGGAGGCGATACATATAAGCTGCCATATGGACATAGAGGTCAGAACAAGCCGTGCATAGACCTCCTCACCAGGCGATGTTATGTAACCTCTCAGAATCATGGCTATGCAGTCGATCCAGTCAGTCTTAAGGAAACAGGCCTCAAAGTCTGGTTCCTTAATGCTGATGACAAGACAGTTGAAGGGGTTAGACATGAGGAACTACCCATAATAGCCACTCAGTTCCATCCCGAGGCATATCCTGGTCCTAATGACACTTCATGGATATTTGACTACTTCGTGAAGCTCGTGGCAAGCAAAGGTCAGTCCCCATAGACCAGCTCTCATCAGGTCATATGGAATGCCGTTCACCTAAACCGTATCTTCATCAACTATATCTGACACGGTTAGGTTCATCACGGTCTCCCTTGGGCAAGCTACGGGAGCATTGCTCCCCTCACCCACCCGAGGGGCACCAATAAGCTCATAAATTGCTACCCCTTATAAGTCTTATGGGGTCATGATGGTATTGAGAGTATAAAAAGGAACATTATGGTACAGAAAGGTACAATCCAATGCTTCTGCCCCTCATCATCCCCTTAGTATATGTTGTACAGCTTAGCTATAGCCTCTTCTCAAGGAACGAGCATGGATATCCACCTTCATCTCTCAGTGATAGGTCTATTAGGTACTTTGTTAATGGTAATTGATGATGCTGAGCAAGTATGATGAGCTCAAGTTCAGGCTACGAGCCATTGAGGTGCTGAGAACGCTTAAGGAGGTGTACTCCTATGAGGAGCTGTCTGGAGACCTTAGGCTCTCTCCTCAGGCTTTGAGTAGATATGTTTCAGGCAAAGTGATACCTTCTCTTGACAGGTGTAGAGAAATACTTGAGCTTATGAGCAAGAGGCTAGGCAATATCATACTAGAGTACATAAACGTAAGGGAGAATGTGGTTGATGTAACGTCGCTTCTATCAAATCCTCGTCTGCTTAGGGCTGTAGCTAAGGTGGCTGCTACATATTTCATCGATAAAGGAGTTACGAAGGTGTTAACTAAGGAGGTTAATGGAATTCCTATAGCTACTCTCATAGCTGATGAAATAGGTGCTCTCTTAGTTGTTGCAAGAGAGCGTAAAGAAGTGGGTGTAGACAAGTTCATTGAGGTTAAACATGTCTACCCCTCTGGAACGTATACCTACATATATGTGCCTAAATATCTGCTGAAGAAAGGAGATAGGGTTCTTATAGCTGATGATCTGATAAGGTCAGGCAGCACGGTTAGGGCTTTAGCTAATGTCTGTAGGCTAGCTGAATGTGAGATAATAGGCGTCTTTGCTATAATAGGAAAACATGATGGTATTAGAGCCTTAGAGAGTGAGCTGAAGGTTCCAGTGATCGTGATAGTTAAGCTGTCCTGATGCTCTCCTCCTTTAACATATTTATGTTAAGGTCAAAGAGAGAAAACCTTATATTTTAAACATTATCAACATAAAAGCGCTGGGTCATAAGTAGCATGGGTGAGATAGTATGGCCTCTCCCAAAGGCGCGCTCTTCACAGCTCTCGTAGCCATAATATGTATCATAGCTGGCCTTGGAGGAGGATGGTTCATAGCTTGGAATCAGGCAAGAGGAGAAGTGGAGGCTCTTAGAGCCCAAGTTGCTGAGTTATCAAAGAGGCTAGCGGCAGTAGAAGCAAAGCCTCCTGAGGTAGCGCCTGCTGAGAAGATCAAGGCTGCTTGGATCTATGTAGGTCCAGTTGAAGACTATGGATGGACCTATGGCCACGACAGAGGCAGACGCTATGTGGCTGAGGTATTCAAGGACTGGCTTGAGACCTATGCTGTGCCCAAGGTTAGTGGCGCTGAATGTCTCCAGGTGATAGACAAGCTTGTGGCTGAAGGCTATAAGGTGATATTCGCCACAAGCTTTGACTTCATGGATGCAACCTACAAGGCAGCTGAGAAGTATCCTGATGTGATATTCTTCCACTGCTCTGGATATCTAAGGCGACAGAACATGGGAACTTACTTCGCTGAGTTCTATCAGCTATACTATCTCAACGGCCTCATAGCAGGAGCTCTTACGAAGACAGGACATATAGGCTATGTAGCTGCGCATCCAACACCTGAGGTCATAAGGCACATAAACGCCTTCGCTCTTGGCGTTAAGGAGGTTAACCCAGAAGCTAAGGTCTATGTCCTCTGGATACATGCTTGGTATGATCCAACTAAGGCTAGAGAGCTTGCTGAAACTCTTATAAACAAGTATAGCTGCGATGTTCTCGCCTTCACTGAAGATACTCCTACCGTAGTAGAGGTATGCCAAGAGTACTATGAGAAAGGTAGACCAGTCTATGCCTTTGCCCACTACAGCCCCATGCTTAAGTATGGTCCTGACGTGTGTGTTAGTGGCCAGCTAGTGCACTGGGAGGTCATATATGCCGATATACTGATGAAGATAAAGCTGGGCATCTACACGAACACCAACCTGGAGAACGTTGACTATTGGTGGATGCTTAGAGAGGGTGCTGTAGAGCTGGGCTGTGACTATGGAGTCCCAATAAACCCCAAGTTCATACCAGTACTCAAGAATATAATAGTGGAGAAGGAAATTATGCTCCCCAATGGAACCGTGGTAAAGAATCCCTCTGTATACGACCTAGTATTCATAAGGCTTGCTCAGATGATGGAGGAGAGCCCAACATTCGACCCCTTCACAGGCCCCATATATGACCAGCAAGGCAATCTAAGAGTGCCACCTGGAGAACGTCTTGGACATGATGCTCTATGGACTATGGACTGGTTTGTAGATAACGTGGTTGGTGAGATACCAAAGGGTGGAGGTGCCTAGGTAATGAAGTCCCTAAAAATCCCTCTTTTTAATAGTGGCCGTTCTCCTTCACGATCATATATTAAGGCTAGAACTCTTCTTGATCATGTGAATAAGGGAGAAGTTGTTGTACTCATGAAGGGTATAACTAAGAAGTTCCCTGGTGTCATTGCCAATTATAGAATAGATTTTGACCTAAAGTGTGGAGAGGTTCATGCTCTTCTCGGCGAGAATGGCGCTGGTAAAACCACTCTTGTCAGCATACTCTACGGTGTGCACCAGCCTGATGAAGGAGAGATATATGTTTATGGCAAGAAAGTGCGCTTCAAATCTCCTAAAGACGCTATAGCGATGGGCATAGGCATGGTGCATCAATACCCCAAGCTTATAGATTCACTTACAGTAGCTGAGAACATAGCCCTTGGCCTACGTCAGGCCTCTGTAATAAATCCTCTCCCCAAAGTAGAGGAGCTCATAAAGGAGTACTCTGAGAAGTATGGTCTTAAAGTTAATCCCAAGGCTAAGGTATGGCAACTTTCAGCAGGTGAAAAGCAGAGGGTGGAGATACTGAGAGTTCTCATGTATGGGGCAAAAATACTGATATTAGATGAGCCAACTACATCTCTAAGTCCTCTTGAAAGAGAGGATCTGTTTGAAGCCATCAAGAATCTAGCCCAGGAAGGCGCCTCCATAATATTCATAACGCATAAGCTGAATGAGGTAATGAAGGTAAGCGACAGGATAACAGTCCTGAGGAGAGGAAGGAAGATAGGCACCATACCCACTTCTGAAGCTGATCCACATCTTCTCATCAAGATGATGCTAGGAGAGGAAAAGGTGCCCCAGATGATCTCTGAGTGGAGCCTATCACGCATGCGTAAGCACTGCGAAGATCCTGGTAATAACATAGCTCTTGAAGTAGAGGATCTCTATGTTCTTGGTGATAGAGGAGAGCTAGCAGTGCAGGGCGTGAGCTTTATCGTAAGAAGAGGAGAGATCTTCGGCATAGCTGGCATAGCTGGTAATGGCCAGAGAGAGCTTGTGGAGGCTATAGTTGGTCTAAGAAGAGCTCTCAAGGGCAGGATAAGGCTTATGGGGGTTGATGTAACTAATCGCGGCTCAAGGACCATAGCTGAGATGGGTGTAGCATACATACCAGAGGATAGAGTAAGATATGGCCTTGTCTTAGACCTAAGTGTAGCTGATAATCTTATCCTTAGAAACTACAGAAGAAATCCATTCTCTGGAAGAATAATGCTCAACAGAAGCTACATAAGTCACTGGTGCGAAGAACTAGTTAAGAAATATGAGATAAAGACCCCTAGCATTAATGTGCGAGTTAGATGCCTCTCAGGAGGTAATATGCAGAGAGTAGTTCTTGCTCGAGAGCTAAGTCAATCTCCTAGGCTCATTGTTGCTTTTCACCCAACAATGGGCCTTGATGTAGCAGCTACTGAGCAGGTCAGAAAGTTACTACTCGCTGAGAAGGAGCGTGGAGCTGCAATACTGCTGGTATCTGAGGACTTGGATGAAGTTATGGAGCTTAGCGATCGAATAGGAGTGATGTATGATGGACGCTTAATGGGAGTGATGAAGAATGAGGAAGTTGATGTCAAGAGGATAAGTCTTCTCATGATGGGGGTCAGGGAAAGTGAAGTGGATAAAGATAAGGCTAGAAAGGGTGTATGAGGCTCCAATATGGCTTCAGATCTTTGTCGCTATATTCTCACTTGCTGTAGCACTGATGATAGCAGCCTTCATCTTCTTAGCTCATGGCATAGACCCTGTTTCTGCATATGCTAAAATATTTCACGACTCTTTTCTCACAGAGCATGGTATCGAGTTCAGTATAGTCAAGCTCATACCTCTTCTACTATGCTCACTAGGCCTTATAGTGGCCTTTAAGGCCAATGTATGGAACATCGGAGCTGAGGGCCAGCTCCTCATGGGCTCAGTAGCTGCTACGTGGATTGCGCTCTATGGTATGAAAGGCTATCCATCATGGCTTATCATTCCATCCATGTATCTGCTTGGCTTCCTAGCTGGTGCACTATGGGCTTTCATTCCTGCTATTCTGAAGGCTAAATTTGAGGTAAACGAGATCATAGCGACATTGATGATGAACTACATAGCCATGAAGATAGTGGAGTTTCTCATATATGGCCCTTGGAGAGGCGCTACTACATGGAGATATCCCATAACTGATGAATTCCCTATCGAGGCTCGTTTGCCTCTCATACCTGGCACCAGCATTCACTGGCCAACTCTCCTCATCTCTCTCGCTCTAGTCCCTCTGGTATATCTTCTCTTGAAGGAGACTAAGATAGGCTATGAGATCAACGTCTATGGCCTGAACCCTGAAGCTGCCAGATATGCTGGCATAAACAAGACAAAGGTGCTGGCTTTCGTTATGATCATAAGCGGTGGACTTGCTGGTCTAGCTGGAGTAGGAGAGGTTGCTGGAATACATCACAGGCTAAGATATCCTTGGACTATATCATGTGGATATGGTTATACTGCCATCATAACTGCATGGCTAGCTCGCCTTAATCCACTAGTACTACTGCCCGTGACCTTCTTCTTCGGAGGCCTCCTTGTGGGAGGCGATGTAATAAGAATAGATCTTCAGCTCCCCATAAGTGTAGTCTACCTCTTCAATGGCTTAATACTTCTCTCTCTCGTTTCCAGTGAGCTCATCCTAAGGTATAGGATAAAGGTTACATTAGTTGGAGGTGCTGGGAGATGACCTCCTCGCTCATTATAGAGCTTGGCCATCTACTCAATATCTCCATAAAGGCTGGCACTCCTCTCCTCTTAGCATCTTTAGGCGAAGTCTATGCTGAGAGGTCTGGAGTTCTTAATCTAGGACTTGAGGGGATAATGCTGATAGGTGCTGCTACTGGCTTCATCGTAGCTTATAGCACGGGCTGTCCAGAACTTGGAGTACTGGCTGCAATCGTAGCTGGAGCCATAATAGGTCTTCTTCATGCATTTGTATGCATAAGCCTTCAAGCTAATCAAGTGGTTGCTGGACTAGCTCTTGTCATGGTCGGCACTGGCCTTAGTAGCCTCATGGCTAGGGACTATGTTGGAATAGCCCTTAAGAGAGCTCTAAGGCCCGTGAAAATACCTGGCCTCAGCAGGATTCCCATCATTGGAGAAGGATTCTTTCACCACGATATTCTTGTGTATGCTTCATACTTTATAACGCTCATCCTTTGGTTCATAATGTACAAGACGAAATATGGGATCTGGATAAGAGCTGTAGGGGAGGATCCGTCAGCAGCTGATGCTATGGGGGTCAATGTCTACTTAGTTAGATACATATGTACAACCTTTGGAGGTGCTATGGCTGGTCTAGCTGGTGCTCACATATCCCTGGCCTACACGCCCATGTGGGTTGAAGGTATAACCGTTGGAAGAGGTTGGATAGCGCTCGCTCTTGTAATATTCGCCATGTGGGATCCACTAAGAGCTATGATAGGAGCTTATCTATTTGGGACAACTGAAGTGCTTCAGTACTGGCTTCAGATGCCTCTACAGGCCATGGGGATCGACCCATCACTTCTAGGCACTTTCCCTTACGTTGCTACAATAATTGTTCTCCTGGTAGGAAGCTTTGAAAGAATAAGGAAGCGAATAGGGGCTCCAGCATCACTAGGCAAGCCCTATGTTAGAGGGTTCTAGCTTACGTAGGTCTATGATTGCCTACATAAGCTTTCATTACCCGAGTTTCGTCTCCATGCCTCCTACGAGAGCTAGTCATTTTGTTCCTAACTCCCCTCAGCGACATGGAGACACATCCAAAGTTCATCTCCTCAACCTTCATCGGAATCGAAACTACCAATAGATATTGGTAGCAGAAGATTTATAAGTTTTTCTGAGAAGATTACTAAGGAATTACTATGAAAATAGCTGAATCGAGAGTTTCGAAACGATACTTAGTAGCCATCCCAAGAGCCGTCCGTGTTGCTCTGAATATAGATGTGGGGGATGTGATAGAATGGCACGTAGAAGACGGGAAAATAGTAGTGAAGAAAAAGTTACAATAAAAGGTAGGTTAGTTATTGAAGATAGATTTGCATTAGCAAAACTCCTCTACACTGGGCGACTATTCAGAGATGCCGTTGAGATGGCATATAGGTTAATGAAGAAGGGTTTGAAACATGAAGAAGCTACTAGGAGGGTTACCAAGTTTATAGGTAATGCTCATTATGCATATTCAGCAACTAAGAGAGCTATGGCATATCTCGATCAGGAAAGACTGAATTTCAAGAAACCACAACTATATAGTGTTGGTAAGGGATGTGAAAAGGGAAATAGGAATATCAGACTGGTATCGGTTGATAAAGTACTAATCAAGATTCCACATGTAGATGGAAGACATGAATGGTTAGAGGCTAAGGTTAAGTTTCACTCAAGGCACATTCCATTAATTGAGGAGCTTATCCAACGAGCTAATAATGGTATGCCATATTCAGTAAGTGTGGTTTTCAACAAAGGAAAATACTATTTGCACCTTCATATACCTTTAGAGCTTTATGCTAAACATACTACCAAGGTTAAGGTTAGCTCTAAAGCACATCTAATTGCTGGTTTTGATATAAACCCTGATAGGATATGCATGGTAATTGTAGATACTAATGGAAACATAAGAGATGTGAAGACAAAACATTTCCCAGAGGTGACATTAGTTGGTTTTCCCAAGAATAAAGCCAAAGACCTAAGGCTGAAGGCTCTTTCAGAACTGATTAACTATGCCTGTTACCATAATGTGAAGTATTTTGTCTTTGAAAAGATTAGGAAGATTCCTAAGAAAAAGATGAAGACAAAAAGTGCTAGTAGAAAAGTGTCTAGATTCGCCTATGCAGAACTATTGCAACATGCCAAGGTCATGGTAAGAAAGAAGAAAGGAAAATTTGTACAGGTAAATCCTGCTTTCACATCAGTAGATGCAATACCTCTAAGCAGAAAACTAGGATTAGATATACATGTAAGCTCAGCGTATCTTCTAGCAATAAGGTGTTTAAAATCTATAAACGCCTATTAATGCCTATGAAAAATGAGACAGTTTCGCTAGGCGAATAGAATGGCATCATTAGGAGTTATGTATAAAAAGGACTATACGATAGTTTCTAAAAAACCTGAGGAGGTGTTCATGTATTGTTTGAAGAGAAACTGAATAAAGCCCCTCTTGCGCTTACCTTTAGAGATGTCATTCTGCTTCCTGGCTATGCTAGGGTTGAGCCTCATGAGGTTGTACTTAAAACCAAGGTTACTAAAAACTATGAGTTAAACATCCCTTTGGTTTCCTCTCCCATGGATACTGTGACTGAAGCCGATATGGCAATAGCTCTTGCAAGGCTTGGTGCTTTAGGTGTTATCCACAGGAACTGTAGTATCGAGGAGCAGGTAGAGCTGGTCAAGAGGGTGAAGGAAGCTGATGACTTTGTAGACCATGATATAAGGCTTACGCCCAGCAGTAGAGTTGAAGACGCCATAAGGATGATGGAGAAGCGAAACGTTAGCTTAATACCAGTAATGGATGATGAGGGCAACTACATAGGCATCATACATAAAGTTCATGCCTATCTAGCTCCTAAAGAAGCCCCTGTCATAAACTATACCACTAAATTCCCCTTTGCCACCAAGGACAAAAGCATAGAAGAAATACTCAATATAATGAAAGACCTTATGGTAAGCGAGCTGCCTGTTGTACACGAAGGCAAACTCCTGGGCTTGATCACTGTTAGGTCCCTCTCTCATAGAAGAGTATTCCTTGATGCCTCAAGAGGTAAGGATGGCAGGCTTCTATGCGCTGCTGCCATATCTCCATTTGACAGAGAAAGAGCTCTTAAACTTGATAAATTTGTTGATATCCTTGTGATGGATGTTGCTCATTTCCATAATGAGAACTGCATTGCTGCAGCTAAGAGACTGGAGAAGGAGGTTAGCGCCGATATAGTCATAGGAAACATAGGCACGAAGGAAGCTGCTCTGGACATCTTATCAAGACTAGAGAAGGTTGATGGTTTCAGAGTAGGAATAGGCTCTGGAAGCATATGTACAACAGGGGAGGTCACTGGTGCGCTTGCTCCTACCTTATTTGCTGTAGCACAAGTAGCTGATGCTACCCATGAGATGAAATGTGAGATACCTATAATAGCTGATGGTGGTATAAGGAGTGCAGCTGACGCAGCTAAGGCAATAGCTGTAGGAGCATCAGCAGTAATGACTGGCTATCTCCTAGCTGGCTGTGATGAATCTCCTGGTCCCATGGTAGAGTTCAGAGGCAGGAAGTATAAATATTATCGAGGAATGGCCTCTCATGCAGCTAAAAGGAGAAGATTCGCTATAGATAGGTATAGCAGGGTCATAAAGGAGATCGAAGAGGGTATAGAAGCTCTAGTGCCTTATAGAGGACCTGTAGAGAGAGTTGTTATTGAGTTCGCTAATGCTCTCAAAGCAGCCTTTGGTTATGCTGGAGCCAGAAATGTAAAGGAGATGTGGGAGAAAGCTAGGCTAGCTCTGATCACTCCCTTGGGAGCTAAGGAAGCAGGGCCTCACTCAATAATCCCTATGAGACTCAGTGATATATTCAAGGACAGCTCAACACTTTGAGCATCTATATAGAAACAGAGCTAAACTATAGAGACTAACTTAGTATATACGTAATATTTATAGTGTGCTCAGTTTTTGGATCATTGAGATGCCCAAAGCTAAACTCATCACCATAGCTCTAGCACTAATATTAGTACTCGCACTTCACGTAATATCGACTAGGAGAGTGAGCACAATATTAGTATCAGGCTCCACAAGCGTAGAACCCCTCATGTGTGTTTGGGCCTACGCGTACTCAAGGATAAAGCCTGACGTGAGGATAGATGTTTATGGAGGAGGAAGTGGTAAAGGGATACTTCAAGTGGGGAGTGGTGTTGTCGAGCTTGGTGCTCACTCAAGACCTATCCTAGATGAAGACCCTCCTTTTAACAATGTAACCATAGCCCTAGCCAATGATGCAGTACTAATTGTAGTGAATAAAAAGATGCCCTTGATCGGTGTCACAAGGAAAGCGCTCCAGGCAATCTTCAATTATCCCCCACAAGAATATCCCGTTGAGACATGGATTAGAGTTCTACTCGACGATAAGCCTGTAGACGTGAAGGTCACTATTGAGCGCGGCCATGAGGGCCTGATATTCATGAGATCAAATCTGGTCAATTTGACACTTCGACCATACATACGCTCAGAGGCTAGTGGAACAGCTGAGACCTTGGCAGCATTCCTATATGGAAGCTGGAAGGCTAAGTGGAGTGGTCTTCAGGGCATGGGAGTATCAGGCAATGAAGGCATGAGAAGAGCAGTAGAAGAGGATGATATCGCTATTGGTTTTCTAGCTAAGGCAATCTTCAATCCTGCCAGGATGCGTGCTCTTCTTATCATGGTCTGGAATGGCACTATGCTGATTCCATACAATGGATACGACTATGATTCAACAACCGGTGTGCCAACTGATGAATCCATAGCAAAAGGAGCTCAAGGCATGGCGCTCATCAAAGAGCATGGAAGGGTTCCTGGAGGATATCCCATAGCCAGGGAGCTTTATGTAAGCCTGAACCTTGATGCCTTGGAAGGCAGGATACCTAAATATATTGCGGACTTCCTCACATGGTGTCTAACGGAGGGACAAGAGTTTGTCGAGCTTGTAGGATATGTGAGGCTAAATGAGGAACAGGTCTCTAAAGGCCTTGAGCTAGTAGAAGCTCATTGTAGCTGTGGAGGTGAGGACATGTGAAGAGCAGGACAGACCTCCTAATGGATAGGATGTTCAAGCTGATATCATCATCCCTCGCCATCCTAGTCATCATCATGTTCACACTCATGATGGGATATATAGTGTACAATAGCCTGCCTGCCATGGCCAAGCTAGGAGTCAGACTGCTAACCGACCCTTGGCTTCCAGCCAATGAGAAATATGGATTAGCTCCCTCAATAATAGCTACATTAGCGATATCTCTGCTTACAATGACCTTTGTCATTCCTCTCTCATTATTATTCTCAATATATGTTGTCTTCTATTGTAGCTCCAAGGTCAGAGATGCCATAAGAGTCCTGGTAGAGATACTAGCAGGAATTCCAAGTGTTGTCTATGGAGCTTGGGGCCTTTACTTCCTAGTTCCTCTCATAAACCAGTACATAGGTCCTATGATAGGCTCCTCTCTAGGGAGATGGATTCCCATATTCTCCTTCATTCCGTCAGCTACAGGGAACGTTCTTTCAGCTTCCCTAGTCTTGACTGTAATGGTTCTTCCAATAGTTGTCTTCTCTGAGGTAGAATTTCTCCTCTCAGTACCTAAGGACTATATTGAAGCATCACTGGCTATTGGAGCTACCAAATGGCAAATGGTGAAGACAGTAGCTCTTCCAGTGGCTTTTCCAGGCATTATGACAGGTCTTGTGCTAGGCTTTGGTAGAGCTGTTGGAGAGACCATGGCAGTTTCCATGGTATGCGGGCCATCAATGCCACCGAAGTCCCCTATCTCCATATTCTCGCCTTCAACTCCAATAACAACTCTAATCTTAATGAATATAGGCAGTCTATCGCCTGGCTTCTTCGAGTGGAATGTCCTGTTCTCAGCATCCCTTTTACTACTCTTGATATCCTCAGCAGGCGTATTGTTTTCAGCTAAGATGAAGAAGGGTTTACGCCTTGTAAGAGCTCGCAATATATCCTATGTTCCTCATGGAAGGCTAGCTGTCATGGAGGAGAGCCTGGCAAGGTGCTTGATGATCGTCTCCTGTGCTATAGTAATTGGAGTTCTATTTCTCATATTAGCCATTTTCCTAGTCAAGGGCTTGACAGCCTTGGTTAAACTAGGCCCCCAGCTCATCTATGAATGTCTTAGGCTCATGCCCATGGATGGTGGCATAGGCTTCAGAGGCGGCCTACTCAATGACATAATAGGATCACTTCTTCTATCATCCTTAGCTCTGCTCTTCGCACTGCCAATAGGGATTATGACAGGAATCTACCTAGTGGAGTACTCCAGGAGGGGTTTTATACCCGCCTTCATAAGGTATTCGTGCAATATAATGACTTTCATTCCCAGCATAGTATATGGTGTAGTGGGCTTCTCAGTCTTCGTGGTTAGCCTTAAGGCCATTACAGGAGGCATTTCATTGCTGTCAGGAGCACTTACCATGTCACTCATGATATTTCCATACGTAGCTAGAAGCACTGAGGAGGCCCTACTTACGGTTCCTAGTAGCATAAAAGAGGCTGTATATGCACTTGGCGGGAGAAAATATCATGCCATTGTAGTAGCACTAAAGCAATCATCACCTACCTTGGTTGCTGCCTCCCTAGTAGCTCTGCTGAGAGCCATGAGCGAATCAGCGCCTGTGATATTAACAGCTGGCCCAAGCTACTACCCCCCATCTGACCTATGGAGCCCTATAGGAAACTTAGCTGCCAGAATATACCTGCTGGGCATGGAGTATTCAAAGTATGAAGGAGCGCTAGACTACATGTATGCATCTTGCCTAATAATACTCTTTCTCATTCTCATCCTTGACGTAGTAGCTCGTTTAATCTCAAGAAGACTTAGGAGATACGTCATATAGAGACTATATAGCTCATCATACATTTCTACAGTTATATATGTAGCCCAATTTTATACTATGATAAGCTATATAACTATCCTTTATGTTATAGAGAACGGGCTTGAAAATGAGATACATCAAGGCTGCTATAGAGACAAGGAGTCTCAATGTCTTCTATGGCAGTCTACACGTTCTAAGAGATGTCAACGTCTTCATACCCAAGTACTGTATAACAGCTATCATGGGTCCATCAGGCTGTGGAAAGAGCACTCTTCTCAAGTCATTCAATAGAATGCTTGACCTTGTTGAGGGAGCAAAAGTTGAGGGCAAGGTCTACGTAGAGGGCATCGATATATATGATGATGAAGTAGACGTCTACTGGCTCAGGAGGAAAGTAGGAATGGTGTTTCAAAAGCCCAATCCTCTCCCCATGAGCATTTATGACAATGTGGCTTATGGTCCTCGCATACATGGCATCAAGGATAAGAAGATGCTGGATAAAATAGTTGAAGGATGCCTAAGGAAAGTAGGTCTATGGGATGAGGTGAGGAGTAGGCTAGACGAGCCTGCAACAAGGCTAAGTGGTGGTCAACAACAAAGGTTATGTATCGCTAGAGCCTTGGCTGTTGACCCTGACATAATACTCCTCGATGAACCAACTGCCTCTCTCGATCCTAAGTCGACTGAGCGCATCGAGAAGTTACTACATGAGCTGAGTCGCGACTATACCATAGTGGTAGTAACTCATAATATAGGTCAAGCCAAGAGGCTAGCCGATTATGTTATATTCCTCTACATGGGCAGAGTTGTAGAGCAGGGCTGGGCTGATGAGATCCTTAACTCGCCTCGTACACAGCTCCTCAGAGCCTATATCAGGAGGGAGCTTGGAAAAGTCCCCAGCCTCATTAGGGTGTAGCCATATAGCTATGTGCTCTCTATTACGCATTAAAGCCTTAAATCGGCAAGGCCTCTCTATAGATAGAGAGCATGGTGTTCAAGACCATAAGTAATGATGACTACAGAGTGCTTCATCCAAGACCTGTTTATCTAATAGTCAGTGGAGGTGAGGGGAAGTTCAACGTCATGGCTGCATCCTGGCTCACTCCCATAAGCGAAGAGCCTCCCAAGCTAGGCGTAGCAATAAGCAAGGATTCCTATACAAGCAATTTGATAGATAGGTTCGGTGAGTTCACTGTAAATGTAGTTGACGAGTCTCTTCTCGATAAAGTGTGGCTAGCAGGTACGAGAAGTGGCAGAATTGAGGATAAGATAAAAAGTCTAGCTCTGAAGCTACATCCCTCGAGCAAGATCAAGGTCCCTGGAATTGAAGAAGCCTTGGCTATCATCGAGTGCAGAGTGGATAAAGCTCTCGAAATAGGTGAGGTGAAGTTCTACATAGCTGATATGCTGGCCATACACGTAAAGGAGCACTACTATAGCGATAGGTACGGATGGGATCTCAGAAGAGCAAGGATACTACTTCACTCCGCAGGACGAGCTTTCACAACACCAGGTAAGTTGTTGCTGGCCTCTAGGGCCTGAGCATTGGTCTAAAGCTTAATAGGTGAACACCTTCTTTAGACTAAAGTGATGGTCGACGAGAGGGTCAGGAAGATAGCTGAAATACTAATCGACTATTCCACTGAAGTGAGGAAAGGCGATAGAGTTCTGATAGAAGCTGATGTAGACGCAAGACCTCTCATTGTTGAATTGTACAAACAAGCTCTGTTAAGAGGAGCATATCCAAGGGTGAAACTACGTCTCCCAGAGCTAAGCTACATATTCTTCAAACATGCTAGTGAAGAGCAGCTCAAGTACTTCCCTGAGGTGGACTATTATGAGGTGCAGAGGACTGATGTGTTCATAGGCATAAGAGCGCCAAGGAATACAAGAGAGCTCTCAACAATAGACCCCTCTAGGATAGGCTTGAGGATGAAGGTGCTAAAGCCCATCTTGGACTGGAGAGTTGAGAAGACAAGGTGGTGTGTCTTCTACTATCCAACCTCTGCGCTAGCACAAGAGGCTAACATGCCCTATGAGGAGTTCGAGGAGTTCGTCTTCAACTCATGTCTTATTGACTGGCGAGAGCTATCGAAGAGAATGGAGAAGATCAAGAAGGCTATTGAAGCAACTGACGAGGTCAGGATCATAGGTGAGCGAACAGACCTCAGGTTTAGTGTAAAGGGCAGAAAAGCCATAGTAGCTGATGGAAAGCATAACATGCCTGATGGAGAGATATTCACTAGCGTAGTAGAGGATAGCGTCAATGGAGAGATATACTTTGATATCCCTGCGGTATATGCTGGTAATCTAGTGGAAGGAGTGTATCTGAGGTTTAAGAATGGAGTTGTGGTAGAGGCCAGAGCTGAGCGAGGAGAAGAGCTCCTTAAGAAGCTCATAGCTACTGATGAAGGGGCTAAAAGAGTTGGAGAGTTTGGAATAGGCTTCAACTACAACATAACGAGGCCTGTACATAACATACTCTTCGATGAGAAGATAGGGGGAACTATCCACATAGCCTTGGGGAGAGGCTACAAAGAGACTCTTAGTAAGAATGAATCAGCTATCCACTGGGATCTCATCAAGGACTTGAGGAAGGATGGCAAAGTGTACTTCGATGGTAAGCTAGTGATGGAGAATGGTAAGTGGCTGATAGCCTAAATCTTGCACTCTTTTTAAGCTTTGGACAGCTCTATAAGTTTACAGTGACGAGCTGGTGATATTAATGGAGGAGTACGACATCCTTATAGTGAATGGTTACGTAGTTGATGGCACTGGAAGGCCTATGTTCAAGGCCAATGTAGCAATAAAAGCTCCCTTCATAGAGGCTGTCGGCCCTGAGGTAAAGGGTGATGCTAAACTTGTAATAGATGCAAAGGGCCTCATTGTCTGTCCTGGCTTCATTGATGTACATTCACATGCGGATAAAACTCTTCCGATCTTCCCTACAGCTGATGGATATGTCATGCAGGGAGTCACAACCACAATAGGAGGCAATTGCGGGAACACCATAGCGCCTATACGCAAATACTGGCCTCCCAACATGTTCTGGGACCTAGACCTACTAAATGAGGTAAGGCCATATAAGTATGGTCTTGATGAGCTCATCCCCTTTGAAGAGATGAGGAAAAAGGTCAAAGAGGTATATGGAGTCGATATAAACTGGCATACATTTGCTGAATTCCTTGACTGGCTAGAGAGAAATAGGATATCTGTTAACCATGTGCCTCTTGTAGGGCACAATACCATAAGAGCTCAAGTGATGGGTCTTGAGAAGAGAGAGCCTAAGCCCGAAGAGCTTAAGGAGATGAAAGAGCTCATCAGGGAGGCCATGGAGGCGGGAGCTCTTGGCATGAGTAGTGGCTTAGATTATGTCCCTGGATGCTATGCCAAAACAGAGGAGTTAGTGGAGTTAGTCAAGGTTGTCAAGGAGTATGGAGGCTTCTACTTCACTCACTGGAGGAGTATTAGAAGAGATGAAGTGACTATAAGGGATAAGTTAGCTGGCATAAAGGAGGCGTTGGAGATAGGAAGGCGAGCTGGAGTGAAAGTGGAGCTGTCCCACTTGACATCTGGCTTCACCATATTTCCAAGACCTTCACCTGAGCTGGAGAGAGCCTCAGCCGAGGCAACACTTGAAGTCATAGATGAAGCAATAAAGGGAGGTGTCGACGTGTATTTTGACATAATACCCAACACCACTGGAGGCACATTAACCTTCAGGTACTTAGCCTCAATACTAGCTCCTTGGCTTAGGGAGCTGGGCTCAAGAGAAGCTCTCTCAAGAGCACTTCGTATGAAGGACTTTCGTGATGAAATAAAGAAGGCCATCCTGGAGGGCAAGGTGCTCTTCCTTCACCCAAGCGTGAATCCTTATTGGAGCGAAGAGCTGGAGGTAGTAGGCCACAAGGAAGATAAGTACAAGGGCAAGACCATAGCTGAAATCGCTAGAGAAGAAGGAAAAGACCCCATAGATGCACTATTCGACATCCTAGCAAGCGATCCCAATACCATAATCTATGAAAAGGTCGAGAGAGGAGAGGAAGAGATAAAGACCTTCCTCAGGCATGAGAGATGTATGATAGGCCTCGACACCTACTCCTTTAGCCTCTACTGGGAGATGAAAGGTCCACCACATTATCTACCTCACCCAAATACCTATGGTGCAGTACCTCGCCTCATCAGAAAATACGTTAGAGAGGAGAAGGTTCTAAGCCTAGAGGAGGCCATAAGGAGGCTTACATCCATGCCAGCCAGAAGATTCATGATAGATAGAAGAGGGGTTATTGAGCCTGGAGCCTATGCTGACATCGTGATCTTTGACTACAACACAATAAGTGAGGTGATAGATAAAGAAGAGCCCAGAAGGCCTCCTAAAGGGATACATTATGTCATAGTGAATGGTGTACTGGTCGTAGAGAAGGGTAGGCATACTGGAGCAAAGCCAGGGAAAGTCATCAGGTTCAGAAGAGCTCGAGGAGAGCGACCCTAAGGTCATTAAATGTACTCTATGAGGCTCTTCAAGAATAACAAAAGTTTATGCATAGAGCCTTTTATATCAGCTTCCTCTCGTCTCTCTAGTGGAGAAGTCTAGAAGTGATGATATACATGAGCTCCTCAGCACCTGAGGAGAAGCCTAGGATAAGGCTGAGATATAGCAGTCTGATAAACTTCTCAGCAAGAGTGTACTCAGCTTTCACAGGGATGTTATTCATTATGTTGATAACTAGGAACTTAGCACCCACAGATGTGGGCTTATGGAGACTTATAAACATTCTACTAGTCTACTTCATAATACCTGCTACAACTTTCAATAGATGGATCGTAAGATATAGAGCAAGAGGCTTCAAGAATTCTTCATTAACAGGATTGATGAACGCCATACTTCTTTCTTCAGTGATGGTTCCCATCTTCCTCCTAGTTTCTGTGACAACGATCACTGAACTGAGGGATAACATAAGCCTAATCCTCCTAGCAGCTATACTCCTCGTGTTGCTATACATCCTTCAAGCTTTCCTTGCCATGGCTAGAGCCCTTGCTCCTCAGTCCTTGGGCATAGGCATGTTCATCTTTGAGACCTTCAAGGTAATAATAGCTCTTGTCTATGCGTTCTCTCACATGATAAACCTGATAACAGCCATGATCTCAATGATCATGGCTTATGTTCTGCAGCTGCTCTACATACTCTCCGTAGTGTACCACGACGTACGAGGGAGCTCTTTCAGCTTGGACCTCTTGAAACGATGGTATAAGCTATCATGGCTTCAGGCATACGACCTGCTTGCCAAGAGAATTAGTTCGCTAGATAACTTCATTATCTACACTATGTGTCAAAGCCCAGGTCTGGCGTTGGCATACCTACAGGTTTTGCTATCGGCCTCAGGACCTGTGTTCTACACTGTGGCCATCACAAGTCCTTTCTATAGTAAGGCTCTTTGGAGTGGTGTAAAGGATGAGATAAGAAGAAGCTTAGAGGTGACCCTAAGGCTTATATTTATGATGAGCCTGCCATCCCTCTTTGGCCTGATAGCCATATCTCCGCTCATATTGGCTCTATTCGGAAAGGAGTATATAGGTCTCCAAAGTCTCCTTGCGCTAGCAGTCATGGCCCCTTTAGTGAATATCCTCTCCTTAGCTTTTGACTCCTGCATTCTCTCTATTGAGAGAGCTGATGTAGAGACGACTGACCCTAGGGTTTTGGTCAGAAGCTACTTATTCAAAGTGTCCACCATACACCTCCTACAAGGCCTTGTCTATGTAGTCATAGTATTCCTCTTTGCCTTCATCAGAAGGCCTGGCCCCTTGGAGATAGTTCTTGCACTATTTATTGCAAGAGTCATAATCTTCATAACAGCCATGCTAGTAAGACTTCGGATAGCAGCTAGGCTGATTGGTGGCATTTCCTTATCAACTCTTCTGAGAAACATGTATACATACCTCATAGCCTCTTTGATAATGCTGCTTGTAGTCAGAACTTCCTTCATGATGTACAACATAGAAATCAGCGCGCTTGAGTCCATGAGAATATCGGAGGTGCTACTTCTGTTAGCACCTCTCGTAATGATAGGCATTGTAACGTATTCATCTATCATCTACCTCATAGATCGTGAAGCAAGAAGAATAGGCGATTACATAATATGGAAAGTTCTTCTCCCCACCATGGCTCATGCCTTATGTAGAATCAGGCGATAACTAGTTATGCGAGTATCTATTTAAAAGAAGAGTGCAGAGGCTTAGAGCTTTGAAAGTAGCCCTAGTGGTGCCAATATACAATCCCAAGTACCCCATAGGAGGAGTGAATAGGTGGGCATGTGAGCTAGTGCCTAGACTCAAAGACCTAGGCTTGGACGTGGACGTAATCACAGTAGCTAGGAGGATGAGATGGATAGGCACTTCAATAGGCATAGCCTCAGCCTCCTTCAAGCTATTGAAAAGCAAATATGACGTAGTCCATGCAGGGAACTTTAGAGCTGCACTTCCAGCCATCATGGCAAAGCGGAACTATGTTCTAACGGTCCACGACCTAGGCCCTCAGCGTCTCTACAGGTTCAGAGCACGACTACAAGTTAAGGCCATCGAGAAAGCTGACCTGATAACCACACCTACTAGAGCTATAGCTGAACAGCTCGTCAATAGACTCAATGTTGAGGAGGAGAAGATTCACGTAGTTCATAATGGTGTTGATACTCAGAAGTTCAGACCTCTGAAGGTTGAAAAGCCTAGTACGCCCATAGTAGCCTATGTGGGGAGAATGGCAAAATATAAAGCAAGCATATTCCCTCACATAGTTGAAGAGCTTAGGAGAAGAAAAGTTAGCTTTGAGGTTAGAGTATCTGGAGGCCTCAGCGATGATGAGCTGGTTAGGTTCTATAATATGGCATCAGTTGTAGTGGTGCCAACCATGATAGAGGAGGGAGAAGGCTTTTCTTTTGTAACAGCAGAAGCTCTTAGCTGTCAAGTCCCTGTTGTAGTAAGCGATATACCTGCGATAAGAGAGGTAGCTGGCCCTTATGCCCTCTACGCAAGACCCGGCGATGTAAAGGACTTTGCTGATAAAATAGAGGCTATCCTTAAGAACCCTGACCTGATAGACCTAAAGGCAGCTCGCAAGCGCATTGAGAACATGTTCAGCTGGAGGCAATGTGCAGAGAAGATGCTTGAGATGTATAAGCTGCTAAAGGAGGGCATCAGATGAAAATTCTAATCATAGGGAGATATCATGAAACAAACCCTAAAGCCTTTGGTGGGGACGTCCACGTACAGAGAGTGGCCATGGAACTTGCCGTGATGGGTCATGAAGTATTTTTCGTGAACACTGATGTTGAGCAAGAAGGTAATCCCCGCTACGTCAAGATGAAGTACTTTAGAGTGAGAGGAACGGCGCTCTTTCCTAATCCCAAGCAGCTCGCTTCTCTCATGGATAAAGAGGACTTTGATCTAGTCCATACTTTTTCAACAACAGGTTTCTCTATGGTTAGGATAAAAAAGACCATACCCTGGGTACATTCTCAACTATCCTCAAGGATGATGCCCCTAGGAATAAAGAGTCCCATAGGCTTTATAGCAAAGCTGAAGCCATTTAGGATGATGGCATGGTACATGGAGAGGAAGGCTTGCCAGTCTTCAGATCGCGTGATAGTTGCTAGCAAGGCTATGGCAAGAATAGTAGCTAGAGAGTACGAGGTTCCTTTAGATAAGATAGCCATAGTCCCTCGAGGCGTTGATATAGATAGATTCACACCATCACCCTTGCCATCAGAGCCCATAATACTCACTGTCTGTAGACTTGAAGAGGAGAAAGGAGTACAGTTTGTCATTGAGGCCATGCCTATCATATTGAGGGAAGTCCCCAGTGCAAAGCTTGTTGTAGTGGGTAGTGGTCCCTATGAACAAGCTCTAAGGGATAAGGTTCATGAAATGAACCTTGAAGATCATGTTATGTTCAAGGGCAGAGTAGCTCATGAGGCTCTGCCTAAAGTGTACTCTTGCTGTCGAGTTTTCATTCTATGCTCTACATTCGAGCCCTTTGGAGCTGTTATCCTTGAGGCCATGGCTTCTGCAAGGCCTGTCGTGGCTACAAGAGCAGGTGGCCCCTCGGAGATAGTCATAGATGGCGTAACAGGATACCTAGTTGAGCCGAGAGATGTGAACTCCATAGCCAGTAGGCTGATTGAACTCCTTAAGGATTATGAGAAGGCTGAGAGGATGGGAAGAGCTGGTAGAAGAAGAGTTGAGTCGCTCTTTACTTGGAGGAGAGAGGCTGAGCTCATAGCTAGGATATACGAAGAATTACTCTCCTCAAAATAGACCTCATCAGCAAGAGCAATACTACGCCTGGTATAAGCCATGGCTCCTCAGCGATCTTTTTCACAAGCAAATAAACGAACCTCTGTCTCACGAAGGTCTTCTTCCCCTCTCTGTACCTCATGGCTTTCTTTGCTCTTGATGAGGCAATGATCTTCCTCATCATCTTCGTAAAGCTAAAGGTTTCGTTGTGGATAAGAAACCTCCTTGTTTTGAATACTTTTATATCCCTGTACCTATTCCTCAGCTCCCGCCAGAACTCTATGTCCTCAGCATAATGTAGTGATGGTCTGAACCTGATGTCCTCCACAAGCTCTTTTCTAAAAGCACGAGGTATGCCTTCAACGAGTAACCAATATAACTCGCGTATCGTGAAGTAGCATAGCTCGAAGTAGCTCCTAGGGCTTCCAAATCTCTCAGGTATGATAACCACATCAGCTCCTCTCTCAAAGAGCTGTCTGATCTCGCTCAATAGCCCTTTCTCAGCCTCTTGATCTGCATCTATGAAGACTATGATGTCGCCTTGAGCCATATTGAGAGCTATATTCTTCTTATGAGCCTGTCTTACATCAGGAGATCTAACCAGCTTCATAAAGCCAGGAACCTTCTCAGTTTCGATCCATAGCGCTGTATCATCATATACTACTATCCATTCACTAGGCCTCTCCCTTATCATGCTCAAAAGGAGTTTTCTGAAGGCCTCTCGAGCCCTATGGTCATGCCCATATAGTGGAGTTATTACAGTGACCTTCATACTCTTGGTTAGACTTAATGTCTAGACGTTTAAATAATTGATGTATAATCACTGTGAAGTCATGCTTCCTACACATTATCCTTCCTCACTCAAGCTATCTGCCCAGGACTTAATGTGAGAGCTCTAGACCTAGTATGCGTCTAAAGCCCTTTATTTCAACCCATGGAACTTCAAGAAGCTCACCTCCCCACTCACTAGGATGACCAACAACCCAGAGGTATCCTATGGCATATGGAACCCACCTCTTCATGAATCTGCCTATGTTATCCTTTGGTGCTCTCTTCAAGGTCTTGATAGGAGCATATACGCCCATGAGCTCTGAGTGGTCTGATGTAAGCACAATCCTATAGTTGAACCTTAGAGCTGAGCGTATGAGCTTTTTGGCGACTTTAAGCACATAGACTAGATTCTTGGCGTAAGCTCGAATAAACTCTCTTCTAGCCCTCAAGCTTCTCGAGGCAAGACGGTATATCGTCTTGGCAGCTGCTATAGGCCCTGTATAGGTGCCTCTTAACCACGTCTTACACACAAAAGGTGCATGAGGTTGCATGTAGTGAACCATAATGTTCTCTCCTCTTAGCAGATATCTTAAAGCCATCAGGTTAACATATTCAGCTCTTACAGTTCCAAGCTCCTTATCCCAAAATCTGGCTGAGACATCAACTAGAGCTTTAAATACACTTTTATCCCTAAGCACTACTCTACTCCATGGATTAGCTGTAACATACACTACATCCATAGGCTCAGTGAAAGTCCTTGTTAACCATTCATTTGTGTTACTCCCTGAGGATATTACTCTCTCAAAGCTTACCTCAAACTCATCAAGGACACCTAGATAATTCAATAGGAAGTCAGGTCGACATGCATCAAGTATGATGAGAAGCCTTTTCCTCTCCTTGAAGTAATCATAGATTAACTCTCTCTGACTCTTCATCGTGCAATCACACTCCTATGCTTACACTCATGGAGAATCTCTGTGGCTCACTGATGTACTTGGCCTCCTCTGAAACTTTCCTCACTACCTTAACGATCTCTTTTCTGAACCTCTCAAATGAATACATTCCTGCTCGCCTAATGCACTCTCGAGATAGCAGCTCATGGTCGCTCCAGCTCTTGATTATCATGCCTATCTTGCTAGCACACTCAGCTATACTATGATATCCATAGCCATATCTACCCCTCTCAAGGATATCCCACCAAACGCCGCTCGGCACAGCTGGCACTATGGGAATAGCCCCTGCACTCATGCACTCAGCAACAGCTATACCGAAGTGTTCTCCTATGGTGCCAAGATCCTTTAAGTGGAATTTATATGTATGAAGCATGACCTTGGCTCTTCCCACTATCTCCTCCATGTCCCTTCTTGATACGTTAGCTAGGATCTCAACACGTCCCTTAAGGTTCCACGCAGACATCTTCCTCATAAGCAGCTCATAGTATTGCATGCACTTTCTTGAGCTCTTGTCCAGAGACCCCATGATGAACAGGTCGAACTTCATGCCTTTCTCTCTCATGACTTTAGCTATGAGTAGCTGCTCAAGCTGATTCTTCTCAGGACTTATTCTTCCCAGACTTACAATGATGTCTTCCTTAGTTTTGCTAGGCCTTAGGGGCTTCACGGGAGGATATAGGACATATATGGGAGCTGAGCCTCTTCTCCTGATGAAAGCCCATGCTGTAAACCTTGAGTTAGTCAAGTATATCCTTCGCTTTAAAGAAAGCCTTCTAAGAGCTTCATTTAAGGCCTGAGGTGATGCGTATAGCCTCCACAAAGGGTTCCTCGGTGCTCTATCATATACCTTGAAGGGGAAATGTATGTACACCAATACCTTTCCTGAAGGAGGCCAGAATGGGTAGGTTCCATAGACGTTGAACACTACATCACTATCAATGACTTCACCATACACTCCGACTATCATATTCTTGTACAGCCTAAACTTCCTTAGACTTGGTGCAATCTCCACAACTTCAACTCCTTTCGGCAGTGTGCCAAAGGCCTCAAGCACGCCCTTGCCCATAGCTGCTGTAACTAGTGTCACATCCCATCCTACATCTCTAAAAGCCCTTATGGCCTCTAAGGCTATGAGCTGCCCTCCTCCCACCTTTGTCATATCAGCTTCTATGACTGTTATCTTCATGCAGTCACACCATATATTGCACTCTATTCTTGATCAGTGCTGTGATAGCTATAAGTCTAAGAGACTTGACAACACTTTTATCTAAGGCAAGCTCCTAGAGTTAGCTCGGGAGTTACATGCGCCTTGGTTGCTCAGCCTATTCATATCATGAGCTTCTTAGCAAGCATCACATAAGCATAAAGGACTTTATAAAGGAGGCCTATAGGCTAGAGCTTGACGCTGTAGAATTGTTGGATATATATTTCGAGAGCACCGATTTCACAACGCTTAGAGAGGTCAAGAGAGATCTCTTAGATTATGGGCTTTATCTCTCATCTTACTCGATTAATAACAACTTCTGCCTCCTCAACCCCTTCGAGAGAAAGCTGCAAGAGGAATATGTAAGGAGAGGTATTGACGTAGCCGTCTACCTTGGCGCCTATGTGGTGAGGGTATTTGCTGGTACAATACCTGAGAAGATTGACAAGGCCAAGGCTCTTGACCTTGCTGTGGACTCCTTCAGGCGAGTATGTAGATATGCTGAGGAAATGGGAGTTGTACTCGCTATCGAGAACCATGATGCACATGGAGCAGCAGCTACGCCTGAGGATATCAAGTACATAATAGAGCAGGTCAATTCTCCCTTCCTTAGGCTGAATCTCGATACAGGAAACTTTGGCATAGATGAGAAGTTGTATGACAAAATAGAGCAGACAATTCAATATTCTGCTCATGTTCACGCTAAAGTGCTAGAGGTCGATGAGGAGAGGGGGGATAAGAACATAGATTATTCGAAGGTGTTTGATATATGTAGAAAGGCTGGATACAAGGGAGTGATATCCATAGAATATGAGGGCAAGGAGGATCCCATGGAAGCTGTGCCCAAGATAGTGAAGTGTATGAGAAAGCTTCTAAGTCGCTAGCGAGAGATTCCTATGGGGTTCGTCCCTTAGAGATCTGGCTACTCGGAGAATTTCTCATATCCCCCTCCTTTTACGCTCAGTTCATGAGCTTTAGCAAGCACCTTCATGATCTTTAAGCCCCACTCGACCGATGGAAGAGGCTCCTTATCCTCCACTATGCACTCTATCGTATGGTCTACTGAATCATAGTAGTATAGTCTCAACTCCCCTATGTCCTTCTCTTCAAGCACTTCCTCCTGCCCATCACTTCTTCTGATCTTCATTAGGCACCTATAGAAGTTTGGAACTTCTACGATGGCCTCCGTGCCATATACTTTCATCCCAAACTCCATGCCTGCAAAGGTCACAAAGTTAGCCCTTATGACTCCTAGAATATCGTCCTTGAATCTGAGAACCATGACCACATTGTCTGGCGCTGTGGGCTTTATTCTTAAGCTGGGCTTGATGCCTTGATAGTACATGGATCCTGGATACTTCTTGTAGTATTCAGGAGCTATAGTTGAGGTGTGCTCTTCAGGCCTTATGATGAGCCTCTCCTTTACTACAAGCGAAGCTGCTACGTGAAGCTCCTTTGGCTCTCCGAAGAGCTTTATAGCTCTAGCCACATCATAGACGCCTAGGTCATATATGGGCCCTCCTCCTCGCTCCCACCTGTAGAACCATTCTCCCCACGTCGGTCCACTATGAGCAGTGCTTGAAGTGAAAAAGCACACCCTCCCTATCTTGCCCTCCTTGATCAGCTCCTCTATCTTTCTAACCAGAGGAGAGAAGAAGGGATCTGAGGGCTCTATCAGAGCCTTCACCTTGTTCTTCCTCACAGCTCTTGCTATCTCCTCAGCCTCCTTGAGACTTATGCCCATGGGCTTTTGCAATATGAAGTTCTTCCCCTCCTCTGCTGCCCTTATGGCTAGAGGGGCATGTGACTCATGACTAGTCAGTATGACAACGACTTCCACATCGGGGTGTTTAAGAACTTTCTCAGGATCATCATAGTACTCTTTTGCTCCCCACAGTGAAGCAGACCTCTTCGCTCTCTCAAGTATGACATCACATACAGCTACCAGATTAGCGACCTTAGCTATATAAGGCATGTAGAAGTTATTAGCCACATTACCACATCCAATAACGCCGAAGCCTATCTTCCTCAAGCGATCACCCCTCCGGATTTCTCTCTCAACTATTCGAGATTTAGCTATTAACCTCTATCAACTCATCAGCACTACTCACGCTTACTTCAATCTGTGCTTCTCAAGTCCATGAGTTCACACCTCCTCTTGAAGATCGATTTACCTTCGCAATCATAAGGTATGTCTAGTATATCAGCTATGGTAGGAGCAACATCAATTATTTCAGCATTCTTGAGCACCCTGACACCAAGAACAAAGTCCTTCTCGTACAGCCTGAATACCTTCCTGTGCTCTTATTATGCTCAAAATCCCATACTTCACAATCATGAGGTGGAGGATGGTCACAGCACCAGTTAGCACTTCTAGCGCATAGTTTGCGAGCTGTGGAGCATCCTGCATGATAGCCATGATCCGGTGCTAGTATCAAGTAGGTCTCCTCCCATAGCTTGTTGTAGACTAGGTATTCAATTATCTCTCCTAAGAGAGAGTCGAGGAACAGCATGTAGGCGTGCTTAGATGACCTTGGATGAGGCATAGGCTCCTGATATATTGGGCAAAATGACACAGAGTCCATGACTGGGAAGTACACGTGAACTAGATCTCAATTCCTCCTCTTCCTCAGAAAAGGCATGACGAAGTTTCTCCACATGAGTTCATCAGGAAAATATCCTGAGAGAGCAAGTCCATATCCATGAGTGAAGAAGTAGCCAGGAACAAGCCAATGGTCAGTGGTGAAGGAAGCTGATTTTATGCGATTGGGAGCATGGTGCTGAGCATACTCAAATAATCCTATGGGCCCTGGCCTATCAGGAGTCCTTGGGTAATAAGGCCATCCATTGACGCTAGCCCAGTAAGGAGCAGCGTTATATCGACCAGTTGCTAGGTACTTCATGCCATGTGGCGTATCACACTCGCCCTTATTCCATGCAAAACAGAAGATGCCATTTTCAATAAGAAAGCGGAAATTCTTGGCAAAGCCCAGTCTAGCATAGTCCCACACATTGACAGGTGGCATGTTATCAAGGACCTTAACCTCTTTAGCCCAATGGCCAGGAAGCTGGTCTATCACTATCATGAGCACTCTCGACATCACCTCACCTCTCTAGTAATCTTAGTTGGGATAGTTCATTATTTTGAAGGAGATTAATCCTGAGAGAGCGCTCACATACGCTTAACAGCTATGATCGCAGCCATGCTATGATATCCCTGCTTGAATGAGGATTACGAGCTATGACAAATAATGTATCTTCTTCAGGAGAACACTCTGTATAGTATTCCCATCCTTCCCATCCTTCTCAAAGTGTGATCTGCTGTGAGTATTACTATCGAAGCTAAACTTGCTACTAAGAACAACACAATGTTATGCGGCATGGTCAAGGCCATGATGTAGAGTGGAATAATCACGATAAAGCATACGCTCCAAGCCTGTTTGCTCTCATTCCACAAATCATAACCAGGCAGCGGCTTCACTGG
>Ga0180301_10000427_pt1 | contig 32478 bp, 21 predicted proteins | sample GuaBasSediGuay16_FD_121797 | JGI IMG/M metagenome (GOLD analysis project Ga0180301, IMG submission 121797) | Subseafloor sediment microbial communities from Guaymas Basin, Gulf of California, Mexico - Guay16, Core 4569-2, 12-15 cm | ecosystem: Environmental > Aquatic > Marine > Hydrothermal... | reverse complement strand
CCCAATGCCAAGGCAAAGGTCCTGGCCCAAGGGCTTCCGGCCTCACCAGGGGCGGCTTCAGGGAAGATGGTATTTGATGCGGACCGGGCCGAATCCAAGGCCAAGTTGGGAGAAAAGGTTATCCTGGTAAGGGAGGAAACAAAACCTGAGGATATTCACGGATTTTTTGCCTCCCAAGGGATTCTTACCAGTCGTGGAGGCAAGACATCTCATGCCGCTGTTGTGGCCAGGAGCATGGGAAAGCCATGCGTGTCAGGCTGTGAGGCCATTACTATTGACCATCATGCCAGAGAGGCAACCATTGGTGATGTGGTACTGAGGGAGGGCGATATTATTACCATTGATGGAAGTACTGGAAAGGTCTATGAGGGGCAAGTCCAGACTATTGAACCCGAGTTTGTGGAAGACCTTTTGGTGCTTCTGGAATGGGCTGATGAGATAAGCGAGCTTGAAGTCATGGCCAATGCTGACACCCCTGAGGCCGTGGAAAAGGCCAGGAAGTACGGCGCTAAAGGGATCGGGCTTTGCAGGACAGAACGGATGTTCAACCAGCCCGAACGACTTCCCATTGTCCGGGAGATGATCCTTGCGGAGACTACTGAAGAGCGACAAGCAGCCCTTGACAAGCTCTTGCCATTTCAAAAAGAGGATTTCAGGGAGATCTTCAAGATTATGGATGGAATGCCTGTCACCATAAGGCTTTTGGACCCTCCGATCCATGAGTTTTTGCCTTCGGCCGAGGAACTGGTAAATGAGATAACACATCTTAGGGAGCTTAGGAAGACCGTAGATGGTATGGCGGCCCTGCCTGAGACGCTGAAGCTGTTAGACCCGGAACTGCACAGGCGCTATGCAGCGAACCTTGAGATGATCACCAAGGGGCTTGAAGAACTCAAGAGCAAACATCTGGCCGAGGAGTTGATCGAGGCCAAGGAACAGATGTTGAGGAAGGTGAGAGCGCTTGCTGAGACCAACCCTATGCTGGGTCATCGTGGGGTGAGGCTGGGGATAACCTATCCAGAGATCTATAGCACTCAAATTCGGGCCATTTTGGAGGCGGCTGCTGAGCATATAAAGGATGGAGGCCATATGGTTCCTGAGATCATGGTCCCTCAGGTCTGCACCCTGCAAGAGCTGAAGTGGGTTCACGGCTATGTGATGGAGATACACAAGGAGGTGGAAGAGAAATATGAGATCAAGGTCCCTTACCGATTCGGGACCATGGTGGAGGTGGTTCGGGCCTGTATGCGGGCAGGGCGTATTGCAGAGCTGGCAGAGTTTATCTCTTTTGGAACCAATGACTTAACCCAGGCCACCTTTTCTTTTTCCAGGGAAGATGCGGAAAACAAGTTTCTCCCTTTGTATAAAGAACGGGGTATTCTCCAGCATAATCCATTTGAAGTTTTAGATATCAAAGGCGTTGGAAGACTGATGATGATTACCATCGAATGGGCCAGAAAAACCCGGCCTGACATGAAGATTGGGATCTGTGGCGAGCAAGGGGGACACCCTGAGTCTATCCGCTTTTGTCATCATATAAAGGTGAGCTATATATCTTGTTCACCCCCTAGGGTTCCCATTGCCAGGTTGGCGGCAGCCCACGCCAAATTAAAGGAGAAAGAATATACCGTGGTTTGATCATTCAGTGGGTACACTGGTATAATGGGAAAGGGTGTAGATCTGATCGGCCAATTTTTCGAGCTGGTCTCTTACCTCTTCCTCATTTATTTCTTTATCACCGCGGGGCCTCAGATAATTCTCGTTTAGATACTGGAAGGCATTTTGGAAGGTGATATAAGAGACGGCTTCATAGTGCTTCACAAAACCGGTTTCGTGAAGCTTGGTGCCCAAGCTGTTCATCTTTTTAAGCAGTTCGGCCTTTTTCCTCTTTTGGCCAAAGGAATCCAGCACCACTCTTGTTGCGATCCAGTAGGATTCTAGGAAGCTCCTTGCAAGCCCTGCCCAGAGTGGAAGGTTGTGATATCCTTTTCTTGTCACCTTGTATGTATGTGACCCTGAGCCTTCTTCAACAAGGCCCCTGCTTCGAAAATAAGAAAGTATCTCTTCCAAATGGCTGGCATCATCCGTATTTCCTTCGAAGATAAATTCATTTTTAAAGAGTTCCCTTAGAAAGATGTAGTCATCCTGGATTGTCATAAAGTCTTTTTGCGCCTCTTTTCCTGAAAGCAACGAGAGGGCCACGAGCGTGTGATCTAAGAAATAGTGGATAATACTGTTTTTATAATAGTCCAGCTCCCGATGTTTTTTTGGGTTCACGGTGTAAAGGGATGAGTCGCCTTGCAGATCTCCTGCAGGGGATATGATTTTCCAACTGCTCAGCAGGTGGAGAGTTTCTTGAAAGGCCTCCATGAGATTGGAAAGGGAGGAGACCATAGGTGCCTTCTGGGCCTCCAGAAACAAAGCCAATTCCTCCACTGAGGCGTACAAATCTTTGAGTTCAAAATGCTTTCGAAATTTGCTGAGGATGACTGAAGAAACCAGGGCAAGGGGGGTAATAGGTGTGACATGATTGATGGCACGAACAAGGTCCAAGGCCAGGGTCTCTTCCATGGTGTCTGTTTTTGACTGCTGAGGGCCAAGATAGTCCCGGATGGAAAAGGGTTGTGCAAAGCGGATATAGATCTTCCCATATTTTTTCTTTAAGAGTTTTCTTGCCTTAAGGATCTGCCAGAAACCCTCCCTTTCCTTGGCAACACCTTCTTGTTCACGAACGTAGGACTTTTCTTCGATTATCCTATCATAGGCAATTGAGGCTGGCACGAATATGAGGTCATTACAATGGCCATTTAGGTATGCATCCAAAAGGATAGAGAGAAACCCTGTTTTGGGAAGAACCAGTTTGCCGCTCCTGCTTCGCCCCCCCTCTATGAAGAATTCAATAAAATACCCCTCTTGAAGAAGCTGATTTACATAGGCGGAAAAGACCTTGGTGTAAAGTCGAGCACCGCTGAAGCTCCTCCTTATGAAAAAGGCTCCACATTTCCTAAAGATATGCCCCACAGGCCAAAAGGCTAGGTTTTGTCCTGCGGCAATCTTGGGAACCTGAACATAATATTCGTAGAGCGTATAATTGAGAACCAGGTAGTCGATATGGCTTTTGTGAGAAGGTACAAATATCACCGGCCCTTTTCTGGCCCAATTTCTCACAAGTGCCAACTCATCCGGATCAATTTCAATTCCTTGAAATAGCCTTTTCCAAAATCGGGTTAACAGTGAGTAAGTGAGAACCACATACGTGGGGCTATAGTCCGCTGCGATTTCATCAAAATATTCTGAGGCCTTTGCCTTTAGTTGCCTCTGACGTCCCGCCTTGCCACTAGAGAGGCGCTCAATGGTCCGGAGTACCTCTTTGTCATTGAGCACCTGCTCTTTCAGTTCCTGCCTGGACTTCATGAGAGGCCCTATGATGGCCTTTTTTTGACTGTCAATAGCCTGAATAAGCTGCTCTCTGATGAAGGGCACCAGGGCTTCCGGTGTTTGGTTCGTGTACTCGGGTGAGGCCAAGTACTCCCTAAGATCAATAGGGGGACCGAAGTCAAAAAACGCCCTCCGGTTATGCCTGAAAAACAGGAAGATTTTTCGCAAAGGGCCGGGATTGTCTTTATATCCGAATAGGATGGAAAGAAGACCCTTTGGGTCCCTTTCAGGCGCCTGTCTGTATAAGATCAGACTGGGCACAAGGAAGATGGGCCTTTCCATGTCTTGTTGGATCTCAATAAGATAGGTGATAGGATCCTTTCCTTCTTCCACGAATTGACGACGGAATCGCTTTGGGTCAAGAAGGCACAGGAGAGCCGGAACGCCCTTTTGAAAGCCCTCCCTTAACAGACCCAGTTGATAAGGATTCGGCCTCTTGTGGTATTTGAAGATATAACTGAACTGAAACTTGACCATTTTAAAGAGGAAAGAGATGGGGAAGAACAGGGACATATTTAGGTCCAGGCCTATTCGAGGATAGGGTAAACGGGATTTCCGAAGCCTATAGTGATAAAGCAGGTAATCGAGGCGACCCGGATATTTGGTCACATAAACAACGGTTCCCTGTCGTTGCTTTTCTCGTAGCCAGGCCCTTGCGTGCTCATCTATTTGAACCTTCCCGAATAACTTGTAAAGAAACCAGCCCAGAAAGAAGCGAGGCTTGAAATCCAGGATGCAGGACAAGGGATATTTCTCAAAAAGCCAAGACATTGTGTAGTCCTTTCCAAACCGAGAGCCTTCAGCCAGAGATTGCCATTTTTGGATGGCCACTATTTCATTACGATAAATGGGAGCAAATGTGAAGCTGTTAAATCAATCAAACGAAATAGGTCTCTGCTTGTCACAAATATGGCTAAATGTCCACTATTTTGACGCAATTTTGCCAAGATAGGAGGTATTGTGACCCTTTGGCTTAGGGAAAAATGGGAAAAATGCCCGGCCTGGGCTGAAATCGTTAGATCAGTTATCGGCACAGAAGTTGCAAAAACCTCTGGAAAAAACCTTTATCCCAGGAGGTGCCCTATGATTGGAGTATCAAGAAAGAGGAGGATGTCGCCCCAGGGAGGCTTTACCTTGATTGAAATGGCCATTGTACTGATCATTATTGGGATTATTATCGGGGCGGTTGTAAAAGGAAAGGATCTTGTACAGTCAGCAAAACAGAAGAGGTTCTATACGAAATTTCTCAAGCAGTGGGAATTATCGGTATTGAATTACTATGATCGGACCGGAAACCTGCTTGGGGACGGCACCATAAACGGGGGAACCAATGCCACCAAGGACGGCCGATTCGACAACATAAGTGGAGCCAATTTTGGTGGAGCCAATGGAGTCGATGCGACCCTAAGAAAGGTAGGCCTAACGGTTCCGGTGAGTAATACCAGCAACAGTGGTCAATATACTTATAAGGGACAGTACAGTGGAACACAGACAATCACTTTATGGCTCTACTACCTATATAGCAATACAGACGGCAGGTACAGTAACGCCTTGTATTTGACAAATATACCCACGGACCTGGCCATTGCACTGGATACGATCATTGATGGCGAAACGGATCCCACTGCGGGAAGCTTCAGACGTTACCCTGACAATGCCGCCAGTACCTGGCCTGATGTCTCTACCACAGGTGTAGTTAATGCTCAGTTAATACTCAATGTGCCATAGGAATCGGACAGTGGCGTACGTGGATGATGAATAAGTAGTAGAGTCGCCAGCTATATGAGATGAAAAATCAATTCTGGAAATATGCCCAGTTCTGGCTGGGCCTTGTGTTATGTGCTTGCCTGCTTGTGGGTTCTTACTTGTGCAGTAAAAGTCTTATTCGTTACCAAACAATAGCTCGTAACATAAGATCCGCAAGGACCCAGTTAGAGCAAATAAGAAGGATAAAGAAGGAAGTGGCCAGGCAACAGCGCATTCTCGCACGCGTGAGGACGTTTGTAGAAAAGGCCAAGGCCTTTGGGCTAGTTAAGGACAGGTGGGACAGATATGGCGTGGAAATCCAAGAATCAATAACGTTTCCTGAATTGAGGCAGATACTGGAGCAGACCGTGAGCAAAGAGACCTACTATTTTGAGCCTTCCAGCCTTTATATCTCAAAAGCAAAACCAGAAAGTGCTAAGGGGGAGGCGGTGGAACCAGGTAAGAAGAAACAGGTGCCCTCTGCCGGAACTGCGGAGAAACAGAAAGCAGACCTGTTCTTGAAATTAAGAGGGTATTTTCTTGTGAGGCGGCAATGACCTTTTCTTCAGAAAAGATATATCTCGAATTGGATGGCCATCTTTTCCTATATGAAGCGGGGCACCTGAGCGAACTAGGGGATCCTTCAGAGATCATCGAAGAGTCCATCTTTGTGACGGATTTCCCGGATTCTATCTCAAGGATCATCCAGGTTGAAACCCCTCCAAAGTATGCGGATGTCATGGCCAGAAGGAACCTGGAAGAGGCAGGGGAATTTGATCAGCCTGTTACGGTGATTACGCATTGGAAGAAAAAGAAGCGAAAAAACACGACAGATATATTTTTTACAGCAGTACCCATCCAATCCTATAATCATTATATGACTCATGTAGAAGAGACAAGCGCTCCTATCCTGCTATTCCCGCTATATACGGTTCTTCATCAAACCTTGAAAAAGAATGCGAGAAAGAGCCCTATTGCTGTGATCTTCCAGCATGGAAGAAGTGCTGATCTCATTATTGGGACAAAGAAGAAGATCTATTTTGCGAACCGGTCCATGGCCTTTGATGAGACTCCAGAGCAGATTTATGCCCTGTGGGACATGGTGTTATCAGACATAAGGAGTACAGAGGCAGAGAACAGAATAAAGATTACAAAGGCCCTGTTCATTTCATGGATAGACAGTACCCCGCCTGAGTGGAAGGGTGACCTGGGGTTCAATTTGGACTCCCTTGCAGAAGAGACCCTTGAGCTAGAAGGAAGGAGTTATAGGACATCATTTTTCAAGGTGGTCCGAAAACTAGACGTGGCTGCCTCTATTTCGGGGCCCTCTGAAAAATTGGCCTATTATTCAAGAAAGGCCATCCTGCCTTTGAATCTAATTCTTCTATTGGCAGTTTGTCTGGTGTTTTTCGGATATATGTATTTTACACGCCAAGCAAATGCTCTGAACATGAGCTATCAAAATCTGGTATCGGAACTTGTTTCAGTCAAACAGCTACAGCCCAAGATTGGGGGACATGTGCCCTATGAGGAAACTCTAGCCTTTGTCAAGAGGCTTGAGCGTGCATCCAGGGTGCCGAGCTATAAAGAGTTCGTGAATGATCTTTCTGATGCCTTTGGTGAGGGGATGGTGGTGGAATTGTTGAAGGTTGATTATGGCCAGGGCGGTCTGCTGGCGGAGGTGCACGCCACAGTAAAAGCGCCATTTGGACAAGCGCACAGAGGATACCAGAGATCCTTGTGGATTTTGAGAAAAAAGGGCTATTGCATTGAAGACAGCTCCTTTTCCACAAACATTCAGGCGTCGCACTTTTTATTGAAACTGACCAAAAGGAATCCATGAAGATCAAATATCTATATTTGATGAGCTTCATATTAATTCTTGTTGGGATGGTTGTAAGCGGCCTTTGGGTTGCCAGAATAGGCCCTGAAGGCAGGCCTCCCTCATTGACCTCTGGTGTGGCCCTTCCAGAGGGAAAGATGCCATCATCAGAGGTCGTTCAAGAGATAGGCAGGCTAGACGGGTTGCTTGCGGGTTTGGCCACACCGAAAGAAAAGGTAATTGGGCCAGTTCAGCTATCTGTCTTTGGATACAGGGAGGTCCAAGCCCAACCTCGGATAAGGAAGGGTCAACAACTCCGGTTAGGGGGTGAGTTTAGGCATTCAGTCACTTTTGCATTTTCCGGAGGATCAAAAAGGTTTTGTGTTGTGGATGGGGCATATTATGCGGAAGGGGCCCTGCTGCCAACCGGAGAAAAGATTTTGAAGATTATGCCTGATAAGGTCATGTTTGAAAAAAGAAGGGTAAGGAAATGGGTTCCTGTTGGAGCGGGCAAAGAGAGGTCAATAAGAGAGACCAAGGACTCAGGAGAGAGCACGTGAAAAATAAGATTACATTACTGGTATCCATTGGCGTTTTTTTCTTGGCTGGGTGTAGCATGGGGCCTCATTCCATGCGCGAACCAAAGCCACCCACTGCTAAGGTTGTGCCCAAGAATATCAAGGAAGAGTCCAAATCTGCTGATAAGGATCGGCAGGCCCTTGTTGATTATTTTGAAAAGAAGGCCCTAAAAGAGCTGGAAGTGGAACCAGTGATGCCCAAGTATGATCCCCTTGAGGATCATATTGTTTCTTTTTCCATGATTGATGAGGACCTTCAGTTGGTACTTTATTCACTTGCCCAGTCTGTTGGCATGAACCTGATCATGGATCCCAGCATTACCAAGGAGAAACATCTTGTTACGCTAAACTTTCAAAATGTCACTGCAGCCACTGTATTACGGGAACTTTTGAATACCTATGATCTCTATTATGAGATTGATCAGAACGTTATTCGTATCAGGCCTTATCAAGAGCGCTTTTTCAAGGTGAACTTCTTGGATACCAACCTTTCCGTTAATTTCGACGTGGGCGGAGATGTGCTTGGAGCTTCAGAGAATGAGACAGTGGGAGGCTTGTCCGGCAATTTCAAGCTCTCTGGGACAGGTGCTAATAAGTCCAATGCCTATGATCTGCTTGAGCAAATGATCCAGAAGCTCCTTTCCCCTGGGGGCAAGTATTCCTTGAACCGGATTTCAGGAACCCTTTATGTAAAGGACACACCTACAGTGATAGCTGCTGTATCGCGGATGGTCAATCATCTGAAGGATGTATTGGCAAGGCAGGTCTTGATAGAGGCCAGAATTATTGAAGTAACCCTTTCGGATAATTACTCCTATGGAATTGACTGGGATTTGCTAAGAAGAGAGGTTAGCGGTGTAACCAAATTGAATGAAGCCTCATGGGCGCTTGGACGGGGACTGGTCCTTTCAGGGGTTAGCAGGGCCTTTACCATTGACGTAGCCATTGATGCCCTCAAGACCTTTGGGCATACCAGGATCGTATCAAACCCAAGCATTAGATCCAAAAACGGCAAGCCCGCTGTCATCAGTGTAGGAACTTCCATCACATATAAGAAGGATGTCTCCGTTACTACCACCACTGTGGGCAATGAAAACCAGAGCACTACGGAGGTTGAGGTGTCCACGGTGTTTGACGGCCTTATTCTGGGAGTTATCCCATTTATTGGTGAAGATGGCAAAATAACACTCCTTATTAACCCTATTAAGAGTGATGTAGATCCCGATAGCATAGAGCCGGTTCCAGTGAGCGACAGATCCACTGAGAGCATATCACTGCCAAAAGTGGGGATTAAGGAAATGAGCAGCACCATTAGTTTGAATAGTGGGGATGTGGTGTTTTTGGGAGGTCTCATTGACAGACATAAGCAAAAGATTACCAAGGGGGTTCCCTTTCTTTCCTCTATCCCTCTATTGGGCTATTTCTTTAAAAACGAGAGCTTTCGAAACGAAACCCGAGAACTTGTGATTGTCCTTAGCGTAAAGACTGTTTAGGGGCAGAAACTTCGGATGAGTGTCATATTTGAGGCATTACGCAAGGTCAGACAACCTCAGGATACCATTGGGGAGCCGGGAATCGAGGAGAAAAGGTCTGCCAATGTCTATACGGTAAAGGATCTTGTCTTTTCGCCCCAAGGATTGTTGGGCCTAATCCTTGTTGCCCTGCTCGTTGGCGTGGCAGCCTATTATGGAGAAGGCTATATCAGCTCCTTGAGGCATGTAGGAAGGCCCGCTAGAGAGGTAGGTCCGAAAAAGATAGTAATTCCCCCACAGCACGATAAAGCAACCCAAGCCTCCGAGTTGAGGGAAGAGCCAGGTAACGAAGTGCCCCCTCCGCCAAAGGATGTCAGTTATGAAACCCCACAGCCGGGAAAACTTTATCTCCCGCCCAAGAAAGAGGCTGGGCAGCCGGTGAAAGAGGTGCCTGCTTCTAGCATACAATATTTTCCCCCTAAAAAGGAGGGGCAGTCAAGAGGGTCAGAAAGTGCAATACATGAAGTCAGTCGACCCCCAAAAAACACCCTGATCGAAGTTTCTAACCGAGGCTACAAAGATGATTTACCAGCCGTGATTGATGCGAACAAATCCCAGGACTCCAGGGTGGAGGAGACTTTTGAACCAGCCTTTAGCCCACAGCAGGCAAAGAGAGATACTTCTTTTGGTCGGCGTCGGCAGCTACAAGGACACAACTCAGTGCCAAGCCCTTTACGGACAGAGGAAGTCCAAAAAATACCAGACAATCGGAAAGCACTTCGCAAGCCAGAGCATCGGGCTTCTTTGGCAGCCAGAGCTCAGGAAAAAGAAAGCAAGGAAAGGACAGCCAGGATTTCCTGGCTTGTTTCGCGTATCCAGGGGGCCATGACTCAGAATGACAAGGCAAAGGTGGACGAACTCTTACCAAAACTTATTCATATAAAGGGAAAGGACGACCCCTTTGTACTCAAGCTTCAGGCCTTCTGGCATATTAAGCAGGGGCGATATGATTCAGCCAAGAAGTTGCTAATAAAGGTATTGGGAAGGGATCCAAAGGATCTGGAAGCTGGTTTGAATATGGCCATTATTGAGATCAAAACCGGCAAGTTGGACAAGGCGAGGAAGAGATTAAAGGTATTGCGAGACCTGTACGAAGACAGCAATGAGGTTCCTGAACTTTTAAGAAAGATAAATGGCTAATGGCATGGTCAGGAAGGGCGGTCGATCGAATTGCAGCAGGTATACTGTATGTGGGCTTGTGCGTCGTTGTGGTATGGGCAGGTACTGCCCTTATCAATCATGCACTTGAATCAAAGTTTTACAAAGATTTCCTAGTCAAATGGGAAATAGCGGCACAAAGGTATAGGAGTGTTTCCGGAACTTGGCCAATCTTCGACGGGACCAATCATGTTCGATACATGGAGGGGCTGGTTGACTATATGAAAAGCAAAGGGATTCAGCTACCCCGTTCCAATACAAAGGCTCCCTATACCTATGTACTTGATCGAATCGGATTCAAGAAGGAGGACATCTTTATTTTGTGTTTATCTGATAGGATTATCATCTATGGCCTGTCCCAGCGGACATTTGAAAAGGCAGACCAATATATAGATGGATCAGCAGATCCCAAGAGAGGAAGGCTGAGAGGAAAGATCAGCAAAGCTGGCTCAACCATAATAGCATTATGGAGGATATGATGAATCCCAACCTCACATACCTCGAATTCTTTCATCTCAGGTATAACCCGTTTCCGGTAGCGCCTGATACTGAAAACTTCTATGTTTCCAGAACCATTGATCGAATCATTACCGAAATTGTTCATGGAATAGAGACACGCAAAGGTTTCATGATCCTTGTAGGAGAGGTTGGATTGGGAAAGACCACAATCGGCCGCAAGATCGTAAGCCTTTTGGAACAAAGTGGCACCGAAACATCGCTGATTCTCCAGACCGGTTTTCAGGGTGAAGAATTACTGAAGGAGATAAACAGGGACTTCAAGATTAGGCCAAGAAGCGGGACCCTTGGGGATCATCTGAGGCGCCTGAATGATTTTTTACTAAAGAAGAATGCAGAAGGCCGCAATTGTGCGATCATAATCGATGATGCACAAAACCTAACCCCTGAAAGCCTTGAGCTTATCAGAATGATATCCAATCTGGAGACGGATCGCGAAAAACTTGTGCAGATCCTGCTCATCGGGCAGCCCGAACTGCTGAAGAAATTGGCTACCCGTGAACTTAGGCAACTGAACAGCCGTATCATTATTCATCAGGAAGTAAAGCCATTACAGAAACATGAACTCAAGGACTATCTTTTCTTCAAACTCAATGCCGCTGGCAATGATGGAACCACCACCATTACTAATGGGGGATTAAACAAGATTTATGCAGCAAGTAAGGGCAACTTCAGGAAAGTTAATGCCATTATGGATCGTTGTCTTTATGCTGGGTTCGTCTGTGACTCCACAAGGATTTCACGAAGCATCGTGAAAAAGGCCCTTATGGATTTGAAGGGCAAACCTATTGAACTCTACAGAAGGCCGCTCACGTGGGCGCTGGCTGGCATGGTGGCACTTTGCTTGGCCTTGGCAGCTCCATATGCGTGGAAAGCGGTCTACTTTAGAGAGACAGGCCGATTGGTTAAGGCGGTGCCTGTGGAAAAGGAAAAGGGCATACCACCGCAGATCTTGAATTTCCTCAAAGACTATGGCCTTGCTTCATATGGTGACGTTTTTTTTAAGGCCCTTACCCAGCATAAGATAAGGGAGGTGGCCCATAGAATTCTCAATGAGACAGGATTCTATCTCATTCAGTTGCCTAATGTACCAGAAACGGTGAAGAAGCGATTCGGAATCCTTGCCTATCCTTCAGAGGAAGGGGGAGGACAACGCTTTTTTATCTTTTGGAAGCCCGAGTTCTGGGTCAAACGTTTCTATTATGGATATCAGGGCCCCGAGATCCTGAGGATACAACAGATCCTTGCAGGGCTCAGCCTGTATACTGATTCCATTGACGGAATTGTGGGAAAAAATCTCATGAAGGCCCTGGTGGAATTCCAGAAGAAGATGGCCCTGCCTGTAACAGGATACCCTGATCCTGACACACTCTTTCTACTCTGCAATATGAAGGAGATTCCGACATATGGAGCCAGCCCCGCGTCACAGAAAACCACTGGGTGAATTGCTTAAGGAAAAGGGGATCATTAATGAGTCCCACATACAATTCGCCATTCAAGAACAGAAGATAACAGGAGAGCGGATCGGAGAAGTCCTGGAGAGACTCTGTTTTGTGACAGAGTATGATGTGATGACTACCCTCTCCGAGCAGGAAGGAATTCCCTATTTGGATGTGGATGCGGTATTTGCCGAGGAGCGCATTCTTAAGCTCTTTAACAAAAATTTCTGTCTGAACCACGCTATCTTCCCGTTCCGCATTCACGAAAATGCTATCGAGGTGGCCATCTCTACAGTGGCAGATGCCAAGTTGTCTCAGACCATTAATCGCCAGAGCGGGCTGCGGCCCAGGTATTTCTTTTCTGAAAAGAAAAAGATTATTAACGCAATCAACAAGTTCTACTATTTTTTCGAACATCCCGTAGAAGAATTGATTGAAAAGGAAGTGAGGATCCTGGCCCGGGACCAGGAAATGGCCCGGGGGACCGAAAACCTTATAAAGTATATCCTTCATTTGGCTGTGAAGAGAAGGGCTACGGATATTCATATCCGGCCCATGGATCGATCCATTAATGTGTCTTTCAGGGTGGATGGGGTTATTACCTCGGCCTTTTCCATGCCGGTCAGTTTAGGACGTGTGATTACTAGTCTGAAGATGAAGGCAGACATGGACATAGCCGAGCAAAGGGTGCCCCAAGACGGGAGCTTTTCGGAGACCATCTTAAACAATGAATATGATTTTCGTGTCTCCACGGTTGTATCGCCTGAAGGCGAAAACATGGTGCTTAGAATTTTGCCTACGGAAAGTGCGATTATGGGTTTGGGCCAACTGGGTTTTTTTGAAGAGGATATACGGACTGTGGAGAGAATTTTTAATGAGCCATTTGGCATTATACTGCTTACCGGTCCTACGGGTTCTGGAAAGACTACCACCCTCTATGCAGGGATCAGGAGCCTGGATCTGCTTCAGAAGAACGTTTTGACCGTGGAGGAACCAATTGAGTATCATATCCCACTCTTACGTCAAACCCAGGTTAATGAAAAGGCCGGATACACCTTTGCGAATGCCATCCGATATTTCCTTCGTCACGATCCTGATGTTATTCTCGTAGGAGAGATCAGGGACGCAGGGACTGCGGCAACAGCAGTGGCCGCATCCACCACTGGTCACCTTGTACTCTCTACCATGCATAGCAACAGTGCCATAGGTGCAATTCCGCGGTTAAGAGACCTGGGAGTAAGGGCCTTTTTGATTGCAGATTCGCTTCTAGGTGTGGTCAGTCAACGCCTTGTGCGCAAGATATGTGAAAACTGTAAAGAGCCCTATAAGGCGAAGGGCTGGGAAAAGGCCTATCTCAGAGACCAGGAAGTGGAACAACTATTTAGGGGTAGGGGGTGTGAAGTCTGCAATGGTTCTGGCTATTTTGGAAGAACACTGGTCTACGAGATATTGGTTGTGGACAGTGAAATCGCAAAGCTCATTGGTCAGGAGGCTGATCTGAGCCTTGTGGCAAAAAGGGCAAAGGATTCAGGTTTTGTGGATATATTCCAGGTGACTGCTGCAAAGGTCAAGAAGGGGATAACCACTACTGAAGAGGCCATGAGGGTGCTGGGACATATAAGACAAGAATGATCTAGCATCTAACAAGAAGTAGCCATGAACTATTTTCGATACAAACTTATAGAACCCTCTGGAGCCGTATCATCGGGTATTATCAAGCTTCCATATAAGGAAGTGACCTCAGTTATGGCTCATCTAGAGAGGGATGGCTCCACGGCAATCTATGTCAAGAAATTAGGGCCTATTGGAAACGCCCTTGTTCAATTGGGTACCTTTAGGCTTAGAAAAAAGCTGCCAAGAAGTTTTCAAGCAGAGTTTCTGGGCAATCTATCCTTTATGCTCAGTTCTGGTATGACACTCACCACGGCCTTGGAGGAGGCTGCTACCAGCTCGGACAGGCCTGATTTTGAAAATGACATCAAGGAGATCGTGTTCAGGATCCAGGGAGGGTCCACATTTTCAGAGGCTGCTTCAAGCTATCCCCATATATTTCCCCAGACAGTGATCCATCTCATCCGGATCGGTGAAGAGACAGGCAAACTGGACAGGACACTATTGGACGCCTCTGAACATTTGAAAAGGGTAGATCAAATCATAAGCGACACGAAACAAGCCCTTACATATCCTAGTTTTGTGTTTGTTGCCATGGGGGCCGGGATGCTGTTTTGGTTTTACTATGTGGTTCCCAAGATCGTAACCCTGTTTCAAGAAATGGACGTTACTCTTCCGACATTGACCCAGTGGCTCCTGGCCATTTCTGATTTTGTAAGAAGCAATATCCTAACCATATTGGCTATATTGGCCCTTGTAGTGATTTTTCTGTACAGCTCTTACAAGAGAAGCCAAAAGGTGAGGAAGGCAGTGGATAGGCTTATCTTGAGACTGCCACTGTCCAGTTCCATAGCCAATGCATCCTCCCTTGCCTTTGTGACAGAGTATTTCAGCCTTTTGCTGAATGTAGGGATTGATCTTATGCAATCCATGAACATCCTGCGTGAGTCCATACGTAATGAGGTGTATAGAGAAAAGGTTGAGGCAGTGCGATCGTCCATTTCCAGAGGGGAAACTATTGCTGGATCCTTTCGTAAAGCAGAGATCTTTCCTTCTTTTGTGGTAAGGATGATCCATGTGGGGGAGCAAAGCGGTACATTGCCTGACCAATTGGAACGTATAGCCGAGAACTATCGGAATAAGCTTTCTGTGCTTGTGGCCACTATAGGAAAGCTAATAGAGCCTATAGTACTTGTAGTCGCAGGAGGAATTTTTGCCATTATCGTGGGAGGGTTGTTCCTGCCCATCTATGACCTTATTTCTAAGATCAGTGGATAACGCGGGTCGATTGGCTGTCAGCCTTCAGCGAGCGACACTGGCCCCGCACTTCCGGGTCATACATATTCTTTAAGCTGGTTTTTAGCAGTGAAACGGAAAAACGTAGGTGAAAGGCAAAAGGTAAAAGGCAAGCCTAGATTGGAATTAGGGTCAAAGAAGTTAGCCTTGTTATTCTAGGATATTCCGCTCCGCTGCCAGGGGGGTGATGGGAACTATTTCTTAGGAGGTTGTTGAGGTATTGAACGCTTAATGGCGAACCGTAAACTCAAGGTGGTGAGAAAATGAGACGATTTTTGCCTTGCAGGCTTCCCCGCAAGTGTCGCGGCAACAAGGGATTTACCCTTATCGAGCTTGCGGTGGTACTTGTCATTGTGGGCATTGTGATTTCTATTGTGGCCACTATCCTGCCTTCTCTCATCAAGTCTGCCAAGATAAAAAAAACCCGTGCTATCTTGGACAAGATGGACTATGCCATTGAAGGATATCTTACTGCCAATGGAAAACTCCCTTATGCGGATAGCGATGGCGACGGGATAGGGGATAGCGGGGTCTTTTTCGGCAATTTGCCCTATCGCGACCTAGGCCTGTCTTCTGGTGATGACGCATGGACAAACCGGATGAAGTATGGGGTTTATGCGGATCTCACCACAACCACATCCTCCACCTTCTGCTCGGCACTCCAGACAGCCGCCACCTCATCCACTGATCCTACAAAGCTTCATATAAATCAGTCTGGCACCCTAACCAATATGGCCTATGTGGTGGTGAGCGGTGGACCCAAGGACCTGGATGGTGCCAACGGATTTTTTGATGGTATGAACGGAGACGATAATGCTGAGTTTGATGACCCTGATAAGACCATCAGCACCACATATGATGACCTGATGATTGCCCGCCCCTTTAATGAAGTCTCTGGTGTCCAGGGCTGTGCAGGCGGAACTGGTGGCGGTGGAGGCGGATCATCTGGTGTGGAGAACACCGATGCCCTTTGCAGTGATGGCATCGACAATGATAATGATGGCTATATTGACTGTTTTGACCAGGACTGCTGTGGGCCCGGTCTAACTGTCTGTTCACAATGTCCCCCCAGTACAAGCGTCCAGCTCAATACAAGCCCTATGTCCAATGGAACCGTAGGCGGCTCATACAGCCATACCTTTCAGGCCACAGGGGGATCTGGGTATTATTATTGGTACCTTGACAGCATTTCGCCCAATATTCCAGGCCTAAGCATCAATCTTTGGAACGGGACCCTAAGTGGTACCATCGACAATTGTGCAGGAGACTACACGGTAAATGTTCGTGTCGAGGATCGGTATGATTCGAGCAAAACAGATTCCCATGCCTTTACCCTTACTGTGGAAAATCCCTCATTGACTGTTACACCCGCTCCAGGAGGAGGGGGTACCACAAACCCTGATTTTACGGTGAATAGCACTAATTTTTCCCAAGTCTTCACGGTAACAGGTGGACATGTGGGAGCCTTCAATTGGACCATCAATTGGCAGGGTAATGATCCTGGTGGCTTTCAGATTATCAGGCAGTCGGACACAGAGGGGAAGCTGTGGAAAAGTGGTGCCACAACGGCCGGGAATTATGCCTTTACACTAACGGCCACAGACTCTTCATGTCCCACCAATACAATTACTACTAATACCTACACCATGACCATTACTCCATCCGGCACAGGCGCTCCTTACACGGCAGGGATGGTGGCTGAATGGAGGTTGGATGAGTGTAGCTGGAATGGTACAACAGGCGAAGTCAAGGACTCTGGCCAAAATGCCTTGGATGGAACGGCCATGGGGAATGCCACCACCATAGGCAGCGGCAAGGTATGTCGTGCTGGGTACTTTGACGGAAGCGGAGACTATGTGGAAGTTCCCAGCTCTGACGAGCTTAAACTAACAGGGCCATTTACCTTGTCTTTGTGGGTAAAGGTCTATCAGAATGCCTCAGACTGGGTACGTCTTGCAGGCAAGGGAAATTCCACAAACCGCAATTACGGCCTATGGCTTGCTACTAACGGCACCATCCTCTTTCAGATCTATTCGGACGGCGGATACGGCAATGCCCAAACCACTGTGACCGTAAATGACGGTAACTGGCATCATGTGGTAGGGGTATATGATCAGTCCACCATGAAGGTCTATATTGATAATGTGGAACGTAGGTCTATTAATTACTCCCAAGTGCCTCGCACCTCAGATGACCCCTTTACCATTGGCTATGCCGGATTTCATACCTATTTGAACGGCTGCATTGATGAGGTGTTACTCTACAACAAGGCCCTACCTGCCACAAGCACCACGGAGACAAGTATTGATACCCTTTATCATCTTAGCAGGTCCTCCTGCTCAGGTGACTGTTACACAGATCCCCTGTCAGAATACCGGATGGAGAATTTTCCGTGGTCAGGCACTGCAGGCGAAGTGGTAGATAGTGGCAGTGGCGGGAACAATGGTATTGCAGCGGCCAGAGGATCAGGCTCTATCCCTGCCCAGACCACTCCTTCAGGTGGAAAGGTGTGCCGCGCTGGGGTCTTTACAAGGATTGATGCCAACAATGGTGGATACTTGGATCTTGGAGATCCAAGTGACGGGGATTTGGACCCCGGAACCAGGCCCTGGACCGTGTCAGCCTGGATCAAATGGGATGGGTCATCAGGTGAAAATATTATTTATAACAAGGAAAACTTGTATGAGGCCAGGGTATATAACGGATATGTCCGATACGCATGGCGGCCCCACTGGTCCTGGGATGGTGGCACTTCCTTTCCCATTACAGCCAATACCTGGACCTATGTCACTACGGTCTATGATGGACACCAGCAAATCCTTTACCGCAACGGCCAACGGGTCTACTCAAGGAGTCAGGCAGGCTCCATTGGAGCCAATGGATACAAGCTTTTGATCGGGGCGCGCGGAAGCAGCAATCCGCGGAATTTTTTCGGTGGCATGATCGACGAGGTGAAGATCTATGACAGGGCCTTGGCGGAAAATGAAATCACCGAAGACATGAATGAGTCGCGGGACTGCGCGGCTGATAGCGTGTACATCACTACCACATCCCTACCTCAAGGCACCATCAACAGCTCTTACAGCACAACCCTTACGGCCACCGGCGGGACAATGCCATATGGTTGGGAGATTGTCCCTCCTAATCCCATTTCAGGGCTGTCCATCGTGCCCAACACGGGTGAGCTGCATGGCACCCTAAATGTGTGTGCCGGAGACCATGACATTACTATCAGGGTTACTGATGCCACTGGGAATATGGACCAGAGGACCTTTACGCTAACTGTAGTAAACGGGACACTCAGTATTACTCCTGCCTCACCTCAAACCTTTAATTGCACCACATCTACGTTTTACCAGGATTTCACGGTCTCGGGACCTCGGTTGGGGGCCTTAACTAATTGGGCCATAACATGGCTTGGTACCAACCCTGGTGGATTCGAGGTAATCAGTACAGGCGATAACACCGCCAGATTCCGCAAGATTGGGACATCGACTGCAGGCAATGGTTATCAGTTTAAGTTGACGGCCAACGACAGTTCTTGCTCAGATAACCAGATGGATTCTGGGTATTATACCCTCAACATCAGCGGTGATGGGGCGAATCAGCCCTATTATGTGGGCTTGGTGGGTGAGTGGCATATGGATGAGTGTTCCTGGGATGGTAGTTCAGGAGAGATCTTGGATACGAGCGGTACCGGCGCCCATGGAGAAAGCCATAATATGGGGGCAGCGGACGGGCCTGAACGTTCAGTTGGACATGTCTGTTATGGAGCGGCGCTGAATCTCAATGGGGCTACTAATCAGTATGTGACCCTGGGGAATCAGGCCTTTAACAACTTGGGAGACTTTTCCCTTTCCCTATGGTTCAGGATAGAGGCGCTTTCCTCCTCTATAACCACGCTTTTTTCGGGCGCCCGTGCCGGTTCCTATAACAATATGCTTCTCTATCTGAACAGCTCCGGGACATCGTTTTCTACCTGGGTAAACAATGTCCAAACAGGGACCTTTTCCATAGGCTCTAACGTAGCTGACGGGCTTTGGCATCATGTGGTTTGGACCCGACAAGTCTCAGATGGGTCTGAAATTATATATCTGGATGGCTCTCCATTGACCGATTCAAGGAGCGCAGCCAATACCTCAAATGTAACCCTGGATGCCGGGGGCGTTATTCTGGGCCAGGAACAGGACAGCCTGGGAGGAGGATTCGATCCAAACCAGGTATTCCATGGCTGGATCGATGAGGTGATGATTTATAACCGGATCTTGTCACAGGCCGAGGTGAATACCCTTTACAGTCTGACGCATACCTGCCAGGGAAGCTGTTATACGAGTGCAGTGGCTGAATACCGGATGGATGAGAGTTCCTGGACTATAGGTACACAATGCGTTTCGGATAGCATAGGAACCTATGACGGGACCCCTCAGGGGAGTGCTGCAATCAACCAGACAGACAGCCACTTGTGTTATGCGGGTGAATTTTCAAACAATGATAGTTATGTATCCATTTCCGGGCTTCCCGTATCCACCACATCTGGAGACAAAACCACCGTTACCTTTTGGATGAAGTGGGGTGGGAGCTATGGAGAGATGCCAGTGGGCTGGGGAAGCAGATACGACCTCTATTTTTTCAACAATGGATTCGGATTTAATACAGGTTGTGGAGACCTTTTTGGTGTGACAGGGGCCGGGGCTCTGTCAGGGGGCTGGCACCATGTGGCTGCTGTCTTTACAAATAATGCACCATCAAGAAATTTGCTTTTTATCGACGGTGTACTTCAGCCCTCCACACTCCTTATGGGAACCCAATGCAGTCGCGCTGTGAGCTCCAACTTTTATATAAGCGGTTGGGATACTGGTAATAACTATAAATATAATGGCCTGATTGATGAACTTCGAATTTATACCCGGGGCCTTTCTGCCAGCGAGGTGGCTGTAGATATGAACAACACCCACTCCTGTCCAGGAGGCCCATAAGTAGACCATTGGGCGCTGTTTTTCTCGCAACCCTCCTGATGTATTATATTTTTGCTCATTTCCTGTGGTGTGGCTATCCTGCCATCTCAGGAGAAAAAGCTTGTTCAAGGCTTATCGTGGGTGTTGACAAAAGTTTTTGTATGGTTAAGAATGAAGCCAGTGGAAAAAGCGGTCACAAACCTTTGGAGGAAACCATGTATAGACCAATGGTCGTTTCTGGTTTGACAGTAGATCCTCTTACCAACAGCCCCATTGTGATTCTTAAGGAAATAGATGGTGAGCAGACCTTGCCCATCTGGATTGGGCTCCTGGAGGCCACAGCCATTGCCAGTGAACTGGAGGGCATAAAATTCTCCAGGCCCATGACCCATGATCTCTTTAAGAATTTGATGGAAATGGTGGATGTGAAGATCCGCAAGATTGAGGTATGCGACCTCAGAAACAATACCTATTATGCCCTTATCCATTTTACCCATCAGGGCAAGGAGATGTCCATTGACGCAAGGCCTAGTGACGCCTTGGCCCTGTCCTTACGAGTGAACGCCCCCATATTCGTATCTGAAGAGGTGTTGAAAAAGTCGAGCCAGATTGATCTCAAGGCCGAACCAGAGGACAAGTCAGAGCAGGGTAAGAAATGGCAGGAGATTTTGGAGAGTCTCAACCCTGAGGATTTCGGAAAATACAAGATGTAGGCTGGAAACTAGAGACTGGAAACTGGAGACTCGAAACTGGAGACTCGAAGCTGGAGACTCGAAGCTGGAGACTCGAAGCTGGAGACTCGAAGCTGAAGGCGGGATATCAGGCATTTCAGATTATTCGATGATCGATTTACATACCCATTCCCTTTTTAGTGACGGTGAACTCATTCCTTCTGAACTGGTTCGAAGATGTGAGGCCCTCGGTTACAAAGCCGTTGCCATCACAGATCATGCCGACTCATCTACTTTGGACTTTATCATTCCCAGAATCGTACAGGTTGCTGAGGCCTTGAGCAAGAATCAGTCGGTGAAGGTGATTCCTGGAATTGAATTGACCCATGTCCCTCCTAGCCTTATTGCTTCTTTGACTAGGCAGGCCAGGGAGCTGGGAGCAGCCATTGTAGTGGTACATGGGGAGACGGTGGTTGAGCCAGTTTCTCCGGGTACCAACAGGGCCGCAATTGAAGCGAGGGCCGATATCTTAGCCCATCCAGGACTGCTGACGCTTGAGGAGGCTGAAATGGCGGCTCAAAATGGTGTTTTCCTTGAGATATCAGGTCGCTCTGGCCATAGTTTTACTAATGGCCATGTAGCCAATATGGGCCGCCAGGCAGGGGCAGCCTTGATACTCAATTCTGACGCCCATAGCCCTAGTGATCTTTTGACGCGGGAACTGGCTGAAAAGATTGCAGCAGGTGCAGGGTTGGGTATGAATTCCCTGGATTCCCTTTTGGAAAATTCTCAGAGACTCCTTGACAGATGTCTTTCCTCTCGCTGACATGACCTGATGTGTCAGACCTACCCTTTATTGCAATCCAATAAAAAAATGGTATGCCCCTTGCATCCCCATTCCTATAAGGGACAAGTAGGCTCACACTCCATACAATTGGTGAATCAATGACAGGGAAGGGGACGATTTTTCATATCATCGGTGCCATTATTGTGCTTTTCTGGTTGGTTATGATGAGCTTGCTTGTCTCAGGCCATGGGTTGTCCCGCAATCAGGTGACCTCGATCCAAAAGGGAAACAAACTCCCGATCCAAAGGCCTGAGCAAGAATGGATGGAGATCTTTCTTAATACCCACAAGGTGGGTTATTCATTCACCAGTATTCGACCCCTTGATCAGGGCTATATGATCAGGGAAGAGATATTCATGCAGTTGCAGGTGATGGGGGTGCCGGGCAGTGTGCGGACAGTAAGCAACTCTGTAGTGGATGAAAAATTTATTGTTAAGCAATTTCGCTTCCAGGTCACTTCAGGGGTGGTTTGTTTTGACGTCTCAGGTAAAGTAAGAGAAGGGTGGTTGTTTATCGAAAGGAAGATAAAGGGAAAGAAAAGGGTGCAGAAGCTAAAGCTCCAGTCTCCACCAATCTCCAGTGCTGCCATTCCTTTTATTCTAAGTACACGCAAGCTGAAGGTCGGGGAAACTATGGAAGTTCCTATTTTTGACCCTTCGACCATGACACAGCTCCATGCTGTTATAAGGGTGGTTGCCAGAGAGTCAATAACCATCCACGCAACTCAATACCAGGCCGTTAGGCTGGAGACTGATTTCATGGGGCAACAGCTTACGTTTTGGGTGAGCGATGAAGGTGAACTTCTCAAACAAACAGGGCTGATGGGGCTTACCCTTATTCGTTCAAGTCCTTCCAGGGCTATGAAAGGAATAGGGAATGGAAAAAAGGAAGAATTGTACGATATGGTTGCTATAACGCCCCGCAAAAAGATACGGCGACCCAGGAAGGTGAGCTGGTTACGGGTTCGAATAGTAGGAGTTGATCCTAAAGAGATATACACTGATCAAGGGGATCTGCGGCAATCCATTAACAAAGATGTCCTGACCATCAAAATGGAAAACCTCCCCAATCCATCCACACAATGGGAAGATCTTTCTAATAAAGGCAAGAGTGATCTGAATACGTTTCTCAAACCTGAGATCAATATTGAAAGTGATGCGGCACAGATCAAGGCCAAGGCTGCAAAGATCACCGCTGGTACGGTAAATAGGGTTGAAATGGCCAGAAGGCTATTGCAGTGGGTATATCAGAATCTGGAAAAGCGCCCCGTATTTGGTATCCCTAGCGCTTTAGAGGCATTAGAGAAGGGGGTAGGGGATTGCAACGAGCACGCTGCCCTTTTGACGGCCCTGCTCAGGGCCTCTGGTATCCCTGCAAGGGTTTGTATTGGTTTGGTATATACCAGGGGAAGGTTTTTTTACCATGCATGGACTGAGGCCTTTTTGTATGGTCAGTGGGTTACCATGGATCCTACGCTGAATCAGATGCCTGCGGATGCCACACATATCAAGCTTGCCCAGGGAAGGCTCGGCAAACAGGTCCAAATCATTCGTCTTATGGGCAGGCTCGGGCTGGAAGTAATAGGAGAGAAGTGAGCTAGAGGCATAAGGTCCCCAAAGTGAACTAAATGTCAAATGCCAAAATCCAAATGCCGAATTACAAATCTCAAAAAATTGTGACATCCTTAGCGGATTAGTTATTAAGTTAAAGCGATAGGTTTTTGACATTAAGGTATTTGAAATTCATTTGACATTTGGCATTCGCGATGGAAAAGATTTCTCGCTTCGCCTGCCTGCAGCAGGCACGCTCGAAATGACAGCATTTCTTGCAACGAACAGAGCAGATGATTAAGACAATAGACCTCACAAAGACATACCGCGGCAAACCTGCAGTGGATCATTTGAACCTTTCTGTAGAAAAGGGTCAGATATTCGGATTTCTTGGCCCAAATGGGGCAGGGAAAACCACGACCGTAAAGATGCTCGCAGGGGTGTTGAAACCGAGCAAAGGGAGAATAATAATTGACGGTATTGACATGGCCAAGAATCCAACTGCCGCAAAGCGAATTATGGGATACATCCCTGACCGCCCCTACCTTTATGAAAAGCTTTCCGCCGCCGAGTTCCTGGAAATGATCTCAGGCTTGTATGGCCTTGCACAAAATAGTGATGTGAAGCAGCGCATTGACCATCTACTGAACCTTTTTGAGCTTTCCTCCTGGCGGGACGAGCTCATAGAAAGCTACTCCCATGGCATGAGACAACGGCTTGTGATGTGCTCCGCCCTTCTTTATGGGCCTAAGGTGATCGTAGTGGATGAACCCATGGTTGGTCTTGACCCCAGGGGGGCTAGACTTGTGAAGGAGATCTTCAGTAAGGAGGCAGCCAAAGGGACCACAATTTTCATGTCCACCCATTCCTTGGAGGTTGCTGAAGAACTGTGCGACCAGATTGGCATTATCAATAAAGGTCATCTGATTGCCTGTGGAACTCCAGAACAACTGCGTGCACAGGCCGGAGTAGATGGAAGACTTGAACAGGTATTCCTTAAGCTGACCGAGGAAAGGCAGTGAACAGCTTTTATGTGCTTGGAAAGATCCGGCTCTTGAGCTTGAGAAATTACATCATGCGTGCGGAAAAGGGCCGAGGAAGGCGTTCTTTCTTTGTGGTAATGCTGGGAATGGTGTTTTGGTTTGGCCTGCTTGTCCTTTCTTCACGAGTCCTCATCTACTTTCAATCTGTAGAGGTGATCGGGGATCTCCTGGCACACTACCTTCTTGAGCTGATTCTTCTTGTCATCTTTTCTTTGCTGGTTTTCAGCAATATTATCACAGCCCTTTCCAATCTGTATCTGTCCAGAGATCTGGAACTATGCCACAGCAGCCCTGTGCCCATTGAATCCCTTTTCTTGAGCCGATCTGTCTTTACTTTGGTGGACAGCTCCTGGATGCTCCTTATCTTCGGGCTGCCCGTACTACTGGCCTATGGCTACGTTTACCATGGGGGAACTGGTTTTTACGTGTCGCTCATCCACATGAATCTCGCTTTGGTGCTTGTGGCCACAGGCATCGGGGTCTTGGTCACTATGCTTTTGGTGGTGCTTTTTCCTGCCCGCAGGACAAGAGACGTGGTAATGCTATTGAGTATTTTTGTTTTGATAGCCATGTATCTTTTATTTCGGTTCATCAGACCCGAACGTCTAGTGAATCCAGATTCCTTTTTTTCCACTGTTGCATACCTAAGTGTGTTTACTGGCATTCGTTCACCTTACCTCCCTACCCACTGGGTGGCTGATACCCTTTGGGGTTACTTGGTCGGCAAGGGAGGGCATCATCTTTTCGATGGTCTTTTAATATGGTCTACCGCCGCAGCATTGTGCGTGATTAATATCTGGGTAGGTTCGGCGGTGTATTTCCATGGGTTTTCCAAGGCCCAGGAGGCCAAGGGCAGGCCCATAAAACGGAAAACTTCACTTGTACCCATGAGAAGAATTTTCGGTTCCCGCCTGGGGCAGGATATTGCTGTAGTGATGGGCAAGGACGTGAGGACCTTTTTTCGTGACAACACTCAGTGGTCCCAACTACTGTTGCTTGGAGCCCTTGTGATTGTCTATGTTTACAACTTCAGTGTATTGCCCCTGGACAAGGTGTCTGTCAGGCTTGATGTGGTTAGAGAGGAATTGGCCTTTTTCAATTTGGCATTGGCAGGATTTGTACTTTCTGCTGTGGCGGCCCGATTCGTTTTTACTGCTGTTAGTGCAGAAAACGGGGCCTTTTGGGTCATAAGATCATCACCCATGAATCCAAAACGGTATATGTGGGGAAAGTTTTTCTTTTTTACAGGTCCTATGATTATCTTGGGTGAGGTACTGGTTATTTTCACTAATCATTTCTTGCAAGTAAGCCCTTTTATGGTGGCCCTTTCCATGGCTACCATGGCCCTATTTTGTTTGGGGATTGTTTCTCTTGGGCTTGGTTTCGGTGCCAGCTATCCGAAATTTGACTATGAAAATATTTCAAGAGTGGCTCTGGGCTTGGGAGGGGCCCTGTTTATGGTGGTAAGCTCCCTTTTTGTGGGGGGTGTCACCATCCTAGAAGCTGGCCCCATGTATGGGATTTTCATGGCAATGCTTAAGGGCAATGAGGTAAGCACCTATCAATGGATATATTTTACCTGTGTTCAGATCGGGGTATGTCTACTGACTGGTTTGGTTCTTTACAAGGCTATGGGTAAAGCAGTTCACGCAATGGAAAGGTATGAATAACATGCCCAACGATGATGGTTCTTATAATGAATATGTGGGGAGTGTGCATGTGCATTCCACATACTCGGACGGGAGCAGGAGGCCCGAAGAGATTGCAGCCATAGGCATACGCAAAGGGCTCGATTTTATTATTCTTAATGACCATGATTACATGGCTAAACAACTTCATTTAGAAGATGAGGGTTTCTATGGAAGACTTCTTCTTCTCGTAGGTCTAGAAATCGGGGAAAGATATCATCATTACTTGGCCTTTGGCCTAAATGAAATGATAATAGGTACGGGTCTAAGCCCTCAGCAGGTTATTGACAGGGTTAACGCCCAGGGTGGATTTGGATTCCTGGCGCACCCCTTTGAAAAAGGGATGCCTTTTCACGAAAAGTCCATTGCCTATACCTGGAACGATCTCTCAGTGAAGGGATACACAGGTATCTGTATTTGGAATTTCACATCCAGGTGGAAGGAGCGTATACGTTCTCCCTTTCATGGGATTCTTTTCGTTCTCCTTAAGAAGCAGAGCCTGAAGGGGCCAAGTGGCAAAACATTGGCATTTTGGGATGTCAAATGCCGCCAGAGGAGGGTAGTGGCTATAGGCGGCTCAGATGCCCATGGATCTAGATTCAAGTGGGGTGCAATATCTATTGTGCCCATATCATATGATTTTGCCCTTTCTTCTGTAACGATCCATGTGTTGCTTCCTGAGCCACTATCTAAAAAGTTTCACGGGGCCAAGGCACAGATATATGAGGCCATGAGGGAGGGCCGCCTTTTTATTGCCCATGAGAACCTGGGATGTGCAAAGGACTTTAGGTTTAGATTCACGGGGAAATCCGGCACAATGGCGGTAATGGGACAAGAAATCCCATTTGAGAAGGGTGCGGTGGAGATTTTGTGCCCTTTGACGGCAAAGATAAGGCTGATTCGGAATGGTCAAATTTACAGGGAAACGCGGGCAAGGAAGTTTTCTTGTGAAATTACTGAACCTGGTGTGTATAGGGTAGAGGCCTATCGTTATCTGTTTCCTTTTGGGTGGCGGCCTTGGATATTTTCCAACCCTATATATATTCGTAGCCGCTGAGCGATGAGGGATGAATGGGTTAAGGAGGAAATTTCGATTCATCCAGCTTACTGGTTAATTTCTTTAAGGAACAGGAGCTGTTGCCGATATAAAAAGTTGGAGTCAAACGGATGGATCGAAAAGATTCATCATGGCACTGGCCCTTGACAAGGGGAAAGTTGGGTTTTATTTTTTGACTACCAAGGGGAGAACCTGGGTTGCCCGTGATAGGTCCAAAAGCTGAATCAACATAGGTGAGGTTGAGTGTCAGGCTTAGTGACACAACGGTAACTCCGGGGCCGCCCAAAGGGCGGTGGTATTTCTCCCCTTGATCAAGGGCCGTGGTGCAATCCACGGCCTTTTTGGTTTGTAAGCCAATCATTTGGAGTATGCTGGGTGTGAGCAATTAGCAATTTTTAGAAAAATTATTACATGTTTATTAATTTGAATATTATTTAGAGAAATGTAAAAAATATTGACAGTATATTGGATCTGTGTTATTAAAAAATAACACTTTTTCCTTTAATTTCGCCCATTAGACATAAGGGGGAACTTGATGAAAGAAGAGGAAAAACTTACTGAAAAGATGGAAGTGGCAGGAGATGATCAGCTCATTGATTTTGAATTTGATGACCTTGAGAGCGAGGACTTGGACGAGGTTCAATTGGAAGCACAGGAGGAGGAAGAGGTCATCGAATTGGTGGATGTGGTAGAAGAGGGGGAAATTCCCTCGGGTGATGAAGGGGCTGATCAGGTGCCAGAACTGATAATAGAGGATGAGGGAGAGGAGCAGGAACTGGAAGCAGAGGCTGTTCAATCCGAGGAAGCAATGGATTCCCTTGAATTTCCTGAATTAGAAGACGAGCTTAATGAGCTTTCATCCTCAGAAGAAACAGATGAATCCCAAGGCTCTGCCGAGTTGGAGGAAGATGCCACCCAAAGCCTTGAGCTGGATCTGGAAGCGGCCTTAGAGGAGCTGGAGCCTAGTAAAGAGAGCGAGGCCCCTGAAGAGGCAGGAGAAGAATTGGATCTGGATGAGCAGGAAGAGGGCCTGTTTGAGCTGGAGGAGCTCGGAGAAGAAGAAATCCCTGAGGAAGGGGAAGCCACGCTTGTTGAGGAACGGGAGCCTGAAGCAATGGATGAAGGGGGGCCAGAGATTAGGGAGCCAGAACCCATTGCTGGTGGAGGGGAATTAGAATCTCAAGAGAAGGGCGAATTTGAACCCCCCATGCATATTGACGAAGAGAGGTTGGAACAGATTATTACTGAGACTGTGGAGCAGGTTGTAGAACGGGTAGTCAGGCAGACAATGGCTGAGGTGGCGGAAAGGGTGATAACCGAAGCCATTGAGGCACTGAAAGAGAGCTTGCGGGAGACCTCCTCCTAAAAATACTTTCCAGTTGTTGCCTTGTTTGTGGGCAAAAAGATGTGCCTGCCCGAAGATTGGGTTTCGGGTGGGCACATTTCGTTTTATGAAAGGTAAGGGGGCCAGTGGAAGATCAAGATTCAAGTATGTAGCTTTATTAAGTGGAGAGGGTGGAACCATAGAGAAAAAAATGAAAAATTATGGACGAAAAGGGTGCGAAAAAATTTCTTTTTTGGTAAACATAAAAATTTCGGTGATCTCTTGAATTGAAAGCCCTTTTTTCTTATCGCAGGGGCCGGAAATAGGCGCAATCTGCAAGAATTACAGGAATGAGCAAGATTCCTACTGCGTGAAAGATCAAGATCAGTTTTGGTAGGGGGGATAATCACAAGATGGAACAAGGAGTTTTGGAAAAGGCCTTCGAGCCACAAAAGGTGGAAGGCAAGTGGTATAGTTATTGGGAAGAAACTGGACTCTTCAAACCGGAGCTGGGATCAAACAAGAAGCCCTTTTGTGTTGTTATTCCACCTCCCAATGTAACCGGCACTCTCCATATGGGCCATGCCCTAAACAACACCCTCCAGGATATCCTTTGTCGATACAAGAGGATGAAGGGGTATAATGTCCTGTGGCAACCGGGAACCGATCATGCTGGTATTGCCACCCAGAATGTAGTGGAAAAAGATTTGGCTGCAAGGGGCACCACTCGCCATGAAGTGGGAAGAGAAAGATTTGTGGAACTGGTTTGGGAATGGCGGAGGAAATATGGTGGATTGATTATCAATCAGTTGAAGAGGCTTGGCTGTTGCTGCGATTGGAGTAGAGAACGGTTCACTATGGACAAGGGATTGTCCCAGGCAGTGCTGGAGGTCTTTGTAAGGTTGTATGAAGAAGGCCTGATTTATAGGGGCGATTACATCATAAACTGGTGCCCACGCTGCCATACGGCGCTGGCGGATCTGGAAGTGGAACACGAAGAGATAGACAGCCACCTTTACTATATTCGGTATCCATTTGAAGACGGCTCAGGTGCCCTTGTGGTGGCCACTACTCGGCCGGAAACCCTGTTGGGGGATACGGCCGTTGCAGTGAATCCACAAGATAAACGGTATGGTGATTTGACTGGTCGGCCTGTGATTCTACCTATTCTCAATAGGCCTATCCCAGTCATTCAGGACAGATATGTGGACGTGGAATTCGGAACAGGGGCCCTCAAGATTACACCTGCCCATGACCCCAATGACTTTGAGATAGGAGAAGCTCACGGGCTTGATAAGATAAAGGTCATTGATGAGGATGGGCGAATGAACGAGCTGGCAGGCCCCTATAAAGGCATGGATCGGTTCGAGTGTAGGGAGAAGATATTAGAGGCTTTGGATCAGGCGGGCCTATTGGAAAAGATTGAGCCGTATCGCCATGCTGTGGGGCATTGTTACCGATGTAAGACCATGATTGAGCCCTTGCTTTCCAAGCAATGGTTTGTGAAGGTTAAGCCCTTAGCTGAGAAGGCTATTGAGGCAGTCCGCCAGGGAAGGACAAGGATATTTCCGAGGAACTGGGAGACTGTATATTTTGAGTGGATGACCAATATCAAGGACTGGTGTATTTCACGCCAGATCTGGTGGGGACATCGCATCCCTGCCTGGTATTGCGATAGCTGTGGAAAGGTGATTGTGGGTAAAGAGGCTCCCCAAATCTGCACTGCCTGCAAGGGATCAACTTTTACTCAAGAAAGTGACGTGTTAGATACCTGGTTCAGCTCTGCCTTGTGGCCTTTTTCCACTTTGGGATGGCCTGATGAGACTGAAGAGCTGAAGACTTTTTACCCTACATCTGTGTTAGTAACAGGTTTTGATATCCTTTTTTTCTGGGTCGCCCGAATGATGATGATGGGGCTTCATTTTATGGGCGATGTACCTTTCAGAGATGTTTATATTCATGCCCTAGTGCGCGATGCTGAGGGTAAGAAAATGAGTAAGTCCAAGGGCAATGTAATTGATCCCTTGGAAGTGATGGATCAATATGGAACGGATGCATTTCGCTTTACGCTGGCGGCATTGGCGGCTCAGGGAAGGGATATCAAGCTGTCCGAAGACCGAATACTGGGGTACCGGCATTTTGTAAACAAGGTTTGGAATGCCGCGAGGCTCGTGCTAATGAACCTGGAGGGAGCCCAGGGTATCTCGGATGAGGAACGGGTATATAGCTTGCCGGACCGATGGATCAGAGCAAAGCTGGGGGAAGTAAGCAAGGCCGTGGCTGATGCCATTGAGGATTATCGATTTAACGATGCTGCCAATCTTTGCTATCAGTTTGTCTGGCATGAATTCTGCGACTGGTACCTGGAAATGGCCAAAGAGGCCTTGTACGGGGAGGATGACACAAGGAGAGAATCCACAAGGGCCACGGCACGAGAAGTGCTGATGGCTGCCCTTCAATTACTTCATCCTTTCATGCCTTTTGTGACTGAGGAACTTTGGCAAAGGTTGCCAGGCAGTGAGGTCAGCATCATGGTTTCCCGTTTTCCGGAGCCGGGTGATTTCCCTTATGATGAAGATGCTGTGGCACAGATGGAGCTGATCATGGACTTGATTTCAGGGATACGGAATGTCCGAGGGGAGATGAGGATTCCTCCTTCCAAGAAAGTAAATGTTATTATTGACGTGCCTGGTGATGAGGAGGCCAAGATTGTTAAGACTAATCTGGCCTACTTACGATCTCTGACCAAGGTTGACGAAGTTACCATAGGCTCTGGATTGGCAAAACCAGAGGCCTCAGCAACCGCGGTATGTGGCGCCATTCAGGCACATGTATTGTTGGCTGGATTGCTGGATTTTGAAGAGGAAAAGAGGAGGCTGAGGAAAGAAATCAAGAAAGTGGAAAAGGATATCCAAATAGGGAAGCGAAAGCTGGAAAACGAAGATTTTCTCCAAAAGGCCCCTCCCGAGATTGTGAGGGAAGTGACAGAGAAGGTGGAAACCCTGACGCTTAAGTTAGAAAGCCTGCATAAGAACCTGGCGTTTTTTGAAGGGATTAATGGGTAGAACAATGGAATCTAGGCCAAAACCCTTGGCAATAGAGATGAAGGATGTGTGGTTCTCTTATAATAAGGTGCCAGTGGTGGAAGGGGTTTCCTTTTCCCTGGAACAGGGCGAATTTTTGGGCATTTTAGGCCCTAACGGTGGTGGAAAGACCACCCTTTTAAAACTTATGCTGGGGCTGCTGACACCGGATAGGGGCGAGATCAAGATCCTGGGGAAATCGCCCAAGGAGGCAAGAAGGCAGGTGGGATATCTGCCACAGCATACGGATTTCAATATGAGCTTCCCCATCAGTGTATTTGAACTAGCCTTAATGGGAAGGCTCTCACACACCGCAATATGGAGACCCTATTCAAGAGAAGACCATAGAAAAATCGAAGAGATCCTCAAGCGGGTAGGGATGTGGGATTACCGACATGTTAAGGTAGGAGAACTTTCCGGCGGGCAGCGCCAGAGGGTGTTCATTGCAAGGGCACTGGCAGTGGAGCCAGAGATTCTCTTGCTGGATGAACCTACCTCAAGCATTGATCCTCAGTTTGAGACAGATTTATATGATCTTTTCAAGGAACTCAACAAGACCGTGACTATTGTGGTCATTACTCACGATATCGGTGTTATTTCCCGGTATGTGAAATCCGTGGCCTGTATAAATCGGACCCTGGTTTTCCATGAGGAGGGAAAGATCACTGAGGAGATGATTGAGGCCGCCTACCAGTGTCCTGTTGACCTTGTAGCCCACGGCCTCCCTCATCGTGTTTTTCCTGAGCACAAGGAGAACCATTAATGTGGGAAGCACTCCAGTTTGATTTTATGCGCCATGCCTTGGCCGCAGGCGTGTTAATCAGTATATCCTGTGGGATCATTGGCGTGCTGGTGGTGGTAAATCGTATTGCCATGATCTCTGGGGGTATTGCACATGCTGCCTATGGGGGCATTGGGCTCGCAGTCTTTCTGGGGATTGCCCCCTTTATAGGAGCCACTGCCTTTGCCGTGTTTATCGGACTGGCCATGGGCTGGGTGAGTTTGAGGCGAAAGCATCGTAGCGATGCCGTTATAGGGGCACTTTGGGCGATTGGCATGGCCGTGGGGGTTCTCTTTATAGACCTGAGCCCAGGCTATAACGTTGATCTTATGAGTTATCTTTT
>Ga0180301_10000426_pt1 | contig 32495 bp, 32 predicted proteins | sample GuaBasSediGuay16_FD_121797 | JGI IMG/M metagenome (GOLD analysis project Ga0180301, IMG submission 121797) | Subseafloor sediment microbial communities from Guaymas Basin, Gulf of California, Mexico - Guay16, Core 4569-2, 12-15 cm | ecosystem: Environmental > Aquatic > Marine > Hydrothermal... | reverse complement strand
GGGAGCTACATCGACTGCCACCACAGGGGCGGTCTCACGGGTTATGCCGTCATCGGGCATGAAGCCCTGATGGCCATCCCTCAACATCCCTAATAGCTAAACTAACTAAAAAACCTTTACCTAACAAATAGTCCTGGACTACATTCATTGCAGAGTTTAAAAGTATGAGGTACTGTTTAAAGTTCTATTCATTGGCAGAGTTGTTTTATAGAGTTTTTACGCGCATGCGTGTAGTTTCTTATAGCTTAGACTGAGTCAATGTATGTTTAAGCATTCATTAATCTGTATCTACACTTGATTAAGTACTATTAATCTTTTTTAAACACGCTAAAAAATTTAAGTGGGTACAGGTATTGCCTGAAGTACGTAGGGTTCAAAAGTTCGGTAGATCTACCCTAATGATATCCTTACCTGCCGAATGGGTTAAGTCCGTAGGTTTAAATCCCGGTGACGCAGTAAATATTGAGGTTCTTGAGGATGGATCGTTAAGACTAACACCATTAAGTATAACGACACGTAAGAAAGAACGTGAACTGAGAGTAAAGGTTAGTTCTGGATCATCTGAAAGTCTACTAACTAGGACTATATATGCTGGGTATGTTTTAGGGATGGATAAAATAGTTATTGAATCCGTAAGTGGTGTACTCTCTGAGACTCACTTAAGGATTGTTAGGGACATGATAAGGTTGCTAATAGGTACTGAGATAATTGAGTACACACCAAAGAAGATAGTCATTCAGATATTGATAGACCCAAGTAAGTATTCAACCATGGCTGTAATAGGTAGAATGTCTAACCTAGTAAGGTTCATGGTACAACACATAGAGACAGCAATAAGCGAGAATAAACCACATCTACTCAATGAGGTTAGGGAGCTTGAGAGTGAGGTTGATAGGCTTCACGCATTAACTGCTAGGCAATTAATACTTACTCAAGTGAATAAGATGATAGGTAAGTACCTAGGTATTAAGCCAACACTAGCCACAGAGTATAGAGCAGTCATTAGAGCTTACGAGGAAGTTGCGGATACCCTCGATAAGGCTGCAGATATATTGCTCTCAAACGGTAAGGAGGTGATTGAGAAGATAAGATCTAAGCTCGACGTATTTAAGGAGTTCATAGACATGTTACTCCTAATAATAGATAGAGTTGATAGATGTTTATCCCAACCAGATCCGTACCTAATTAATGAGGCTCTAAATCTGATAGTTGAGTATAGGAACCACATAAGGAAGTATAATGAGATGCTATTTAGAGAGTTGGGTCTTGAAAAGACATACTTAACTATTAGGGAATTCATAGAGAGGTTAGGTGAGGCTGCTAATGCCTTAGAGACTATAGCTGAGACCGCATTTGACATAGCTGTTGAGAGAACCGGTGAAGTGTTAGACATAAGTAAGAGTTTTGTCTAAGATTGTAGGGCGAGTCAATGCTAGCTGTAGTACTTCATGGATCAAAAGACATAAGGATTGAGGAATTACCTGAACCTGAACCTCCTCCAGGATGGGTTAGACTTAAGGTTGAGGAGGTAGGTATATGCGGTACTGATAAAGCCCTTTATAAAGGTACGTATAAACCACTTAAATTACCTTTAGTACTCGGCCATGAAATTTCAGGTATAGTTGATGATGTTGGTGAAGGTGTACCTAAGGATACCATAGGATTAAGGGTTACTAGCGAAATTAATGTTTCATGTGGTAAGTGCTGGTTCTGTAGACATGGATTAAGAACACACTGTCCTCATAGAGAGGTAATCGGCATATCTAGAGATGGTGGTATGGCTGAGTACATGGTAACACCTTACGAAAACATACACGTAGTTAATGACTTGAGTCCTGAGGAGGCTGCATTCATAGAACCTTTGGCGGCCGTTGTTGAGATGATATGTATGCAGCCTCCTGAACCAAATAGCACAATAGCAATACTGGGTGCTGGAACCATAGGTTTGCTCTCACTCCAAGTATTAAGATTGATAATGCCTAAGAGTATAGTTGTTATTACACGTCCTAACTCACCTAAGGCGTCGTTAGCTAAGGAGTTAGGTGCTGATGAAGTATTAGATGTAAATAACGTTCTTGAGTATATAAGGAGGAAAACACCTGAAGGCCAAGGCTTTGATTACGTAGTTGAGGCTACAGGAAATCCTGAAGGTCTTGATTTAGCTGTAAAAATAACAAGACCGAGAGGTATCATTGCTGCTAAATCAACGCATGGTTCTAAAGTATCCTTTGACTACACATTAAGCGTAGTCAAGGAACTTAAAATCGTTAGTTCAAGATGTGGGCCCTTCCAACCAGCTATAAGGTTAATTAAAGAGGGTATTGTTAACGTTAAGAAGTTACTCACTTTAAAGTACCCTCTAAGGAATGCCTTAGAAGCATTTGAGAGAAGCTTTCATAGAGACGTAATTAAGGTACATTTAACACCTTAAAATGGTAATGCTGTTTCAGAAGAGCTCAGAGCCGCCTGTACGCATCACTAAAAATCAGTGACTCTACCCACTCATCATAGCTTTCAATCATTAATTATTAACCAAAGGTTTTAATCCCTAAGGTCAGTCGGGTAAGTTTACATCATCTCAGTAATTCAAGTCCGGGAGTAACTCATCATCCAGTAAAAACTAAGTAGTACGGGTGCTAAAGTATCATATGCAAATCTCCCTAAGTAGAGCCTTCTTATAACCTTCATCATTATCAAGCAATTTGTTGTATATTTTAATTACAATGTCTTTACCTACAAACTTCACATTATTGGGTTGTACTTCCAAGGTTAAGCCAATGTTGAATTCCTCTAAGGCCTCGATAGTAGGATCTTCTGTAAGTACTTCCTTTCCTAGTAAGCTATCAAATAGAAGTCCTGACATTGCTAACCTGCTAAACCTAGTCAACATTTCATCACTTTTTCCCTGGATTTTCATAGGTGATAACCAAAACATTAATGGGTGAGTTGAGCTTAAGTTGAGGCTTCTCCTTAGTTCACTTATCTCATGGCTTAACTTCCTATAGGTTTCTACAACCCTCTTTAATACGTCATATGATGGAATCTCTCTTCTCAACATTTTAATTCCTAGGTCGTAAGTGATACTCTGATACTCCATTCTGAATTTACGAATAGTCTTACATAAATATGTGACTAAGGAATATCTAGTAATATCTGATATGTGTGCTAAAGCGAAAGAGTCAACACAAATTTCTTTCGGCTTTCCCCTACCTGCTACAAATCTTACCAATGTATAAGGTATTATGACCATAAATTTCAATTCTCTGTACCTATTAATTAAGTCCTCCTTTAAGTTAATATAGTGCTATTAAATTATGTATTGGGGATGCTTATCTCAAGAATCCCTAAACAAATCGTAGATAATATTAAGGAGTTGCTGAAGTCGTTAGGAGCTAAGAAATGTATTGTGAGAAGGGAGTACGGATGTACTGTAATTATAGCTGAATTTCAGCATGATGTAATCTTAGTAACTATAGCTAGTGGGTCATTTGGAGCTAAGTACGTATCTAAGATAGTACCCTCAAGTAAGTTAAGAAGCGTATCATGGACATGTGACGAGGTAAAGTACTCGCCTTACGGGCTCTACATCATAGCATTAAATGACGATGAATTACTATCTAAGATTAGAGAAAAAGTTGAGAGAGTAAAGGTATTTAGCAACGTGCATTAATAAATAGATTTCTTAACACTTCACTACCTTCCTTTCTGCTGTTGGCTTATTAGGAATAACACATATGAAAAGTGATTCTTGATTTCCGTCATTGACGTATTCATGTTCAACATTTGGTGGTACGTATAGGAAATAGCCTTCACTAACTCTATACCACTTACTACCGATCCTAACCTTCATAAAGCCCTTAATAACAAATATTTCATGTTCCCAAGGATGAGCATGACTATTTATGCGCCCACCAACATCAATACGGAAAAGCCTCATGGAATACGTTTCAGCACCGTCATCCTTGCTTATTAACCATCTAATGTATGCTTTAGTACCAAATTTAGGATCTAAGGGTTCTTCCTTTACAGAAGTAAAGTGGGATACTTTCTCGCCACAACGTCCCAAACCCGTAGGTATCACCTACCTAACTATAACTTAATATATTATTAACCTCGATCACAACTTGTGAATAAGAAATTATATCCTTGACCTCTAATATGTTTCGGTGAATCCCATGTATGATGCAATAGTGATTGGTGGAGGTCCTGCAGGCTATGTTACAGCTGTTAGACTGACTTCATATGGACTTAAGGTAGCATTAATTGAGAGGAAGTATCTTGGCGGTGAATGTACTAATTGGGGTTGTATCCCGTCAAAAGCACTAATTGAGGTTGCTCACGGATTAAATGCTGCTAGACACTTAAAGAGAGTAGGTATTGATGTAGAGGTAAGTAAGGTTGATAGATCTAGGGTTTTAGAGTGGGTTAGGAGAGTGGTTCTAAGATCTAGAGAAGGAATTAAGTATTTGGTTAATGAAGTTGATCTATACGAAGGTGAGGCCTCATTAAAGGGCAGGAATGAGGTCGTAATTAAGAGAAAGGGCGGTAAGGAGGTTATTAAGGGTAAAAACATTGTGATAGCTACAGGTACGGAGCCGTCAACTATACCTGGCGTGAAATTTGATGGTGAATACATACTAAGTAATAGGGATTTCTTTGAGTTGAGGGAAATACCGTCATCAATACTGATAGTTGGGGGCGGTGTTATAGGTGTTGAGTTAGGGAGTGCATTAGCTAGACTCAATACTGAAGTATACATAGTTGAAATACTAGACAGAATTATAAGCATGTATGATCCTGATGTATCAAGTACCATCATGAAGTATCTAAAGAGGTTCGGAGCTAAGGTATATCTAAGATCGACCGTGAAGGACGTTAAGGTAGGTAATGGTGTTGTTAATGCAAGGATTGTCAGTAAGGATGGTGAGTCAAAGAATATAAGTGTTGAGAAACTACTCATAGCTGTTGGCAGGAAGTATAATACTGAGGGTATAGGTCTAGAGAATGTTGGCGTAAAAACTCATGAGAAGGGTTACATAATTGTTGATAATAGACAAAGAACCAATATAGAGAACATATACGCAGTAGGTGATGTAGCGGGTCCACCGCTTCTTGCTCATAAAGCTTATAGAGAGGCTATCATAGCCGCTGACACAATTGCTGGCGCTGAAGAAATACCACCTAAGGAGCCCATACCTGAGGTCGTATACACAACTCCTGAAGTAGGTGTTGTAGGCATTACTGAACTTAGAGCTAGGAAGGCAGGTATTAATGTACAGGTAGTGAAGTACCCATACACAGCAGTTCCTAGAGACTATACAGTATTGGAGAGAACTCCCGAAGGATTCATTAAACTGATAATTGAGGGAAGTACTAAGAGGATTATAGGTGGGGTTATTGTTGGTAATATGGCTTCAGAACTCATTCACGTATTAGCACTAGCTATTCAGAGGGGACTTACATTGAAAGACCTTTCTGAAGTCATTTACGCACATCCAACGTACTCTGAAATGATAGGTGAAGTAGCACATTTAGGTCTTGGTAAACCTATACACATTAAGGGGCACATATAAATTACATACTAAAAACTTTAATGAAGATAGTTACACCCTATTAGCCTGTATATATAAGGGGTTTCTTATTCAGTATTTCTGACTTTCTCTTCTTAATCAATATCATATTCTCAATCCTAACACCGTACCTACCGTGAATGTATACACCGGGCTCTATAGTTACTATCATACCTTCTCTTAGAACCTCCTTAGAACTCTGTGATAGTCTTGGATTTTCATGAACGTCTATACCTACACCATGACCTGTTGAATGTATGAAGTACTTAGAAAGTCCATACCTCTTTAAGGTGTCCCTAGCTGCTGAGTCAACGGTACGTGCGTTAACACCGTCGTAAGCAGCATCTACGGCGTTATTAACTGCTTCACTAACTACTTCAAGCGCGTTCTTAACCTCCTTAGGTACTGAGCCCATAGTTATGGTTCTAGTCATATCTGATGAGTACCCATTATACTTAGCACCTAAATCTATAATAACCACATCCCCCTGTCTAAGCTCCCTACTTGTTGGAACTGCATGTGGATAGGCGGAATTAGGTCCTGACGCAACTATTGTTTCAAATGCGTAACCATCAGCACCTAAGTACCTCATAACACCCTCAATCATCCCAGCTACTTCATACTCTCTTAACCCAGGTATTAAAGACTCAAGAACTCTCCATAAAGCTTCCTCACTTATCTGGAGTGCTTTCTTCATGAAGCTTACTTCCTCAGGGGTCTTTATAGATCTAAGCTCCATAACATCATCAATAACATCTTTAATCCTCTCCACAGTAATTAAAGACTTAACTCTATGCGGTTCATCCGTACATACGACCTTAACATTAGATAATAATTCCTTGAATATATCCTTAATACTCTTAAGTTTAATCCCTAACTCCTCCTCAACATCAGGTACTGCATATGGTGCGTAAGGTCTTACCTCAGCATCCCTCACTATATCCTTAGCACGTGAGAAGTCAAGTAGCGGTGTTAATAGGTAAGAATTACCATCCTTAAATACGATAACGTAGGAACCCATTGGTCGTGGAAACCTTGATACATAGAACACGTTACTCTTATTAATAAATACTAAAGCTTCACATCCTTTTTTCTCCATTATAGCTATTAACTCCTTAACCTTATAAACCGTAGTATCACCTAAACATTAAGATACGTAAGAACTTAAAAGCTACACATCATGTCTCGTGTTTTCAGTTTAAATATGGTGGTAGTGAGTATGGGACTTGTAGCCTTTAAGGATGAACGCGGTAGGATTCTTCTCTCGAAAGATATTAGGGGAGAGAGGTTAAGTCTAAGTTCATTGCTTTAGAGTTAATGAGTGTTATAACCTCCTTGATACCTAGGAGTGTTTTTACTCAATGCTAACATACTTATATCCTGCTCTAAATAACTTATTTGGGTTCAGTGTAAAGGTAAATGAGCACATAGTCACGGGTGAATCTTAGCTTATTATGCATCCTCAGAAATGTACGATGATATAATATTAATACTTACTAAATAAAGTTGTTGAGTTTATAAGTGCGATATCAAAATACTACATAAGCCATTACCTCTAAATCTTGAAAAGCGACGACTCATACACTAAAATACTTCATGGAATATTGAGGACTGAGAAAGCTACATCACTTTACCTCATATCATGTTGCAACAGTAAGATATTACGAGAGAACTGATAAAAGCATTATAAACTTAAGAACTATAGAATAATTAAGAAGAATAGTTTACTTTGAACTTCTTAATATAATCCATGCCCTTCCCAGTTATGAGGTAAATCTTGGCTTTAGTATTTAAGTTGAGCTTATAGAATTGACATTACTTGGCTATTTGGCATGTTGCACATTTACTCCTACACTCAGGTCCTACCTCAACTTCATTCACATACCCTCTAATTACTAAGTAATCTATCAGTTCCTTAGCTATGTACCTATCTACACCTAACTTACTTGCTAAGGTATCTATAGTGAATACACCATTATTTAAGAGTTTAAGTGCTTTCACACGAAGTTCGTGGTTCATGTCTTACCAACCTGAATCTACTACTGTCTCTCAATATTTTAAGATTATTAGGTTTGGTGTATGCTGAAGCTAGGGAGTATGGGTAGTTGCTTACTATGTGGTAGTAAGTCTAAGGTCATTAGTGATGTTATAGGAGTATGTGCTTCATGTTTAAGGCGGAATCCTAGTGAGTCACTTAAGATAGCTTTAAGGGCTCATGCAAATTATAGAGAATCAATAGGTTTACCACCCAAACTGCCGCAAGCTCATGAGGAGTGCCTAAGATGTTCATTATGTGTTAATGAATGCTTAATACCACCAGGTGGTATGGGCTTCTGTGGTTTATGGTCTAATAGTGAGGGGAGATTAAAGCCCATTATTGGTTGGGATAAAGCAGTAGTTTACTGGTACTTAGATCCACTACCAACAAACTGCGTTGCAACACCTGTATGTCCGGCAGCAACAGGGGCTGGATACCCTAAGTATACGCTCATTAAGGGACCTGAGTACGGCATGTTTAACCTTGCAGTATTCTTTGCGGGATGCAACCTAGATTGCTTATTCTGTCAGAATTGGGAGCATAAAGAGATAATAGTTAGTGAGAGATTAAGAATTAAGTACATAAGAAGCGTTGATGATTTGGTCGAGGAGACGTTAAGGAATGATAAAATAACCTGTATATGCTTCTTCGGTGGTGACCCAGGTCCTCAAATTCTCTACGCTATTAAGGCTTCACGGAAAATCGTTGAGCATGCTTCAAGGAAAGGACTTATTAAGAGGATATGCTGGGAAACTAACGGATTAGTTAATCCCGCTATTATGCGTGAGATGGCTAAACTAAGCCTTGTTAGCGGAGGTATTGTGAAGATTGATTGGAAAGCTTGGTCACCACCAATATATCAGGCTTTAACGGGTGTTAATGGAGTTAAAGCTGTAGAGAGATTAAAAATTAACACCAAATTAGTTGCTGATCTAGGTAAAGAAAGACCTGAAGTACCACTATTAGTTGTCAGTACATTATTAGTCCCAGGTTACGTTGATGAATATGAAGTAGGTAAGATAGCTGAGTACATCTCCTCACTAGGTAACGAGATACCATACGTACTATTAGCGTTTCATCCTGACCACCTCTTAAGAGATTTACCACCAACAAGTCTGAATCACGCACTAAGAGCTCTAAGAAAGGCTAAGGAAGCGGGTCTGAAGCATATATTCATAGGTAATGAATGGCTCTTAGGTAATTATTACTAGATATTAATAAAAATTGTTAAGTAGTACCGTTAAACATAGTAGTTATTAATTGATGAGTGTAGTAACTCGTAAGCCTCACTACCTAATATTCTTTCAGCAAATTTCATGAAGTTCTCTATGGTTGGATTCTTACGTACTTCCTTTATTATCCTTGACAATTCCGGTTTATGGATAACTACCATTCTTATTAATTCATTTAATAGTCTTAAGCCATCAGAGTTTAGTACGCCTTTTCTTCCAAAATATTTTCTATAATTTGAGATAAGTAATCTAGTATAGTTAGCTATGTCTTTACTGTATCTATCATTTACTGCTTTATTCATGGCCTACTTACACTCTTTACTTCATACCTACTCTCTCAAGGAACTCATCAACTATATCCTTTATCGTTGGTCCCTCTAGTACTTTTAGCTCCCACTTAACCTTAATTACGGGTTTATCTATTCTTATAACTCTACTAACATCTGCTGGTGACCCTATAATTACCGTATCGGCATCTATTCTCTTTATGGTTTCCTCAAGATCCCTTAACTGATCTTCAGTGTAGCCTGTTGATGGTAGTACCTCCTTCATGTGTGGGTATTTCTCATACATCTCTTTAATTATGCCTACAGCGTAGGGTCTAGGATCAACTATCTCCTTAGCGCCGTACTTTAATGCCGCTACATAGCCAGCACCATAAGGTAGTGATCCGTGGGTTACCGATGGCGAGTCCTCAATAACGATTACCCTCTTACCTTTAATTAGCTCAGGCTTCTCTACATAAACCTCCATGTCGGCTAAAGTTATCTTTGCTTTAGGGTTGACACTCTTAATATTATTAACTACCTTCTTAACGTTCTCTTCAGGAGCTTGACTAACCTTATTCACTATTACCGAATCCGCTAACCTAGTGTTTATTTCGCCAGGATATGAGGACACTTCCTGACCAGGTCTCATAGCATCAGCTACTGTTACTAAGTAGTCGGGAGTATAGAATGGCGTGTCATTATTGCCTCCATCCCATAATATGATGTCAGCCATCCTCTCAGCTTCTCTTAAAATCGCACCATAGTCAACCCCAGCAAGTACCTTAATACCCATGAGTAAGTAATGCTCATACTCTTCTCTCTCCTCGATAGTTAAGCCCCACTTATCCATGTCTTCAACTCTCTCAAATATCTGTACGCGCATCTTACTTAGGTCTCCATATGCCATAGGATGTCTTACGACAACAAACCTTATATTACGTCTAAGTAATTCTCTAGCTACAGCTCTAGAAACAGTTGATTTACCAGCACCAGTCCTAACTGCTGTAACAGCTATTACAGGCCTGAATGACTTTATGTAAGTCTCTGATGGTGGTAAAAGTCTGAACTCAGCACCTGCTGCCAATACTTCTGAAGCTATTTTACCTAGCTCATCATAGGTTATATCACTAAATGATAATACAACCTCATCAACTTTGTATTCCTTAATTATCTTACCTAAGTCCTTATACGGAATTATCGGTATACCATCAGGGTATTGAGCACCAGCTAATTCAGGAGGATATCTACGTCTCTCTACACCAGGTATCTGCGTAAAAGCAAAGGCCACGACCTCATACTCAGGGTTATTTCTGAATACAACATTAAAATTATGAAAGTCTCGACCACCTGCGCCTAATATTAATACGCGCTTTCTCAATAGTATCAACCGCATTCTATACTTTGTTTAACGAATAAAAAATTTTTATTGTAGTCTTGAAAATTTTCCTGCTTACGAATTACTAGAACAGACCCCACTATTAGCTGCCCTACTGATCTCTTCAGCTATTTTTAGAGCTATATATGCATCCTTCAATGTAGGTGCTTCAGATAGGTTCTCACCCTTAATTCTCATTATAAATGAGTAAATCTCTCTCCTTAATGGTTCCTCACCACTCACTTCATACTTCTTCTCACTCTTAGGCTCTCTGATATATACCTTACTCCTAACATAATCAGCAACAACATATGCCTCATTAAAAGCAATATCTACCTCTCTAATCTTTATGGGTAGATTACCATCGGTTATGTATGAGATTAAGGCATCACCGTAATTTAGCACAGCGTTTACGGTCTGGATGGCTGAATTCTCGCTCTCTAGTACATCAACAAACTTAACCTTCCACCTTCTATTACCTAGGAGATAACATGTTAAATCAATATCGTGTATAGTTAAATCATAGATGATTGAGTACTTCCTTAGATGTTCAGGTCTTCTAGATAACCTCTTAAAAATCACGTATTTGGGACTGCCATAACGTTCCATTAACTTCTTAATTTCATACGTAACTGGGTCAAACCTAACTATAAATCCTGGCTGAACAATTACGTTAAAAGACCTAGCTATGGCTTCAAGCTCAGCTATACTGCTAGAATTGAGAGCTACCGGTTTTTCTACAAATACGTGGAGACCCAGTGAAGCTAAACTCTTAGCTACATTAATTAACTCATGAATAGGAACAGCTATGAAGGCAGCATCTACATCAATAGACGATAACTTAAGATAATCGGTAAAATATAATCCTATGTTATATCTCCTAGCTAATTCCCTAACATTCTCTAAGTCTACATCAACTAGTGCCACTACCTTTACTAAACCCTCGCTCTCAAGCTCCTTTAGAACTCTTAATATATTGCGACCCCATCTACCAACGCCTACAAGTGCGACATTAACCTTACCCATAACAGCACCTACATAAAGATGTACTAACCTTAATTAGTTCTAAGTTGAATTACGTCTTACTTATGTCAGATCCTGCATTGATCATCACATATCAGTAACCAGGTCATTCATCACCCATGAATCTATACTCCTTTACCCAATTTTTTCATTAAATTTTTAAAGTTCTCACTTATTAATTTAGTAACGTGATCTTTACTTACTTCCTTAATTTTAGCTATTTCATTAATTGCTTCAGGAATTAATTCCGGATTCAACTTCATACCCCTATATTCGTATGGTCCATCAGATTCTGTAATCATTATTTCAAGAGGTGCTTTCTCAACAATTAATCTCATCTTTCTCTGTATTTTTAACGCAACATTAACACCTATATAATAACCTAGTGATTCAATGTCCTTAAGTAATTCCGGAGGTCCTGTATACCAATGAATTATCGCTACCTTAACGTCATACTTATACAAAACGTTTAGTACTTCCCTCCAAGCACCTGCTGCATGTATTGATAACCCTTTATCATACTCCTTGGCTACCTCCACAAACTTTCTGAAAATATCTAATTGACGATCAAATGTTTGTGGGACAAACTTCTTATCTAGACCTACCTCACCTAAGAAGTAAGCATTATCTACTAATTTCATCACCTTATCTAACTCATCCATACTTGTCTTCCCTACTTCCCATGGATGAATACCTATTGCTGGTATGACATTACTGCACTTCTTAGCAATATTTAAGGTCTTAAGTGATGATTCGTAATCATCTGAAACAGCTAAATATACGTAATCTGTCATACTGCAGTACTTCATTATTTCATCTTCGCTATATTCATGCATATGTGTATGTGAGTCGATGAACATACCATACACCTATGTACTTATCTTAACGTAACTTAGATTAAATTCATGGAGTATTTTAAGTGCTCGAGGAGTTATCTTAGGAGATGCTATGACACCTCTCACCTCTATACCTAATGATTTATAGTATTCAACGTATCTCCTTAATTGATATACAGCATCTATATCTGCTTGAGATCTCTTGACTTCAACAATTATTAATTTACCATCCTTACCTCTAAGGATTACATCAACTCTACCATGCGGTGTACTAACTTCTCTTGATACAAGCTTAGCACCATCCTCTATTAATGATGGATTAGATGCAATCTTGTTAATTAGATCTCTTTCAGCACCCTCAAGTATGAACTTAGCTGTTGTTAGTCTAGTCACTACCGTGAAGGGGGTATTCTCTATGTATATCTTTAACTCCTCTTTAGGTCTTATTCTTATAGCATTTATTAATAGCTTTTCATTACTTAGTCTTGTAGATATTTGTGATTGTGGTTGCCAGTTAATGGGCTCTCTACCCTTACCCTCATGGATAAGTACCGTACCATCCTCCTTAATTATTATTAATCTCCTCGCAATCCCGGCTTTACTACTAGCTCTTCCTCTATATTCTACACTACATTTAGCTATTATTACGATAGTAGCGACTTTAAAGTACCTTCGTATTAAAGTATTAAGCTCATTTAATGATGTATAACCTGAATATTCAATCACGTTTAACGACATCTTTAGAAACCTCAATAATTAACTTAATAGCATTATCCAGCGGCATATCAGGTAAAGTAGTTGATGCTGCTTCAGCATGTCCTCCGAATTTACCCTTTAATCTTTTTGAAAGTAGCTGGCATATCTTAAACGCTCTATCACTAACGGACCTAGCAGTAACTACTATCTTGCCCTCCTCCCTTCTAATCAGAATTACATCCTTCTTACATATCTTCGAGAATTCCGTTGCAGCAATACCGAGCAATCCAGCATATATTCTTGATTCAGATAGGTCTAGAGCAGCTATCTTAATATTCGAGACCTCAAGAGATCTCTCGCTTAGCAACTTTAATAACCTCTTCAATAAGAACTTAGCTACCTTAGCTCTCTTAATGACCTCATTATCATTACTTATGTCCTTATTCTTAAGCATTATATCAACCAAGTACTTCATATAATCTAAATCACTTGGATCTCTAGCTATGGAAAGTTTAATTAAGTCTGCAACCTTAGCTACATCAGGATTTCTTGTTTCATTACCCTCACATACATCAGCAACCTCAACCAAGAACTCCTCGTAAGGATTCATGAGGGGCTTTAAGACATCCTTAATTAGGTGCGGTGTTGATGAAGCTTTACTCCAAATAATTTTAACATTACTTACGTTTAATTCATTTAAGAAGGTCTTAGAACTAACGTGGTGATCTATGATTATCACTTTATTGACGCTTTTACTTATCAATTTAATGAAGTTAACTAATTCATTACTTAGAGCGAGATCTAATAAAACAAGTGCATCTATATCGCTACTTACTCTTCTAGCATCTATGTGAGCTCTCCATGGTTGTGTAAATACTATGTCTATTCTTCCTGGATAGAAGTCACGCATGTAATGCTTTATATATATGAAAGCCGAGATAACTCCGTCACAATCACCGTGACATATTACTCCATGCCTCAAGACACTCTCACACATTCTTAGTCTTGACACAGATTATAAAAGCTGGTTTACAAAGTATGAAGCAGTAGGGACTGGCTGTGCTAAAAAGTGAAGTTAGGGGTGAGGTACTAAGAGACCCACTAACATTAATAATTAATAGGCTTAAGAATCAAAAATATCATTTAATAGGTACTCATTCAGCCGTAAAGAAGTGTCTATGGGTTCATAATGCATTAGTTGAAGGTAGGTTCTGCTATAAGTGTAAGTTCTACGGTATAGAGTCACATAGATGTATACAATTTACACCATCAACCCTATGGTGCTGGAATGCATGCCTACATTGTTGGAGGGTTAGACCCCAAGATTACGGGTTCACATACAGTGACTTAACGAGATTACCGTATGTTGATGATCCAGACTTCATAGCTGAAATGGCTATACACGAGCATAGGAGAACTGTTAGTGGCTATAGATACAGGACATCTGAGAAATTATGGAGGGAGGCTATGGATCCCAAGCATGTAGCTATATCATTAACTGGTGAAGCAACACTTTATCCACGCTTAGGGGAGTTAATTAAGGCTTTCCATAAGAGGGGCTTAACTACTTTCTTAGTAACTAGAGGAATTAGACCCGAAGTTCTTGCATCATTAGATGAGGAACCTACACAATTATACGTATCGATTGAAGCGTGGAATAAGGAGATGTATGAATACTTCAATAAGCCATTAACCAGTAGGGGTTGGGATAGAACGTTAGAGACACTAGAGATATTACCATCATTTACATGCCCCACGGTGATAAGGGTAACAGTTCTAAGAGGCTTTAACATGGATGAGAAAGCTGTCAGCGGCTTTAGTAGAATATTAAGCATTGCTGAACCTACGTATATAGAAGTTAAAGCATACATGCACGTTGGAGGTTCAATAGAGAGGCTTAGTAGGGATAATATGCCGTCATTTAAGGAAGTCTTAGAGTTCGCTAAGAAATTATCAGAATCCATGAGCTACAGAGTTGCATCATACTCAATACCATCAAGAGTGGTGTTACTAACTAAGCTTGAGAAATCAATCATAAGGTATGGTAAGGGCTGTCCTAAGGGATGGTATGAAGAGGAAGTAGGCGATGAATACTCAGGTGAATATGGAAAAATTGAGGATAGTGTTTAGATAATACTACCTTAAGTATAAGGCTTAGTGATATTCACATTTGTTGCTAGTAAGTAAGGAACTTTAGATGGAATCCTTACCTCCCACCATCTTATTAAGTATTGAGTCTTGCCTATAGCCCTCACATTCCTTAAAAGGTTTATAAATGTGTCAGCTATTCTTATTCTCTCAGTATATCCCTTAATTTCCCCATTCTCTATGTAGAATACTGCATCCTTGCTAACCGTTGAGAATTGACCTTCAACGTAGTTCTGAAGTCTAGTATACCAATTATTAGTTATTAGAAACCCTCTCCTTACCTCCCTAATTAACTCTTCCTCACTATAGTCTCCAGGCTTTAACTCTATGTTCCAAGGCAAGGGAGTAATCCAGCCAGCATTACCTGTAGTCTCGCCACCAAGTTTACTACTAGTTTTAACATTATGTAATACATTCATAAACTTACCTCCTTCTATTATCGGTTTATCGTAGGTCTCTATACCCTCATCATCGAATGATGTAGATCTAGCTAGCTCTATGTTCCTGGGTGTATCATATAGTGATACCGAGCCTGATGCTACGAAGTCACCTATTTTAAACTTCATAAACATTGAGAAGCCCATCATTATGTAAAGACCTGAGGCCATCATAGCTACATCATTTAATAAGTTACCCACAACAAGTGGTGATAATATGACATCATACTTACCTGGTTCCACATTCACTTTATCCTTACTTAAAGTAGCTATCTCTGCTACTTTCCTTCCAACATACTCTATGCTTTCCTTACTAACCCTCCTACTACCGTACGCCCAATGACCGCTAACATCTCCCTTAAATGCCCTTAGGTAACACATAACCTCACTACCCTCCTCCTCACCTTCAAATCCTTTACTTGTAACAAGCGCCTTCCTTCCAACTGAGAGATCTAATGTTCCAGCAACTCTTTGAGCACCATTATCTAACGCACTACCTATTATACCCTCAACTAATGGTAAAGGATTATCCATATAGTCACGAATTCTAGCATCAGTTAAGTCTCTAAGAGGCTTATAAGCTGTTGGCTCAGGCAATGGTGCATAAATTTCTGACTCCTTCATTACATCAACGTACTTACTCATTTCATCACATACCTTAACTATATCTTCAGGCCTCTCAAGACTTAAACTTAACTCAAGTATCCTCTTATCCTTAGCTAAATATATACGAGACTCTATAGTCCTCCACGATTGAGTAACACTTATTTGGTTATTCCATATCTTAACCATTACTGAGTCCTTAAGCATCATTTTTATGGCTACATCATCATACTTCATCTTAAGTTTATCTAGTGCTTTCCTAGCGTTATGTATGAGCTCCATCACACCCTCACCCCTAATCTAATTCTTGAAACACGCACGTTAGGACCACCAATCCATACAGGGACGCCTTGAGCTGGCTCACCCTTCCCACACGTTGCTGGGTAAAACCTTAGATTCTTATCAACTCCAGTAACTCTCGAATAGAATCCCTGAGTTGTTATCTCTAATACTGGATTCCTAACCGGTTCATCCTCCCTAACCTCACCATCCCTTATGATGTAAGCTTCAAGACCAACATATCTCTGATTCCAACGTATGTCATCTATGTTCCACTCCATGTATGACTTTATGTAAACACCGAGCCTTACGTCCTCAATTAATTCATCAAACCTCATATTACCGGGTTTGAAGTATGTATTGCTCATCCTTATGATAGGTTCGGACTTATAGTCCATAGCTCTAGCAGCTCCATTGCTCCCTACGCCAAATATCCTACCTGTATGTCTATTATGTAGTGGCTCATTAATTATTCCTTTATAGTATAAGTATCTAGGTTTAGCTGGGACTCCCTCGTCATCATATAGGTAATAGCCGTAACTACCAGGTATTGTTGGGTCTTCAATGATGGTCACTAATTCTGTCCCTATTCTATACTTACCTATCATTTCGGGCTTAACAAATGATTCACCAGCTTGAGCTGCCTCCCTACCGAGTATCCTGTCAGCCTCCATGGGGTGCCCTGCTGATTCATGAACTATTAGACCAATAACTTCAGGTCCAATCACTACATCTATCTCATCTTTCGGAGGTTCCTTCCCCTTCATAAGTACATTCTCTAAGTTTTTAACCTCGTTAATTATCTCATCTTCAGGCTTCCATTCCTTAATTAATTCGGGTCCTCCTGAAGCCCCATAGCTAATGTACCTTTGAAGGGTTCCTTTTTGAGGGTGTACTAGTACGAAGTTCGTCGTTATTGATAGTCTAGGTATGTATGATCTTATATATGCACCATCACTGTTAACTATAAATTTCTCCTGAATATGATCTCTAATAAAGAACGCTGTAACGGCTACCTTAACCTCCTTTACTGTACTAACTATTAGTTTATGAATCTCCGTGCCTAGGGCTATTCTGTCCTCTACGGAAAATTCACTAAGATCCTTCTTAGGGACTAAATTATACGTTGCTCGACCAACTCTTTCTTCACTAAAGGTTATTGGATCCTTCATTAACTTTGCTAATGCTTTTGCTCTATTAATTGCTCTCTCAGCTGCTTTTCTTGCTTCACCAACAGTTAGTATATTTGTTGATGCAAATCCTAAGGCACCATCAACGATCACTCTAATACCTATACCCTCACTAATGTCCTTACTAAAGCCTATGACATTCCCATTCCTTAAAGCAACCTCTGAGAATTCATCGCGTTGATACCTTACCTCAGCATAGCTCGCTCCCATGTCTAAGGCTATATCTAATACCTTGAATACTAGATCTTCATTTAGAACCATGTATGCACCTAAAACCGCATTCACGAGAAAATATTAATACTTTTCCATCTAAATGGTTAACTCTCAACTTTCAGAAACGTTTACTCTTTACATCGTACTGAATTAATTTATATTTCATCTTAGAATCACTTAATTTGGTGGGTTTTTGTTACCTAAATACTTCATCGATACTGATATAATAGTCTCGCCACCCCCAATGGATTGTGTTATAGCTTCAGCATTGCTTGCTAGGGAGCTCCTGGCAGAAGGTTTTGAGCCTATAATAATATTGGATAGTATTGATTCACTTAGACATTTACAAATATCAAGTAACTATGTTTTAGTCTGTTTAAGTACGGAATTAAAGAGGGTATGTGAAGACTCTAAACCCTTAGTAGTACTTGCTAATGAACGATATAGCGGTGTATATAGGAGGAATAAGAACTCCTTAGAACCTGTAGATGTTTATCCGGCTATGAGATCGGTAACTAGGTTAATATCTAATATATTAAAGCTTAAGGTATCAGAAACCGAAGTATTATCTTCATTAGCTGAAGGTACCTTACCAGGCCTAACCTTGGATAATTTAAGTAAAGCTTCATTAACAGCGCTGGTAAAACCTAGTTATTTCTTCAAAGTTATTGAATCTATTGAGAGAAGCGACTTAGAGGAATTAAGGAGTATCTTAGAAGAATTAATTGACGAATATAATAAAAATGAAACACGTTATGTCGCAGAGATAAGGGGTAGAGCAATTAAGGTAAAGGATTATATATTGATTTACTACAATGTGCATAGCTTAGAGAGAGTTTACGTTAGTGAGGTGATAGATGAATTAATTAGAGAGGGCTATATGAAAATTATCACCCTCGGGGTAAAGGATGATAAAGTAACTAAGTTAGAGTTCATGGGACTACCTGAGGATAGTTTCACTAATTTTATGAAAACTTTCAGAAACATCATTGAAGAAACAATAGAAGTAAACAATATAGTTAAGGCGTACGTAAGATATCCCTTCTTAAGAATTCAAGATATGATAAAGTCGCTCTTAAATATCGTTAGTTAATATTATTGATCATTGATTGTGAATTAATTTAAATATGTTTTAAGTTTAAGTAATTGTTGTGGTGTACATGCTCAGGTATGTAGGTATTGCTGCATATTCCGGACCTCCCTCCGAGCCTTTAAGGGAGGCAGCAGTAGAGTTTATTGAGACATTAGCTCTATGTTTCGAACCATCATCTATAGTATTAGTAACAGGTGGTTATTGGGGTTTAATGAGGATTATCGTTGATGAAGCATTAAAGCTAGGATTTAAGGTCTTAATACTACCACCTCTGGAGATGGAGGATGTCAGGTTTCCTCCAAACGCCATAGTAGTTAGGACTGGTACCTCGTTTAGGGTTAGAAGTATATTTCTCGTTAGAACATCCGAAGTACTTGTAGCGTTGGGTGGTGCTTCAGGCACTATACAGGAAGTCATAACCGCCTATGCTGAAGGTGTACCCATATACGTACTAGGTATGACAGGATTACCCACCGATAAACTTACCGTGTTTTCTCCATACATTGATGAGAGGAAGACAAGTACAATTAAAGTAATTAATGACCCGAAGAGCTTAGCTAGTGAGGTATGTAAGTACTTAAAGGAACATCCTAAAGGTGGGTAAGGCTGGAAATCATATTAGCTGTAGATGTAGGTGCCACAAATCTCCGTATAGCCTTATTCGACTTTAATGGTAATATTCTATGCAAGGAAACCGTAAGAACCCCAACTACTGGTGATGATTACACCGTAGCTAAAGAAATACACCGTATTGGTAGTAGGCTCATAAGTAAGGCGGGTAAGATGAAATTAGCCGGTATAGGTGTAGGTACTATAGGACCTTTAGACATCAGGAAAGGTGAGGTGGTAAATACTCCTAACAATCCTTTAAGGAGGTTCAAGCTTAAGGAGCCATTAACAAGGATGTTTAATGTAAATACTTACGTAGTTAATGACTGTGTTGCTGCAGTATGGGGTGAATACCTAGTTGGTGTTGGTAAGGGTCACTCAAATGTTGTTTACATAACGTTAAGTACAGGTATAGGTGCGGGTGTTATAGTTAATGATCACTTACTCTTAGGTAAGGATGGGAATGCTCATGAGGTGGGACATATAGTTATTGATTTTAAACTTAGGGTAAGATGCGGTTGTGGGGGGTTAGGTCATTGGGAAGGCATAGCCTCAGGTTCGGCAATACCTCGCTATGCATTACTTAAGGCTAGGAGATGGAGGGGTGAAGATACTATTGCCTATAAAAAGGCATTAGTAGGTTTGTTGAGACCTGAAGACCTATTTAGCCTTTGGAGAGTTGGTGACATTTTTGCACGTAGTATAGTGAAGGACTTAATTAATGTGAATGCTGCAGGTATAGCTTCAGTAATCAATGTTTATGATCCTGAAGTAGTGAGCGTTGGAGGTAGTATAGCACTTAAGAATCCTGATTTCGTTAGGTTAATATTTAGAACCGTTAGGAAGTACGTAACTAACAGGATGCCTAAATTAACATTAACACCATTAGGTGATGAAGCTGTACTCATAGGTGCGGCATATATAGCTATGAGGCCCCCTGAGGAACTACTAAAACTGCAATGTGATTCTTAATCACCAATGATTATAGTTAGCTTCATAAAGCTTGTATTAATATTGTTTGGGTGCTCTTGTGGAGGGTAGGGACACCATACCAATTAAGCGTTGGGATCCAACGATAGAACTTGAGTTACTGAAGATTTGGGATAGGGAGCAACTTTACAAGGAAGTCATAGACTTTAGGAAGGATGAAAGGTACGTTGTAATAGATACACCGCCTCCATATCCGTCAGGTAGGTGGGGTGTTGCTCAAGCCGCTCACTACGCTCAAATAGATATGATTGCTAGAGCATTTAGACTCTTAGGTTATAAGGTACTAGTACCGTTCTATGCTGATAGGAATGGCTTACCTGCTGAGGTTACTGTTGAGAAGAAATATGGGATTTCAGCACATGAGATAGCTAAGACACCTGAGGGTAGAGAGAAATTCCTTAAAATGGTTAAGGAAGTACTTGATGAGTATGAGAAGTATTTAGTAAATGTATGGAGGAGGTTAGGATGCTCTTTTGAATATTGGAGAGACGGTACGGATTCACCAAAATATAGAAGAATAACTCAAGCAACATTCATCGAGTTATGGAAGAGAGGTCTAATATATGAGACGTACAAACCTGTCATGTGGTGTCCTAGGTGTGGTACCACCTTAGCTGAAGCTGAGGTCGAGTTTGTTAAGACTAAGAGGAAGCTCTACTACATAAAGTTTAAAGTCAAAGAGACAGGAGAGGACATAGTAATAGCTACTACAAGACCCGAGCTACTTAAGGCTTGTGGTGCAGTAATATATAATCCAGGAGATAATAGGTATAAGTACCTGAAAGGTAAGCACGCGATAATTCCGCTCTACGGTGATGAAGTACCAATCATGGAGCATGAATTCGCTAAACCCGAATTCGGCACTGGATTAGTAATGATGTGTTCCTACGGAGATACTAAGGATATATGGTTCTTTAGGGAAACGAACCTAAAACCTAAGATCCTGATAAATCCTGATGGAACTATGAATGAGAAAGCTGGCTTCCTTAAAGGATTAAAAGTTGATAAAGCTAGAGAGGTTATAGTTGAGAAGCTTAAGGATGAAGGCTACCTCGTTAAGGTTGAGGATTACGAGGGTGAGATACCCGTTTGTTGGAGGTGCAAGACACCCATAGAGTTCATACACAAGAAGGAGTACTTTCTAAAGCAACTAGATTTTAAGGAAGAAATTCTGAAAGTAGCGAATAAAATGGTATTTAGACCTCTTGAACATAAGAGGAAGCTTGAAGTTTGGGTTGAGTCTTTAGCTATGGACTGGCCGATATCGAGGACTAGGTACTATGGTACTGAAGTACCTATTTGGAGGTGTAAGAAGTGTGGTTACGTCATACTTCCTGAGCCTGGCAAGTATGTAAGGCCTTGGAAAGATCCGCCACCAGCAAATTCCTGTCCTAAATGCGGTGCTCCTAAGAGTGAGATAGTTGGTGAGACCAGGACTTTTGATACGTGGTTTGACTCATCAGTAAGTGTTCTTTACGTGACCAGATGGCTCGAGGATAGAGAAGCAGCACTAAAGGCTCTTGAACATGCTTTAAGACCTCAAGGCTATGATATTATTAGAACGTGGCTATATTATAGTATACTTAGGGTATGGCTACTAACAGGTAAGCCGCCATTTAAGTGGGTCAGGATTACAGGCATGGGCTTAGATGAAAAGGGAAGAGCTATGCATAAGTCACTAGGTAATGTCATATATCCTGAACCCTACCTTGAAAAGTATGGTGCAGATGCATTCAGATACTGGGCTGCAGCTTCAGGTAAACTAGGTAGTGACTATAGATGGTCATTAAACTTAGTTAAGACAGGGTTAATGTTCTGTACCAAGCTTATAAATATAGCTAGGTTCATCACATCATTTAGAGAGTCAAAGAGTGGTGAGTATAGGCTTAGAGAGCTAGATAAGGCAATGCTTAGGTATGCATCAAAAATTGCCGGGAAGGTCATTGAGTCCTATAAAGAACTTGACGTATTTGAACCCATACATAAGCTTTACGACTTAGCATGGAATATCTTCGCTTCAAACTACTTAGAAACTGTGAAGCCTAGGATTTATGGTAAAGGAGAATTTAGTAGTGAGGAAATCAACGGCGCCATACATACACTCTATAAGGTCTTTAGATTGATAATTAAGCTATTATCACCAATAATGCCATTCGTGACAGACTATATATGGCGTCATATGAGTACAGGCGTAAGCGTTCATAGAGAGAAAATAAGTGAAGAGGAACTAAATATTAGTGAGGGTAAAGAGGAATTAATAGATTTCCTAGTTAAGGTGAATTCAGCTATATGGAAATTAAAGAAGAGGCTAAATATTAGATTCTCTGATGAGCTAAGAGCTATACTGTATATACCTGAGGAAGCTCGAGATATAGCTGAAGATATTAAAGTACTACATAGGGTAATTGATGTAAAGTTAGGTAAGCCTTCTGAATGGGATGAGGATTTAGGTAATGGGATATACGTAAAGTATGTTAAAGAGTCCAAGTGATCTAGGTTAAAGGATGAAACTGGAAGGTAATTGCAAAGAATATGGATGTTGGATTGGCGAACTAGCTCAAGGATGTAAACTATGTAAGGAGGGCCTTAAGTCTGTACTCTTCATTACTGGGCTCTGTTTAGAGCATTGCTACTATTGCCCTATATCACCTGAGAGAAGGGGAAAAGACATAACCTTAATTAATGATGTTAAAGTTAAAGAGAATATAGACATACTACTTGAAATACTCCTGTCCAAATCAAAAGGTGTAGGTATAACGGGGGGAGATCCATTAATTAAATTTGATAGATTACTGAACTACATTAAAATACTAAAGGAATTCTTTGGAAGGAATTTCCATATCCACTTATATACTACTGGCTTGATACTAACAGATGAAAAATTGAGTAAATTAGTTAATGCTGGTTTAGATGAGATAAGATTTCATATAACTGGTAATCATTCCTGGGAGGCACTGAAAAAAGCCGTAGAGTATCCCATAGATGTTGGTATAGAGAATCCCATAATCCCAAACAGTCTTAATGAATTTAAGAGAATAATCCTGAAAGGTCTTAAGCTAGGTGTTAAGTTCATAAACATGAATGAGTTAGAGTTTAGTGAGAGTAATTACGATAAATTATTAATGAGAGGATTAAGACCTAGACCTGATGGTGTCGCGGCTATAGGCTCTGAAGATACAGCACTAAAAGTTATTGAATGGGTAATTAATGAAGGCTTGCATATCAACCTACATTATTGTCCAGCGAGGTTTAAGGACAAGTATCAATACAGGTTAAGGTTAAGTTTAAGAGCTAAAACTACGTTAAAACCTTATGAAGTACTTAGTAATGGTTTAGTTAGGTGGGCTGAGTTAACTGAGTGTCCTAAAGAGTTAACTAGTAAGTTAATAGAGTATGGTATAGCATTTAAAGTAAATAACGCGGTTGTAATTAGCATCGATATTGCTAAGAAATTACCTTGTAGGTATAAAATTGTTGAGGCATTACCATTAACTCCAAGAAGAATATTGAATGTATATTGAGTTAAGTAGGATTTAGTTAAGTTTTTCCTTCTTCAATAACAAAATTTAATTAAGTATCCTTCCATAGTTGTTATAGATAATTAATGTATGGTTTTGTAAGGCACTAGGCATCTTCCACATCGTAATTAAAGACTTAAATTAATAGGCTCTAATATTAATTCTCGGTGGTTTCTTGAGGAATATTACGGCAATCGTACTTACTGGAGGGTTTGCTACAAGGTTAAGGCCTTTAACACTTACGCGTCCTAAGGCATTACTACCAATACTTGATAAACCATTGCTTGACTGGATTATCGAGTCTTTAGCTAAGTCAGGAATTAAGAACATAGTTTTATCAGTCAGATATTTAGCTAATATGATAAAGGATAGATACGGTGATGGGTCATCATTTAACGTAAGGATAGATTACGCTGAAGAAGTTAAGCCTCTAGGTGATGCTGGCCCTATCCCTGTTATTGCGTCAAAGTATAACTTAGATAATACCTTTGTCATAATGTATGGGGATGTATTTACTGATATAGAGTTAAGCAAGGTTATAGAATTTCATAGGTCTAGAGGTAGTATAGCGACATTAGTACTTACGCGAGTTGAGGATCCCTCAAGATACGGAGTTGCGGTAATAGATGATGAGTTTAGAATTAAGGAGTTTGTTGAAAAGCCACCTAAAGCTAGAGCTAAATCTAACTTAGTTAATGCAGGTATATATGTCTTTGAACCTGAAGTGCTTAAGTACTTCCCTGAGAAAGCTCCTTCAAAACTCTCTAGGGATGTCATACCTAAACTTGTTAGTGAAGGCATAATATATGGTTACATATATGAGGGTATATGGTCAGATATAGGAGTACCTAGTGATTATAAGAGAGCTAACTTTGAAGCATTACTTCATTTCTATCCTAATGGTTACATAAGTAAGGAGGCTGAAATATCAGCTGATGTAGAGTTGGAGCAACCGGTCTACATAGGTGATGGTGTAACTATTGACAAAGGATCTAAGGTGGGACCACTAGCAGTTGTAGGTAGGAAGTCACGTATAGGTCCTCAAACACGGATATATAAGTCCGTATTACTTGATGGAGTTGTAATTGAGGGTTCATCATTAATTGAGGGCAGTATTGTTGGTAGAGCCACATACGTAGGTAAGTGGGTAAGAGTATGTGATGGTAGTGTCTTAGGTGATGAAGTCACAATAAATGATGAGGTACTCATAGCTAAAAGAGTAATAATATTACCTTACAAGGAAATAAGCGATAATATACTAGGAGAAGGTTCGGTAATACTTTAACTCATACTTCAATGATCTTAAACTTCACCTTATATACTTCAGATAGATAATGCTTCAACCAGGTAGTACTGAACTCTCTAGACCTCCTAATAAGAATATTAAATCCATTACCACTGCTTACCAGTTCAACCAGCTTAACTCCCAAGTATTCAAGAAATTCCATTATTTCACGTTCGCTTGGCTTGTAAAACCTCATACCGCAGGGACCAAAGCTACATAGTCTACAACTCATACCGTGTGATAGTACGTTTGCTGCACATGCTGATTGCATAACATCCATACCGAGCCTTCTCGCATATTCATCAACCCTTAATTTAATATCTGATGTCGATATGGGTACCTGATCACCCTTACTTCTAGGACTTCTTGTCAGTCTACCGACTATCGTATTAATACCTATACCTGATTTCTTTAAACGGTCGATTACGCCTTGAGTAACTCTTAAAGAACCAGTAACAACACCCTTCACACCATGACTTACCGCGAGTTTCAAGATATCCATGTATTCCTTGTCTGTAATGCCGGGTATTATAGGTCTTAGAAATAGGTCAACTCTTAAACCGAAGCTAGAGGCTACTTTAGCTCCTTTAAGTCTTAGAAGAGGGTCAGGGGCTTTAGGCTCTAAGATTTTACTCTTACTTATACTGATTATTGTTATTAAAATGCTTATTCTTGGTTCATAATCCTTAAGTTTTTTAGCAATATCTTCACTTATGATTTCCTTTGTACTAATCTGTGATGGTAGTCTTAACCATTTCCATACATCCCTTATGTAGCTTAGTGTTTTATCTACTAATTTAGGTAGTAAGGGTTCAGTTACGGATCCATAAGCTGCTAAAGTTCTTTCAGGTACTACATAAGGGTTAAGAGATAGTGCATAAACTAGCTCTAGGCTATTCAACGGGTATGGTTTGACTTCGCTCGAAGGGAATCCCATGTCAGGTACGTAACAATATACACATCCGAATACACATCCATGTCCAGGATGTATCGTTATACCGCATGGCCTAGGTTTTCTTCTTGAGTGAGGATCCCTTGAAGCTCTCTTCTTAGAACACTCGCTAAGTATGGAGCCTACTTCCTCGCGTACCTTAACTTTTAATTCATAAAGCCTTATCGCTTCATTAGATTCTATCATGACATTCATTTAAATGATTGCTATGATAATTTAAATAGCTATCCTTTTAATACCTCAACTAACTCTCTATTTGAGGTGTTCCTTCATGAGATTAAAACCTCCCATAATCTTAGTACACGGTGGAGCGGGTTCTTGGTGTTCATTAGACCTGGTTAGGAAGGCCCATGAAGTTCTTAAAAAAGCTGCCAGTGAAGGCTTCAAGGTTTTGAGGAGTGCTTCAGCCTTGGAGGCTGTTATTGAGGCTGTTAAGATAATGGAGGACTCTGGAGTACTTAATGCTGGATTAGGAAGTGTAACTGATGTACTTGGAGGTATAGGTATGGATGCCGGAGTTATGACTTCAGATGGTAAAATAGGCGCAGTAGCGAATGTAAGCTACCCTCGAAATCCCATATTACTAGCTAAGTACGTCATGGAATACACAGACCACGTACTAATAGTTGGTTCTGGTGCTGATGAGTTAGCTAAGAGGCTAGGTCTAGAAAAACATCCAGGTCCTACAAAGTATGTGAAGAAACGCTATGAAGAGCTTTTAAGGGAAGTTCTAAGAGGTAAACCACCATCATGGTTTAGACGTAGCTGTGAATTAGCACGTAAGCTATGGGATTTAGGGGATACCGTAGGTGCTGTTGCTCTAGACAGCAACGGCATGCTAGCAGCAGCTGTAAGTACAGGTGGCATCATTATGAAATTACCGGGTCGTGTAGGTGATTCAGCAATTCCTGGTGCTGGTTTCTACGCATCAAGAAAGGCTGCAGCAGTAGCTACGGGTATAGGTGAGACCATAATAAAGAGTTTCCTAACACTCCGTGCTGTAACACTCATTGAGGAGGGCTTGAAGGCTAATGAAGCAGCTAATAAAGTTATAGAGGATCATTCAAGAGTTCATGGTAGGGATACCGCAGGTATTATAGTAGTAGATAATGAGGGCTTTATAGGAGCGTCGTTCAATACTATGGCCATGCCTTGGGTCGCTCTATCTTCAGACGGTAAAGTTGTGCTGGGAGGTCACGAAAAATTACTCGGTAAGTAATATCCATATTTTCTTCGAGGCATCGAAATATGCTTGAGCACTCTTACTTAAAGCCTTAAGTAGCGCTAAACCTTCCCTACCTAATATCTTAGCTATCTCAGCTTCGTTAGATGTTCTAATAGCTTTTAGCTTATTCTTAAATTCACTCCAGAATTCTGGATCAATAGCAACCCTCTCATTAAGTAATTCAAGAACTACCGCCCCATCCCTCTTTAATCTCTCAAAGAAAGCATCCCTATTCTTTATCTTTGAGGCGATATCCGACTCGAACATTACCTTTTGCTCTTTAAGTATCTCAACAGCTGACCTCCTAACACGTTCCCTACCCCTCTCCTTGGTGTATGGTGGTGTAGGTGTTGCAACTTCAACTCTCATCTCTCTTAACTTCTTAATCTCCTCTTCCAATGTAGCAACCTTCTCACTAAGTGCTTCAAGAATTTCTAACATATCTCCAATTCTTCTAGCTAACATGTCAACTTTAGCGCTATAGGGATTGAGAATATCCTGGATAGTTCGTTGTAGTCTGATTATGTCATCCTTACTTACACCCCTGGATACCCCTTCAACAACCTTAGTTACCTTCAGTCCTTCAACCTTACCACTTACAGCATCGATTATGAAGGATCTTAAAGCCTCTTCCGGCGGTAAGTTAGGGTACTTCTTCATTACCTTCTCCAGTATTTCGTAAGGTATACTGACTACTAATCTAGGCACGAATACTACCCATATATTCTTCGTATCAATCCTTAAGAGTTAAGCAGCCCAAACAACAGTATAAATGGTTGATGAGACTCACGGTAACTGAGATGTGATGAATCATCCCCCTTCACTGAGTTACTTAACCATTAACCTATTCCACTCATTAACTATGACGCTACCCTCTATAAGAATGGTGTTAAGCCTTAACGCTACCTCCCTAGCTTCATCAACACTTAAAGCTCCACCTTCTTTCAGCATTTCAACAATTACTAAACTAGGTCTTAGACCTGCTAATTGAGCTAAGGCTATTGATAATTCTGTATGACCCTTCCTCTCCCTTAGGCTCCTACCTAGAAGTATAGGTACATGTCCCGGTGAGACAAACTCCTCATAGAATTTCCTCTTAGCGCTCTTAATCTCACCTTTAAGAACCAACTCAACAACCCTATCTAGCTCTCTTATTGTTTTAGCTCTATCAGCATCACGTATGCCTGTCTCAACATCTACATGATTAACCCATAAACTAAAGTTTGGTGGGTCCCCATACCTCAGTCTTTTCTTACTTAATTCTCCATAACCCGAAAGTCTTAGTATATCGACCATATACTTAAGTCCTAAGACTTCACCCACGCTTCTAGGCATTACGTAACATATGAGTCCACCTGCTAAACTTCTCATCATAGCTATATGCTTAGGAGTTACTTTAGGTGCGTAAAATACCATATCTACCTCATTCTCACGCCTTCTATCATCGTATATCAATACAGGTTTACCATCAAGTAATTTCTCCGTAGCCTCCTTGATCACGTTCATCCCATTACCACCTAGCCCTTTTACTCACTATGTATAGCAAATTTAATGTGTTTATACCCTAGCGTGATACCTTAAAACTATATAAATGACAAGTAATGTGAACCCCACTACGATTAACAGCAGACCTGCAGTCCTTCTGCTAACTCCCTCATCAAGTTTAATAGGTGTTGCATTAAATACTAATGTCTTCTGATCTGTTTCCAACATAGTAGTGTATCTCTCGGTAAGTACCAATCCTTTCTTAATTGAATATTGCTTAGTCACTATCAGCAAGTTAGTAGTCTCCTGACTGATAGATAGCTTAGATTTTAGCACGCGTGTTCTTGATGGAATACCATTAATTATTATATAGCTTACGTTACTTAGTACGCATGATTCACCTAGTGTTGAAGTGAGAGGAGTACCCTCACCACTTAAATCAATAGCCAGTATACGTTTATCCATACCTATTACCGCTATAACAGACTTATTCAAGGATATCATTTTACATGTATTCCCTGTTAAGTTTATTAACAAGGACTTACTCAAATCGTTAAAACGTAATAATATAGCAACCTCACTACTGCCTATAGCATTAATAAGGGATAACTTAGTTATGGGTTTCTTAAGTACTACAGTAGAGGAGATGAGTAATTGGTTAGATATATTCAAACACTTTAACGAGAATTTGTTATTGCTAGCAATTCCTATTAGTAATGAATTATTATAATAAGGTATAACAATTAACTTGGGCGAAATAACACATTCAGGGCATGAAATGTTAAAGGTGCTATAATATAAAACATTACTAGAATTTCTGTCATATTCCAGTAAAGATACTTTAATACTTCTTTCAAGGGCGTTAGCTTGATAACTAATTAAGTATATTCTGTTTTCACAGTTAATTATCCTCATTAAATCCATACCTCTAATCAAACTTACGTTAATCGCGCTCATTATTGGGTTCACTATGTCATTTAGTGCTAGATATCCGTAGAACCCGTATTTTGTGTCATTAACCTGAACCGTACCAATAAACATTATATCATTATCGGACTGTAATGTAATATCGTTTATTGCGCCATTAATGTCTAACATTAATACCTTTATAGTTACTTCATGAACTCCTAATCCGTAAGTGTTTATTCTTTTAATTACACCAATAAATGGCTTACTATTAAACACTCCTGCAAATACGAGTGAATCATTGCTTAGAATGTATAGAGCTGTATTAAATCTCATGTTAAGGCTTTCTTCGAGTCTAGGCACTATAGTGTAGAATTTTTGATTCAGTATCATAATTACTCTTAACGGTAGTACTAGGACGTATGTATCATTAATGTTTATGAAATCTTTAACTACGATATTTTTGCTTGCTTCATTTAAGGTTGGGGTGTCGTAATGAGCTGCCATTACATTACTATTTATTAAAATTAAGTTGAGCAGTAAGACAATTATGGGTAGTATTATTATTCCGCTTCTCATTTTTCAAACTCGATCTTTTTTGGATTTCCGTACCTCTTAACTATGTCTATTAATCTTGTTAGATTTCTTGTATAGAACCTGTACCTTACCTTAGCTCTACCTCTACTCATTATTATGTCCATAAATTTCCTCCTACTATTCACTTTGATGGAGTAATTATCGTTGAGCGGGAATTTTATTGTTATACCCGTACCTACAATACCCCTATCATATACCCCATACTTAGTCACTACCTGAACTACCTCTCTTAAGGATCTCTGTGTGAGTCTATTAATTATCATGAAAGATGCGTAGGGTATCTCATACCCTGCTAGAAATACTAAGACCTTAGTTAGTACGTCAACACCTTCAGCTGATGCTGCAGACCTTGCATATCCGAAGTAGAGAGGGTACCAGACAAAGAGTACTATGAGGGATAGGAATGATGTCATCGTAGCCTTAAACATGGGCTTTAACTCATTAATTACTTCAGTATCAGTACTTTGGATAGCCATTACTTCCTTAGAATCCGTTGAGAATAACCTTTTACCCTCCTTAATTTCCTTAGCCTCCTTACCAACTATGTGTTTCAATTGAGTTCTCATAGTTATGGCTGTGAATATCACCATAGCTACAATGAAGATTATGAATGTATAGTTAAGGTATTGAGGGTAAAACACGTTGAGAACCACTAGTAAGGCTATCATTGACTGGCCATAAGCTACTGTTAAGGCGTAGTACTTTCTACCCATCTGATAGGCCAATGAATCACCCCAGGAGGTTATCACACCAAGCTTGATAAATGCTTACCTACTTAAGACTTCCTAAAGAAATTATAGGTAATTCCGCACTAAAGAGTTGGTGATCGACATTCCAATATATACTAAGCAAGGAGATGATGGTAAGTCATACATACCCGCATTTAAGGGTGTGAAGGTACCTAAAAGCCACATAGTGTTTGAAGTTATAGGCACAATAGATGAACTAAATTCCTTCATAGGTCTTGCTAGGTCAAAGTTAGGACAGTATAAGGAGTTAGCGAAACTATGTGAAGAGCTAAGAAGAGTACAGATTAACTTATTTAGAATTGGAGCATTGATAGCTAAAGCAAGAACTATAAGTGAATGCATAGATGAGAGCGAGAACAAATGGATCGAGGATAGAATAGACTATTACTATGGTGTAACACCTACAGATAAGTTTATCTTACCAGGAGGACATGAAGTAGCATCAATGCTTCATATTACTCGAACCGTTTGTAGGAGGTTAGAAAGGAGAATTGTAGCATTAAGTGAGAGCGTGCCAAGTCTCGTATGTGGTGGCATAATTAAATATATTAATAGATTAAGTGATTACTTCTATGTCATAGCCTTATATGTAAATAGGGTATTAGGTGTCAGGGAGGAGGAGGTTAAGATTGAATTTTGATGCGGTCGATCAAAACCTCTATCATTCGGCTTTATGTGAGTATATCATTAAGACAGTCTTTTTCAATACATTCACGAATCTCCATTGCTATTCTCTTACCCATACTGATAGGTCTTCCAAAGTATAGCTTACTGTACTGACTACCAATACCCATGTATACGTTTGTACCACCACCAATTCTTAAAGCTACATCGAATACTACAACATCAAGATCTGGTGTCACTATGAGTTGTAAAGTGAAAGGACCTATCACACCAGGTGGTTCAATTTTCTTTGTAGCACTAATGAACGACTCCCCAATATCGAATAGCTTACCTAACATCCTCTCCCTAATCGTTACTGCTTCATGACCTATCTCGACCATCTCAATACCTAGAACTTTACTAACCTCTATTTGCACATCAGCAGGCATCCTTAAGAAGCCATCAAGATTAGTCTGAATTCTCCTATCTATACTTAATAACTCTAACCTCTTCCTAGCAACACTGTAGAAGTAATTAACATTGAAGTGAGCACCCACAATTAACTCCTCTATTG